>Ga0189275_100035_pt1 | contig 322916 bp, 275 predicted proteins | sample N19A6minimetaG_FD_130329 | JGI IMG/M metagenome (GOLD analysis project Ga0189275, IMG submission 130329) | Marine microbial communities from the Costa Rica Dome - N19 A6 mini metaG | ecosystem: Environmental > Aquatic > Marine > Oceanic > Photic zone | place: Costa Rica: the Eastern Pacific...
ACTCAATAGGAACATTTGCCGTAGCTCCAGTAATAAGCTGACTATAAAAGACACCAGGATTTTCATCCGCATTAAAAATAGCCATTCTACCATTAACATCCCCAGGTGTATGATCTTCACCTGCATACCAATAGTCTTCAGCCCACTGTGAAATATCAGTGTTAATATCATCTGCTACATCATCATCGTTAGTAATTGTATAATGAACGGTATAATCACCATCATTAACACTTTCTGGGTTATAGGTTGATGGGCATGCGACCCCTGTCCCGTCCTCATAACAATAGGTTGTGGTAACACCCGAATAGTTTCCGTTAATTTGCACACGATTTGTACCTGCGCCAAAGGTTTCATTAAGAAACATTAAATCTGTAGTTGTGGCATAAGGATAGGTTGAACAAGTATTTGTTTCTTCGGTATCAGTAATACCATCATTATCATCATCTTCATCAATATTATCTGGAACTCCGTCACCGTCAGTATCTGGAAATGTTTGAGCACCTTCACCTTCAATTAAAAATGTAAATGGGTTTTCGTCTGGGTCATCTGAAGCTACAGAAACAGTACTTGAAATTGTTCCTATTGTAGATGGATTGAATGCTAAAACAAATGTTGTAGACTCATCTGGAGCTAAAACTGTTGATACTGGCTGGCTGGCAACAGTAAAGTCGGCTGAACCTGATAATGACACATATGGAGATGTAAGGGTTAAATCTAACACCCCATTATTTGTGATTTCAAAGGTTTTTTGTAAAGCACCAGAGTTAATATCATAAATCCCAAAGTCTGTATTATTATTTGTAGATGTCGTCGTTGCCCCAAAGGCTATCGTATTACTATTACCTAATAACTGAATGTTTTGTGTTGTCGCATCATTCAATATCTCAACTTGATAATCTTCGAATTCTTCGGGTTGACCATCAGTATTACCGCATGGAGTGTTAGAAGACCAATATCGCCTAGCACCTATTCGCATCACAGTTGTGCCAAGTGGTATTCCTGTAGGCACTGTAAACGTTAAATCCGTTAAACCTTCACCACCTATATCTCCAACTAATTCTCCCGCATCTAAAAATGATCCATTTTGATTATAATCAATATATATAGACCAACCCATATTACCACCATTAACAGCTATAGAACCCGTATAAGATGTATTTCTTGTTAGGTCAGCTGGTGTTAAGTCTAAATAGCTTGCATAACCGCCATCATCACCTGAAGTATTATTAATAGTGTTAGTGTCTCCCGCTAAAGTAAAGTTAGTAATGTAGTGGGTCCCACTGGAAACACTTGTTGGCTCACAATGACCGAGATTAACCAATACATTTACTGTGGCTGTATCACAATCATTATTAGCATCACATAAGTTGTATGTAAAGCTATCAGAGCCAATAAAATCCGTGTTTGGTATATATTCAAAAACACCATCAGAAATTTCAGTTACTGTCCCGTTAGAAGGTGCCGTATTTAAAACATAATCATCACCATCAGTACCATCTGAGGTACCAATATTATCATTACCGCTTACATCTACCTGATTAGATGCTCCCGAAGTACTATCCTTGATTACAGTTAATGAATCGTCTCCTGCTATAGGATCCAAAATCGTCGCTCCTGTAATATTAATTGTATAATCTTCTACTTCTGCTCTACCACTAAATGTACAAGCGTCTGAAGGCATTACAGCCGGCTCGCCACAACTACTACAGTAGGAACCTGCTACTCTTAAAACTGCAGTACCAGTTACTGCTAAAGGATCTATAGTAATGTTAGAAGTAAAAGACTGTGTGCCAGTTCCGTTATTCACATAGCCTCCAGAATCATACACCTGAACATAGTTACCCGTACCATCATAATCAATCCAAAAACGCATTTTTAGATCTCCCCATGTTTCTTTTGTATTTGTAACTGTAAAAGTGTAAGAATTACCTGCCGTAACATTAACGGATTGGGCTGTGTAATTCACATAACTTTGTTGAATTGCACTGCTATTGTTTATGCTTGAAGCTGCATCTCCTGTTAATGTAAAATTGGAAATACCAAAATTATTATAATTAACCATTCCCGAAGGAGTGCACTGAGCATTAATTTTAAAAAATGTAAAAAAAGAGAACAGCAGAATAACCGTCCTTATATAGAGAATATAATTCTTCTTCATAGGCTAAGCGATTTGGTGAGGGACGGAACAAAAATATGCAATCGATTACTACATCAACGCTTTAAACCTAAAAAAAACACGTTTACGTGTCCATTTTTCTCGATTAAATACGTGTTCTTGACTATTGATGAGTTTTTGTCAAAAAAAGCCTTCTTTTATTAAGAATTACTCAAGGAACTACGCTCTTAATTTCAGGATTTTACTTAATTTTTTGAAGAATTAATTAAAAATCACCCTAATAGATTGTAAAAATTGTTCTTTTTGGTGCGTAAAAGTAAAAGGTCGATTACTCTAAATAAACGACCTTAAACTTCATTCATTTACTATAATTTTCTTACTTATTGAAGCATTATTAGCTGTAATTAAGTTTACAATGTAAGCTCCGGTATTTAAGTTTTGTAATGTATACTCATTATAAGACCCTTCTAAGCCAGATGTTCTATATACTGATTGTCCTAGCATATTTATAACCTCTATACTTCTTATTTCTTCATTTTTAGGATTCAATACAACTATTTTGTTCCTATTCATCGCGTAGTACAATGATATGTCTTCTATGTCTGCGTTATTTAAAGACAGAGTTTCTGATTCATCTTGGAACACAATTTCTAACCTATCATTAAACTCTCCAGCTTCTGATAAAAACTGATAAGGTCCATCCTCTCTTAAGTTGTGATAAGTATCCGTTAAATTATCTCTAAGGTAAATATCCTGATCTTCTGAAACATACTCTGTATCTGTAATCTTAATCGTATAATTGTGAGTTCCTGAAGATTTTAATGCTAATGGCACCACCTTGTCTGTAGTTATATTACTGTAAGCCTGAATAGAATACACATCATCTCCCATTATTAGATTAAGATCATTACTTCCAGGCGATGTATTTTTCGCTTCGTACCCATAATCAAAATCATCTGTAGTTTCATCACTAAAACCTAATAGTAATTCTCTTCTTGTTTGTGGTCCATCAACCGAGTTAAACTCTATGCGAATCTTTTGCATAACATTTTCTTCAGAATCTGAGGAATCTTGATCTGCTGTCTTTTGAGAATTTGGACTGCCTCTAAAGAATACTGAACCTGAATTGTATGATCCGTCTGCATCAGCCTCTTTAATAAATAAACGCTGACTATTATTAAAAACCACATTTCCACTTGCTAAAATCTCTACAGTAAATCCCTGGCCTACTGGTAAATATCTTGTTGGCACTTTTGTACCATCTTGACTTCCGTTTGTACCGCCTTCGATACCCACAAACTGGTAAGCTCTAATTCCGCCTGTTTTGTTTACCTGAGCATAACCACCATTATAGTCATTTAAATTATGAGAACTCCCACTCCATTGCTGCCAAAGCATTATAGTACCATCTATAATACCTGCATTATCATCTATAAATTTATGAATATCTAAAGCTGATGGATATGGGTTACCCAATAAATAATCTGTTTTTGATACCGCTGGCACAGAACCATCACCTCCTGTGTCTATTACAGGAACTACTATAGTTCCATTATTTGGTTTTCCTTGAAATACGTATTGTTGCTCTGAACCAACACCTGTTCCTTTTTGAGTATAACCTATACCTGGCTCTATAGGACTTGATGTATTAAGGCTTGCCCAATCATAATATGTAACACCATTTTTGTAGGTATACATCCAATAGGTACTAATTTTTCCTATTTCGTGATAACTATTAGTAAATTGAAAATCGCTTCCATCTGCCTTCTTTAACATTCCAGTGTTAAAATCCGTATTGTTATCGTTATTAACAGAGGAATTATTATCCGTTAAAGCCGATACCGAAGTAACTCCTACAGGCGAAGACCAGTAATTATACCAGTAAACACTACCTGTACCTTCTTGTCGTCTTTTAAGCTTTCCTGTAGCAGATGTTACTAAATCACTTTTAATGTTTTGAATTAGTTGTGAGTCTTCTTTTAAATCTAAAGTTCCGTAAAGTCCTAAAAACCAATTATTATTTATAGCATTACTACCTTCTACATTTAAAACTCCATTTGTATTAATAATTAAACCAGAACCTGAATAAGAGGTAGACAACGTAACTTCACTATCAATCTCTATAATACTCCAGTCTTTCACATTATCTACATCTGTAATATCATTAACATCTCCATGTCCCCAAGTACTAGCAGCTGTCCAATCTCCATCTTGAGTAGATTGATAAGGTAACGGTGCTGATTGATCGCACAAATCCTTAACATTATATATAACTGCTCCTGTATTTACATCTATTGAAGGTGTTACTTTATTATCTAAAATATCATCTTTAAAAGTGTCCATCTTATAATAACGGATAAGATTATTTCCTATACCATTCTCAGAGATATCTTTAGGTATTACTTTTCCTTTATTAAAGTTTTCATTTTCATCTAACTCTTGATATACTATCTTTTGGATTTCCTCTTCTGATAAATTAGTATTAAAAACCCTTACCTCATCTATTTGTCCTTTAAAATATTGTTGTCCGCCAGAGTCAAAAGGCTTTCTCCCTATTCTATATGTTTCTTGTGAAGAAACAGGAATATTCCCAGAAACATCATTGCCAGATGCTACTTCTTCACCATTTATATAAATCTTTAGCCTATCTTCTGAAGCCGAACCATTATAAACTACTGTAACATGAGCCCATTTATTATATTGCAACTTAGAAGACGTTGGTACTTGTATAAAATCACTACTACTTGTATACAATCTTACCTTTCTTGATCCACTAACTGCAACCCAAAAGTTTTCTTGTCCCATAATTGCTCCTTTAGAGTTAAAATCTTGATCAATCTTAACCCATGCCATTTGCGTTACTTTAGACAAACCTTCTACAACGTTAGATGCTTCTTCTATGTAATCATTTCTACCATCAAAGCATAAACTTAATGAACCATTTTCTATATCTCGTGGCGACCCAAAAACAGCATTATTTGTATCAAAGCTATCTAATATCCCATCACTATCTGTATCAACTGAGCCATCTAATATGCCATCATTGTTCCCATCTAAATCGGAATAGATAGTAGTACCTATATCACTACCGTTAGATATATTATTAGTAGCATCATTACTAAACAAATCTAGGTAATCTGGTATTCCATCTCCATCTGTATCTAAAGGTACTGAATAACTTAATGTTCCATGATTACCTGTGTTATCATCTAATAAATGAAGTATTCCATCTCCATCTTGATTATTTTCTATAGTATCTGTAGAGACATCATTATAATCACTTCCATCACCAACTCCATCTCCATTAATGTCAATATCACCTAAACCATCATATTCTACACTGTCAAAAATACCATCATTATCACTGTCTAAATCTAAATAATCTGGCACTCCATCACCATCAGAATCAACAGGAATTACATTCTCATAAGCATCATGCACACCATTTTGGTTAGTATCAGACCATGGGTTTGTAGAATCGTTATATACAGTAGCATCAAAATTATCATCTATAAGCCCTAATTCTACAACATTAGGAATACCATCATTGTCATTATCTAAATCAAAAATATCTGCGACACCATCACCATCTAAGTCACAAAGTGTTTGCTTAACAAAAACATCATCTATAGCCAAGTCGTTACCAATACCACCTAAATTAGCATTACTTAATTCAACCGTAAACTCTGTATAGCTTGTGGTAAAACTAGCACTAACCTCAACCCAATCTCCAGCAGCACTTGTAGGTTGAATTAAACCTGAAGTTTCTGAAGTTATGACATTACCATTAGGGTCATAAATTGTTATAACAACTTCTGGTCTTATCCTAGAAGATACATCAGGAGCATCATCTCTATCAATATTTATTGCATAAAAACCAAACTGCACAGGCACATTTGGAGTAGCACCAATAATAGACTGACTGTAAAACACACCTGGTTCTTCAGTTGCATTGAATATAGCCATTCTTCCATTGGTATCATTAGGTGTATGGTCTTCACCAGCATACCAATAATCCTCTGCCCAACTAGCAATATCTACATCAATACCATCATCGACATTATTATTATTTGTTATTATATGATGAACGGTATAATCACCATCATTAACACTTGTTGAATTATAACTAGTAGAGCATGAGCCTGTACCATCCTCGTAACAGTAAGATGTTGTTACACCTGAATAGTTTCCATTTATTTCTACTCTGTTTGTTCCCGAACCAAAAGTCTCATTTAAGAAAACCACTTCTGTTGTGGTAGATGAAGCATTGTTATTACACAATGAACTCTCTACACTATCTAAAATCCCATCATTATCGTCATCTAAATCAACTATATCTGGAACACCATCTCCATCAGTATCAATCGAAGTATCATTTCCTTGGCCCTGTACTGTAAATGTAAATGGGTTTTCATCTGGATCATTAGAATAAACAGAAACTTCAGTTGAAACTGTTGCTGTAGAAGACGGATCAAATTCTATGACAAAGTTTGTAGATTCACCTGAGGCTAATACCACTTGTGATGGTTGACTAACTATTGAAAAGTCTGAAGATCCACTTATAGCAACATATGGTGAGGTTAATTCTAAATCGGAGTCACCCTCGTTAGTAATTTCAAATGTTCTTTGAATTCCACCTGAGTATATATCATAAGCTCCAAAATCTGTATAGTTTGATTCAATCGTTGAAGTATCTCCGTTAGAAATTGAGTTGTTATTACCTAATAAAGCTATATCCGGAACATTCGATGAAGAAGAAGATCCAAAATTGATCAAATAATCCTCTACCTCACCATTTGCCCACTGAAAATCACATGATGTGAAATTTGTGTCACTACCACCTCTTACAGCTACACGTATTTTTGACAAAACCTCATCTGCTGTGCTAGGTACAGGTATACTAATTGGTACAGTTACTGTTTTATTACCGCCAGTGTTATTTGTATCCTGAAATGTAAATAAAGATCTTTCGCCTGCATCTTCATAATCGTTATCTGAGCTTTCATTAAAATTCAGCCAAACTGCAACTGTATTTACATTAGTATTCCAACCATTTAAAGTTACATTTATACTACCTGTTAAAGTTTCACCCGTAGGAATTTCAGCAGCTGTAACACCTGAGTAATAAGTATATCCACCTGTAGAACCAGAACTACTATTATTAATTCCGGCTAAAGAAACATTGGAAATATAAAGTGTATTATAATTATTGATATTAGCTGGTTCACAAAACAAAGGTACTGTTTCTGTCGTCGAACCACTGCCACCAACAAAATTTACGTTGTAATCTTCTACCTCACCTGCTTCCCAACCATAATCACAAGATGTAAATGATGTTCCGCTTCCTGTTCTCATACCAACGCGCATCCTTGCAAGACCATTTTGAACATCAGAAGGAATAGGGATACTTACAGGTACAGTTATGTTTTTCTTACCACCAGTACTATTGGTGTCTTGAAAAGTGAATAAAAAACGCTCACCACTATCTTCAAAATCATCATCTTCTTCATTGAAGTTTAACCAAACTACTACAGTATTAACATCTGTATTCCAGCCATCAATTTTTACTTTAACAGTTCCTGTTAATGTTTCACCTGCAGTTATGTCTGTAGGAGAGACACCTGAATAATAGTTGTAAGAACCTGTAGGTCCACCACTACTTTTATTAATAGTACCTATTGATACTTTAGAAATGTAATTAGTATTGTAGGTATTAACATTTACTGGTGTACAGTACTGTGCATGTATGCTTGAAAAAAACAAAGCATTAAACAACAGCAAAAAACAAATTAAGGGTGTTTTTGAAGTTTTCATAGGTCAAGATAATAGCGTCTAGGACAAGACTTTGAGGGGCAGAACTATCCTTTACATTAGCAAAAAATTATTAACATTTTTTAATAACGGGAGCAATTATAGAAATAAAAAACTTAATAAACTAATAAAAAAGGTATTTTTTATCGATTAAATGCTTGATTAATCCGATTAAAGGCTTGTTGTGTCAGAAAAATAAAACATAAAACACTATAAATCAGATTATAAAGTTTGTTAAGTCTTCTATTTTGGAAATTAACTGAATTTTGATTAAAGTATTTTTTAAAGCAATCTTATTGTATTTAGATACAAAAATTGTAGAAAACCCAAGTTTTTCGGCTTCTAAAATACGTTGCTCTACACGTTGGACAGGTCTAATTTCTCCAGACAAACCAACCTCAGCCGCAAAACAATAATCGCTTGGCAACGCTACATCTTCATTTGATGATAATATAGATGCTACTACAGCTAAATCTATCGCAGGGTCATCTACAGTAATACCTCCTGTAATATTTAAAAAGACGTCCTTAGCTCCTAGCCTAAAACCTGCTCGTTTTTCTAAAACTGCCAATAACATATTTAATCGTTTGGCATTAAAACCAGTTGCAGATCTTTGAGGTGTACCATAAACTGCTGTACTCACTAAAGCTTGTACTTCTATCATTAAAGGTCTTAAACCCTCTAAAGTGGCAGCTATAGCATTACCCGATAATTCCCCATCTTTTTCAGAGATTAATATTTCTGAAGGATTGGACACCTCTCGTAAACCTGAACCTTGCATTTCATAGATACCAAGCTCATTAGTTGACCCGAAACGGTTTTTATGCGCTCTCAGAATTCTAAATACATGGTTTCGGTCACCTTCAAATTGAAGGACAGTATCCACCATATGCTCTAAAATTTTTGGGCCAGCTATATTTCCATCCTTAGTTATATGACCTATCAAAAGAACTGGTGTTGCCGTTTCTTTGGCAAATTTTATTAGTTCGGTCGTACATTCTTTTATTTGTGAAATGCTTCCGGCTGAAGATTCTATATAATCACTATGTAAGGTTTGAATGGAATCTATAATTACCAAATCTGGTTCTACAGCTTCAATCTGTTTAAAAATGTTTTGAGTTTTGGTTTCCGTAAGGATATAGCAGTTGTTATCCTTAGGGTTAATACGCTCTGCTCTCATTTTTATTTGTTTCTGGCTTTCTTCACCTGAAACATATAGAGTTTTATATGGCAAACTTAAGGCTACCTGAAGAAGTAACGTACTTTTACCAATGCCAGGTTCACCACCTAAGAGCGTTAAGGATCCTTGTACCATTCCACCTCCTAACACTCGATTAAACTCTGCATCTTGCATGTTTAATCTTGCTTCTTGTGCTGTATCAATCTCATTAATCTTTAGTGGCTTTGACACACGCCTTGTAGATGATGTTGTGGTTTTCCAGCTACTCTTTTCAGGTTTTTGAATAACTTCTTCTGCAATAGTATTCCACGCTTTGCAAGATGTACACTGCCCTTGCCATTTAGCATATTGAGCACCACAATTTTGACAAAAAAAAGTTGTTTTTACTTTAGCCATTAAATCACTCTCCTTTATTATCTTCCTTTTCCTTATTCTCTTTATCTTCTTTGGCTTTCTTTTCTTTTTCTGCCTTTGCTGCTTCTTTTTCTGCCTCTTTTTCCTCCTTCTCTTTTTGCTTGGCTAGCTTACGCTCTTCCTTTTCAATCTCTTTTTCTAACTCCATCAACTCAATAGTACCATTAAGCTCTTCTAATTTAGAAGTTATATAATCAATAGTTATAAGTGGAGTTTCTTCGAGTTCTAAAGCATCTTCGTAATATTTAATTGCCTTTTTGGTGTCTTCAGTTTTCTCTGCGTGCATTGCTAAATAATGACTTCCTAAAACAGACTCTGGATACAGCTTTTTAGCAAGTTTACCTATCGCTTCTAAAGATTCTAAATCTTCACGCTGTTCTGCTGCTTTTCTTATTTTTTCAAACTCTTCTTCTGTGATTGGTTTTACTATACCAAAAAGCTCTTCTATCCTATCGTAGCGCTCTACCAAATAGTCATCTAAAGTTCCTTCGTAAGGCAAGACTTTTTCTTCTAGTTCTTTTTCACGAAGTGGTTTGTACAGTTCAAAAATCTTATCGAAAGATCTTGCTATGGCACTATTTACTAAAGTGTAATGTGTATCGTTATCAAAATCATCAAAATAATAGGTTAAAACCTGGTTGTTTACAGCAGAAATTTGCTCATTGGCACTTAGCACAGCTTCTCTTATGTATGGCAAATCTTTGTCTGATGTTGCCATGTAATAAAAAATATCATCTTTAAAAAACTCTAAACGCTCCCCTAAATAATCTCTAACAGTACCCGACAAATCAGGGCTTATACATACATAAGCGTTGAATATTGGATCTTCCTTAAAAAGGAAAGAGTTAATAAAATTACCCATTAAATCATGACCTACAGCTACTTTGAATTTGCTTAAATTATAATTTTCTTCTAAATATGGTATTAGTTCTTGAGCCACGAAATTATGAAAACGCAAACCCGATTCTTTTGGTAAACCAGTGACCTCATCGCAATACCCATCATATCGTCTATCATTACCCTGTACTACACCAACTATTATTGAACTTGGCATATCATCAAAGTAGGTTTGAAAATGTACCTGACCAGCGATAGGTTCAAATAAATAATCCCCATCAAAAACAATAATTAAAGGATACATTATCTCTGAAGATGGATCATAGTTTTTAGGTAATTTTATTTTTAGTTTTCTTACACTACTAAGATTAGATGAATTAATTTCTTTGTAACTAATCTGTGCAAATAGCGGCAAACCTACAATCAATAGAAAACCTATTATAATTGCTTTTTTATAAGAATTTAAGTTTTGACTTTTACTGTAAAACATTTCAGATCTTTTAAGAATTTTAATCATTTCTGTTTTGTTTTAGTTTTTTAATTCATCTTGTATTTGATACATCTTATCCAACATCATTTCCTTATCAATGTACTGAGATGGTTCTAACATTAGTCCTGACTTATATTGAAGCAATGCTTTCCTGAGATTGCCTGAAATCTCATAGTACATTCCCATGTAGTACGCACTCAGCATAGACCTTGGATATTCTTCTTTTACCAATAAAGCAAGATTTTCTAAAGATGTTAAGTCATCCTTTTTCTTAGAAGCTGCAGCAATAGCTCTAATATCATTTTCTATAAGCTGTTTTTTAAATCCGTAGAAGTACTTAATATCATCGTACTTATTTATAAGATAGTCGTATGGTGACCCTTCATATGTAAGTATTTTTTCTCTGTATTCCTTTCCGTCTATAGGCTTATATAATGTGAAAATTACATTTAATGCCTTTGGAATACCCATACCCACAAGGGAGTAGTGGTTGGCATCATCAAAATTGTGAAATGTATACTTTAAATTTTCATTTTCTACCGTCTTCAACTTTGCATCACCCTCTATTACTTCGGTTTTTATGGACTTAAAATCCTCACTTCCGGTAGCCAGATAATAGAAGGTTTCTTCATTTAAACTTGCAAGCTGTGGTTTAATTTTATCTATAATCCCTTCCTCTAAATCTGGACTTAAGCTAATATATGCTCTAAACAGATCTTTATTTTTTAGAAGAAAGTAATTTATAAAATTAGCACCTTCATCATGACCTGCTATTACCTTAAATGACGATATTTTGTATTTATTTTCTAAAAATGGAATTAATTCTTTTGCTAAAAACGTGTAGAAATTCTCACTACTCTCTGTAAGATTACCTTCTTCATCATGCTCAAAGTCTGTTTTTCTATATATTTCTTGATTAACACCAACTACAAAACACTCTGGTATATCTTCCCAATAAGCTTGATAATCTACGTTACCTGCAACTGGCTCAAAAAGATAATCTCCATCTAACACAATAACTAGAGGATATACACGCTCTGCTTTTGAATCGTAATTTCTAGGCAATTGAATTTTTAATTCTCTTGGACTATTTAGTTGGTCTGAGTGTACTGTTTCTATTTTACCTTGTGCAATACCATTAAAAAAAACACATATAAAAAAAAGAAAGTAGAAGAATTGCTTCATAGTAGATTATGGTCTTTAAAGTTAAAGCAAGGTAAAAAATATTTCTATATACCTGCTTTCTTTCTGTTGTAGATTGGCAGGTAGATTAAAGAAACACCTCCAAGGATAATGATTATAAGTGTTTGCGTTGACCACATAATCCATCCAAATGCTCTACTTGGATCTTCAGCTATACTAAACAAACCAAATGCTATGACTACAGCCTCCGGAAAAGAACCTATACCACCATTAGTTGCTGCAATACTAAAACTTGCTAAAATAAATCCTATTAAAATTGCTGCTAACGGTATTTGTTCTATTTCTGGCAGTGCAAATGTGGTAATGTAAAACATAAACAAATACATTACCCATATAAAAATGGTATGAAAAATAAATGACCATTTTTTCTTCATTTTAAATATACTAAGAACACCTTCCACCAAACCACCAATAAATTCTTTGATTTTTAAAGCAACTTGAGAACTACTTCTAATAATAAGAGCATACATTAAAACTGCCAAACCAAAAAGGATTAAAACACCAAATATTAATGTTGAAGAATTAAATTTATTCGCAAAAAACTCATAAATAAATTCAAACTCTAAAATAAGTGCCAACCCTATAATTAAAAGAAGCATAATAGTATCTGCTACACGTTCGGCCACAATGGTTCCAAAACCCTTATCAAAAGGAATATCTTCATAATTAGTCAGTATGGAAGCTCTAGCCACTTCCCCTGCTCGCGGTATAGTTAAGTTAATGAGATATGCTGAATATACCGCCATAAAGCTATTAGCTAACTTAGGTTTATAACCCAGAGGTTCTGCCATAAAAAGCCAACGATACGCTCTAGACAAATGGCTTAAAACGCCACAGGCTACACCAAGAACTATCCAAAAATAGTCAGCATTTTTAAAATACTGAATTAGCTTTGAAATTGATATTTGAGACAATGAATACCACACCAAAACCACACCTAAGAGTAAGGGTATCACAACTTTTAGGATGGACTTGAGTTTGCTCAAACAATGTTATTTTAGAAGATTGTTAGCTTCATTAGGAAACACTAAAGATGGTTTAAAAACTTTAGCTTCTTCAATATCCATGAAAGCATAAGTAATTAAAATTAGAATATCTCCAACAGCTACCTTACGCGCTGCTGCACCGTTTAATGTAATTTCACCACTGTTTCTAGGACCAGGAATACAATAGGTTTCTAGACGTTCACCGTTGTTATTGTTAACAATCTGAACTTTTTCTCCTTGTATAATATTTGCTGCATCCATTAAATCTTCATCAATAGTTATACTACCAATGTAATTTAGGTCAGCTCCTGTACATTTTACACGATGAATCTTAGATTTTACAACTTGAATTTGCATGAGGCAAAGATAATTAATTTAAGGCGATATTATCTATAAGTCTTATATCACCTGCATAAACAGCAACAAAGGCTCTATATGTCTTTTTTGTTGATTTTCTTTTTACTGGTTTTAAGGTATCTGTGTCTGCAATAATAAAATACTCTAGCTCTAATAAAGGCTGTTTCTTAAATTGCTTCTCAACCCATTCCGTTACATTTTTAGCACTTTTTGTGCCAAACTTAGTTTTGGCAGATTTTAATGTTTCATATATAAATGGTGCAACCTTACGATGATTTTCCGTCAGTCTAGTATTTCTAGAACTCATAGCCAAACCATCTTCTGCTCTATGAATAGGGCAACCTATAACCTTTACTGGTATATGATGTAATTCTACAAGCTTCTTTATAATCTGTAGTTGCTGAAAGTCTTTTTCACCAAAATAGGCTCTGTTTGGTGTAACAATTTCAAACAATCTTTTTACGATAGTACCAACTCCATTAAAATGTCCTTCTCTAAAAGCACCTTCCATTTCATTTTCAAGACCATCAAATTTGAAAGATTGTGATTTTACATCGTCCCCATAAACATCCTCAACAGCAGGTGCATACACTACTATTTTGTGGTCACTAACAGTCTTTAACAGCTCTATATCTGTCTCTAAAGTTCTTGGATACTTTACTAAATCTTCTTGGTTATCAAATTGAGTAGGGTTTACAAAAACACTAACCACAGCTACCTGGTTTTCACTTAATGCTTTCTCTACCAAAGATAAATGACCTTCATGAAGTGCACCCATAGTTGGCACAAAACCAATTAACATGTTTTTGGTCTTAAAATTATCTATAAGTTGAGACAATTCAGATTTATTATGAAAAACTTTCACTTTAGTAACAAAAAATTAACGCGTGCAAACATAATATTTTACTGGCAATCTGCACAAATTTTTGTAATTTTGCATGTTTTTTACTCTTAATTTACAAAAGCAGAAGATTTTATGAAAGATAAACGAATATTGTATGTGTCCTCGGAAGTAGTTCCATATTTACCAGAAACAGAGATTTCTTCAATGTCATTTGAAGCTCCTAGAATGGTAAACAAACAAGGAGGGCAAATACGAATATTTATGCCGCGCTTTGGTAATATTAACGAGAGAAGGCACCAATTACACGAGGTAATCAGACTCTCTGGAATTAATCTGGTAATTAACGATTTAGACATGCCTTTAATTATTAAAGTTGCCTCCATCCCAAAAGAGCGTATTCAAGTTTACTTTATAGACAACGAAGAATACTTTAAAAGAAAGGCAACGTTAACGGATGAGGATGGTAAGCTTTTTCCAGATAATGATGAGCGCGCTATTTTCTTTGCTAAAGGTGTTATAGAAACTGTAAAAAAATTAAACTGGGCACCAGATATTATTCATGTAAATGGGTGGTTAGCTTCATTATTGCCGTTATACCTTAAGGAGTTCTACAAAACCGAACCTTTATTTACAGAAAGTAAAATAGTTACCTCTGTATACAATCAAAACTTTGAAGGCACGTTAGATAAAGGCATGATAGATAAAGTGAAATTTGATGGCTTAGAAGAAGATGTTATAAAACCATTAGAAAAACCAGATTATATTAACCTAATGAAAGTTGCTATAGACAACTCTGATGCGGTAATTAGAGGTTCTGAAGAATTACCAGAAGAATTAGACAGCTATATCAATGATTTGGAAAAGCCTGTTTTAGGTTTCCATTCCATTGAAGAATTTGCAGATCCTTACACCGAATTTTACAAAGAAGCTGTATTAAACAGTTAATTATACTTATGAAAAAGAATAAACTTGCCCTTAATTTTTCTGTACTTGCACTAATCGTAACAAGTTTCATAGCTTGTGATAGTGATTTTAATAACTTAGAGTCTGATGTTCTAAATAGTGGCGTAGCAACTAATTTTGATATTTTAAATAGTAACTATGATGTTATTACCTACACCAATGCTTTAGGACCGGTTCAAACTAACAACGGTATAGGTCTGAGTACACTTGGACTATATGATGATGCTTATGGAAGAGTAACATCTAGTTTTGTATCTCAAGTTTCGTTATCCTCTTACGACCCTACGTTCCTTGGTAGTGCCAATGAATTACAGATAGATTCTGTTGTTTTAACCCTTCCTTATTTTTCAGGAGTTACTGACATAGACGAAGACAACAACATAACTTATAACGTAGATTCTATTTTTCCTGATGGCAGTACTTACAGCCCTATAAAATTAAGTATTTATGAAAATAATTATTTTATAAGAGATTTTGATCCGAGTGCAGACTTTAATGAAGCTCAAGCCTACTTTTCAAATAAAACAGCATCAACCTCAGAGGCCATTTCCCCTCTTGAAGGAACAGAATTAGTTTTTGTAGAAAATCCCACTGATGTAAATCACTTATCTATTAATTCCTTGGGTAATATTAATATTAGTAAGCAAGGTTTTATTTTAACTGAGACAGTAGAAGGTGAAGAAGGAGAGGAAGATGACACCACAGTAACTTATGCTCCTCCAGGTATAAGATTAAAATTAGATCCTCAATTTTGGCAAGAAAAGATATTTGACAGAGAAGGTGAAGCTGTATTAAGCAATTCTAACAACTTTTCAGAATATTTTAGAGGCCTTTACTTTAAGGCCCAAGCTGTAAATAATGATGGAAGCTACCTTATATTAAATACAAATTCGACAAGTTCAAATATTACAATCTATTATACTACCACAACTGTAACACAAGATGATAATGGACAAGATGTTACAACAGAAGAGCAGGAAAATTTTGTAATTAACCTAAGTGGTAATAAAATTAATTTTTTAGAAAACGACTTTAATATTTCAATCCCTAATGGAGACGAAAACTTGGGAGATGAAAGATTATTTTTAAAAGGAGGGGAAGGCTCTATAGCAAAAGTTAAACTTTTTAACGGAGATGATCTTAATGATGGAGATGACCAAACCTTTGATAACTGGAAGAACTTCTTTGTAGAAACTGACACTGATGGTACTAAAAATATAAAAAAGCTTGTTAATGAAGCTAATTTAGTTGTTTATGTAGATCAGGACTACTTAAGTCTATCTGGATTATATGGTCCGGAAAGAGAGCCAGACCGCCTATATATCTATGATTTAGAAAATCAAGTACCTTTAACTGACTTCTACATAGATGTAACAAATAATAGCTTACCTTATTTTTCAAAATACAATCACCTTGGTCCTCTACAACGCGAGGGTGATGAGTCAAATGGAGATGGTATAAAATATAAGTTTAGAATTACAGAACATATTAATAATTTACTTCTTAATGATTCCACTAATGTTGAATTAGGTATATCAGTTTCTTTAAATGTTAATCTCGAAGAACTTGTTCAACAACAAGTTCAAACTACTGACGGGTCAGAATTAACAACTCCAATTAGCTCAGTCTTATCTCCAAGAGGAACAGTTTTACACGGAAATAATACTGCAGATGAAAGTAAAAGAGTATATTTAGAAATATATTACACATGTTTAGAGGGTGATTGTGAAGACGAAGAGTAATCAAACCAACAATAATCAAATCATTTAAAATTAATCTATGTGTGGAATAGTCGGATATATTGGTCATAGAGAGGCTTATCCTATAGTAATTAAAGGACTTCAAAGGTTAGAGTACCGTGGTTATGACAGTGCAGGTATTGCGTTATATGATGGTACCGATATAAAACTCTCAAAAACTAAAGGAAAAGTATCTGATCTTAAAGAAAGATTAGAAAATGAAATTTCAACCAATGGTACCTTGGGCATCGGCCATACGCGTTGGGCTACTCATGGTGTTCCTAATGATGTAAACTCACATCCGCATTATTCAAACTCTGGAGACTTAGTTATAATCCACAACGGAATTATAGAAAATTATGACGCTCTAAAAAAGGAGCTCATTAAACGTGGCTATACATTTAAATCAGACACTGATACTGAGGTTTTAGTGAATCTTATTGAAGATGTAAAGAAAAATGAAAACATTAAACTTGGCAAAGCTGTTCAAATTGCACTAAACCAAGTCATTGGAGCATATGCAATAGCTGTTTTTGACAAGAACAAACCAAATGAAATTGTCGTAGCTAAACTTGGTAGCCCAATAGCTATAGGTATTGGCGAAGATGAATTTTTTATTGCTAGTGACGCCTCACCATTTATAGAATTCACCAAAAATGCCGTTTATCTTGAAGATGAGCAAATGGCAATTATTAGAAGAGGTAAAGACATTAAGGTAAGAAAAATAAAAGGAGATTCACTTGTAGACCCTTATGTCCAAGAACTCCAATTAAATCTTGAGCAAATTGAAAAAGGCGGTTACGACCACTTTATGCTTAAAGAAATATATGAGCAGCCAGAAGCAATTTTAGACACTTTTAGAGGAAGACTTCTCAGTAATGAAGCAGTAATAAAACTAGCTGGTGTTGAAGATAATATGAAAAAATTTCTGGCAGCAGACAGAATAATTGTTGTTGCTTGTGGAACATCTTGGCATGCAGGTTTGGTTTCAGAATACATTTTCGAAGATTTAGCTAGAATACCTGTAGAGGTTGAATATGCTTCAGAATTTAGATACAGAAACCCTGTTATCACTGAAAAAGATATTGTTATTGCCATTTCTCAATCTGGCGAAACCGCAGATACTCTTGCTGCAATAAAATTAGCAAAATCAAAAGGTGCTTTTGTATTTGGAGTATGTAATGTTGTTGGATCTTCTATAGCAAGAGAAACAGATGCTGGTGCTTACACGCATGCAGGACCTGAAATTGGTGTAGCATCTACAAAGGCATTTACCACTCAAATTACTGTATTAACGCTTATAGCTTTAAGGTTAGCTAGAGCAAAAGGAACGATTTCAAGTTCAGAGTTTAGACACCACTTAATTGAGTTAGAAACTATACCTAACAAAGTAAAAGAGGCTCTTGAGTCTGATGGGTATGTTCAGACTATTGCAGATATCTATAAAGACGCCAAAAATTTCTTATATCTAGGACGAGGTTATAACTTCCCTGTTGCTTTAGAAGGCGCTCTAAAATTAAAAGAAATTTCTTACATCCATGCAGAAGGCTATCCAGCTGCCGAAATGAAACATGGACCTATTGCTTTAATTGACGAACAAATGCCAGTTGTTGTTATTGCAACAAAGAAAGGACATTATGAGAAGGTTGTAAGTAACATCCAAGAGATAAAATCTAGAAAAGGTAAAATCATTGGTATAGTTACCAAAGGCGATGTAAATGTAAGAGAATTAGCTGATCACGTTATAGAGGTACCAGAAACTTTAGAGTGTCTTACACCACTTTTAACTACAATTCCTTTGCAATTATTGTCATATCACATTGCGGTAATGTTAGAAAAAAATGTAGATCAACCTCGTAATCTTGCAAAATCTGTTACGGTAGAATAGATTTTAGAAAAAATAATTAAAACAAAAAAAAAGCGACTTTTAAAAAGTCGCTTTTTTTTGTTTTAACTGGCTATAAACTTTTTCAGTTTCATCCAGAAGTTTTTTATTACATCCAGAAGTATCTATAGTTTTACTATTATTAAATGGTTTTACATTTGATAAATCAAAATCCATTTTCAACTCATTTTGCAAATGAATAAGAACATCTTTTGGATTTGACAGATAATCCTGATAGTCAATTAAAGTAATGGCTGAGCCGTCTAAAGTTAAAAGATAAGAATAATAGTTTAGCCAAACTGACAACCAGTAATCCAATGTACCTTTATCATATTCAATTTCAACAGGCTTATTGTCGAAACTAAAAACTTTTTGATTATGACCAAATTCATGATGCCCTAACCAATCCATATAAGTTTCTATAAAATCATCATCATGTTGAAAATCAGAAAATCTTAAATGTTGATTTAACAAAGAATCTGCATGCTCTACAGGATTACGAAATAAAAATATAGCTTTAAAATTCTTGTTTAAGGCTCTCAAAGAAGGATATCTTAAAATAAGATTATTATTCTTCGATAAATATAAATGTGAGTTATCGCTTCTTATCAAGGACTGGTATGCCAAATACTTCTCATAGATTTCTTGAGTTATGTCATGCTTGATTAAAATAGCATCACCGATAAAGCTATCATTTAGGAATACCTTGAAAAAATATTCTTCTAGAGCTTCAATAGTATTTAACCCAAACATCATTTTGTCACCATGCTTGCGTTCTTTAAGCTCTGTATTTTTAGGATTGTATAATTTTTTCCAAAGATTAGGTGCTAAAAGTAGAGGCATGTTAGAGTAATCTAAAGAACTAAATTTCCCAGCTTTAAATAATTGATCTGTTAAACTTGTAGTTCCAGCTCTTGCTAAACCAGATACAATTACAAAATCTGATTTCTCTGTAATCTTTTCGCCTTTTTTAAACTTCTTGTCAAATGAAAAAAGAAGTTTTGATAAATTATAATTATTGAGAATTAGCCTATGAAAAAGCTTAGAGGCTTCAGAGTAATTATCATCATTCTTTTTCTTCTTAAATAAGAAAAATGGAATTACACTTCCTAAAGAAAGACTTAGTATAAACCATATTGAGCTAAAATCTAGACCCTCAAAATTTTCTTTAGTAAATAAGCTATACAGATAAAGTGGTAAAATAGTTACCCCAGCTATTATTACAAAAGCTATTGTAGTCTTTAATAGCGAAACAAGAATTTGCTTCAGCGCACCAATTAATTTCTTTTGCTTTATGCTTTCATCTTCCTTTGAAAGTACTTCATTAGTTAACGATACAGAAGACTCTATTAACTCAAAAAATATTCTTTTAAGAGCTATTATAGACGCAGCTAGAGCAAAGCCCGAAATACCTGCTATAATAAAATATAACATTATCCCTTCTTAAATAAATTGCGAAAGAATCGTTTAATAGGAATCCATAGTACTACCCCAAACGAAAAAATAACAAGAAGGGCTATAAAAATAATGATTAGCAATGTTCCAAGTCCTAATCCAGGTCCAATATAATTAAGCATAATAGTAGATTTTAAAAATTAATATCAGTATAAATTGTCGTCCAATTAGAAAGATAATGATATCCTTCTATATCACTTTTTATTACAGTCTTTAAGACAACACCATCCTCATTCAATACCCACAAGATTCCGGCTCCCTGTTCTTCAACAAACATATCTCCATTGGGTAGTATTTCATACAAACCCTCTGCTCCTGTAAAAATTTCATTTTCAACAAATTGATCTTCGTAAAGGGCTTCAAATGAATCTGTTTCAAAGTTATAAATAAGAACATTTGAATGGGTTATTTTTCGTTGAATAGTTCCATTACTTGGTTTAAATTCATTTTTATTAAAATGTACATCCCATGCAGGTGAATTATTATTAAATATTGCTATTGTACTATCGGATAGGACATCAACATCATGTTGAAAAGTGAAAGGCCCATCTATAACCGATATCACCTTCCCTGTTGATGGTCTAAAATGAACTATTGTTGACAAATGCCTAAAACTTAAAAATAAGTCACCTTTATTGTAATAACTTGAACTATCTGTAACTACTGGTTGTACATCATTTAAATGAAATGGATCAGTAATGTGCGTGGCTTTGTTTAATAGTTCATTCAACTCATTTTCAAGAAAAATATCCGTTAAAGATTTACTATATAATGTCTTACCTGTTTTGGAGTCTACATTTAAAATAAGATCATCTCTGTATTCTGTTTTCTTACCTACAACAGAAACAACATTAGGCACAATTAGTCCATCCTCATGCTTTACACCTGGAATCCAAATATTTCCTTTATGATCTAAATTCATTGCATGATGAAAAATAAAATCCTTGTTAAACCATTTTACTTTTGAAGTTGAATCCAATCTTAGAAGTCCAGGCTTCTCATTACAAGAGGCTATTAAATCTCTATTAGCCATTAACCTTGTTGGATATAATCTATCATTTTGGCCAACTTCATAATACTTAGACAAAACTTCAACAGGTAACTCCCATGTTTTTAAAATTTTATCCGATTTAAAATTCTTTAGCTCAATATTAAACTGATCTCCACTCCGGTAAGCATATGAACCATATAAATCGTAACTTAGATTATTAATGTCTTTTAAATCCCTTTCCTTGGTCTTTAAATAATACTCTGGGGCACGGAAAAAATGGTTAAAAGCCATTTTCATATTAGATGGTATTTCTGAAAAAGCTCTTATTGGGTCTGTTAAAGGTCCTGCCGCATTTTGACCAAGCGCTGCATTCCTAACAATACCACTCCATAGCATTAAAACAAAAATTCCAATAACAATTAAAGCCAATTTTCTTATTGTCTTCATTTTAATTTGTTTTTAGGTTAGTTTATAATATTACATCAATAATAAGATTAAATCAATTTATGACTTAAAATACTCCATATAAAGCAGTTTTATACGTTGTGTTAAGTCAATGAATATATAAACTAGATAAATTACATTGTATAACAGGTATTTGCAACAACAAATCAAAAAGAGAAATTAATATCAATGCTTCTAAAATTGTCAATATTACAATTTTAGCGCACTTAAATTCATAATAAGTACTATGCATGCATAATTTTTTGAGAATTTCTTACCTAATTTTCATATATTTATTTAAATTGGCATCGAATAAATTAACTAATTCTCTAAAATGAAGACAATCTTAAAGCTTTTTACATTACTTTTTTGTGTGGCATCTTTTGCTCAGACCACAGTAAAAGGTAAAATTTCTGATGATACTGGGTTACCCTTACCTGGTGCAAATATTGTAATAGTAGGCACTAGTTCTGGTACTGTTTCAGATTTTGATGGTAACTACACTTTATCTGTAGACCAAAACCCTCCATTTTCAATTCGCGTAAGCTACACAGGTTTTGAACCTCAAACTATTGAGATAACAAGTAACCAACAAACAGTAGATGTTACTCTTAAAGAAGGAAACTCATTAGATGAAGTAGTAATCTCTGCTTCTCGAACTCCAGAACGTATTTTTGAATCACCTGTAACGGTTGAACGTTTTGGTTTAAAAGAAATTAAAAATACTGCTTCGGTAGATTTTTATGATGGTTTAGAAAACCTTAAAGGAGTAGACATAAATACTAACAGTTTAACCTTTAAATCCATAAACACAAGAGGTTTTGCTACATTCGCTAATACACGTTTTATGCAATTGGTAGATGGTATGGACAACACTGCCCCGATCTTTAATTTCCCGCTTGGAAATTTAATAGGTATGACTGAAACCGATGTACAAAGTGTAGAGTTACTACCTGGTGCTGCTTCGGCATTATATGGTGCAAATGCTTTTAATGGTATATTATTCATGCGCAGTAAGAACCCTTTTGATCATCAAGGCATAAGCGGATACCTTAAAAGAGGAATTACATCTCAAGAAGCAGCAGGTGATAATGATTATACGGATTTGGGTATTAGAATGGCTTACAAGTTTAACGAAAAATTTGCCGCTAAAGTGAATTTTGGCTACTTAAAAGGTACTGATTGGTTTGCTGTAAATGAGGACGATAAGCTTAATCGAGGACTAACTAGAGCTGATATTGATTATGATGGAATTAATGTTTACGGAGACGAGGTTAGTACAGATATAAATGGCGTAGCTCAAACTCTAGAAAGTTTAGGTTTAGCACCTGCTGGTTCTTCTGCATTGGTACCATCTGTTGATGTAAGTAGAACAGGTTACAATGAAAGAGATTTAACCAACTATAACGCAGAAAGTATTAAAGCGGATTGGGGACTCTACTTCCGCCCTTGGGAAAATGATTTTGAAATTCAATATGTTGGTAAGATCGGAACTGGTAATACTATCTATCAAGGAGCTAACAGATACAACATTAAAAACTTCTTTCTACAACAACATAAACTTGAAATTAGAAATGATAATTTCTTCGTTAGAGGTTACGTAACTGAAGATAAAGCCGGTGATTCATATGATATGGTATTTACTGGTATTAATATCAATAGAGCTTGGAAAGATGATAATACTTGGTTTGGTGAATATGTTGGTGCCTACATTGGTTCAACATTAAGTGGTGCTACCGATGCTCAGGCTCATGCAGCTGCACGAACTCAAGCAGACACTGGAAGATTTTTGCCAGGAACACCAGAATTTCAAGCCGTATTCAATAGAGTTATTAATGATCCAGATTTAACTACTGGTTCAAAATTCCAAGATAATTCGAAAATTTACCATGGAGATGCCAATTATAACTTTGGTGATTTAGTGGATTTTGCGGAAATTCAAGTAGGTGGTTCTTACAGAAGATACAGACTTAATTCATTTGGTACAGTTTATACTGATAATGATGGCCCTATCAATTATTCTGAAGTTGGTGTATATACACAACTACAAAAATCTTTAGAATTATCTGAAGCTGTTGAGTTAAAATTAACAGGATCTTTAAGATATGACAAATCAGAATTATTTGATGGGTTCTTCTCACCTAGATTATCAGCTGGTTTTACAATCAACCAAGATCATAATATTAGAGCTTCGTTCCAGACAGGGTTTAGAAATCCAACAACACAAGATCTTTATATAGGTTTAAATGTAGGTAGAGCCATTTTAATTGGTGGTGCACCTGACAACCCAGCAAGAGACGTTAGAAATTATGATCTAAGTCCTACTGGCGCATCTATTCTTGGACAAACTAATATCGATGTTAATGGAACAGGCGCATATAATAATTCATTCTTTGCCAATTCAGTAACAGCTTTCGGCGCAACTGGAAACCCAGCGGCATTAGAAATTGCGAATTCTAGTTTAGCACAGCCTGAGCAAGTAAGTTCTTTTGAATTAGGTTATCGTGGAAAATTAGATGGCATAATCATAGATGCTTCTGCATACTACAATCAATATAAAGACTTCTTAGCTAATGAAACCGTAATTGCACCTTTTTATGGTGATGTACAGTTAACCCAAACTTTACCAGATGGTACACCTTTAGCTGTAGCAGCTATTGCTAACGGAGACTTTCAGGCATACCAAACTTATACAAATTCAGATGAAACCGTAAATTCTTATGGAGCTGCCATTCAAGTATCAGCAAAAGTGTTTGATGGTTTTGATTTAAGCGCAAACTATACTTACTCTAAATTAGATTTTGATGTAAAGCAAAATCCTGATTTCAGAACCAACTTCAACACACCTGAGCACAAAGTAAAGGCTTCATTCGGTAAAACTGAATTATTCAAAAACTTTGGTTTTAATGTATCTTGGAGATGGAGTGACAACTACTTCTGGGAAGCATCTTTTGGTGACGGAGATGTTCCTTCTTTCAATGTTCTTGATGCACAAATTAACTTTAGAGTTCCTAGCTTAAAATCTACTTTTAAAGCCGGTGCTACTAACTTATTACAAGACGAGTATTTTACTGCATTTGGTACAGGTTTCATAGGATCTCAGTACTATGTGTCTTGGACTATAAATAACTTATAATAACGGAAAAGAAAATTAAGATGAAAAAAATTAAATATATAGCACTATCATTACTTACCTTAGGTATGGTAGCTTGTGAAAATGATTTAGTCGAAGACTTAAGAGACAGAAACGATGATAGTGGTGAGCCTCTTCCAGAATTAATGGCAGGTTCAGCAGATTTTTCAAATTTTGTTTCAGTTGGCGCCTCATTTACTGCTGGCTTTACTGATAACGCACTTTTTATAGCAAGTCAGGAGAATTCGTTCCCTAATATAATGGCAAGTAAATTTGCTAATGTAGGAGGTGGTACATTTAATCAACCTCTAATGAATGACAATTTTGGTGGTTTGGCAGTTGGAGGAATGCGAATTACTGATCCAAGATTAGTATTTGGTGGTGCTGGGCCAGTTCCTCTTGAAGCAGTTGTAGGCCCTGTGACTGTTTCAACAGACATAGCTTTAAACAACCCAACGGGCCCATTTAACAATTTAGGTATTCCTGGCGCAAAAAGTTTTCATTTAGTAGCTCCAGGTTATGGTAACTTATCTAATTTTCCTGCTGCGGCTAATCCTTATGCTGTTCGCGTTACAGGAAATGCACCTAACGCTAGTATTTTAGAATTAGCCATGTCTCAAAATCCAACATTCTTCTCAATCTCTGAAGTTGGGGGAAATGATGTTTTAGGATATGCGCTTTCTGGAGGTGACGGAACAAATCCAATAACTGATACTGCTACCTTTAATGCATCTCTTAGCGCACTCGTTGCTGGTTTAACCTCTACTGGTGCTAAAGGTGTTATAGGTAATTTACCTAACATAACAAGTTTATCGCATTTCACAACAGTACCTCACGATCCACTAGATCCAACTAACGAAACCTTTGGACCCTTAATCCCAACATTAAATGGAATTTTTGGACAGATCAACTTAGTCTATCAGGCCCTTGGACAACCAGATAGAGCTATCATATTTTCTGAAACATCGGCCAGCCCAGTTGTTATAAAAGATGAAAGTTTAGTAGATATATCTGCACAGATGACTGCTGCATTTAATGCTAGTCCTACGTTCCCTGCATTTATTCAATCATTAGGATTACCTGCTGCAGCTGCACCACTAGTAGCAAATCTCTTAGGCGCTACATACGGACAAACAAGACAAGCAACTGCTGAGGATTTATTAGTTTTACCTAGTAGTTCTATTATAGGTACTGTAAATAATGATTTCTATGCCTTTTTAACAAGTCAAGGAATACCAGCAACGCTTGCTGGTCAGTTTTCTGTCGAAGGTATTACGTATCCATTAGATGATAAATGGGTATTATTACCATCAGAACAAGCAGAAATTGCTACAGCAACTCAAGAGTATAATTCTACAATATCTAATATTGCAAGCACTAATAATTTGGCTTTAGTTGATTTAAATTCAATATTAGAACAAGCCTCTTCTACTGGAATTATGTTTGATGACTACAATATGAATACAGATTTAGTATTTGGTGGTTTGGTAAGTTTAGACGGAGTACATTTAACAGCTAGAGGCTATGCTTTAATGGCTAACAGTTTCTTACAAGCTATTGATGCAACTTACGGGTCAAACTTTGAAGCTTCAGGAAATCTTGCAAAAGCTGGTGATTTTCCAACAAATTATTCGCCAACATTACAATAAAGAATATTTTACTATGAGCATAAAAACGCACTCTATTCAAGTGCGTTTTTTTTATTTAAAAAAGAACGGTTTTTTTAAATAAAACTATATCTTTGCAGCGCGAAAATCACACGTATTCAACATATAAAGAAAAGTGTTGTTTTTCAGGTTTAAATTATTGCAAAACAAAAACATATAAGTAATGTCTAAAGTTACAGGTAAAGTTGCACAGATTGTAGGTCCGGTTATCGATGTAGAATTCGGTGCTGGTGCAGAACTTCCAAAGATTTATGATTCATTAGAAATTAACAACCCAGATGGTTCAAAATTAGTATTAGAGGTACAATCTCACATTGGTGAAGATACTGTACGTACTATTGCAATGGATTCTTCTGATGGTTTAAGTAGAGGAACTGAAGTTGTTGCAACTGGTGCTCCTATCCAAATGCCAATAGGTGATGACGTTTACGGACGTTTATTTAATGTAATTGGTGACGCAATTGATGGATTAGGAGACTTACCTAAAGCTGGTGAAGCAGGTTTACCTATTCACAGACAAGCTCCAAAGTTTGAAGAATTATCAACGTCTACTGAAGTTTTATTTACAGGTATTAAAGTAATTGACCTTATTGAGCCTTATGCTAAAGGTGGTAAGATTGGATTATTTGGTGGTGCTGGTGTAGGTAAAACAGTACTAATTCAGGAGTTGATTAACAATATTGCAAAAGGTCACGGTGGTTTATCAGTATTTGCTGGTGTAGGAGAAAGAACTCGTGAAGGAAATGACCTTCTGAGAGAGATGTTAGAGTCTGGTATTATTAAATACGGTGATGACTTTATGCATTCTATGGAAGAAGGTGGTTGGGATCTTCAAAAAGTAGATAAAGCTGCTATGAAAGACTCTAAAGCGACTTTCGTATTTGGACAGATGAATGAGCCTCCTGGAGCACGTGCTCGTGTGGCATTATCTGGTTTAACTATTGCTGAGTACTTCCGTGATGGTGCTGGTGATGGACAAGGAAAAGATGTACTTTTCTTCGTAGATAACATCTTCCGTTTTACACAAGCTGGTTCTGAGGTATCTGCTCTTTTAGGTCGTATGCCTTCTGCGGTAGGTTACCAACCAACATTAGCAACAGAGATGGGTGCTATGCAAGAGCGTATTACTTCTACAAAGAAAGGTTCTATTACATCTGTACAAGCTGTATATGTACCTGCGGATGATTTAACAGATCCTGCTCCTGCAACAACGTTTGCTCACTTAGATGCAACAACAGTATTATCTCGTAAGATTGCTGAGCTTGGTATCTATCCTGCAGTGGATCCTTTAGATTCTACATCAAGAATTTTAACAGCTGATATCTTAGGAAATGAGCATTATGCTTGTGCACAGAGAGTAAAAGAGTTATTACAACGCTATAAAGAATTACAAGATATTATTGCTATCCTTGGTATGGAAGAATTATCTGAAGAAGATAAATTAGCTGTATCTAGAGCAAGACGTGTACAACGTTTCTTATCTCAGCCTTTCCACGTAGCTGAGCAGTTTACAGGTATACCAGGTGTATTAGTAGACATTAAAGAAACTATCAAAGGTTTCAACATGATTATGGATGGTGAATTAGATCACTTACCAGAAGCAGCATTTAACCTTAAAGGTTCTATTGAAGAAGCTATTGAAGCTGGTGAGAAAATGTTAGCTGAAGCGTAAAACCAGTTTGTTGTATTTCAGTAGTCATCACATAGAGACTGTAAACTGTAAACTGCAAACTGCAAACTAAAAAAATATGTATTTAGAGATTGTATCACCAGAAGCCACTTTATTTAGTTCAGAAGTTGACTCTGTAGTAGTACCAAGTGTAAATGGTGAGTTCGAAATGTTATCTAATCACGCACCTATCGTTTCTATATTAGGTGAAGGTATTATTAGAATAAAAACTCATACACAAAGCCATTTAGTTTTTGATGAATTGCATGGAGATGTTATCCCTCATACTGACGATAACAAAGTATTAACCGTGAAGATTAACTCTGGAACTATTGAAATGAAAGACAATAAACTTATCATTTTAGCTGATTAAGAGTAATATACTTTAAAATAAAAAAAGCGCTAAACTTTATATGTTTAGCGCTTTTCTTTTATAACTGATTTAAAATACTATCCATTATCCAAGCAACATGTGTTGCTGTTTTCCCTGTAGATGGATGTGGTTTTCCTAGCAATAAAGATTGCTTCATGTTTTCTACATGTTGTTGTTGAATATGTTTGGGGTTTTCAATAAAAACTTGTTCCATTTTATCACTTTTTATTACTTCAATTGGTTCTTCCCCAAATACAGAAAACGATAGTTCACCTCTATTACCAACTATCCTAACTTTATCTTCGCGTTTATAAGTACCAAAACTCCAAATTCCTGTTCCCAAAACTCCATTTTCATGTTTCCATGATGCCGAAACTATATCTTTTGCTGTGTATAGCTTTTGTTGGTTAGAAGCAATACCTTTTACTTCTTTTATATTCCCTAATAAATAGACAAATAAGTCTAATCCATGACTGGCCAAATCATCAAAATAGCCTCCTGGCGCAATCTTAGCATCGGTTCTCCAATTATAAGTGTCAGATGTATCTAAATCGCTTGGTGTACGACTTAAAGACCAGCTTATATGCCTCACTTTGCCAATAGCTTTTTCTTCTAACAACTCCTTTATTTTATTAAATCGAGGTAAGGATCTACGGTAATATGCTACAAACAACGGAAGCTGTTGCTTTTCAAAAGCAGCTTGTATTTCAAGACATTCTTTATAGCTAGGCGCCATTGGTTTTTCTATACAACATATCTTGTTCACTTTTGCTACTTTTAACGCATAATAATGATGTGTGTCTGGCGGTGTCGCAATATAAACTGCTTCAACTTCAGAGTCATTAATTAAGGCATCTGCATCGTTATAATAACGTGGAACGTTATGCCTTTTGGCATAATCTTTCGCTAAATCTAAATTTCTGCGCATTACAGCAATCAACTCAAAACCATCTGTTATTTGGTAAGCTGGTCCACTTTTAACTTCGGTAACATTACCACAGCCAATAATTCCCCATTTGATAGCTTTTATCATTCTACAATTGTTTTATAGCCTCTAATTCTACTTTAAGTTCTTGAAACATGGTCATAATACTACTTAACTTCAATTCTTTTTCATCGTACTCTTGTGTATTAATACAACAGGTAAACTCCCAAAGCTCTAAAATAGTTTCCTTTGGTATCAAATAAGGCTCGTAGCTTTTGTTATCAGAGCTCAATAAAAGTACACTATCATCATCTGTTATATAAATCCTCTTATAAACAAGACCATCATCTTTTGTAAGAACGATATAGGTCCGTCCAGTTTTAATATCATTTACATCTTCTAAATATTTTGCAACTACATAAGAACCATCCTTAACAGGTAGCATAGAATCGCCCTTTATAGGAAAAGCACGATGCGTTCCAGTAGGCAAAAATGGTAACTTTATTTTTTGAAGCTGCTCTATATATTCAGGGTCGTCATAACCAGATAAATATCCTGCTGTAGCTTTTACTGGAATAACCTCTATTAAATCTTCATTATCCTCATTGACCGTCACAGGAAATAAAACACGTTTATTTCCGATTTCTATAAATGAGGTATTCTTAGCTTTTCGTAAATCTTTACGAACAAGTATATCAATAGGTATATTAAAATAATTTGACAAATCTATTAAACGCTCAATTGGAGGCTCACTTCTCCCTTCTTCATAGGACCCAACAATAGAACGTGTCCATCCTAAATCATCTGCAAAACGTTCCTGAGACAACTTCTTTAAAGATCTTAGGTGCTTTATGTTAGCTTGTATTGGTTTCATTAAAACAATTTTTTAATAATACTTACTACAAATATAAGCAACAAAAACTACAAATAGTAGATAATTTTGTTGCTAATGTATCTGAATTGCCACACATATTACAGTCTCCGCTACGGCACTATAAAGCCTGAGCAATTGCTTGCTATTGCTTCAGAGAATGGTGTTAAGACTTTAGCACTGACCGATGTTAATACAACCTCAGCATGCTTAGATATTGTTCGATTATCCAAAAAATATAAAATTAAGCCTGTACTCGGAGTAGATTTTAGAACCACTGCACAACAACAGTTTATTCTAATAGCTAAAAACAATAATGGATTTCAAAATATCAACAATTATCTATCAAAGTTTTTACATAATTCAGCACTAAAAATACCCAAACAACCAGATGAGGTTTTAGAAGATTGTTATATCATTTACCCATACCAAACAGGAAAATATTACAGGCTAAAAAGCAATGAGTTCCTGGGTATTTCACCAAAAGACCTCAACCATTTAAAATTTTCTAAATGGAATGAACATAGAGATAAGTTAGTCGTTTTAAAAACGGTGTCGTTTCAAGATAAAAAAGGATTCAATACACATCGTTTACTTCGTGCCATAGATAACAATACGTTATTGAGTAAACTCCCAAAATCTGAAGAAGGAAACGTTAATGATATAATGCTACCTTATGATGAATTATGTCAACTTTATAAAGATTACCCTTCTCTATTAAAAAACACGGAACAGTTATTAAACACTTGTGCTATTCATTTTGATTTTGAAAACCCACAGCCCAAAAATCAGAAATGCCTAACCGCTAACGAAACCTCCGATTATACATTATTAGAGCAATTAACCTACAATGGAATTTCTTATAGATATGGAGATAATCCAGATCCTAAAATATTCGAGCGCATTAAAAAAGAGTTAGACATTATTAAACAGAAAAGATTTGTCTCTTATTTTTTAATCAATTGGAAAATTTTAGAATATGCACGTAGCAAAGGCTATTACTATGTTGGTCGTGGTAGTGGTGCCAATAGTATTATCGCTTATTTATTGCGTATTACAGATGTAGATCCTATTGAACTCGATTTGTATTTTGAGCGTTTTATTAATCTTTTTAGGCAAAATCCACCTGATTTTGATATTGATTTTTCATGGAAGGACAGGGATGATATTACTGAATTTATCTTTAAAACCTTTAAAAACACAGCTCTTATTACAGTTTATAACACCTTTAAATTTAAAGCTTCCGTACGCGAATTGGGTAAGGTTTTCGGGTTACCAAAATCTGAAATGGATAACCTAACACGTGGTAAGTTTAATTTTAACCAATTAGATCAGCTATCTCAACTCGTACTCAAATACAGTAAATATATTGAAGGTTTTCCAAATTATTTGGGCATACATGCTAGCGGAATTTTAATTTCAGAACAGCCTATTCATTATTATGGAGCAACGTTTATGCCTCCAAAAGGATTTCCAACCACTCAATTTGACATGGTTGTAGCAGAAGATATTGGCTTGTATAAATTCGATATTTTAAGTCAACGTGGCTTAGGAAAAATTAAAGATGCTGTAGAAATCATTGATCAAAATTATAACGATCAATCCCCTTTAGATATTCATGATATCAAACGTTTTAAAGAAGACGAGCGTATAAAATACTTATTAAAAAACGCCAAGGCCATTGGTTGTTTTTATGTGGAATCTCCTGCTATGCGTATGCTATTAAAAAAATTACAGGTAGATAATTATTTGGGGCTAGTAGCTGCAAGTTCGGTCATTAGACCTGGTGTTGCAAAAAGTGGTATGATGCGACAATACATCTTGCGCTATCGCTATCCTGAAAAACGAAAAGAAGCGCATCCTGTACTGCAAAATATTATGCCAGAAACCTATGGTGTTATGGTCTACCAAGAGGATGTTATAAAAGTTGCTCACATGTTCGGCGGATTGGATTTGGGAGAATCCGATATGCTGCGACGTGGTATGTCTGGTAAATTTAGATCTCGTGAAGAATTTCTTAAGGTAAAACAAAAGTTTTTTGATAACTGTATTGCTCGTGGCGAATCTAAAGAACTTACGGCTGATATCTGGCGGCAAATCGAAAGCTTTGCTGGTTACGCGTTTGCAAAAGGCCACTCAGCTTCTTATGCCGTAGAAAGTTATCAAAGTTTATTCTTAAAAGCATACTACCCGCTCGAATACATGACAGCTACCATTAATAATTTTGGAGGTTTTTATAGCACAGAACTTTATGTACACGAGGCGAGAATGCATAACGGTATTATCGAAGCTCCTTGTATAAATAGCTCATACAACCAAGCAATTATCAAAGGTAAAACTATCTATTTGGGCTTTATGTTTTTGCATGCCTTAGAAGCTAAAACTGTACAGCGTATAGTTACAGAACGTGAGAAAAACGGAAAGTTCCAATCTTTAGATGACTTTATAGAACGTATTCCTATTTCCGTCGAGCAAATTTCAATTCTAATAAAAATAAACGCTTTCAGATTTACAAAAATCAATAAGCGTGAACTGCTTTGGGAAGCTCACCTAAAAATTAGCAAAACCATAATTCAAGAGCATGTCGTAACGCTATTTAAAACGAGACGTATTAATTATAACACTCCAGAATTGCCTAGTACTGCTTTAGAAAATGCTTTTGACGAATTAGAACTGTTAGGTTTTCCCCTTTGCAATCCTTTTGAACTTTTAGAAAATACCTCTTTAAGCAAATTAAGAGCTAAGCATTTGGAAAAGTTAGAAGGCAAACTAGTAATCATAGAAGGCTATTTAATTACAACCAAGAACACCAAAACAGCAAATGGAAAATTAATGCACTTTGGTACTTTCTTAGATCGCGATGGAGATTTTTTAGATACAGTACATTTTCCTCCAATTGCCTCCAAATATCCTTTTAGAGGAAAAGGCATTTATGCCATTACGGGAAAGGTGATGATAGAGTTTGATTGTGTCTCTATTGAGGTTTCAAAATTAGAGCGTTTAGCAATTATTGAAGACCCACGTTACGCTGTAAAATCATCTAACCAAACGTTTCAAAAGAAAAAAAGTTTTAAAGATCTTAAAACACAATATGAGTAGTAATCGCTCAATAGTACATATGGATTTAGACACTTTTTTTGTGTCTTGTGAGCGCCTAAAAGATAGTCGTCTTATAGGTAAGCCTGTACTTATTGGAGGTACAAGCGACAGAGGTGTTGTGGCTTCGTGCAGTTACGAAGCTCGTAAGTTTGGCGTACATTCTGCGATGCCTATGCGTATGGCAAAACAGCTTTGTCCAGAAGCTATTATTCTAAGGGGTAATTCTGGTATTTACACTAAGTTTTCTAATGATGTTACCGAAGTCATCAAAGAAAGTGTGCCGCTTTATGAAAAAACTTCAATAGATGAATTTTACATAGACCTTACAGGAATGGACAAGTTTTTTGGATGCCACAAATTAGCTTCAGAACTGCGTCAACGTATTATTAAAGAAACCGGACTTCCTATTTCGTTTGGATTATCGCTCAACAAAACCGTTTCAAAAATTGCAACAGGCGAAGCCAAACCTAATAATGAAATTCGTATAATTTCAGGAACTGAAAAGCCTTTTTTAGCTCCACTTTCGGTAAAAAAAATTCCTATGGTTGGTAATGTTACCTATAAAATACTTTGCGATTTGGGAGTGAAACGTATTAAAACCGTACAAGATATGCCTATGGAATTAATGCATAAAGTATTGGGCAAAAACGGGCTCTCTATTTGGAAAAAAGCCAACGGTATAGATAACAGCCCTGTAATACAATATCACGAACGCAAGTCCATTTCTACAGAGCGCACCTTTGGACAAGATACTACAGATATCCATAAATTAAAAGGTTTAGTAATCGCCATGGCAGAAAATTTAGCCTATCAATTACGTCGTGGTAATAAGCTAACTGCTTGTGTAACGTTTAAGATTCGGTATTCCGATTTTCAAACCTACACGCAACAACAACGTATTCCGTACAGCGCTATGGATCATACCATAATTCCCGTAGTTTTAGATTTATTCCAAAAACTTTACAACCGTAGATTATTGGTCAGACTTATTGGTGTAAAGTTTAGCCATTTGGTAGAAGGAGGTCATCAAATCAACTTGTTTGAAGATAATGAAATACACCTCAACTTAAGTAAAGCTATGGACAAAATGCGTGAACGTTTTGGTGACAGAGCTGTAATGTCTGCGGCAGGAATGGAAGCCAAAACCATTAGTCGTTGGAATCCATTTACAGGTGAGCCTCCTCCTCTACTTGCTAATAGACATCGCTAGTTAATACTCTAAAATATTGCTGGGTTGGCAATAATCTAAAGTTTTACAAAAGCCTTCTCACTTAAAAATTAGTTTATCAAAAGATAAACTTATCGTCTTAGCATTGTCACTCGTAGAAATAATATGATTGTAATTATTACAATCTACAAGTGCATCCATAGATGTATGGATAAATAATGTTAGACAAAATAGCATCGTCTTACTATATTTGAATATATGAAAGCAATCATAAGTTATACACGAAAAGTCCCTACCGCAAAAATGATTTTAGGGATATTATTATTAATCTTAAGCATGTATGGCCTTATAGCTATAAGTGCGTTTAACGGTCTCTTTATACTTGTCTTGGCATTTATCTTACTCAGAAGTGATGGGTCTGAAATTGATTTAGAATCTAAAAGATATCGGAAAATCACTTTATTATTAGGTATTAAGATCGGAAAATGGAAAGACTTACCTGTTGTTGACTATTTATCTGTTTTTTCTACTAATGAAAACATAACAGTACGTGCTTTATCCGCAGAAACTACAAATACCTTTCCTGTAATTTACTTGAATTTATTTTACGATAACAATAAGAAAATTACATTATACGAAACTAAAGATCGAGATGATGCTTTTGAAACTGCCTCAAATATTACTGATGCCCTATCAATAGATTTACTAGACGCTACTGAAAAAGGCAACTTTAAATGGGTCGATAAAGATAAACTTAGAGATGAAGGCATAATTGTTCACACTGACTAAAGTAATATCACCTTATCAAATGCAGTTTTTAGTTTTTTAACTACAACCTCAATTTCATCTTCATCTAAATGCCCAAAACCAAACCGAATAGCACAGGTATCTTTATCTTGATATAAAATCGTTTTTGGTAGAAACACATCTAAGGTCTCCGCTTCTTTGGCTAATTGCACTAGAGAAATCTGTTTTATAAATTTCAACCAAATTGCTAAGCCTCCTGAAGGTTTTTCAAACTGAATAGCATCTTTAAATTGTTCTTTTAGAGCTTCACACAAAACATCTCTTCGCTTTTTGTAGGTTACGATGTTCTTCTTTAACAGCCTGTATATTTCGCCTTCAGCAATTAATTCCGATAGCATTTGCTCTTGTATAATATCACCTTGCTCATCTAAAAGCGTCAAATAATTATGAGCTTCTGCGATGAGGTTTTCAGGTGCTACAACAAATCCAGATTGAAAACTTGGAAAAAACGATTGTCCCATTTTTCCCAAATAAATCACCATACCATTGGTATCTGCCGTTGCCATTGGCAGCATGGCCGAACCATTATACTGAAAATCATAATCGTAATCATCTTCAATTATGGCAAAACCATAATCTTTAGCTAGCTCTAATAATTGAATACGTCGTTCTGCACTCAAGGTTTTTGTAGTTGGATAATGCCTATGCGCACTTACATAGACACATCGAATCCGATTTTTTACAAAATGCTGCCTTATATAATCTACATCGAGACCGTCGTCATCCACAGGAATTGTCCTAATCGTAGCTCCAGCTTCTTGAAAAATAGTGTTAGACGCATAATGACTCAGCTGACCAACCAAAACCAAATCGTCTTGCTTTATCAGCAATTGCGATACAATATAAAGACTCATTTCAGAACTACGCGTATTGAGAAGATTGTTGGGCTTTATATGAAATCCTCGTGTGGCATTAAGATAATTACACAATTGCGTTTTAAAGACTGAAGTTGATGACGTCGTAGTTCTGTTCCATTTTTGAATGAGTGGTTTACGCTTCATAGCTGCGCTATACCATCTCGAAAATTGATGTGTTGGATGCAAACGTAAATCTGGCTTACCATCATTAATAATGTATTTGACTTGTGTTTGCTGGAGATTTGTCGCCAAATGAAACGACTGCTGAAACGGAAAACCAGCTTTCTTAGGGTAATGATATGCCTGATGCACTTGCTGTGAAGAGGCTTTAATTTTTGCTGTGGCTTGTTCTGGCAATAAAACAAAAGTGCCTTTATTCGCAATGATTTCTACCCAACCTTGAGAAGCCAACTCATCGTAGATTGCAACAGCTGTATTTCTATGCACCTTTAAAAGTTGACTTAATGTTCTTGTACCTGGTAATTTTGTACCTTTTACCAGATAACCACGTTGAATAGCATTTATAATTTGCTGAGAAACTTGCACATAGACAGGTTGCACGATAGTTTTATCGAAACTAATAAGCTGTTTTAAAATCGCATAAACCGGACTATTCATTCTTTTAAAAGCGGACTATTTTAATCGTCCGGAAAGTTACGACTTTTGCACTTTCAATTTAAAACGAGATATGAGAAAAAAGATCACCCTTGTTACATTACTAATTATGGCTGTTTTTCAGCTTAATGCGCAAGAAGTTACTCAACAATTAGATTCTGTTACTTTAACTGGTACACGTATCGATTTACCTTTTAAGGAAAACTCAAGAACAATAAACATTATCACATCAGATGCTATTAAAAAAAGTGCAGCTGTAAATCTTGCAGATTTATTGCAGCAAGTGGCTGGTGTAGATATTAGAAGACGTGGCACAGGTGGTAGTCAAGCCGATCTTTACATAAGAGGTGGTGGTTTTGACCAAACACTTCTACTGATTGATGGTATAAAAATGGACGATACGCAAACAGGTCACCATACCATGAATGCTGCTTTGCCAATAGAAGTTATTGAGCGTATAGAAATTATCAAAGGACCAGCAGCCAGAGTTTTTGGTCAGAATGCCTTTAGCGGAGCTATTAATATTGTGACGAAGAAAAATCTGAAAAATTCAACATCTGTAAATATTGAAACTGGATCTTTTGGACAACTTAACGGTAATGTTACTGCTGGTGTGGAACTAGAAAACTCATCGCATATTGTTCATGTTGGCAGAGTGACTTCTGAAGGCTACCGAATTAACACCGATTACGACAATGCCAATTACTACCTAAAAAGTACCTTCAATAAAAATGCACAAGCTATTGAAATGACAGCTACTTTTCTTGAACGCAAGTTTGGTGCACAAAATTTCTACACAACCAATCCTACGTTTAACGAGTACGAAGAAACGCAGAATAGCTTAATTGCATTTGGTACAACGTTTAGAACATCAACATTAAAAATTCAGCCAAGAGTTTACTGGAAACGTAATCAAGATATCTTTTTATTACGACGAGATGAACCAGATTTTTATAGAAACATGCACATCTCTGATAAAATTGGAGCGGAAATAAATGCTTCTTACACTTCAGAACTAGGTGTTACTGGTTTTGGTGTAGATCTTTCTAAGATTTACCTAAGAAGTAACAACTTAGGAGACCGTAACCGTTTTATGACTAATGCATTCTTAGAGCATCGCTTTAGTTTGTTAGACAACAAACTAGACATTACACCTGGTATTGCTTTAACGTATTTTTCAGATTTTAAATTTCATGCATTTCCTGGTTTAGATGTAGGTTATGATATTACCAACAACTTCAAGGTTTATGGTAACATCGGTTACACCTATCGTGTACCAACCTACACCGATTTATACTATAACGATCCTGTAACTACAGGAAATGAAGATCTAGAACCAGAAGAAGCGTTTGCGCAAGAGCTTGGTTTAAAATACATCTCACCAAAACTTACAGCAAGTGTCGCTGTATTTAACAGAGATGCAGATAACCTAATCGATTATGTAAGAACATCTGTAACCGAAGATGTATTTACTGCACAAAACATTACCGAAGTTAACACCAAAGGTTTAGAGTTTGATGCTGCATACAACTTTAATATTAGCAACTACAAACAAACTATAGCGTTTGGATACTCGTACTTAGATGATAATATTTCAGATCAAAATGAAGAATTATCACGCTATTCACTTAATACATTGAAGCACCAATATATTACACGATTAAGTACACAGTTGTTTAAAAATGTAAGCCAAAACATTATTTACAAATATGCCGAACGTACAACAGGACAAACCTATAATGTTTGGGATGCCTCAATTGCTATACGATTTAAGCAGGCGGAATTTACAGTAACAGCTAGCAACATTTTTGATGCTGACTACATTGAATCTGGCTTTACACCAATGCCTCCAAGCAACGTTTTATTTGGTTTACGATACACGTTTAAATAATATTAAATGCCGCTTAATTAAAGCGGCATTTTTATTTTAATTGTATTTAACTATAGTTAATAGATTAATTGTATAAAACAATTAATCCCATTTGGTAACGTTTTCTTAACTTTGACATTCTAAAGTTTCAACTGTTGCAATTAAACCTTCAAGACATACCTCGTGTAAAAACGATTACGAAAGAGGATTTTATTAAAAATTATTTCAAACCACAAAAACCTGTGGTTATTGAACGTTTTATTGAAGATTGGCCAGCCTATTCTAAGTGGAGTTTAGACTACATGAAAGAAGTAGCAGGCGATAAAACTGTACCTCTTTATGACGATAGACCTGTAGATTACACAGATGGATTTAATGAAGCTCATGCTAAAATGAAAATGAGCGATTATGTAGATCTTCTCAAGCGTGAGCCTACCAAATTCAGGATTTTTCTTTGGAATATTTTAAAAGAAGTACCTCAACTTCAAAAGGACTTTAGCTATCCAGACTTTGGATTACGATTAATGAAAGGTTTGCCTATGCTGTTTTTTGGAGGTAGAGATTCGTACACCTTTATGCTTTATGATATTGATTTGGCTAATATCTTTCACTTTCATTTTGAAGGAAAAAAACAATGCATCTTATTCGATCAAAAACAGAACAAGTACTTATATAAAGTACCTCATTCGCTCATAACAAGAGAAGATATAGATTTTGCAAATCCAGATTTTGAAAAATGGCCAGCACTAAAGCATGCTAAAGGTTGGATTTGTAACCTTAACCACGGAGAAGTATTGTATATGCCTGAAGGCTACTGGCATTACATGCGCTACTTAACACCTGGTTTTTCTATGAGTTTGCGTGCCATAGCGCGAAACCCTAAAAATTTAAGTAAGGCACTTTACAACATCTTTTTAATGCGTAATTATGATAATTTAATGCGTAGATTTAGAGGCCAAAAGTGGATAGACTGGAAAAACGAAAAAGCCATAACCAACACAAAGCGTTACGTTTAATTTTCCACCATACAATCTATTTGTATATTTGCCGACATTTTAAAAAAAATTAAGAACATGAAAAATATTGTATTAATAGTAGCATTGTTACTATTTAGTTTTGGGAACTCTCAAGCTTTTCAAGGAAAAGGAGACCAAAAATTTCAGGTTGGTGCTAACTTTCAGGATGAAGCTACTGGTATTAGTGTTACTTACGATTATGGATTAGGAGAAAATATCTCTGTAGGTGTATCCTCATCTTATGCTTTAGGAATTGATGACCGTTTAGATGCAGATTTTGGAGATCGTTTTGACCTAAAAGCAAGATTTAACGCTAACCTTGGTAATGTTATAAACGTTGATCCAAATTTTGACCTTTATCCAGGGCTTAGCCTTAGCTTAAAGAATTTTGGAGGTCATGTAGGTGCTCGTTACTTCTTTTCGGATGGTTTTGGTATTTATACCGAAGCAGCGTTTCCCCTTGCAAAATATAGTGATGATAAATCTGATATCGGCTATTACATCTACAATCAGTTTACATTTAACATTGGAGCAAGCTTTAATTTGTAAAAAATAAACATCTTTAACATACAAATATCTTGTAAGATATTGAAAATGTGAGATTTATCTTATACAATTCAAAGGCCTTTCTGACAAATCAGAAGGCCTTTTTTAGTTGCAAATACCTCTAAAAGTGTATTTCGTCGGATTTTTTAAACACTTAATCTTGATTGAGTGCATTTCATCGAAATTATATGCGTTTTATCCCTGATGTGTAATATCTTAGATATCAGCTTTTTAATCCCCCAATTACTAAAAGTGGCTTTATTAACCCTTATAAAACTAATTGACTATGAAAACAAAATGCCGTTTTCAAGTGTTAATTGTTAGTCTATTATTGACTGTTATGAGTTCATATGGGTATAGCAAAAAAACACTTGAATCAAAAAGTAAAGCAACCTATTCTACCTTTTATTCATTCCCAAGTTCGTTAACTGGTTTTGATTATGAAGTTAATTCTGGTCCATCAACCAACCAAACCTTTTCAATTAACGATGGATTGTTACTAACACGCCCTTACACAGTAACAGCACCATCAGGATTTGAAGTTTCTACATCCTCCTCTTCTGGTTTTAGTAGTTCTATCGTTATACCAGGAGCTATAATAGACCTAGGCAGTGTTACTGTTTATGTTCGTTTAGCATCTGGTTTGTCTATAAATACCTATTCAGGTAACTTAAGTATTACAGCTCCCGATGCTACTATCTTAACCTTCTACTACCCAGAAGTAAATGAAACAATTAGTCTTAGCGGAGAAGTCACTCGAAAAGAAAGCATATGGAGTGGTGGTAGTTGGAGTAACGGCACACCAGATATTGAAACCATTGTAACTATAGACGATGATTACTCAACCTCTTCTTTTGGTAATTTTAGTGCGTGGTCATTACATATAAATTCGGGTAATCAGTTAACCATTAATGATAATACCTACATAGAAGTTGAAAATGACGTTGTTACCGAAGGTACACTTCTGGTTGCAACAAGTGGATCTTTTGTACAAAATAATAATTCTGCTACTTTCACGCTTTCAGGATCTGGCACAGCATCTGTCAATAAATCGACCTCTGTTTTAAACAATTGGTATGATTATACCTATTGGAGTTCTCCTGTTAATGGAGCAGTAACAAATGATGTATTTTCTTCTTCCCACCCAAATTATCGTTATTGGTTTAATGCTCAAAATTATTTGGATGTACTACAAGAAACTAATAATGGTAATACTTATTTGGCAGGACATGATGATATCGATGACGATGGAGATGATTGGACTCTGTTAGGTAATACAGAGACTCTTTTACCTGGAGTTGGATATGCAGCCACGCACTCGTCAACTGGTTTTACCTCTGGAAATTCTTATAACTATACGTTCTCTGGTCCGTTTAACACAGGTACAATTAGTACTCCTATATATTACAACGGCAACAATGGTGATAACGACTGGAATTTTATTGGTAACCCATACCCTTCAGCCATTAGTGCTGATACCTTCTTTACTCTAAATAGTGCTGTTGTAGGAAATGCAATTTATTTGTGGTCACATTCTACGGCACCAAGTAATACAAGTAATGGAAATCAGGCTTTAAATTATTCTTCAGACGATTACGCAATTATTAATTCGGGTAGCGGAGAAGTTGCAGGAGCTTCTGGTATTATACCAGACAGATATATACCTTCTGGTCAAGGCTTTTTTATTCAAGGTTTAGCTAATGGTAATGCAACTTTTAACAATGCCATGCGACTGAAAGACAACACCAGTAATGATCAGTTTTTTAGAAGCACCAACCACCCTAATAAGCTTTGGTTGAATTTAACATCTGACAACGGAGTGTTTAATCAGGTTTTAGTAGCATATGTAAACGATGCTACTGATGGAGATGATGGTTTTGGGTTTGATTCACCACGCATGCTATCTTCGGGTACCAATTCTATTATATACACACTTATTGAAGGTCAACCCAATACTAAATATGCTATACAAGGTAAATCTATCTCTAGTATTAATACACAAGAAATCATTAAACTTGGTTTTTACACAGCTATAGGACAAGCTACTATCTACAAACTATCCATTGCTAAATTAGAAGGAAACTTTATGAATAACCAACCTATTTATATAAAGGATTATCTCCTTAATGTTACTCATAATATTTCGCAATCGGATTACACCTTCACCTCTGAGGCTGGATCCTTTAATAATAGGTTTGAAATTGTATTTACAGAGCAATCTTTAGGTATTCAAGATGAAACTATAGACCAAAACCTCATAATTACAGAGATAGATCAAAACATTATAAAGGTTAGCACCTCTTTAAATAGCCAAATTGAAACTGTAAAACTATATAACTTACAAGGAAAACTTGTTAGCAATACTTCTGTTAATAACAGAGGTTATGCCATAATAAATATTCCTAATCTTAGCTCAGGTGTGTATATAGTGCAAGCAGAACTAGATAATAACATTACGATTAACACGAAACTAATTAAGCACCTTTAAAAATTAGTAATTGGGACGAAAAACCCGTGATTGCTCTATGCGTCATGGGTTTTTTATTTGATGTATTCATTTATTTTTTCATAAACTAAATTACTCTCCCACCCTCTGTACAGTAAGTAGTCTGCTACTTTCTTTTTTTTCTTGTATATATTTTTTTCGTTGACTTGCGCTATACGTTTTTTAGTAAGCTCGTCTAAAGTTTCAAAATAATCGTCATCATTAATTTCTTTTAGAGCTGCATCAATAGCATACTTTGAAATATCTTTAAACTTCAATTCTCTAACCAGCCGATTTTTTCCCCATTTTTTTATTCTGAATTTTCCCCTAACAAAGGCTTTTGCAAACCGCTCTTCATTTAAAAAATTGTGGTCTATAAGATGAACCATAATTTTGTCTATGGCCTCGGGAATCATTTTCATGTCCTTTAACTTGGTTCTTACTTCCTTATGGCATCGCTCTTGGTATGCGCAGTAATTTTCGAGTTTTCTTTGCGCTTCATCGACAGTATAGGTGGTTTGTAGGCTCATTTAGCGAAAATAACAATTTGTTAATATTTTGCAATGTATAACTACCTGTTAATTAGGTAATTTTAATATACATTTGTAATTGATTGTTAGTTAATCCAAATCCCTATGAAAAAGAACTACTTTTCCCTTATAGTATTTCTCTGCGTCCTAAATTTTAGTTTTGGGCAGGTTACTGAAAATTTTGATGGTCTAACGCAAGGTGCCTACGGAAATTATACTTACAATGGATTCCAAATTACTAATGGTTTATGCAATGCAACAAATGCTTTAACAGGTAACGCTGTTAGATTAAGAAATGCTGCTAGTTCTCTTGAGTATATTGGCGGTGATGGTAATGGAAAAGATGGAGGCGTTGGAGACATATCGTTTTGGTATCGTTCTTGGGATGCTTCACCTGCTGCAGTTTATGACGTTGAAGTTAGTATTGATGGTGGGCCATACACAATTATAGGTTCGCAAATAAATACTACCAGTACTAGTTATACCCAATGGTCTCATTCACTTAACAATACTAGTGATAATATTATAATTAGAATATCATGGGTTTCTGGTGAACGTCTACATATTGATGATTTTGAAATAACTAATTATACCGTAGCATCAGACTTAGCAATAACAGGTGCTACGGATCATGGCTCATCTTGTTTAGGTGTAGCCGCTTCAACAATACAATACACAATTACAAACAATAGTGCTGGAACAACAGCTTTAAATGTTGCGGCTGTTTCGGACAACCCACAATTTGTAGTAAGTAATTTAACACCTACTACTATTGCTCCTTCTGGCACTGCCACGTTTGATGTAATATTTACTCCAACGGCTACAGGTGCGCAATCAGCAATAATTACAGTTAGTAGCACAACCATTACAGATGATGCAACTATTACCCTTACAGGTACTGGTATAACCTCGCCAACAGTTAGTACTCAACCAACAAACCAAGCTGAGGATATTCCTAATACTGCAACTTTTAATGTGGTGTCTGGTGATGCTTCATCATATCAATGGCAAGTTTCTACAAATGGAGGTACCACATGGACCAACGTTACAGGAGGAACAGGCGCTACAACAGACACTTATACTACAGGAGCGACTGATGAAACAATGAACAGTAATTTGTACCGCTGTATTTTAACAAACGCCTGTGGCTCTACAAACTCAAATAATGCAAGCCTAACGGTAACAAATAGTAATCCAAGCAATGCACAAAATCTATCAGGTTGTTTTGATGACACTTCTGTTGTTTTAACATGGAATGATCCTGCCACACCACCAACAGGAGGTTATGTGATTTTTGCCATTGAAGGGACAACAGATCCTACTGCTCCACCAAATGATGCTACAACCTATACTGCCAATGCAAATTTTACAGCTGCTCCGTTTGAAACACCAGCATCTTTAGGAAAGGTGGTTTACAAAGGCACCGGAAATACAGCAACAGTAACAGGTTTAACAGAAGATAGCACATATTCATTTAGAATCTTTGCTTACAATGGCGAAACTCTAACAGGTTGGGCTAATGGCACATCTGCAGGTAGCAATGAAGAAAATATTGCACAAGACGATGTCAGAAACTTAACAGCAACACCTACTTCTAGTCAAGTAACATTAAATTGGACAAATCCAACACCTATAGCATGTTGGGATCAGCTTATCATAGTGGCAAATCAAGGTACTGTAACCTTTACTCCAACAGGTGATGGTTCCGCCTATTCAGGAGCTGATAATGACACCTATGCAGCAGCCAATCAATTAGTATATGAAACTACCTCAAACGTAAATACTAAATCTGTTTTTGGATTAACTAATGATACTGGTTATTGTTTTAAAGTTTTTATTAGACGAGGCACTACATGGTCTGATGGTGTAGAAGTCTGTGCAACACCTGTGTTAACCTATTGTGATGCTGGACCAACATCTAATTTAGATTCTGAAATTGAGAATGTAACTCTAGTTGGCGAAAATGACACGATATCTAATGATACTACAGATGGTTGTACAGGTGGAACAGGTGGAGTGATAAACGATTATACTGCCATGAGTGCAGATTTGTTTGTTGGTGGAACTTACACATTAACTGTTGAGTATGGTGACTGTAGCAACGGCACACAATATGATGGTGCAGGTGGTGTTTGGATAGATTGGAACAATGATGGTGATTTTGATGATGTAAGTGAAAATATATCTGCAGTAGATGTAGCTGTAGGCACTGCAAATGTTGTTGAAAGCATTACAATTAACGTACCAGTAGCTCAACCTATTGGCACATACAGAATGCGTATTGTACAAGAAGAAGGTGGTTCTGCAGGAACGGTTTCTCCTTGTGGTACATTTAATTGGGGTTCTGTAGAGGATTATACTATTGAAGTTATAGCGGCTTGTACACCAACACAAACTGTTTCTGGCTTTACTCCAACTTCTGGACCAGAACTTACTGAAGTCATTATTAACGGAACAGGCTTTACTGCTGGAACTACCGTAGAATTTTCTGGGCTTAATGCCACTATTATATCGCAATCAGCAACACAATTAGTTGTTGAAGTTCCTACAGGAGCAACTACAGGTTCAATAACAATAACTGAGGCTGGGTGTCCTTTAGATAGTTCTACTTTTACTGTTTTAGACAGTACAGGTTCATGTTCTACAAGCTCATTTACAGACATCATTATTTCTGAAGTGTATGACTCTAACGGAGGTAATGTTTGGTATATGGAACTTTACAATCCAACAAATACAGCGATAAATCTGGATGCTGCTGGTACCGATTTTGCCTTAGAAAGATATGCAACTATTGGAGATGCAACACCATCTAGAACTATTGATTTAACTGGCACAATCGCTGCAAATAGCACCTTTACTATTCGATGTGGAGATGCTTCACCAAATCCTTGTAGCTCTATAAGCTACGACCTAACGGTATATGGTGCTGGAATAAATGAACAAGATGAAATTAGACTAACCAAAAACGGTGCTCAACACGATGTTGTGCATTGCCCAAATGAAATTGGTTATTCAATATATCGTGATAATACTTCTGCAGGTCCAAGCACAACATATAGTGCCTCTGATTGGTCTAATGTAAGTGCAGAGACATGTTCGGATATTGGGGTTTTTTCTGTACCAGCTACATTACCTTTGGTTTCAACTTTAACAGATATTACGGACTGTAGTGTAAGCTCATTTAGTATTTCTGCTACTCCAGGAAACTCTGGAGTTTTAACATATCAATGGTTGTATAACGATGGTACTTCTGCAAATTGGTCTAACGTAACAACTGCTGCTTTTGCACCAGGTACAGTTACAGGAGAAACCAGTGATACTCTAACTATAACTGGCTTTAATTTGGATAGTTATCAATTTTACTGTGAAGTGACTGAAGATGCTGCGTGTTCAATAGTTAGTAATGCAGCTCAGTATAATGTTGGAACAGCTACTTGGGATGGAACTAACTGGACATGGAGTGACAATACTGCTATAGATACTCCACCAACAACTGCTGATAGAGTTATTATAGATGCAGATTATGACACCGCAACTGGCGGTGTAGAAATAAGTTTTGAAGCTTGTGACTGTACTGTAAATACTGGAAATACTTTGACTATAGCAGACGATGATTATGTTTTAGTTCAAAATAATGTGGTTAATAATGGTACTATAGATATTGCTACTTCTGGTGCATTAGTTCAAGTTGATGATGCAGGCACTTATACCTTAAACCCTACAACAGGAACCAACATTTTAAGTAAAACAACTTCATTCCTCGATAATTGGTATGACTATACGTATTGGAGTTCACCTTTGGTAAATGCCCAGATTGAAACAGCATTATTCAATTCTAATCCTCAACGTCGATACTTTTTTAATGCAGCTCAATACAATGACATTTTAGTTGAAACTAATAATACAGGTACTTTTACTAATGGCAATGATGATATTGATGATGAAGGCAACGATTGGACAGCTCAAACAACTGGTCTGATGACACCTGGCAGAGGTTATGCATCTATGCATACCAATCTTGCATTTACACCTAATAATTACACTTATATTTTTGAAGGAAATCCCTCGAATAGCCAAGGTGGTTTTAATACAGGTAATATAAGTGCGGATATATACATAAGACCAGAGGTACTACCTGTAAGCTCTGTACAAAACTACAATAACTGGAATTTTATTGGTAACCCGTACCCATCTGCTATTGATGCTACTATATTTTTTGAAGACACTTCATCTTTCCTAGAAGGTGTTATTTATTTATGGTCTCATGTTTCTAACGCAGATTTTAATGCCTCAGGAAATGAAAATGCTAATTTTTCTCAAGATGATTATGCTATGCTGAATTATACTGGTGGTGTTGCTACAGGTTCTGCCGCACCAAATGATCCAGGGAATATTCCTGATGGCTACATTGGTTCTGGGCAAGGCTTTTTTGTAATAGGAAATAAATCTCATGCTACAAGTGGTGCTGGGTATTATAATGAAGTAGTATTTAATAATCGCATGAGGGTTACAGGTAATAACACTCAATTTTACAGAACTTCTAATCAGTCTAATAAATTGTGGGTTAATTTAACTTCTGACACCGGAATTTTTAGTCAGGTTTTAATTGGCTATGTAGAAGGTGCAACAGATGGTGTAGACGCTATGTCTTTTGATGCACCTAGAAATCTCTCTACCGAAACTTCGGCTATATTGTCTTCTGTTATTTTAAATTCTGACAAGAAATATGCAATACAAGCCAAAGATCCAAATAGTTTGTCCCTAGATGAAATTATCCCTCTTGGTTTTTATTCTAATACCAATGAGCCAACAACTTATACATTATCTATTGCGCAACTTGAGGGTGATTTTGTAACAACAAATACTATCTATCTTATTGACAACCTAAACAATACAATTCACAATCTTAGCGACTCTAATTATGCTTTCACTTCAGAAAATGGTGATTTTAATGAGCGCTTTGAAATTGTATTTAATCCTCAAGCACTATCTGTAAACGACAACGTTATTACAGCAAACGACCTTATTATTACCGAACTTAACAATGGAGAGGTACAAATAAAAGTTAGCGAACAATATACTATAGAGCATGTTGAAATCTTAGATGTTCTTGGAAGACAAGTTTATAGCTTAACGGGAAATAGTTCTGTAGAAGTTTATAATTTATCTAAACTAAGTAATGCAGCATATATAGCTAAAGTAACTTTATCTAATGGACAAATAATTAGTAAAAAGGCTATTAAACAACATTAGATTGATAAATAATATAACATTAAAACAAAAGGTCTCAATATGAGACCTTTTGTTTTTTAAAAAGCATATTGCAATGCTATTATTAAATTTCTACCTGCTGCAGAAATACCTGATGAATAAGGCCTGTAACGTTGGTCTGTAACATTTTCTAAACTCGCTGTAAGTGTTAATTTATCTTTCCACTTGTATTGCGTTCGTAAGTTTAAAGTGTACCAAGATGGTGAATAGGGGTTTCCGTCTGAATCTTTTGCGTATAAATAATCTTTAGAATACTCCGATGGGGCTAATTGATTAAATGATAATTCGCTGTTGTATACCACAAACGCATCAAAAAGCAATTGGTCTTTTTTCCAGATAAGATGAGTTCTACCAAAATTAGGAGCCACGTGTCTCACAAGAACTTCCACTCCATTATCATCTTCGGTTCCTCCAATAACATTATACTGTGAGCGAAGTTTTAATGCCTTTGAAAAATTAACTTCTGCACCAACTTCAAAACCATAAATCCATGCTTTTGAAGCATTTTGTATAGCTTGTACAGAGCTTAATTCACCATCATAAACAATTTCCGTTTCACCATTAATATCAAAATCTCTTCTAATTAATGCATTGTCTAAAAAGGTATAATAGGTAGCCATATCTAACACAACCTTATTTTCAAAATTCAACTTTAAACCTAATTCTCCACCATAAGCATACTCTGGTCTTAAGTTATTGTTTGGTACTACTACAGATCCAGGCTCAGAATCGAACACCTTACCTATATCGTCAATATTTGGCGCTCTGAATGCTGTTGAAGCATTGAGTTTCCATTGTATCGTATTACTTGGAGACCAGGTTATACCGGCTGTACCTGTTAACGCTCCTGTATTAATATCAGCACTATCAAACGGAAGATTTAAAAAGACATTATTTTCTGTAAAATCTGCTTTAGCAATAATCTGATTATATCTTAAACCTGTTTGAAATACAAATTTAGAATTAGGCTTATATTTTAAACTCGTATATGCTGCAATAGACTGCCAAGTGGATCCATCGGGATAACGAGTTACAGTTGCCGAGTTTTCATTTGTAACAATATTTTTATCGTGTCCGTCTGAGTTAACTTTATTGTGCAAATATTCTATGCCATAAAAAAGGCTTGTTTTGCTACTTAAGTCCTTTTCTAAATCTACATTAAATGATATCGCATCTACATTCTCCGCACGTACAGCTCTAATATCTGATTGAAAATCTCTGCCCTCTCTACTCTCTTTAAAGTTTTGATACGCTAAAGTAGTTTGAAGCTTATCATATAAATTAGAACTGCTACTGGTTTTTGTAACTTGAAAATTACCCATAAACCATTGCTGTGGACCGTAATTCCATTCAGCAGAACGTAATATTTCACCTCGTGGCCTTATTAATCTGTCATATCTAGAATAGTCTGATGTTGTGGTATAAAACAATCCTAAGTCAAATTTTAGATTATCTTTTGGTTCGTACCTCACCTTTTGCATAAGGTTTATCTGGTCGTATCCTGTAGGCTTTTGGATCTTTGGATTACTATTTGCTACAATAACATCCTCACTATTTTGCCTTATGACGTACTCTGGTCTTAAGTATTCATCTGGTCCGTAGCTACCCATTCTTAAATCATCAAAATCTGTATAGCTAATATTGGTTAAAAAAGCCCATTTCTTATAACCCAAATTAAAATCTAGATGTTTTGTTTTTTCGTTATTGGCACTTGCATATCGAAGCATAGCATTACCACTAACAATAGACGATTCTTTATACGATAATTGTGGTTTTTTGGTGTAAAAACTCATGACTCCACCAATAGCATCACTACCATAAACTACAGAACCAGCTCCGAGTGTTACTTCAGTGTTTTGAACCGACAAAGGATCTATTGAAATAACATTTTGCAGATTACCTCCTCTAAAAATAGCATTATTCATTCTTACACCATCTACACTAATTAGTAATCTATTTGTAGAAAAACCGCGTATCATTGGGCTACCTCCTCCCATTTGGCTTTTTTGAATAAAAACATTGCCTGTATTATCTAAAAGATCTGCGCTTGTTTGCGGATTAGCAAAGGCAATTTCTTTAGCATTAACTGCAACAATAGATTGCGGAATATCTCTTCTACTTTGTTCAAATTTAGATACTGAAATTACAATTTGCTTAAGGCCTTCAACTTTAGGTATTAAATATACAGTGTAGTTTTTTTCAGAAATCTCTACCTTTCTTAACCGCAATGGCTCATACAAAAGGTTCTTAAAATAAATAACTTCTCTGTCATTAAACTTATCTAGATTAGCATTTCCATCGAAGTCTGTAACTTCATATTTTGTTTGTTGTAAATTATATAAAGAAACACCAGAAATTGGCTGGTTTGTACCCTCTTCTAAAACCGTAATAGTTTGGGCATTTATACCGTTACAGTATAGGCATAAAATAGTACTAAAAATGACACTTATTTTTAGCTTTATATACTTCGTCATTAAAATCTTTTAGTAAAAATTGGCTTAATGAAACACTTCATTTAACACTTGTAATGATTTTGGTTTCTTAAATCCATCCAAATGTAACTCAAAATAATGCAATAAAACATTTAAAAACTCTCGCCTTTGCCTTGCATTGATTTTAATATTATTTAACGCATCAAAATTTGTGCCCAATAGCTGTTTTAAGAGTGTTAAATTTTCGCCTGAAATTGAATAAATACCTTGATTAACTGACTCAAAAATCCCAGACTCCATATTAAAATATGGGTACTCTATATTTTTACTATCTGGTTGAAAACCTATATATCGCGTTAGTTTAAGTAGAAATAACAAATGAAAATTAGAGAATTGTTCTGCATTATCCAGATATTGCAAAGAAACTTCGAGATAATTAAATAATGATTCGTTTTTTTCTTCTTCCTTTAAAGCATATGAAAGAATTTCCGAAAGAAACAAGACGATAGAGCTTTTATATATGTTAGAATGTACTGTATGGTATATATAACTAAACTTTACTTCTTTAATGCCATGCAAAGATCTGTTATTCTTAAAATTTTCTTCGAAATAAAGCTGCGATAATACTTGGTAGTAAACCGTTCTACTACTCCCTTTCTTAGACTTTAAAACACCCCTTAAAATATAAGTTACAACACCTCGTTCTTTGGTATAGCACTTTACAATAAGATCATTGTCTCTATATTTTAGTTTTGAAAGAACAATTCCTTGGTTTTTTGTAAGCATCTTATCGTACTATAAGAACCTTTAAAACTTTAGTTTCAAACGAGTCTAAGTCTGAAATCATTACAAGATAAACACCTGTTCTTACAATAGAGTTTCCTAAGTTTTTACCATTCCATACTGCTGTACCTCCATCTATAGCGAAATTATAATTAGCACTCGAAGATCTTAAATTGATATTTGATTGAGCTTCAGCAACAAGGTTGCCTTCTATATCTGTAATCTTAATATTAACGTTTTCGGTTAATCCACTAATTTTAATTCCCTTATTAATGTCATTTAAATCATTAAAGCCTAATATATTGTATTCTGGCCTCACAGGATTGGGATATACAAAGGCGTCCTCAAGTGTTTCTTCAGGCTTTGAACCACCTGCTCTAAATGAAAGCATACCTTTTACGGTAGCTATATATACTATTCCGTTATTTGGATCTAAAGAAATATCTGTTATACTGTTAGATGGTAATGGAGAGTTATCTTTTGTAAAGTGATAAATAGTATTTTGACCATCTGGTGAAAAATAAAATACACCAGAATCTACTGTTCCAACCCATTTATTATTAGAACCATCTGCTTCAATATCTGTAATGGTCTGAGATTCTAATAATTCTTGGGCAATACCATCTTCTAAAATAATTATTGAGCTTAGAGTAGGGTTTGGATCCTCAAAAAACCCTGCAGTATTAAAAAGCACTCTAAGTCCTGAGAAGGTCCCTACCCATAATTGATTTCTATTATCTATTTCTAGAGCAGTAACCCTAGGAAATGGAAGGTTTTGCTCTTCAGAAGTTATGTTTTTTAAAGGATTAGCTAAGCCTTCATTATAGGCATATAGACCATTGGAGTAACCGCCAATCCATTTGGTTCCATTATTATCTATAGCTATGTCATAAAACCCAAACTCATCAGCTAAAGCATCTTCTATAATTGATGAAAAATCATAGCCTTGCCAACTCCCTGAATTTGGATCATATGACTTTAAAGGATTTGGTGCACGTGCGGTCATAGTCCATAAAACACCATTATTATCAAAAATAGAAGCTGAAACTCTGATACTTATAACTTGTGGTGCACCGGGTATAACTAATGATTCTAAGCCACTGTTATCTTGATTATATAGTATAGTAGGTTCGTAATCATTTATTTCTAAAATTCCATTTTGAAAAGAACTAATAAAAGCTTGATTTGGATTAAAAGGATTAACAGATATTTCAGACAAATTTCTTGCCCCAAAAACACTATCAAAGGGTATACTTTCCCATACATCATCTTTCAAATAACTTAACCCTCTAGTTCTCAGTGGAGCAGGATCAAATGCAGTAGTATAATCCCCAAAACTTGCCCATACCACTTCAGAATCAGCATTAATCTTAAATATTTCATTCATTAGAGGTCCATTTGGTTTAACCTCTGCATACATTAAACCATCTGAAGCATTAGTTTTTAAAACACCAAAATCTTCAGTACCAATATAAACTTCATCATTAATTTGAACTGCAGAAGTAAAACGAGTATCAAAATCTTCATTATCTGTATAACTAGCTATTAACTGTGCGCTTTCATCATAAACCTGAATGTTGTTGACATTTGAAATAATTAATTTGTTAGTACTTACTTCCGTATCTCTAGGTGTTAAAGGCAAAACAAATAGTTGAGTAAAACTGGTATTTGTTATTTCAAAAAAAGATCGATTAGCCCGTATTGCATAAGCATAATCTCCAATGGTATTAACATTTGTAAAATTACCTGGTAAAAAGGTCTGCCATTGAGAAAAGTCAATAAGATTAGGGTTACTTAAATCTGCCTTTTTTAATCCATTACCACTTGAGCAAGCTGCAAAAATTTCATTGTTTAAAACCGTAACCTGATTTACAATAATTTGTGCTCCTCCATTTCCTAAAAAATAGGTATCACCAAACTCTAGTCTTGTTAAATCATAAACGGAAATACCATAGTCTGTTGAAATGTACACGAAACCTCCGTACTCATAAAAGTGATTAATAGATTTATTATCTGGTGTAATATTTTCTTTTTCTAAAATATCAACTACAGTCAAGACCGAATTATCTGTTTCCGAGTAAACTTCTATTAGACCAGTTTCATAACCAATAACCAAATATTGAAATTCTTCGCTGTAAAGAATTGTTGTAATCTGCTCCCCTGACAACCCTTCAACAGTAGTAATAGTACTTATTTCATCTGTTAAAGTATCGTAAGCAAAAACAGCATTTTGAGCTGCTGCATACACCTTATTATTACCACCAACAACATCTACAATATCATTGTAAGAAAAATGAGCCTGCCATAATGTAGAAAAATCTTGTGCGCTAAGATTAAGTGATAAACTAAAAAAGAGTATTAAAAATTTAAAAACAGTTTTATGCATTATAAATTGTTTGCTCAAATATATTTAATAGTAACGATAATATTGTACTAATCATATAATATGTAACAAAAAAAGCTTCCAACTGTGGTGGAAGCTTTTTATACTTTGAAATTATAGTTTATATAACTCCTTGAGCTAACATTGCGTCTGCAACTTTAACAAAACCAGCTATATTAGCACCTCTTACATAGTCCACTGTACCATCGTCATTCTTTCCATACTCAACACAAGAATCATGAATATCTTCCATGATATCTTTTAACCTAGCATCAACCTCTTCTCTTGTCCAGCTTAAACGCAATGAATTCTGACTCATCTCTAATCCAGAAGTTGCAACACCACCTGCATTAGATGCTTTACCTGGTGCAAATAATATTTTTGCAGCATGAAACTCATGTATTGCTTCTGGAGTAGATGGCATATTAGCACCTTCAGACACACAAATACAACCGCTATCAATTAAAGTCTTAGCTTCTTCTCCATTTAATTCGTTTTGTGTCGCACAAGGAAGAGCTATATCACATTTAACAGACCAAGGTCTCTCTCCTTTGAAAAATTTAGCATTTGGATATTTATCCACATACTCACTAATTCTTCCGCGTTTGTTGTTTTTAAGATCCATTACAAATTGTAATTTCTCTGTGTTTATTCCTTCTTCATCATAGATATATCCGCCAGAATCAGAAAGTGTAAGTACTGTGGCTCCTAACTCTATTGCTTTTTCTGCCGCATACTGTGCTACGTTACCAGAACCTGAAATAACTACTTTTTTACCATCAAAAGAATCATCTTTTGTTTTAAGCATATTTTCAGCAAAGTAAACATTACCATATCCTGTTGCCTCTGGTCTAATTAAAGAACCTCCCCAAGATTGTCCCTTACCTGTTAAAACTCCTGTAAATGTATTTCTCAATTTTTTATACATCCCAAACATAAAACCAATCTCTCTTGCTCCTACACCTATATCACCTGCTGGAACATCGGTATTATGGCCTATATGTCTGTATAATTCTGTCATGAAGGCATGGCAGAAACGCATAATTTCGTTATCTGATTTTCCTTTTGGATCAAAATCAGAACCACCTTTACCACCACCCATTGGTAAAGTGGTCAAACTATTTTTAAATACTTGCTCAAATGCTAAAAATTTAAGAATACTAGCATTTACTGTAGGATGAAAACGTAAACCGCCTTTGTAAGGTCCAATAGCAGAATTCATTTGAACTCTGTAACCTCTATTCACTTGGATTTCACCAGAGTCATCTACCCAACTTACTCTAAACGAAATTAGTCGTTCTGGCTCTACCATTCTCAAAAGAATGTTTTTACCATTATAAATTTCGTGCTTTGCAATGTAAGGAATAACTGTCTCAGCTACTTCCTGAACAGCTTGTAAAAACTCAGGTTCGTGTCCATTTCGCTCTCTTACAAGATCTAAAAAAGCTTCAATTTTATCTTTCATATAAAAAATTGTTAAGAAATTGTGATTTATAGAGCGCAAAGATACGTTATCTTTAAAAATAAAGGTTTATTTTTTTTATATTCTCAATTATTTTTTAAATATTCGAATTTTGTAATAAAATTCTTCTCCCTAAAAGAAATTTGCATTTTATCCGTTTTATTTTGTAGTTTGTCGAGTTTTCATATATTTGTTCGGCAACCACTTAATTACAAGTGTTTTTATGGTAAGACATATTAAAAAATTAATCATGATGTTTGGATTGATATTTACAGTTCAAACCTCTTCAGCCCAGTTGGGTTTTTCTCACGAAATAGGTGCATTTGTTGGAGCGGTTGCGTTTCAATCAGACTTTGGTATTAGAAGCAATTTTGAAACTAATTCTGGAAATTCAGGTATTGCTCTAGGAATTGTTCATTACATCAATTTTGCTTACAGAGCAGATTGTAACTGTTACACAACAGACACTTATTTTAACGACCATTTTAAAATTAGAAGTGAAATTTCATGGAATAAAACTCCACTTAATCACTTTGGAGAATGGGTCGATGATTCCAGAACAAGTGCTGATGCTGATAAATTGAGAGCTCATAGTGGTGAAGCCCAAAACTGGGATATTGGCATGCAACTAGAATATTTTCCAAGAAGTATTAGAGCGTTTTCAGCTGGTGCTTATTCTTTTGCACCTTTTGCCGCTTTTGGCGCACACTTTGTTTCTTTTAACCCGAGTGTTGAGACAACCTATGGAGATGGAAATCCTTTAAACAACAACAATTTTTACAGTGCTTGGAATACTGTATCAAATGGAGATCCGTATGTCAGTGCAGAGTCAGGTTCTACATGGTCTGTAGTTTCAAGTATAGGAACACGTTATAAACTAACTGTATTATCAGACTTATTTGTAGAATTGAGATGGCAATATTATTTTGATGATTTCATTGATGGCTTAAACCATAAATTACCTTCTAATAAAGCCAACGACTGGAATCTTTGGTTAAATTTTGGTTACATTTATTATTTAGATTAATGAAGAACTTTTAATCTATTGCCTGCTTAAGATCTGCAATTAAATCCTCCTTATCCTCTATCCCAACACTTAATCTTATTAAGGAGTCTACAACACCTGTTTTTTCGCGTTCATATTTTGGTATACTTGCATGTGTCATACTTGCAGGATGACCGGCTAAAGACTCTACTCCACCTAGAGACTCTGCAAGTGTGAAGATTTTGAGATTTTCGACTATTTTAATTGCTTCATTATAATTATTTCCATTAGTCGTAAAAGAAACCATACCACCAAAATCGCTCATTTGTGATTTTGCGATTTCATGATTTGGATGATTTTCAAAGCCTGGCCAATATACATATTCAATTTTTGGATGACTCATTAAAAACTCAGCAACAGCTCTACCATTTTCACAATGACGCTGCATTCTTACATGTAATGTTTTTATACCTCTAAGAACCAAGAAAGCATCTTGAGGTCCGCAAATAGCTCCGCTTGCATTTTGAATGAAATATAACTTATCTGCTAATTCTTTATCTCTTACAACCAAAGCACCCATTACCACATCACTATGACCTCCTAAATATTTAGTAGCTGAGTGCATTACAATATCTGCACCCAAGTCTAATGGCTGTTGTAAATATGGTGTAGCAAATGTATTATCTACCGCTAGTAAAAGGCTGTATTTCTTCGAAATTTCAGAAACAGATTTTATGTCAATAATATTCATCATTGGGTTTGTTGGAGTTTCCACCCAAATGAGTTTGGTTTTCTCTCTTATATAGTTTTCAATTTTATCTACATTACCCATTCCTATGAAGTGAAACTTGATTCCAAAATCCTCATATATTTTAGTAAAAAGTCTGTATGTACCACCATACAAATCATTTGTAGAAATCACCTCATCACCTGGTTTTAATAACTTTAAAACTGCGTCTATGGCCGCTAATCCTGAACCAAAAGCCAGCCCATAATTTCCATTTTCCAAACTTGCGAAGGATTGTTCAAGAGCATGTCTTGTAGGATTATGAGTTCGAGAATACTCATAGCCTTTATGGTTACCTGGTGATTTTTGAGCATATGTAGTGGTCTGATAGATTGGTGGCATTACAGATCCATAAGCTGCATCGTGCTTTTGACCTCCATGAATAGTTTTTGTGTTAAATTTCATTATAATTTCTAAATGGTTTATCTTAATCGTGGTAACTTTACAGAAACAAGATTCTTTAAGGCATAACAAATTTAATCTATAATTCGTTCTTAAATAAGCACCTCAACACCTTTAATGAATGATTAACAAAAACCACATTTCGCTTTTATTTCTATACTTAACTTTAATTTTTTCATGTAGTAATGAAACTAAGACTATAAGTTTTGAAAACAATTCATACGAAAATCATTATGAAGCCGATATTTCTGTTTCTATTGATGAGGCTATTGGCAATAGTGAAGTAAGTAAGATTATAAACTTCAAAATAAAAGAAGCTATTATTTCAACACTAAGTGATGTCACAAAAAAAACAAGCCTAGAGTCTGTATTAGAAGATTTTGATACTGAATTTATAACTTTTAAAAAGCAATTTCCAGAAGCATCTCATCCTGCTTGGGAGCTACATATAGAAACCGAAAAGGTTTATCAGTCTGAAGAAATTATAACTTTATCCATTAACACCTATGAGTTTAAAGGTGGTGCTCACGGAAATGATAAAATTAAGTTTTTAAATCTTAATGCTAATACAGGTGAGGTTTACAAACTTAATGACATTGTAGATAATTCAGATGATTTTAAAGCACTTGCAAAGGACCATTTTTTAAAATCTATTGATGCCGATAAAGAAAATAATCAAATAGAAGATTACTTTTTTGGGAAACCATTTCAGTTACCTGAAAATATTGGTTTTAGTGACGATGGGTTAGTATTCTTATACAATGTGTATGAAGTTGCCTCTTACGATCAAGGTTACACCGAGTTTGTTATTCCTTTTGATGCAGTTGACCCATATCTAAAAGTTAAGTAAGCATTCTATCAATAATCGTCTTAAAAGTGCGTTCTTTGCAACGCTATAAATACAAGCTCAATAAGCTATGAAAAAAATCTATCACCTAAGTACTTGTGATACTTGTAGAAGAATCATCAGCGAACTAAATCTTCCAAAAGATTTTCAACTTCAGGACATAAAGACCGAAGCAATTACTGAGAAACAAATTGAGGAGATGCGTAGCTTAACTGATAGTTACGAAAGTCTCTTTAGCAAACGTGCCAGACTGTACAAAGAATTAGATTTAAAGAATAAATCTCTTACAGAAGACGATTATAAAAATTACATATTAGAGCATTATACATTTCTTAAACGACCCGTAATTATATTCAATGAAAAAATATTTATTGGTAACTCTAAAAAAGTAGTTGAAGCGGCAAAAAAAGCAATACATGAATAGTAGAAAGTATGCGTTAGCTGCTCTGTTTACAGTACAGCTACTATACGGTCTTAACTATACTATTGCTAAAACCGTAATGAACGAAAACTATATTAAACCGTTTGGTTTTGTTCTCCTTAGGGTTATAGGTGCAACAGCCCTATTTTGGTTGATTGGTTTCTTTTTCCCGAAAGAAAAAATTGATAAGAGAGATTACATCAAATTTGTTGTTGCAGCAATATTTGGTATGGTAGTAAATCTCTTATTCTTTTTTAAAGGATTAGAATATACCTCACCTATTCACGCGTCAGCTATAATGACTATTGTTCCGGTGATTATCCTTGTGCTTTCCTCTTACTTTCTGAAAGAAAAAATAACATCAAAAAAAATTGTAGGTATTGTAATTGCGCTTTTTGGCGCTTTGGTTCTTACCATTTACGGAAAATCAGGCAGAGCTGGAGACAACATACCTCTGGGTAATTTCCTTATCCTAGTTAATGCCATTTCATATAGTATATATGTAATCCTAATTAAAAAGCTGACTGAAAAATACCATCCGGTAACATTTATAAAATGGCTGTTTTTAATTGGTTTGTTTATGCTAATCCCTTTTGGTTATAATGAATTAGGAGAAGTACAATGGCAGTCATTTACACCATATATTACATTCTCAGTAATCTTTGTTGTTGTTGGCGCAACTTTCGGCACTTATTTGTTAAATCCTTACGCGCTTAGTATGCTAAAAGCTTCTACTGTTGGGATTTTTATCTACCTGCAACCTGTTATTGCTACACTTTTTGCCCTTGCTGTTGGCGCAGATTTTATAGATGCAATAAAGATTGGAGCCATGATTCTAATTTTTACAGGTGTATATTTGGTAACTGTAAAGCGAAAACAGAAAAAGTAGTTTGTCTCTTAATTCTGAAATATTTAAAACCGTTGATTCTATTCCTAAATCGTACTGGGAAAGCCTCAATTGTACTAGCAATATTTATTATTCGCCAGAGTTTTTAAAACCTTTTGAAATTGCAAATACCGATATTGAGTTTAATTATATTTTCATTTTAAAAGGCGAAGAAGCTATAGCTTTTGCTAACACTCAGATTGTAACCATTGGCATAGAAACTATTACCAAAAACATTGCTATGTCTCATAAATTGAGGAACGTAGTAAATAACCTGTTTTGCAATAATCACATCAAAGTATTGTTTTGTGGTAATGTGTTTCTAAGTGGTGAATATGGTACATTTTTAAAGGAAGGCGAAGCTAAGGTAGAAACTTTTAGAGCCATTGCAAAAGCTGTAAAAAAACTCTATCGCTGCAAACGTCTCAGTACTATCTTTATTAAAGATTTTGAAGACGAATCACTCTACATTACAGATCATTTAAAAGCTTTTGATTATGCATCCATGCATGTGGAACCTAACATGATTATTTATCTTGATTCTACGTGGAAATCTTTTGAAGATTATACTTCAGCTTTAAAGTCTAAATACAGAGTAAAAGCCAATAGAGCTGATGCAAAAAGTGATGTTCTAGAATCCAAACTCTTAAATGAAGAAGACATCAAAATGTACTTAGGTGAGTTACAAGCTTTATATCAAAACACAATAGATAATGCAGATTTTAATGCTCAAATACTAAATCTAAACACCTATATACATCTAAAAAACACTTACAAAGACAATTTTATTGTTAAGGGTTATTTTTTGGAAGGAAAGCTTGTAGGCTTATTGTCAGCAATGCAAAATGGCGACCATCTTGATGCGCATTTTATTGGCATAGACTATTCAAAAAATAAAAAATATGCAATCTATCCTAGAATTCTAAATGACTATGTTCGTTTAGGAATAGAAACTAAATCCTCTCAAATAAATCTTGGTAGAACAGCTTCTGAAATTAAAAGTACACTTGGCGCACAACCAAAAACTTTAACTTGTTATTGCAGGCATAAGTACGCATTACCAAATAAAATTCTTAAGCCCTTTATAAAGAATGTTCATATAAAAACATTCAAGCAGCATCAACCTTTTAAGTAACCTTAAATCTCAAGTGGCTTCGGTCTCACACCATGCTTCCTCGTATCTTCTTTGGTAAGCACTTTATAGTTTTCAGACTTAGGAAATATATTTGCCAACTGTAATAATTCGTCAGGCAAACCTATGAGCTTTCTAGCTTTTAAATCTATCCATGCACCTTGCATTTCGCAATAAGCTAAATTCTCACCTTTATGATTGTAAAAATTATGTTCAAACATAAACAGCATACCATCTTCACTCAAACCAGAAACTTCAATAGTAACCGTAATTGGCGTACCAATAAAGGATTCTTTAAAATAGTACATATGTTCATAGAATACTACAGGTCCAATATTATGCTTCATAATTTCTGGCATAGAAAAGCCTTGTTCACTAAAAAAAGACATCCTTGCATGGCTCATAAAATTAGTATAAGCAGAATTAGCTAAGTGTCCATTAGCATCAACATCGCTCCAACGGATTTCAAATTGTTTTTTGTACATGGTGAATTTTGGTTTTGAAAAACAAAGTTAACAAACCTTATTATGCATGCATAAGAGTTTCTAAAAAATTTAAAATAATTTCAGAACCGCTGATTTTTGTACCTTTGCCCAACTTTAATCGCATCTTTTAATGATACAATCCATGACTGGTTATGGGAAATCAGTTTTACAACTCCCAACCAGAAAAATATCTATCGAACTAAAATCACTTAATAGTAAGAATTTAGACGTTAATGCACGCATGCCTTCTATGTATCGTGCTAAAGAATTAGATATAAGAAAGCTTCTGGCTAAACATTTGGTTAGAGGAAAGGTAGATTTTTCACTTTATGTTGAAATTACTGGTGAAGACACCAGCTCTAAAATCAATAAAACAGTTGTAAAAGAGTACATTAAACAACTAAAGGATGTGGTTGATGGAGATAACGTAGAGCTATTAAAAATGGCTATTCGTTTACCAGATGCTGTAACTACAGAGCGTGATGATATAGACGAAGAAGAATGGCTTAAAATTGCCGAAAGCATTAATGAAGCCATCTCTAAAATCGTAAACTACAGAGAAGACGAAGGTGCTATTTTAAAGCAAGATTTCACGGATAGAATTTCAACGCTAAAAGAATTGCTAGACAAAGTAATTGCAATAGATCCAGAACGTATTGAAGGTGTAAGAGCGCGTTTAGAAAAAGGCATTGCAGACATTAAGGAAAAGGTAGATGAAAACCGTTTTGAGCAAGAGCTCGTTTACTACATAGAAAAGTTTGACATTACTGAAGAAAAAGTTAGGCTAGACAATCATTTAGATTACTTCATTAAAACCCTGAACTCTAATGATTCTAATGGAAAAAAACTAGGCTTTATCTCTCAAGAAATTGGTAGAGAAATCAATACTATTGGCTCAAAATCTAATTATGCACCTATGCAAAAGCTCGTTGTTCAAATGAAAGATGAGCTCGAAAAAATAAAGGAACAGTTATTGAATGTGCTTTAACTAAAAACAAATTACGTGTCTAAAGAAGAATTAAAAAAACAAGGCAAGCTTATTGTATTTTCAGCACCTTCAGGTTCTGGTAAAACCACAATTGTTCGTCATTTATTAAAACAACCCGAATTAAATTTAGAGTTTTCAATATCCGCCACCTCTCGTGAACCTCGTGGTAACGAAGTGCATGGCAAAGATTATTATTACCTCTCACTAAAAGAATTTAAAAATAAGATTAAAAACGATGCGTTTTTAGAGTGGGAAGAAGTTTATAGAGACAACTTTTACGGCACATTAAAAGCTGAAGTTGAGCGTATTTGGGCAAAAGGCAAACACGTTATTTTTGATATTGATGTATCTGGTGGCCTACGTATAAAACGAAAATTTCCAGAACAAACCTTAGCAGTTTTTGTAAAACCACCAGACTTAAACGAATTGGTAAGACGTCTTAAAGAACGTGGTGAAGAAAGTCCAGAAAAAATAAGTATGCGTGTTGCTAAAGCACCTGCAGAGTTAGCAACAGCTCCGCTTTTTGATGAAATTGTAGTGAACTCTAATTTGGACGAAGCGCTAGAAAATGCTTATAAACTGGTGTCTGATTTTATCAAAAAATAAATATTAATCTGTCACCCTGAACTTGTTTCTGGGTCTTAATTTTTTTAAATAGATGCTGAAACATGTTCAGCATGACAAAATATTATGAAAATAGGTCTTTACTTCGGCACATTTAACCCAATACACATTGGTCATTTAACGATTGCAAACCACCTTGCTGAACACAGTGATTTAAACCAAATTTGGTTTGTAGTAACACCTCAAAGTCCATTCAAGAAAAAAAGTAGTCTTCTAGATAATAGACAACGCTATGAAATGGTTTACCGAGCAACAGAAAACTATTTAAAATTAAAACCTAGCGATATAGAATTTGGATTAAAACAACCTAACTATACCATAGACACACTTATCTATCTTGAAGAAAAATTTCCTGATTATGAATTTGCCCTAATCATGGGAGAAGACAATTTAAAGAGCTTTCATAAATGGAAAAACTATGAGTTAATACTAGAGAATTACAGTGTTTATGTATATCCTCGTATATCTGAAGGTAAAACAGATACTCAGTTTAAAGATCACCCAAAAATTCATCATGTAGATGCGCCTATTATGGAATTATCTTCAACATTTATTAGAAATTCTATTAAAGAAGGTAAAAACGTTCGTCCTATGTTACCTCACTCAGTTTGGGAATATATTGACGAAATGAATTTTTACAAATAAGCTTCCTTATTTCCTAGTATTAGAAATGATAAAAAGCATTTTCTAAATGCTCAATGTTATAGGTTTTGTTCTCTTTAACGATAGCAACAATATCAAACCTAACCTCAACATCTAAGTCGTTTTCAGTGACATATTCGTCAACTGCTTTCACCAGGTTTTTAATTTGCTTTGGCTTTACAAAATCTTGAGGATTTCCAAAATCTAACGAACTTCTGGTTTTAACCTCAACTACAGCAAGGATATCATCTTTTTTGGCAATAATATCGACTTCGGCTTTATCAAAACGGTAATTACGCTCTAGGATGTCATAGTTGTTTTTCAATAGAAAATCTACAGCCAGTTGCTCGCCTTTTTTACCAAGTTCGTTGTGTTGTGCCATGTTAACTTCTTGTGAAAGCAGGAATCTTATTTAAAATACAAACTACTCTTTTCCTTCCCAACCTTCAACTCAACTGTTCTACCCAAAACCAAGGCTCTGTTATCATCTTCGTGACCAGCTGGCATGTTAAATGCTATAGGAAAATCATACTCCGCTAAAGCATCTAATATCAATTGTTCTACAGAGGTTCCCCAAAGGGTTGTGTTTTTTCTCAGTTTAGACATATCACCCACAACCAACCCATTAAGATTTTCAAAATAACCTGCACGCTTCATACTTTGTAGCATACGATCTATATGATATTTGTACTCTCCTATTTCTTCAATAAAGAGAATTTTTCCAGAGGTATCTAAACTTGTATCAGAACCCAACATGGTATGGAGTATCGTTAAATTTCCACCAATCAATTGACCTTTCGCTTCACCTTCTCGGTTATATTTAGAACCTTCTAAATCATAATTTGGTGGATTACCAAACAAGGCAGCTTTAAACGTATCTACAGATTCTTGTACTTCAGTAATATCTTGAGTTAAGCTTACACACATTAGCGCATGTAAAGATTCAAAACCTTGGTTGTGTAGTTGATTATGCAATGCTGTGATATCGCTGTAACCGATAATCCACTTAGGATTCTCTTTTAGTTTTGTGTAATCTAATTTATCTAAAATCCTTACTGTACCGTAGCCTCCTCTTGCACACCAAATAGCACTAATTGTAGGATCGTCCATTGCTTTCTGCAAATCTTCACAACGTTCTTCATCTGTACCTGCAAAATGATCTGCCTTACTGAACACATGTTCTCCAACAATAGCATTTAATCCCCATTCTTTTAACAAATCTACAGCTTGCTGAACTTCTCTATCCCTGTTTTTTAAAATTCCTGATGGTGCTACAATAGCAACAGTATCACCTGCTTTTAAGTATTCTGGTCTTATGAGTGTATCGTTCATTTTAAATGAATTATCTTTTTGATTTTGAGCATAAGCATATTGAATTATACCAAAACTAAGTGTAAAATAAAGAAGTAGTATTGAGTTTTTCAAATCCATAAAAACTGCTTTTTGTAAATGTACATTTTTTTTAGAACTGTATATATATTACGTACTTTTGTGGCTTCAAATAATTGAGATTATGCCAAAGAGATATACCATTACAGCTGCTTTACCATACACTAATGGCCCAATACACATTGGTCATTTAGCAGGTGTTTATGTGCCAGCAGATATTTATTCGAGATATTTAAGATTAACGGGTAATGATGTGGCTTTTATTTGTGGTAGTGATGAGCATGGAGTTCCTATTACAATTAAAGCAAAAAAAGAAGGAGTTACACCACAGGATATTGTAGATAAGTATCATGCTATTATCAAGCAATCATTTGAAGATTTTGGTATTTCTTTTGACAATTATTCGCGTACCTCAGCAAAAATTCACCACGAAACAGCTTCAGAATTCTTTAAAACCCTTTATGATAAAAACGAGTTTGTGGAAGAAGTATCTGAGCAATTATATGATGAAGAAGCGAATCAGTTCTTGGCAGATCGTTTTGTGATTGGTACGTGCCCAAAATGTGGCTATGAAGAAGCCTATGGTGACCAATGTGAGAATTGCGGAACAAGTCATAATGCTACGGACTTAATAAATCCGAAGTCTGCCATTACAGGAAACACACCAACGTTGAAAGAAACCAAACACTGGTTTTTACCTTTAAATAAGCACGAAGAATTTTTACGTGAGTGGATACTAAAAGGACATAAAAAAGACTGGAAACCTAACGTTTATGGTCAAGTAAAGTCTTGGATAGATGATGGACTACGTCCTAGAGCCGTAACCAGAGATTTAGATTGGGGAATTCCTGTGCCTGTAGAAGGTGGTGAAGGCAAAGTCCTTTATGTTTGGTTCGATGCTCCTATTGGATACATCTCTGCGACTAAAGAATGGGCAGAACGTGTCGGCAAAAATTGGGAAGATTACTGGAAAGACGAAGACACCAAACTAGTACACTTTATTGGTAAGGATAATATTGTATTTCACTGTATCATTTTCCCATCAATGTTAAAGGCTGAAGGTTCTTACATTTTACCAGATAATGTGCCTGCCAATGAGTTTTTAAATTTGGAAGGCAACAAACTTTCAACCTCAAAAAACTGGGCGGTTTGGTTACCTGAGTATTTAGAAGATTTTCCAAATCAGCAAGATGTATTGCGTTATGCTTTAACGGCTAATGCACCAGAAACTAAGGACAATGATTTTACGTGGAAAGATTTCCAAGCTAGAAATAACAATGAGTTGGTGGCTATTTTTGGTAATTTCATCAATCGTGTTGCTGTACTAACCAACAAATATTACAATGGCGAAATTCCACAACCAGCAGAATTTAAAGCTATAGATGAAGAAACCTTGGCGGCTGTAAAAGCGTATCCTGCGGTAATTGCAAGTTCTATTGAGCGTTACCGTTTTAGAGAAGGGAGCCAAGAATTAATGAATTTAGCACGTCTCGGAAACAAGTATTTAGCAGACGAAGAGCCTTGGAAAACTATAAAAACAGACGAAGAACGTACTAAAACCGTAATGTTTGTGGCTTTACAAATTACATCAGCTTTAGCTGTGTTAAGTGAACCGTTTTTACCGTTTACCTCTAGTAAATTAAAATCAATTTTAAATCACGCTGAACTTGATTCTGAATTGACTTGGGAAGACATTTCAACCAAAGACGTTTTACTTCCTGCAGGTCATAGCATTCAAACTGGAAAACCTGAATTGTTATTTTCAAAGATTGAAGATGAGACCATACAAAAACAATTAGATAAGCTTGAAGCCAGTAAAAAAGCCAACGAAGCAGCCAACAAAAAAATAGAGCCTCAAAAAGACGAAATTACTTTTGATGATTTTACAAAATTAGACTTACGCGTTGGTACTATTCTCGAAGCTGAAAAAATGCCAAAAACTAAAAAATTACTGGTTTTAAAAGTTGATACTGGTATCGACACACGTACTATTGTTTCTGGTATTGCAGAAAGTTTTTCACCAGAAGAGGTCATCGGTAAACGTGTTACGGTTTTAGTCAACTTAGCACCAAGAAAACTGCGAGGAGTGGAAAGTCAAGGTATGATTTTAATGACTGAAGACGAAAGTGGTAATTTAGTGTTTGTAAATCCTAATATTGAGGGTGTGTCTAATGGACTGAAGATAAGTTAACTGTTTATATTCTACATAGACATTAGAAATTTGATAGTCTTCAGCATTTTGGTCAATTAATTTTTGAACATAACTAAGTTTTTACCATCAAAGCTTACTTCATATAACACATTTATAAACGTGGCTTTATGTAAAAAAATGATCTGAGAATGTTGTATTTGATTATATATATGCTCTGAAACATGAATACTACCATTACTGGTTTTTAACTGAAATTTTGTAGAACTTCTATTGGAGGTTATCTTCAGTTTATCCTTCACTTCAGCTTTAGTAACTATTTTTAGGAACCCATTACGACTAAATTTCGCATATTGATTGAATTTAATCAGCACTTTGATTGCATAGTAAACCAATGCAATAACCAACGGAATTAGAAATATAAATATACCTTTCCAAAGCACAAATAGCAAGATTGTAATAGGTATAAGAAACATTAAGTCTTTTCTAATAGACTTAAAAAAAACCTTTTTTACCAATTCTACGTCCTTTGTTCTCATAGGTACAGACTTTTCATTAGGCACAAAAATCTGTTTGTTTGTTATGGTTGTGGTATCAGTAAAGTCTATTGTTTCTGTGTTTTTTTCTAAAATAGTAAAGGTTAAAATTTCCTTTTTTTTAGGACTAACTTCCAAGTATACCTTATCACCTAATGTCGTTTGGGAATAGTGTTTATAGGAAACACTGTGTTCTTTATTTTCTACGCTTACATAGTAATGCGTTTGTGTGGTTTTACGAGAAGAACCATAGCCGCTAGAACCTCCTCTACTACTATGCCGAGCAGAAGATGTGGTGTGTTTATTTATGCGCTTATCGGTTACAAAACCCGTATAACAGTACTTTACACCTTTTTTTAAATCGGTATAAGTACTCCAAAAAAAGTAAGAAATAACTGCCGCAAAAATGAACGCAATAGCAGTAAAAACAAAAACAGGAACCATTCCCATTTCACCATTCGGTAATACCAGTTTAAAAATGAAGAAAAAAATAGCACCTAGAAAAACACCAAACGCTATAAAAAACAAGTATTGCCTCTTAAGCTTCTTTTTATCCTCTAGCGATAATGGCTTTATTTCATATGAACTTTGATTTGTCATTTGTATAGTTTTTAATTCAAAAAGAAGATGTATTAAAACGATTTTATAACACCTAACACATCTTTAAAATAATAGATTGTAAAAGCCATATTTTTAAAAACTAATGAAAGGAAGCGGTTTTACATTTACATTAATAAAGCATAACAAAATGCCTAAAACTCATAATTTAGTTTTTAGGCTCATATTCTTTTTTGAGTTTGTACTGGCTCGTAATTCTTTTAGATTCATTAACAAAATAGGTACGCTCCTCATTACTTAAAAGTTCGATAATTTTAGACGTATTTTTTCTGGCGTAAGGGTTAGGTAAATAAAGAAGATATCGATAAGCTACTTGCTTATCTAAGAGAAACAGCCGTCTTATAAAATTAGCATGACTTTGATTTACTCTGTCCACTGGCTGTTTTGCAATCATATTATTATGATCTTTAATAACCATTGGTTTAAAATTTGCATTGTCCACCTTGTAAGTGCTAACATATAATTTTGCTAAACTTTGCAAAGCATCCTCAACTATTTTTGAAGGCGCTGTAGTGTTGTCCTTCGGTTTGGTGTTTTTTGCATAATCTACAATCAATTTACCCGCTTCAAATTCACCGTAGGTTTTAATATTTGTCTTTTTGTCTAGTTTAACTCCTAAACCTGTGATATAACCATTGTGGGCAAATGCGCCCTTATAGACAAACGCATCTGTAAAAAATTGCCCTGTATAGTTTATTTTACCCTTATCGTCCCAATCTCCCATATAACTTTTCCCATCAGTCCACATATAACTACCTGCTTTATATGGTTGACCATTTTTAAAAAAGCCTTCGTAAACATCGCCTTGATTGTATGTTATAGATCCATAGCCATTTGCACAATCACCTAAGCAGTTTCCATTGGTTTTTTGGCTTAAATAGTCGGCAAACAAATTAGTTGTTAATTGACTGTCTGTGTAGATACCTGCTTCAACGGTTTCACCGTTTTTTACAAAATAGCCATAGCCATGTTGCTTTGCATCTTTCCAATGACCATAATAGTGTAAGTTGCTTTGTTTCCAGTAATAAATGCCGTAACCGTTGCGTTGACCTTCATAATAATTGCCATTATAAGTATCTCCATTAGCGTAAACAAACTGTGCGTAACCATGAAGCTTACCATTCTTAAAAAAACCTTCTACTTTAGCACCACTTTTAAAGGCATACGTTCCGTAACCATCAGTGCAATTTCCTGATGTACAAGAAGTGTCTTCTACATTATTTTCTGACTGGTTTGAACTGTTTTCTTTTCCAATGGTATCAACTGAAGGGTTAAAATATCTGCCTCTGCTAAAGTTTTCTGGTTTACTTAAATTATAATTACTTAAAACATAAGATGGTGTGTTGTTAAAACCTAACACATAATCTTGAGTACCTTCTGTAAATCCAAATACCTTGAAACCATTTATTTCTTTACCTTTTTCATAAAGTGTAATCTTTTTTTTGTCTTTTGAAGGCACATACCATATTTCATTACCTTTCGATGTCATGGAAACTACCGGAAATGCCCTAGTTTCACTTGATGTTTTGAGCATTGCATTTTCAGCAAAAAACATCTCTTGTTCATTATTAATTAAGATGTGGTTAAAATATTTCTTGTATCTCCAATTATTGGATATGTCATTCCTTTTATAATTTAAGCCATCTTTAATAAGTAAGGTTTCATTTCCTTTTATTAAAAGAATATTTTTCTCGCCTTGTAAAAGTGGTTTATGAGGAATAATAGCATCTTTAGGCAACGATTTATCAAAGGCATTAGGAGCTATGAAATAGTTGTTTGTAAGTGGATTATAAAAAACATAATCATTACTGAAATTAAACGTAAGAGGTAAGTTAACTAACTTGCTATTTAATACAAGATGAGGTAAATAAAAACTGGATTTCAAGTTGATATTTCCTGAAGTGTTTTTAACGGTCACATTGGCGTCAAAATTTTCAAATTCCTTGTGGTAAATAACAACTTGGTTAAACGGATTGCGAATTGGGTTACCGTTAGCATCAGTGTAAAAACGTTTAGTCCAATTACCCTGTATATCAAATTCATAGCTATAGATAATTTCTTCTTGTCTTTTCTTATCTATTCTTCGTACAATTAAACCATTTTTATAATGGTCTTCGCCTTTTAATACCAACGCACCTGTTTTTGAATGCTCATAATTAAAAACAATAAGTACATCTCCTTGTTTTTCATAAGTGTAGGTTCTAATCATTTCACCTTGCATTCTTTTTACCACTCTGTTTTTGCTATCATATTCATACAAAATACCTCCGCTGTAAACGAGGTTTCCTTTACTGTCGTATTTATATTCTGTGGTACCTAAAGTTGGTGACGTATATGAAACTATTCGGTCTAAATGATCTTTAGTAACATATTCGTTTGGATTAAAAAATATTTGATTTCCTAGCTTATCATAATATTGGTGAGTAGCCTGAAAGACATCACCTTTTAGCTCGGTTTTATTAAGATTGCAACCTTGAGGCACAGGATTGACAGGCGCATTCACCCAATCTATATTTTGCGCATAGCCAATAAAATTTGCACATAGCGTAAGGCAGTAGAGTAATTTTTTAATCAAGTTCATAATAAAATATGTGATGTTGAGGTACACAAAGCTACTTTTTAACAAAACAGAATGCTATACGATGAATGTCGTATATTTTAGCTGCGTATCTTTCTATATTTGCTCCTTATTAGGATTAAGAAATATCTATTATATCAATGGTCAATTATATTTTATCGCATACAAAACTATCTAAAACTTCTATTCAAAACACCATAAAGTTACTCAACGAAGATTGTACCATTCCTTTTATTTCGAGATATAGAAAAGAAGCGACTGGCAATTTAGATGAAGTTGAAATTGGCCTGATTGTAAAGTTTAAAGAGGAATTTGAAGCTTTAGAAAAACGAAAAGCATCTATTCTAAAAGCATTAGAAGAACAGGACGTCTTAACGGAAAAGTTAAAACAGAGTATTGAGAACGCTAAAGATTTAACCACACTTGAAGACTTATACTTGCCCTACAAGAAAAAGCGAAAAACCAAGGCTGAAACCGCTCGTAAAAACGGATTAGAACCTTTGGCTAAAATCCTAATGAGCCAAAACGCTAACGATATAGAATCTATTGCTATAAGTATGTAAAAGGGGACATATCATCTACTGAGGAAGCTTTAGAAGGCGCCAGACATATTATTGCCGAATGGATTAACGAGCGCACAGATATTAGAAACGCTTTAAGACAGCAACTAGAACGCTTTGCACAGATAAGCACTAAAGTTGTTAAGGCAAAAGAAACCGAAGAAAAAGCACAGAAATTTAGAGATTATTTTGATTGGTCTGAAAGTTTGGGTCGCATTCCATCGCATCGTTTACTCGCTATATTACGTGCAGAAAGCGAAGGTTTTATTAGAGTGAAAATTGAAATTGATGATGATAAAGCCTTAGAACGCATAGACCGAAAAATTATTCGAAGTAATAATGCCTGTGCCGACCAGTTAGAATTGGCAATTTCAGACGCTTATAAACGTTTGCTTTTCCCGTCTTTGAGTAAGGAAGCCTTAAATGCCGCTAAAGAAAAAGCAGACGATGCTGCTATAACAGTCTTTGCAAAAAATTTGAGACAGCTTTTATTAGGCTCACCTATTGGCGAAAAACGTGTTTTGGCTATAGATCCAGGATTTAGAACCGGCTGCAAAGTGGTTTGTCTTGATGAAAATGGAAATCTAAAACACAATGAAACCATCTATCCGCACGCAGCAAAAAACGATTGGACTAGTGCGTTAAAAAAACTCGCTTCCCTTACCGAAGCACATAAAATTGAAGCCATAGCTATTGGTAATGGCACAGCATCGAGAGAAACGGAAGTTTTGGTTAGAAAAATTCAATTTAAAAATGACGTTCAGGTTTTTGTGGTTAGCGAAGCAGGTGCAAGTATTTACTCGGCTTCAAAAATTGCACGAGATGAATTTCCTAATTACGATGTTACTGTAAGAGGTGCCGTTTCTATTGGTAGACGTTTACAAGATCCTTTAGCAGAATTGGTAAAGATCGATGCCAAATCTATTGGTGTTGGGCAATACCAGCACGATGTGGACCAAACCAAACTACAAAAACAACTTGGTGTTGTGGTCGAAAACTGTGTAAACGCTGTTGGTGTTAATATTAATACAGCAAGTGTTTCGCTATTGAGTTATGTGTCTGGTATTGGACCTAAATTAGCAGAAAATATCGTCAACCACAGAACTGAAAATGGTGCGTTCTCATCAAGAAATTCAATAAAAAAAGTACCACGTTTGGGAGGAAAAGCTTTTGAGCAATCGGCAGCATTTCTAAGAATTAAAGAGGCTAAAAATCCTTTAGATGATTCTTCTGTACATCCTGAAAGTTATGCTATTGTTGAAAAAATGGCTAAAGATGAAGGCATTTCAATTAAAGAATTAATAGGAAACAAAAGCCGACTTCAAAATATCGATTTAAAAAAATACTATACTGAAACCGTTGGTTTACCAACACTTAAAGACATTGTAAAAGAGCTAGAAAAACCTGGTTTAGACATTAGAGAAGAAGCCAAAGTTTTCACTTTTAATCAAAATATAAAAACTATAAACGATCTTAATGAAGGGCAACTTTTACCTGGCATTGTAAATAACATTACCAACTTTGGTTGTTTTGTAGATATTGGTATTAAGGAAAGTGGTTTAATTCATGTTTCGAATCTTAGCGACAGTTTTGTTAAGGATGTTAATGAGCACGTACACCTGCATCAACAAATTATAGTAAAAGTTTTAGATGTAGATGTTGACAGAAAACGCATTCAATTGAAATTGCATAAATAGTATTTCGGAAAACAACTCAATGATTTTTATTGTCTGTAAATTCTTATATTGAAACTTTTATTAACCATCTTAAATTAACTAATGGACGGAATAAGAATAATACTCATCGTCATTGCTGCTCTGATTATAATCGTCAATCTATTTATCAATTTTTCTAATATTTTCAGGATAGTTTCTTACTGTTTTAAATCAAATACATTAGACCAATACTGGAGTTTATTTTTTAAAAACTGTGTAAGTGGCAGAGCACTAATCTCTTCCATATTTGCCATAATTATAGCTGTTATAATTTTTATTATTATTACACCTCTTGTTCTTTTTAGACGTGCTACTATTGGAAAAAAGACCGCTGCTTTAATTGAAGAAGGTATTATTTTTGAATATCAAGATTTAAACTTAAGCGACAAAAACATTCATTTTAATTCTAACTTAGAATCGTTAACAGGCATTTCTTTAAGTAACGATTTAAAAGCAACTGGCAACGTAAAAATAGACGCTACTTTGGTTATTAGCGAAATACAAACCAAAGTACAAGCTGAGGACAAGACATTTTCTTTTAAAGCTATGCATAATATTACCTTGAATGATGGTAAAGATGCTATTGTACCAGTTTTTATAACAATTGACCAAAAAAGTCATCCTGTTTACTTTGTTTATAACGAAACCCAAAAAAATCAATTCAATAAGATAAATAGCAAACTTTATAGCAGAGGATTTAAGTCTATCTATTTTTCAATTTTACCGATGTAAGTTTTTTTCGATTAAAAAAAGAAGCCACTCAATTTCAAATCTAAAAGTCTTTTAGGTCTTTACACAAAAGCCATAACCAATGAAGGCTCTTTTATTTCTGAAGAGAAAACCATATCTTTAAAAGAAAAATAGTCACTATGAAATCAACTGTTGGACTCGGCTTAAATTCATTTTTTTCAATAATATTCTTATGCTTAGTTAACTTCTCTTTTAGCCAAGAAGAAGAAAAACTCATTAAGTCGTATACAAACTACCATAAAACTGCCAGAGAGATTGTTTACTTACACCTCAATAAATCAACGTATTTAAAGGGAGAAGATATTGGTTTTACAGCTTACGTTTTAGATAAAAGAAATAAGAAACCTTCAATCTACACAACCAATCTTTATGTAATTATTGAAGATTCCAACAACAATATTGTAAAACAAAAATTAGTAAATGTAAAAGAAGGTGTTGCTTCAAATATTTTTGAAGTTGATTCTTCTTTTAGTTCTGGTATTTACAACATTAAAGCCTATACAAATTGGATGCTCAACTTTAATGAGAAAAATTATTATACAGAATCCATACAAGTAATTGATCTTGAAAATAAACAAAAAGATGAAACTGTATTAGCTGAAAATGATATTGATGCTCAGTTTTTACCAGAAAGTGGTCATTTATTGAACAATGTTACTAATGTAATAGGAGTTACTATTAAAGATCAAAATGGCTATGGCATACCAAACGTAAAAGGGGAAGTTATTGATAATAATAAAAACATTCTAACAACCTTTGAGACTAACCAATTTGGTATTGGCAATTTTCAATTAATGCCAAAAGTTGGAGATACCTACACCATAAAAGTTAAGACAGAAAACAAAGCAACTTATGAGTTTAACCTTAATCAAAAAATAGAAGAAAAAGGCATCATCATTAGTCTAAACAAACTAAAAGATAAAATTTATATTTCTTTGGCAACTAATGACGAAACCTTTAACACCATTAAAAATCAAAGACACACCCTAATGATTCATAATGGTAACAGTTATAATTTGATTGATGTTTATTTTACAGACAATACGGTTGTTACTACAGTTTTAGATAAGAGCAGTACCTCTCCAGGTATTAATATTGTAACATTATTCAATGCACAGGATAAGCCTATTGCAGAGCGTTTGTTTTTTAACCATCACAAGGTAAATATCTTAGAATCGAGTACTATTACAAGTTCTAAAACAAAAGATTCTATTGTTTTTAACTTAAAATTAAATTCCCTAGATCCTAATCTTAAAAATTCCTTTAGTGTTTCTGTTTTACCGCAAGAAACTAAATCCTACGATAAGGAAAACAATATTATTTCATCCACCTACTTACAACCTTACGTTAAGGGAATTATTGAAAAACCTAAATACTATTTTACCAACCCAGATCTAAAAAAGGAGTATGAGCTAGATAACTTATTAATTACACAAGGTTGGAGCAGTTATAATTGGGACGATATTTTTAAAGGCGCTCCAAATCTAACTTATGAGTTTGAACAAGGCATCACCGTAAAAGCCAATGCTACATCAAACAGTAATGATATTAACAACCAATTGATGTATAGTTTAAATAATGAGGGCTTTATGATTGCAGAAGTAAACCCAAAAGATTCATACTATTGGATATATGGATTATATCCTGAAGACAACAATACTATTAAAATGTCTAAAATTACAGAAGCCGATGGACTAAAACCTGCTTCTGTGTACTTACAGTTTTTTCCTAGAACAATACCTCAGCTTACAGACACTAATTCTGATTTGAGTTACAATGAAAAGACTTTAGAACTTAAGAGAGCTAATTACACTAAAAATAATTTATTTAAAAATTCAAAAAATCTTCAGGAGCTAGACACAGTTACCGTTATATCAAGTCCAATTGTAGAAAAAAGACTTAAACAACATGAGCTAAGTACAGATAGGTTTGGAAAAGTCACAGTAGTTGATGAACAAGACGAAACTAATCTTATCAGATTAACAGATTACATAGATCAAAGAATAAAAAGTGAAAGAATAAGAACTCAAAATAGTAATGACTCTTCATTAAGAATTGGAAGATTTCAAATAAATTATTTTTTAGATGATGTACTCTTAACCGATCCAACAATTTTAGAAGGCTTATTCTTATCGGATATTGAATCTATTGAATTTAATAGGTTTGGTGTTGGTGATGGTTATAGAAGCCCTAATGGTTTTGTGAAAATTTACACAAAGAAGTTCCCATCTTCAGGGTATGACAAGAAAACTACCAAAGCTTATGAGTTTCCTTTAACATTTAGTGCTAATAAAAAGTTTTACGTCCCTAAATATAAACTGTATCAAAATAGTTTCTTTAAAAATTATGGTGTTATAGATTGGAAAACAAACCTTAGCGCAAATAAAAATGGCACTGTAACTTTTAAAATTGCAAAACCAAAAGTACCTATAACGCTTTACATAGAAGGTATTGCAAATGATGGTGCGCTTGTAGCTGAAGACAAAAAAATCTCTCTAGACTAATTAGATTTTATAAAGAGCCTTAATGCTAAAAATAGCATACCACTCAATTTACAAACATCCTTTACCCGAAGGACATCGTTTCCCGATGGAAAAATATGAGTTGTTACCACAGCAATTATTGCATGAAGGGACGTGTACAAGTGATAATTTTTTTGAGCCAAAAAAGCCTAATGACAAATACATTGTTGCTGTGCATGATCCAGAATATTACTATGAAGTGGTTAATTTAACGTTAGATCAACGAGCAGCTAGAAAAATAGGATTTCCATTGAGCAGAGCATTAGTGGAGCGCGAAGTCATCATTGCAGATGGCACAATAAAAGCTTCTGAACACGCTCTAAAGTATGGTATTGCCATGAATATTGCAGGTGGTACTCATCACGCCTATACCAATCGTGGTGAAGCATTTTGCTTGCTCAACGACCAAGCGATTGGAGCTCGGTTTATTCAAAAAAAAGGATTAGCAAATAAAGTTCTTATAGTAGATTTAGACGTGCATCAAGGCAATGGTACTGCAGAAATTTTTCAGAATGATGATTCTGTATTTACATTTTCTATGCATGGTAAAAGCAATTATCCTTTTAAAAAAGAGTTGAGTGATTTGGATATTGCATTAGATAATGATACCAACGATAAAACCTATCTCAAGATTCTAAAAGACATACTTCCTAAACTTATAGACGAGCAGCAACCAGATTTTGTTTATTACTTATCTGGAGTGGATGTTATTGCCTCGGACAAATTAGGAAAACTTGGCATGAGTATAGATGGGTGTAAAGAACGTGACCGTTTCGTTTTACAAACCTGCAAAAATCTCAAAATTCCTATTATGTGTAGCATGGGAGGAGGTTACTCCGCAGATATAAAAATCATTATAGATGCACATGCTAACACCTACCGCTTAGCGCAAGAAATTTTCTTTTGAAATTAGAAGTTAACTCTAAAAATTAGGTTTGGCGTAATCCCTAAGGATTGCTGTTGCACTTCTGTTACAACACCATTATTAATACGATAAAAACTATTTATTGTGTTTTCACGATTTAAAAGATTCCATACAGAAAGCCCTAAATTAGCATTGGCAGCTGAGCTTAATCTAAAATTATACAATGCCGAAACATCTACTCTTAGATAATCTTTTAGTGTAGATGAATTGGTACTGTTGTAATTAATTTCGGCATTATTAATTTCATTTCCTTCAACAGGAGTTGTTGTTGGTCTGCCAGAATTCCAATTTAAACCTGCAGACACTTTTAACTTACCTGAAGTGTAATTTGTACCGAGCGTAATTGCATGTCTAATATCATAATTGCTAGGAAAGGTCTCCTCTGGTAAATCGCTAAATGTATAATCGCTATTCATAAAAGAATAGCTCAACCACGAATTGAAATTATTTAAACGCTTTCTAACTATAAAATCGAGACCTCTTACTTCATTAAATCCGCTCGTTCTCACAAACTCGTATTGATTTTGAAATCCTTGGCTTTGCGTGGTTATCCCTTTTATCTTTTTATAATATCCTTCTGCACTTATTAACCAACCACTTTTACTGTAAGATAAGCCTAATGACGCTTGCCGACTTTGTATCACAGGAATATCACTATCATTAGACAATTGCCATCTGCGCTTTTCTATGCCTAAAAAATCATTCTGAAAATTTATAATCTGAGAACTGTTTTGGTGTTTAAATTCCCCTAAAACTTCAACAGAAAAGAAGTCTAAAAACTTATGAGAAAAACTCAATCTTGGTTCTATCAGATGTTTACTAAACTTATCTATGTAATTGTATCTTAAACCTGAAGTAAGATTGGTGTTTTTATCATTGGACTTATACGAAAGTTGCGAAAAGACTCCATGCGTTCTCACCACCTCAGACACCAATAACTTAAAACGAGGCACATCTACATCATCCAGATTTGTCATTTTTGTTTCCACAAAATGGTAACCACTAAGCAATTGTAGCTTATTATTAAACTTGTGATTTACTTTAAGTTTTACGCTGGTTTCAGATATTTTATTTTCCTGTAAAAACCGTTGCGAGTCTAAGAGATTGACATTAATAGATTTTAGCTTATAATCTGTTTCATAAGCTTCAAAAACGGTTTGCCATTTGGTATTCCAAATCTTAGAATACGAAATTGCTCCTGCTATGCTATTTTGAGACAGACTACTCTCTCTAGAATCCTCAACGTCATCTATTGTAGTGTTTTCATTAAAAACCAACTCATTGGTTGCGTTTATAAAATTAACTCTTAGTATTTCGTTTTTATTTATCTTATAAATCCAACGTAAAGAGGCATCATAAAAATCAAAAGTTTTGTCAGAGTTTGTAATACTCATGGAATTACTTTCTACTTCTGTGTCTTGTGATATACGCTCAAAAAAATTATTATACGTAGGAGTCTCTGTAAAATCGCTTAAAGCTTTTCTGGCTGCAACTTGCAATGATGATTTTTTACCAATTGGAACATCGACAAAGCCATTGGCATCAATAAAATTGACACCAATATTTCCGTTAAATGTTTCATTAACATCTTTCTCGGTTTCCATAGATATTGTACCAGAAACGCCATCTGTAAATTCTGTAGGCGAGCCATTTTTTGTTAGAGAAACGCGTTGTGTTATCTGAGGATTAAACATAGAAATTAGACCGAAAAAATGACCTGATTGATACATTTTTATATCATCCCACAAAATTAAATTTTGGTCGTGGGATCCACCTCTTATATTAATGTTAGAAACCGTTTCATTAATACTCTGTATGCCAGGAAAGGCTTGTACAGCCTGCAAAACATCAGTCTCTACCAAACCAGGAAGAATATCAAACTCTGAGACCTTAATTTCAAAAGAACCGTTGCTTAGCTTATTGATTCCTTTTACAATGTAACCAGACACCATAACTTCTGACAGTCTTTGCAAATCAAAAGTCGCCTTGTTAGCAATTACCAAAACCATATTTTCTTCAGTAATTTGATATTGAAAATCAGTATGAATTTCCAGATAATTCAATACCTCTTTTAGGGATAGTTTGCTTTGTGGTGGTTTGACTAAAATACCAGAAACAGCATCTTCGGCATAATTAAACTGAACTTTATAGCGCTGTTCTAATATTGGTAAAATTTCGGACAAAGACATCCTGCTCTCAGTCTCTTGTGAAAAAGCACAGAAAGAAAAACTAAAACTAAGAAGTAGTACTATTATGTACTGCTTAATCTGTATCGCCATAAATTAGCACTTGGTTGGGTGAACTAATTTTATAGGTTAAACTCATAGGCTGAGTTATGGCAGAAAGGGCTTTTTCTAAATTATTGTGAGTAAATCCACCAGAAAACAATCGTGTTGTTTTTGTGTCTTTAAAAGTTACTTTTACATTAAATTGGCGCTCTAACTCCGAGACTACTTCTCTAAATGGAATAGCTTTAAAACTACTTCTGTTTTCAATCCACTCTGGCTGGATAGCACCTAACTTATCCTGACTAAATTTATTATTTAAAATGCGATACGTATCGCCTGCCAACAATTGTCTTGTAATTGTATCTGACGCAACTTTTACGATACCTTCATAACAAACAACTTCAAAATAATCTGATCTTGCTTTTACATTAAACTCCGTTCCAACAACAGTTACTACACCATTATCTGTAATAACATCAAACGTTTTTCCTTTGGCTACTTTAAAATAGGCTTCACCTTTAAGATTTAGTTGCCTATTGTCATACCAAGAATCTTTATCATATATAATTTTTGAATCAGCATTTAAAGTTACACTAGATAAATCAGGAAGTTTAATAGTAGTTTTTTCTGCGAATTGAGTATGTTGTTCAACCATGCTATCATTCATAAACATGGTAAAATAAATCGCCAAGCCAATAACCAAAACACTTGCAATTCTTAACGCTGGTTTTAGCCAATTTAGACGTTTTGCAGACGATCTTACTTTATATTTTGCTTTAAAGGTTTCAAAATCGTCAGCCTTAGAAAATTCTGATGCTTTAAAATATTTTGAATCCTCAATTATCTTTTGATTAAGAGCAAAGTCTTCTCGCTTACTAAATGCATCTTTTTCAGCATTTGTAAGGTCATCATTTAGCCACTTATTTAATAACTTATCTTCAATCATAAAATTTGACTCTTAAATATATAACAACTCACCTTTCGAATCTCCTGATTATTTTATTTTAAAATTTTCAAGCTCTTTTTTCAAAATATTAAAAGCCGCATAGATCCTATATTCCACTACCTTTTGGGTAACTCCCAGCATATCGGCAATTTCACTGTGCTTTTTCCCTTCAACCTTACTTAATAAAAAAGCCACACGTTGCTCTTCCTTTAAACTTGCGAGTACGTTTTTATATTTTTCCAGATACTGTTCTTGCTCCATTATAAATTCTGGAGTTTCATTTGTGTAATGCGTTGGTTTGTTTTTTTGATATTTTAAAACCACTTTTTGATGCTTAATTTCATTAAGCATCAAATTATTTGCAACCGTAAACAAAAAAGACTTAGCCTTAGCAAAAGTGACTTGCTTGCAATTATCCCACAACTTTATAAAAGCTTCTTGTGCTTTGTCTCTAGGATTATACTCAGCGCCATATTTGTAGTATAAGAAATTGTGAACATCATCTGAGTATTTATTGTAAATACGCTCAAATGTTGCTTCTTCACATATATTTTCACTAAGATTTTTAGACAAGGTTAAAAAGTTTGCCTAAAGGTATATAAATATTTTTTTGAAAAAGTTCAGTAGTTTTTAAAAGTGAGTTGTTTTATATTAAATGGCAATAAAACTTTAGTCATTATGAAACTGAAATTATTTATAACATTACTAATTTTTTCTTTGGTTTTTTCGTCTTGTAGAAAAGAAGAAAGGGAGTTTATTCAAACACCTGATGAGGAAATTTTAGAAGCCAACACAAATATAGCTGCTCTTATAAAGAGAACTGCTTCAAATGATGGCTCTGTAGATAATATAGTTGATAGAGCAAATTGTTTTGACATCGCTTTTCCATACACTGTAAATGTTAATGGTGTAGATATAGACGTAAATTCGGTGAGTGATTATGCCGTTATTGAGTGTGTTTTTGACCAATCTGAAATTGACAACACATTAAACATTGAGTTTCCAATAACAATTATTTTATCAGATTATTCAGAAGCTACCATAAATTCTTTGGAAGAATTTGAGTCTTATACTGATAGTTGTGATGGAGAAAATGAATACGATGATGATATAGAATGTATCGACTTTACATTTCCTATTGAAGCATCAATATTTAATCCAAATAATGAGCTATTGGAAACTATTACAATTGAAAATGACAATCAACTTTTTGATTTTATAGATGATCTTGATGAAGATTATATAACGACCTTCAATTTTCCTTTAACGTTAATCTTATCTGACAATTCTGAAGTTGTAATTAACAATTTTGATGAATTGGAAATAGTGATAGACTATTCTATTAATTTATGTGATGAAGATGATGACTATGATTATAGCGATGATGATTGTGATGACTGTACAATTTCAGAAATCGAAAGTTTATTGACAAGTTGCTCTAACTGGAATGTTAACCGACTAAAGCGTAATGCTATTGACTATGATAACGCCTATTATAATTACGATTTTAATTTCTTTAGTGACGGCACCATGTCTGTGTATTGGAATTCCATTATAGAATATGGTACCTGGACCGCTAGTGGTTCTGGTAATAATCTCGAAGTTGTAATTAACGTACCTGCTTTACCACTATGTAATAACAATTGGATTCTGCAAGAAATTAAAAATTGCACTGATGACACTGAAATCAATTTTGTTGTAGGAGATGATGATAGGATACAATATTTCAATAACTGTAATTAATAAAGACTATGAAACGTAATTGGATAGCTTTGATAATAGTTCTTATAATAACGGCTTTTATTGGCTACAATTATATATACCAAGACCACAGAGATATTGAAAGTGAACGAGCAGAATTCACGATGTCTTCTTCTGAAATCAACCAATTATTTTCTAAGAATTCTGTTGCTGCTGAACAAAAATTTTTAAACAAAACTATTGAGGTTTCAGGATTAATAACAGACATCAATAGTAATGATATAACTATTGACGATAAAATATTCTGTCAATTCTCTGACAATCTTAAAGCCTCAACAGACAAGAACGAAAACATAAAGATAAAAGGACGTGTAATTGGCTATGATGATTTACTAGAACAGATAAAATTAGACCAATGCACTATTATTAACCAATTAAAATAAAAAATCATGAAGAACAATTACTATCTAAAAACAACTGCTTTATTAGCGTTAGTTCTAATGTGCTTTTCTAGCCTTAGTGCTCAAGTAAGAATTGCCAAACTAGATCCTGCAACAAATTCTGTTACATTAAAAAACTATGGCAACACAAATGTTCCTATATCAGGTTATTGGTTTTGTAACTTCCCTGCATACGGACAGGTAAGCTCTATGACTTCTGTTGCTAGTTTAGATCCTGGTGAAGAAGTAAACATTCCTAGCTCAGTAAACTTTGCTGTAGCCGATGGAGAATTTGGTCTATACAACACCAATAGCTTTGGTTCCTCTACTGCTATGGAAGATTATATGCAATGGGGAAGCGCAGGCCACCAAAGAGAATCTGTTGCCGTTGCCAAAGGAATTTGGACCGCAGGTACATTTGTAGATCTTGCTGCACCTTTTGCTTATAGTGGTTCAGGTACAGAAAATGGTGCTGAGCAATGGATAACGTTCAGGAGTGTTAGAATTTCAAAACTAGACCCAAACACCAACTCTGTAGCTCTTAAAAATTTCGGATCATCTACTGTAAATATTTCAGGATATTGGTTTTGTAATTTTCCAGCTTATGGTCAGGTAAGTTCTATGACTAGCACTGTAATGTTAAATCCAGGCGAAGAAATAAATATTGCTAGCTCAGTTAATTTTGCCGTTGCTGATGGTGAATTTGGCCTTTACAATACTAATAGTTTTGGGTCTGATACCGCAATGGAAGATTATATACAATGGGGAAATGCAGGCCATCAAAGAGAATCTGTAGCAGTTACTAAAGGTATTTGGGATTCTGGCACTTTTATAAATGTTGCACCTCCTTTTGAATATACTGGCAATGGTTCGCAAGATGGTGTAGCTTATTGGAGTACGTTGGGTATTGAAGATTTTGAGCAAGTTGAGAATATAACACTTTATCCAAATCCTTCAAATTCTATACTTAATGTTCATGTTCAAAACACTAGTTCAAATGGTACTATAGAGATTTATAATATTCTTGGTGAAAAGGTTATAAGCCAGGAATTACTAAGCGAAGCAACAAAAATTGATGTTTCTGGTTGGAATAGTGGTGTATACTTAGTTAAAATTTCTTCTGAGAACGGAGAAGAGACTAAACGATTTGTAAAGCAATAAACCAAACAGTTTTAGCAAGAAGACAACCTGCATTACATAATTTAATTATTTAAAAATGAGATACTTATATATACTCATCATGTTATTGGTATGCCAAATTTCAACAGCTCAGGGAGATGATTTACTGAGTGAAATTGACACTGACTCTGTTGGAGATCAATATGCATCAGCAGCTTTCAAAGGTCTAAAAATAGTAAACTTTGAATCTACCAAACTCGTTGCAAAAAAAGAGTTGACCTTCATTGTTTCTCACAGATTTGGTAGCATCGAAAACGGATTTGACAGTTTCTTTGGACTAGATGATGCTGTTACCAGACTAAACTTTGTTTATGGTATCACTGATGGAATAAATATTGGTGTATCTCGTAGCTCTTTTCAAAAAATTTATGAAGCTTCAGCTAAATACAGACTAGTAAGACAAAAAGAAAATGGATTTCCATTTACCATAGTTGCCTATAATTCAATTTTAATAAATACCGCATTAGAAAAAGAAAATTTACCGAAGTTAGAATTTAAGGATCGTCTTGGTTATACAGCGCAATTGCTTATATCCAAAAAAGTAAGTTCAAAATTGTCATTGGAAGTGGCACCAACATTTTTTCATGACAATTTTGTGGCTTATGACGAACAGCACAACTCACAATATGCTATTGGTTTTGGAGGAAGACAAAAATTAGGCAAACGTTGGTCTATAAATGTAGATTATGGATGGCATTTAAATAGAGCAGATGGTTCACCATTTAAAAATCCGCTTTCTATTGGTTTTGATTTAGAAACCGGAGGACATGTTTTTCAAATGCATTTTTCTAATGCACAAGCCATGAACACCAATGGATTTCTTGGTCAGGCCACTGGAGATTGGAGCGATGGTAACATCTATTTTGGGTTTAACTTAAGTCGTGTGTTTTAAAATTAATAGTTATGAAATTTAAATATCTCTTATGTTTTGCAAGCTTATTCTGCTTGACTAACTGTTCATATAATAGTGAAGATGACTTAACAGAAGATGTCATTATTGAAGAATTTGTAACCTACGAAGACAATATAAAATCTATAATTGATACCAATTGTATTTTCTGTCATAGTAACCCTCCGGTTAATGGAGCACCAATGTCCCTAATAACATACAATGATGTTAAAAACGCTGTAGAAAACAGAGGTTTAATTGATCGTATTTCATCCACTGACGCTGGTTTTGTAATGCCGTTTGGAGGCCCAAGATTACCACAAAACTTAATAGATCTTGTTATTCAATGGGAACAAGAAGGTCTACTAGAAAACTAAAATAATAGATTATGAAAAAGGTCATATTTTTAGCACTATTCTTTATTAGCATAAGTGCTATTGCTCAAAGTAAATACCTAACCAAAACAGGACAATTAAATTTTGAAGCCTCTGTACCTTCTTTTGAAGAAGTTGCTGCAAAAAACAATGCTGTTACTGCAATTTTAAATACTGAAAATGGGGAATTTGCAGCCTTAGCTTTAGTAAAAGGCTTCCGGTTTAAAAATGCTTTAATGGAAGAACATTTTAATGAAAATTATGCCGAATCTGATGAGTATCCAAAAGCAACTTTTAAAGGTAAAATGGAAAACTTTGATTTTGATACTTTAAGTGAAACTAATAGTTATTCTCACATTGATGGCTCATTGACCTTTCATGGAGCTACCAAGAATCTTAAAGGAATACCACTAACCATAAAGATGGTGGATGAAAAAATTATTATTGCAGGTAATTTTAAGGTATTAGTATCAGATTTTGAGATCGAAATCCCAAAAATTGTTGCTAATAAATTATCTAACGAAGTTGATATAGATTTTAGGTTTGAATTGGTTAAAAAATAGAATTCTATTCTAAAACCAAAAGCGCTAGTTAGTACTAGCGCTTTTTTTGTACACCCACTTATTTTCCAGAGAAAATCTCTTTCAATTGTGTTACCATATTCCCATTACCTGATACAGTGATTTCACCAATCTTTTCGGCAATTTTTTCAACATACTCCATCTCTTTTAGCTTGTACAACATATCGTTCTCCTCCATCAACTTTGCCGTGTTTAACAAACTACGTGTAGAAGCTGTTTCTTCACGTCGCATAATAACGTTGGCTTGTGCTTTCTTTTGTGCAACTAAAACCTGGTTCATAATATCTTTCATTTCACCAGTTAAAATCACATCTCTTATACCGCAGTTTAAAACGGTAACACCCAACTTTGATGCGCTTGTTTTTACGTCTTCAAACACTGCTTCTGCAATATTATCTTTACGTTCTAGCAATTCATCTAAGGTGTAAGCACCAACATAAGCACGCAACACCAACTGCATTGTAATGTATAATTGCTTTTCGTAATCCTTGTTTTCTAAAAGTGCTTTTTCTACATCTTTAACTTTGTACTGAGTGTAAAAGTTGATACGAATAGCAGCTTTATCTTTAGTTAACAATTCTTGTCCTGCAATTTCTAATTGAAGCTGACGCAAATCGGCTTTTGCAATTTTAATAGAAGTATCATTTCTCCAGAAACGGTAAGTACCACCTCCGAGTGTCTTTGTATATACATCGTCTACTAAAAGCACTGCTTTTTCGTAAGCAGCAACTTCAAAAGTTCTGATGTATTTGTTGACTTCATAGTTGCTAAAAAGTGACTTATCTAAACTTTCTGTAATGTAAATTTTGCTTAAATCTACACGTACATACTCACGTTCAATCAGACCTTTCCAGAACACATAACGACCAGCGGTTAGGACATTTTTAAAGTTTCCCTTTTCATAAAGTAAAATAATCTCTCCGTCCTTTACCTCTACCACATCTAACATAGCAGCCAAAACCTCATCTTTTAAGAGAATTTCTAATGCTATTGGTGCAGTAAAACTAGTGCTCAAATTATACGTTAGCACACGCTGTTTAAACCCTAACCAGTGCAAACCTTCAGTAATTACTTTAACATAATCACCATTTTTGAATACCAAACCTACTTTTCCGGCATTAATTCTTACTCGTAACATTGTTTTTAGTTTTTAATTAAACATCATTTTTGCCAACTAAGGCGAATTGGTAATACTTGTAACGGACGGATTACCAGCTTCAAAATGGTATTGACGAGTTCAACACTTTTTTGAAGTTTATCTTTATTTCAAATTTTATTTTTAAAAAATAGCAGATTGCAAATCATCTCTTCTTTACGGAATTACTCATAGTAACATCAGCCATAATCAGTGCGATGATAGCGCGCTAAAAAAGGAAATCATATTGATTTTGTCTTTTAACTTTTAATCATTACAGTAACTACTTTTGAAATTACAAATCAGTAATTCAAAGTACATCTGAGATTGCTTATTATTGAACACTAACCGTTACTATTAAAGCCAATCTACAATCTACTATTTCGCCATTTTTATTGAGTAGTGTGACGGACTACTTGTCTATCAGTTTTACAAGATGATAAGCTTTGGTGGACACCCTTTGCCCTAAAAGCTGCATTTACAGTGCAGTGTCTACTCTACCATTTGAGTTACAAAAGCCAACGAGGATTTCCTCGAGCTAATGACCGGACTTGAACCGGTAACAAGACAACCTATTGTTCTAACCTACTGAACTATCTCAAATGAACTGAGAGTGGGAATCGAACCCACGACCTATAGAATCGGAGACTATTTTTTGGTTAACAGTCAAAACCTTCAAGTCTAGTTGAACATAAAACGAGATACATCTCTGCATCGCATTATGCAATAGTGCCATACCGAAACACCCAACAAGACCAGCTTGATAACATTTCCTGCATAGGCAGGAATCTTTTTCAATGAACATTTCATTTGTGGAACAGACAGGAATTGAACCTGTATCCCCAGATCTTCAATCTGATGCATTGACCATCTTTGCTACTGTTCCAAAGTTTTAGTGCCTATCAAGATTCGAACTTGATCTAGGTGGATATACCTCCTGTGCGAGCCATTACACTATAGACACTTTTTTTGATAACCTGAATGGATTTGAACCATTACCTCAAGAGTCAAAGTCTTGAATGCTGCCATTACACCACAGGTTAATATTGTAAGCTCAATAGGATTCGAACCCATACCTCAAAGTCCGTAGCTTTGAATGCTATCCATTACACCATAAGCTTATTGTACTCCACCCAAGACTCGAACTTGGACTTAAAGGTGCTTAAAACCTTTGCCTCTTCCATTTGGGCTAGTAGAGCTTCAGTACAGGAAGAGAGATTCGAACTCCCAATTTCTCGATTCTAAATCGAGTGCGTTTACCATTTCGCCATTCCTGCAAATTGTTGAGATATTAGGATTAGTTCGTTATGTATCTATTTTTATAAATAGGTACTTATGAATGCTATGCATTTCGAACCTAAACTTTTCGCCCTATGAGAGCGATACTCTGCCAATTAAGCTATATCTCAATTCGTACTCCGTAAGGGAATTGAACCCTTAATTCCACATAGAAAGTGTGGCGTCTTAAACCATTTGACCAACGGAGCGTTTCGCAGTACCGACGAGATTCGAACTCGCAACTTCTCGGGAGACAACCGAGTGCTCTACCATTGAACTACGATACTATATTGTGGGAATTGAAAGATTCGAACTTTCTAAGTACAATACAACTGTTTTACAGACAGTCTCAGCTCTCCAACGCTGACGAATTCCCATTAAATCGGCAAACCAAGGCCTGCCGATTTGTTTATTCTCCTTTCTTTTTTTATTACAATAAATTATTCAACCGATTCTGAAACCAACTTTTTGGTTGTGCTTCAGTCTCTTTTTTGGCCTGATTTTCTAATATTCTGTTTTCGTTTGCCTGTGCTTTTCTTTTCTTTTTTACACGAGACAACACATTTTCAACAAAACTTATAAAATCATCATTCAACGCTAATTGCTTTGCTTCTTTTAAAGCGCGTTCTGCGTCTTCAAACTGAGTCATACTCTCAAACAATTGGCCTTGTGCCAATGCTATACCAGCCTTATCTATACCTTTTATGGTCTTAGCAAAATCAATAACTTTTTGAGCTTCTTCAAAGTCCTCGTTATTGGTTAATAACCGTATGTAGTCTGGATAAATATCTGTTAAATCCAATCTGCTCGCCAAGGCACTTTCGTAATATGTCTTAGCTGTTTCATAATCACCCAATTGCTCTGCATATACTTTTGCCATTAAGTGCAAAGCTTTAGCATTTTCCGGGTCGTAAGACAAAGCGTAGTGTAATGCTTCTACTGCTTTTTCTAACTCCCAAGGGTAAGCTTCAATTGCTCTAAACAAGTGTATGTTTTGTAATATATTTCCCATTTTTCCTTTATTCAATAGTTAATCCTGTCTTAAACGCATCGCTTTTAATAGATGCTATTAAAACTGTCTGTTTTTGATTAAATCTTAATGTTGAGACATAAAAAAATCCGAAACAGTTTTATTGCTTCGGATTTTTTTCTGGAAGATGATCTGCCTATTTATAAGCAGATATTTCAGAAATATACCGAAGCCATTTTTTATACGACTCGAGGTCACGTTCAACCATACATATTGGTTGGTTAAAATTTTGAAATGCTATACAATGCTTTAGCATGGCTTCTTGTTTTTGTTGTTATTGTTTTTTAATGCGAATCTGTTTGTTTGATTCTGCGGTGCAAATATAAAGTTGAATTTTTGAAACTTCCAAATAAAATTTCAATTTAATTTATTGATTATCAGGCATTTACATCTATTTTTAAGCAAAGAGAATCCTGTCCGCTTTATGCAGATACTTGAAGGTTTTTCGCAAACGTTTGTCTCCCAATTGCTTAATCTTCAAAGCCTATATTTTAGTTTTTAAAATCCTGTTTCAATTCGTTTCAATATTTTTTTTCAGTTTTTATGTTTCTTTCTATCAATCGCTTTGTTTTAGATAAAAAAAAAGCGCCCAATTTCTTGGACGCTTGTAATCTATAATAATGGTTTAAGTCTAAATCATCTGTTAATGATGACTAAAATAGATACATAACGTCCTTTCTCGTTGAAATAATTCAATACTATTTCCACGATAATCCCACTGACACATCAGTGATTTTGGTGCTCTATGTACTATTGTTGTTCTCATTAGCGGTACAAATATGAAATAATTATGACGTAAAATCAAAATTCAAGTCCAAATTAGATTAAATCTGAATAATCAATATCACCAACTATTAACTAAGTTTTAAGTTATTAGTTATTACCTTTATAGAAAACTAAAGGGTTATGTTATCAAAATCTATAGAAGCAGCATTAAATAAACAAATACGTATTGAGGCTGAGTCGTCTCAGGTATATTTGGCAATGGCCGTTTGGGCTGAAGTAAAAGGACTAGAAGGCATCTCAAATTTTATGTACGATCAGTCTGATGAAGAGCGTGAGCATATGCTAAAGTTGGTGAAATTTGTTAACGAGCGTGGTGGCCATGCACATATTTCAGAATTAAATGCGCCTAATGTGACCTTTAATTCGTTTCAGGAAATGTTTCAAAAACTATTAGAACATGAAGTTTTTGTGTCTGAGAGTATTAATGAACTTGTTCATATTTCTTTACAAGAAAAAGACTATGCTACGCACAACTTTTTACAGTGGTACGTTGCTGAACAAATAGAAGAAGAAGCTGTTGCCAGAACAATACTAGATAAAATAAATATGATTGGAGATGATAAAGGCGGACTTTATTTATTTGACAGAGATATACAACAACTAACCGTAAGCTCTGCCGCTCAGACACCTGGAGCTGGCATCTAATTGTTAAAATTTATTTAGAATAAATTAAAATAATTATTTTTGCGCATTGATTTATACATCAGTATGGGCAAAAAGAAGAAAGACAAAAAGCTTAAAAAGGAACGTATTAAAGTTCTCGAAACTTCCGGTCATGATGCCTCGGGCAAAGTAAAGTCTAAATGTTGTAAGAAATACAAAAAGGCAGAACACAAACGCTGTAAAAAGTGCCCGTGTTTTGATCTTCTAAAAAAAGTAGCTTAAAAAAACTTCCCGTTGTAATGTTTAAGTCTATATGTAGACTTACAAACACATGAAATATACATTTAAGGAATTCTCTACAGGCGCGATTTTTAATATTGGTAACTCTGACATCCTACAACCTCTAAAAAAAGCCCAACAAATTAATCTCTATACTTTTATTTGGGCAAACTCCCATCCTGTAGAACTTGTTATTGATAGTGTACCCATTACGCTGCCTCCAAACCATATTTTAGCACTTACGCCAATACAGTACATACAGTATATTGGTGGTAATGATGCGATTTTATATCAATTTAACAGAGAGTTTTACTGTATAAAAGACCATGATCACGAAGTGAGCTGTGCTGGAATGTTATTTTTTGGGAATATTAATATCCCAATAATTAGTCTTGATGAAAAAGAACAGCAAAAATATAAAACACTTCATGAGGTTTTTATTGATGAGCTAGAAACCAAAGACAATATACAAGCCGAAATGCTTAGAATGTTAATGGGTAGATTTATTATAAAAAGTACAAGATTACTTAAAGCAAAAGAGGGCATTATTGAAACTCCAAAAAGTTCTAAAGTAGATTTACTTAGAGCTTACAACGTATTAGTGGAGCAGCATTTTAAAGAGGAACACAGTGTGGCTTTCTATGCTGCAAAGCTTTTTAAGTCTCCCAAAACTCTTTCTAATAATTTTGCAAAACTCAACCATAGCCCACTTCAAATTATACATGAACGTATTATTTTAGAGACTAAACGCCTTCTCACCTACACTGACAAATCTGCCAAGGAAATTGCTTACGAAGTTGGCTTTGAAGACGCTTCGCACCTTAGCCGATTATTCAAAAAGCACACATCTCAATCTCCATCTGAATTCAAAAAATCACTCAAATCTATTGCTTAGGAAATATTGACAAGGCAATGGGCAAATTCTTCATTCTACTTCCTCTCTGCTAACCTCATCTTTGTATTATAATTTTAAACACACAAAAGATGAAACATTCAAACAAATCTATATTCAATATTATTGAAATATTTAGAAAAAGTCCTAAACGAGTTACAAACATAATGCTGTCAAATACACATTGTGAGCATGAGCAGTTACACGATTATTACTGTGATGCTGAAAAACCGCACATTAACCCTTAAGGAAATAATGACATGCATAAGGGAAGTATTTTCATTCTATTACTTCCCTTTCTACTGCAACTTTGTACCATCAAAAAACAAATAATAATCGCTGAGATTATTCAGCATAAAAATTAAAAATTATGAACACATTTAATGTACCAACAAGAGAAGATGTAAGCACTAACAATCAAGCAATTTTTGACAACCTTAAAAAAGGTTTAGGATTTGTACCTAACCTGTTTGCAACTTTTGCTCATAGTGACACTGCCTTAGAGAATTACCTAAATTTTTCTAACGCAAAAACATCTTTGTCTGCCAAAGAAAGAGAAGTTGTAAACCTTGCTGTCAGTCAAGTAAATAATTGTATTTATTGTTTATCTGCACATACTGCAATTGGAAAAATGAACGGTTTTACAGACGAACAAATTTTAGAATTAAGAGCTGGTTATTCTTCCGTGAATAACAAACTAAATGCATTGGCAAAATTAGCTAAAAATATTACCGAAAATAGAGGACGTACTGATTCAGAAGTTATAGAAGACTTCTTTAGCGCAGGTTATACCAAAGCTAATTTGATAGACACTATTTCTTTAGTTGGAGATAAAACCATATCTAATTATGTACACAGCACTACGCAAGTACCTGTTGATTTTCCAGAGGCTCAGCCATTAGTAACTGAAACTGTGTAAAAAGAAAATTTAAAAACATGTCTTTTATAGCGCGACTTTAATAAAGTCGCGCTATTTTTTTAATAGTCACACACTGTTCAATTATTATTTTTATTGATATTTACTATAATAAACAATATTATTATTAATAGTCACACTACATTTATATTAAAACATTACTTATTAGTTATAGATTTCTTTTTTATTTGTTAATAAGATACTTTATAAATATGATAGCATCAGACCAATGGGTAACCTACATGTGTGTTTTATTAGCAGTATATGCTTTGGTTATTCTCTATTTTGTAATACGTGGAGCGAGAAAAAACACAGACATTAAAGATTATGCTGTTGGTAATTTAGGCTTTCCGGCATGGGTAGTTGGCTTGTCTTTAGCAGCTTCTATGACAAGTGCAGCAACATTTATAATCAATCCTGGTTTTATAGCCCTATATGGCTTTTCTGGAATTATTTCTTTTGCACTAGTATTACCAATTGCTGCTTTTATTTCGCTCATTGTATTTACTAAAGGTTTTGTAAAACAAGGAAATGCAGTAAAGGCAACCACCATGGCACAATGGATTGGCAAACGTTATAACAGTAAAAACTACGCTTTTTTCTTTGGAATTATAGCCATGCTTTTAATCACTTTTATTGTCCTTATTAATGTAGGATTAACACAAGTTATTTCTAAAGCATTAAACGCAGATTCCTTTTATGTTTTGCTTTCCATCACAGTTTTTGTGTTTGGTTATATGATGTTTGGTGGAGCTAATTCTATGGTTTATACAAATACCATTCAGGCTATAATTATGTTTATTGTCGCTTTGATTTTAATAGGGTCTGGTTGGGAGTTCTTTTCAGGAGGTATAAGTGGCATGGTAGAAAAACTCAACGCCATTGATCCTAACTTAACCAAACCAACTAATGAAAGTAGCTTTCTTTTTAGAGATTATTTTGAAATCATTATCACACAAATCGTCATCGGTGTTGCTATCGTTTGTCAACCTCATATTATAACTAAATCGCTTTTATTGAAAGATTCTAGCAAGATAAACACCTATTTAGCTAGTGGAATTATCTTTATGATTGTATTCTTTTTGGTAGTAGTTGTTGGGCTTTATGCTAGAATCAGTTTCCCAGATTTTATGGTAAACAGTACAAAACTCAAAATGGATGAAATTATTCCAACCTATGTGGTTACCAAGTTTTCGGTTGGAATAGGTTTAATAATTGTTGTTGGCTTAATTTCAGCAGGACTTTCAACTTTAGAAAGTTTAATTCAATCATTGTCCATTACTATTACTTCAGATATTATTGATCCTATTTCAAAAAATAAATTAGGAAACAAAACTATAATGGTAAATAAACTAGTCATTATAGGTCTAGCAGTTGTGAGTTTTGTTTTAAGTTGGCAACAAATTAAGTCACCAGACGTAAGTGTTGCTATTTTTGCGCAGAATGGTGTTTACGCTTATTTTGCCGCCGCCTTTGTACCTGTTTTATTTGGTACATTCTTAAAAAACGTAAGCACGCGCTCTGTATTTATTGCTAGTATTACAGCGATTGTTGTACACTTCGGCATTTACTACGGAAGACTAACACCATACATGCAAGAACCTGTAAACAATCCAGGAGTATCTGCTGCTATCGGAATTGTTTCTTCATTAATTATAGGATTCGTATTTTACAAACTAGATTTAAACAAACAACGTGAATACGCTAGACTGGACAGCTAAATGGGCAGATTATACGCCAAATAAAATTGCACTTACCTCTTACGATAGTGGTGAGCAATATTCCTTTAGCGATCTTAATACTTACGCTAATCGTTTAGCAGAAAAGTTTAAAAGAATAGGGCTACAAGAAGGAGATAGAGTAGCTATTTTAGCAGAGCATGGCTTAGAATACATTGTGCTATTTGTAGCTTGTCAACGTCTTGGAATAATTCTGGTACCTTTAAATTACAGATTTCCTGTTAACGAAATTCAGAAGCTGATTTTAGACTGTACCCCAAGTCTTTTTATTTACAGTTCTAATCATCTTGAAAAATTTGAAGAGCTTAATATTACAAGTAAGCATATTTTCAACATTAAGGATGTTAGACATTTTTATCTTGATGACACGATAAACGTTGAACCTAGAATTTATAAAATAAAGGAAAGCAATCCATTATTTATATTCTATACTTCTGGCACGACAGGACGGCCAAAAGGTGTCATCTATACCAATAAAATGCTGTTTTGGAATAGCTTGAATACATCCATGCAATTGGGAATTACGTTTAGAGATTCTACCATTAATACGCTTCCTCCTTATCATACTTCAGGTTGGAATGTGTTTTTAACACCTTTGTTGCATAAAGGAGCACATATTGGCATGCTAGAAAAATTTGACTCTAAAAAGGTACTTCAGCTTCTAGAAGCCAATAAAACAACACTTTTTATGGCATTGCCGACTATGTTGTTAATGATGCAAAAAGACACAAGTTTTAAAAACATAAGTCTAAAAAAACTACGATACATAATCTCAGGAGGCGAAAAAGTCCCGCCAGAATTAGTTTCGCACTGGAAAACAGAAAAGAACATTTACATAAGGCCAGGTTATGGCCTCACAGAAGCAGGTCCAAGTATTACTTCACTCCATCATAAAATGGCGCAATTAAAACCTAATTCCATAGGGAAACCTAACTTTTATCTCGAAACTAAAATTGTAGATAAAAACGGGAAAGTTGTAAAAAACAACACAATTGGAGAGCTCTGTATTAAAGGCAACATTGTAACACCTGGTTATTGGAACAATTCAGTAAAAACAAACAACAATATAAAGAGAGGATGGCTGTTTACAGGTGATTTTGCCTACAGAGATAATGAAGGCTATCTTTATATAAAAGGTCGCAAAAATGACATGTATATCTCGGGTGGGGAAAACATTTACCCTCAAGAAATTGAAACACACCTAGAAACTCTAGATGGTATTAAAAAAGCTGTTGTATTGAGTGTGAAAGACGAAAAATGGGGAGAATGTGGCATTGCTTTTGTAACCTCTACAGATAAATTGTTAACAGCTCAAGATGTTAGAGTACTTTTAAAAGACAGATTAGTGGCTTATAAACATCCTAAATATATCTTTTTCTTAGACGAAATTCCATTAACAAGTATTGGTAAGGTCTCTAGAAAAAAATTATTGAAATATTTCAATTCAGTAAAAACTTAAACAAATGAAACAACTAAAATTAGTTCTATTATTCATACTAATTAGCACTTCAATTTTTTCACAGCAAGAAACAAAACCCATGAAAGAAGTCCTTTCAGAATATAAATTCAAGATAAAAAATATAGCCTTAGATAGCTTAAACATAAGCTATATTCAGGAAGGTAAAGGTGATACAACACTTTTATTTTTGCATGGATTAAGTAGTAATTCTGATGCGTGGTCTAAAAATATTGAAGCCTTAAGTAAAAACTATACTTGTATTGCTTTAGATTTACCTGGATATGGCAAGTCTTCTAAACCAAAAGCAGACTACACACCTACTTTTTTTGCTGATGTTACTTACCAATTTCTGCAAAAATTAAAATTGAAAAACGTTGTTTTAGTGGGTCACTCCATGGGCGGACAAGCCAGTATAAAACTTGCAACTACACACCCAAAAGTTATTGATAAACTCATTTTGGTAGCACCTGCTGGATTGGAGAAGTTTACAAAAACCGAAGGAGATATGATAAAAAATATCTACACTGCAGATATGGTGAAACATACTACAGATGAACAGATAAGAAAAAACTATGCTCTAAATTTCTATAAGCAACCAGAAGATGTTTCTAAAATGATTGAAGACAGAATAAAGATAAAGTCCTCTTCTGATTTTGATGCGCATTGCGAAGCCATTGTAAAAAGTGTTTCTGGAATGATTGACGATCCTGTTTTTGAAGACTTAAAAGATATCAGTCAAAAGACATTAGTCCTCTTTGGAAAAAACGACATGCTTATTCCAAATCGTTACTTTCATCCAACTTTATCTGTGGAAAAAGTTGGCGAAATTGCGGAAGAACAAATCAAGTTGGTAACTGTAAAATACATTGATGAATCTGGTCATTTTGTTCAATTTGAAAAACCTGAAGACGTTAATTTATTAATTAGGGAATTTGTAGAAGAGGATTAATTATTAATCATACAGCGAAAATGATAATGAGATGTTCCATGTGACCATTGAAAAACAATAAATATTAACACATGAAACAAAAACTCAAAAAATTCACAGAGTTTAGCAAAACCATACTACCTCATGAGGCTAATTATCTTGAATCCGTAATTCAGTTTACCGACGACGAAAAACTTAAAATTATAAATCTTTTAATCTCTAATGCCTTGTCTAAGTTAGAATTTAAAGATTTTGATACCGCAATAAACAAAAGAAAGTATTCTTACATTAAGGACTGGGTAGAAAAAAAGCTAGCCAATATAGATGTAGATGCTACCATAGACTGGCTCATTACATTAAAAAAGAAAATACTCACAGACGCTATTACCTCAACTGAGGAACTAGAATTTCTTCAGTATATCATACAGTATAAAACTGTTGAATATAATTTTCAAAGTCTTTACGGACTTGCAAAAGAATACAAGTCCTATTTATTGGTAAGAATGCGTTATAAAGACCATGAGATAATCGCAGATTTTTTGAACAATTACGAATCAGCCTATATAAAATCTATCTCTATTCATGAAAAACTTTATGCCGCAACAACAGAAATCACAAATCAATACACATTAAACAACAATGAGACCAAGCATTTAGAATCTTGGCTTTTTGAGGTCTTTAACAATGATAAACTTGATGGAAAAAACAAGTATCAAGCCTTTGTCCTACTGGCTTTTATGTATACTAACTACAACGAAAATAACAAGTTAAAATCTTTGTTCGATCAGATAGATGTTCATTTTAGTAAAGGTGAAATGTATTCCAGACGTCTACTCTCAAATTATTATGCCAGTAGAGTATTACTACATTCAAAACAAAATGAATTTAAGGAAGCAGAATATTACGGATACCTATCTATTCGCCAAAACAATAATGACACTCTGATGTATGTAAATAATCTAGCAGCCATTTTACTTCGTAATGGAGATCCAAAACAAGCTTTTACACTTTTTGAAAACTATAAAGACTTGTATAGAGATGTCCATAATTACCATCAAAAAATTGGATTTTGTTCGTATTTAATCAGAATTCACGCCGAATTAGGTAAAGCAGAACTGGCAGAAGCCACTGCTAAAACCTTTCTAAAAAAATATAAGAACGAAGTGCTTCAACATCGTTGGCATCATTTTTTCACTTCTTATATTAATATTTTAATTGCCGAGGAAAAGTATGATGAAGTCTTAAAATTGTCTTCAAAATTCAACCTTATTGAAAGAGAAAAAGAGCGCTCAAGAAAAATAAACTATGTACCAAATGTTTCATGGAGTATTTCCCTATCGCGATATATGGAAGGCAAAATAAATTCAGATCGTTTACTTGATGAAATCAAAGAACCGCTAAAGCATATTCAACCTACTTTAAACCAAAAACAATTGATGTATAAGGTTATAGATAAACTATCTAACAATCTACCTGAAGCGTTTTTAAAGCTAAAGTCACACATCTAAAAATATTATTTAAACACCTATAAAGCAGTTGTTTAAATGAATTTTGTTTTTAAATAAATAGAAAAAGTCACATTTTAATACTCACTTTTTTAAGCACACATGTTTTCGATTTCATAATAGATTGCAATAAAATGTAACTAAACAACTAATCTATAATCATGAAAAAATTATTACTATTACTAACCTTTATTGGCTCTCTATTGGCTGGTGCTCAAAACACCGGAAAAATAGAAGGGAAAATAACTCTTGAGGATGGCATGCCTTTATCTGGTGCCACTGTTTACATTAAATCTTTAGACAAAGGAACTGTAACTGATTTTGATGGAAAATATACCATTGATGATGTTGCTGAAGGCAGTTATGATATTTCCTTTTCTTATGTTGGATTTGAAACTATAACTCAAAGTGTTACAGTGTCAGCAGGACAAACCACAACTACTAACGTTTCTTTAAAAGAATCTGACAGTATGCTAAATGAAGTAATTATTACTTCTAGCAAGCAACCACAAAAAATAACAGATGTACCTGCTTCTGTAAGCGTTATTAGAGCAAAAGATATAGAAGAGTTTCCGAGTTTTAATATTGGTGAGCTTGCTGCAAGACAAAAAGGTGTAGACTTTGTGCGTACAGGTGTACTAGGTACAGGTATAAATATCAGAGGGTTTAACTCTGCTTTTAACTCTAAAAATCTTCAGGTAACTGACGATCGTGTATCTATGTTAATTGCTACTGGGTTACCTTACGGATCGTTTTCTACTGTAACAAAAGATGATATAGAACGTGTTGAAATCCTTTTAGGGCCAAACGGAACCTTATATGGACCAAACGCTCACAATGGTTTAGTAAGTACTATTACAAAAAATCCAAGAACCTCAGAAGGAACGACATTAGTGTTTGGTGGTGGAAGCCAAAACGTCATTACAGGTCGTTTGCGTCATGCTCAGGTAATAAATGACAAATTATCTTACAAAGTGCATTTAGAAAGAACAGCTGGTAGAGAATTTCAGTATGTAGATTCTGTATATGTAGGTACAACCGCTTACACCGAAAAGAACTTAGATCGAGATTTTGATGCCTTAAAATATGGAGGTGCTGTACATTACAAAACAGGAAAAAGCTCAGAATTAATAGGTTATTATGGTCATAGTAACAACACAAACCTAGCTGTAACTAATGCAGGTAGAAACCAGATTAAAGACTGGACGCTAGATATTGCTCAGTTAAAATTTGTTTCTAAACGTTTCTTTGCTAATGCCTATTACACTTGGAGTAGAACAGATGATACTTACGCTATAAATCAACGTACACAAAACTACGTGTCTTTTATTGAGAACGGTTTTTCTGAGGAAGAATCATGGAGACGTGCGTTATATGAGCAATGGGTACCTGCATTTGGTATTGCTATACCGAGAGGTGCCTTGTTTAAAGATGCTTCAGAGCGTTTTAATGCAGAAGCACAATACAATAATAACTGGGGAGATTTTTATCTTACAGTTGGTGCTCAATATCAAAAAGATATGGCAGACTCAGAAGGCACTTATTTATTAGACCAAGATGGTCCTATAGAGATTGCACAAACAGGTGTATATGGGCAATTTGAATACAAATTGGATTCTGGTTGGAATTTCTTATTAGGTTTACGTGCTGATAACCATGATTTATATGGAACTAACTTCTTACCAAAAGCTGCGATTACTAAATCTATTGACGCAGGAACATTTAGATTAACATATGGACGAGGTATGGCTGTACCATCCATCCTAAACCTAAAAGGAAACTTATTTGGCGGATTAGTTCTAGGTAATGGAGAAGGTTTTACATTAAGCAATGGAAATACAATAGATGCCTTAGAAGTTGAAACTATAAACTCTTTTGAAGCTGGTTTTAAAGGTCAATTATCGGATAAATTATTTTTAGACACAAGTGTGTACTATAATATGTCTGAAAATTTTATTAGCCCTCTTCGAAATATTGTTGATGCAGCTAATAATGTATACGCAACACACATTGGAGATACACCAATAGATGAAGTGTCTCCTGGTGCAAGTGCTTCTCCTTTCCTTTTAACGTACAGCAATTTTGGTAGTGTAGACACTTACGGATTAGACATAGGATTAAATTACTATTTCTCAGACGCTTTTAGAACTTCTCTTAACTACTCTTACTTTGGTAGAAGTTTAGATACCGACGACCTTGCAAATGATGGTAACTTAGACGGTGTGGTTTTAGAAAGTGAATTACCTATTAACACACCTGCTAACAAACTTACTTTAGGCTTACATTATACTAAGAATAAATTTTATGGCGCAGTTTTTGGCCGTTGGATAGAAGATTATGACTTCTTTTCTGGTATTAACGTAGCTGCTGAGACACAAGACTTAGATGGAGACGGTGTTAATGAAATTGTAGAAAATGCCAGAGTTGGAAGAACATGGAACTATGGTCCATTAGGAGGTTTTGTTGTAGATGCCAACATAGGATACAGCCTTAACGACAATGTATCTTTTGGTCTAAATGTAACAAACCTATTTGATACTGATATGAGAGAGTTTGTGGCATCACCAGCTATAGGACGTTTAATTTCTTTCGAACTTAAATACAACGTTAACTTTTTTAAAAACAGAAAAAATAAAGACGATTAAGTTTTAAAAGATGTCAAAAATTAAAGTCAATGACATAAGCCTAGACTATGAAGATTATGGTAGTGGTAAAGTACTACTTATGCTTCATGGTTTAGGTTCTACAAAAAAAGATTGGGACGCTCAAGTACCATTTTTCTCTAAAAATTTTAGGGTTATAGCTGTAGATCTTAGAGGTCATGGTAATTCTACAAAACCAAAAGATGCATACGGAGTACCCTTAATGACTGAGGATATTAAATGTTTTTTAGATGCTTTAGGTGTTAAAAAAACAACCTTAATAGGTTTCTCTATGGGAGGAGCTGTAGCTTTTGACTTTGCAGTAAAGTATCCGGAGTATTTAGATAATCTTGTAATAGTCAACAGCGGTCCAGATTTTAATGATATGGGACAAATAGGTGAAGACTTACTCAATGGTCGAACAAAGTTTCTAGAAACCAAAGGTCTTAATGCTCTAGCCAAAGAAATTTCATATAACATGTTTCCTGAAGAATCTCAAATAGATTTAAGAAACGAATTTGAAGAGCGTTGCAAACAAAACGATTATAATGCTTATTACAAATCCTTTACCACTTTAATGAATTGGGGTTTAGGTAAAAAACTAAAAGACATAAAAACCAAAACACTAGTTGTGGCTTCAGACATGGATTACACTCCAGTTTCTTTTAAAGAGGAATACGTCTCAAGACTACCAAACGCAACATTAATAGTCATAAAGAACTCAAGACATGGTGCTGTTATAGATCAACCAGAGGCTTTTAATAATGCGTTGCTAAATTTTTTAAAGAATGAATAAAGTTGCACTAATTACGGGAAGTACCAGTGGTATAGGTCTTGGTATTGCAAAACATTTTGCAAAAGAAGGTTTCGATATTATGTTTCATGGTTTAGAAAAAAATGGTGGTGAGATTGCGCAGTCTATTGGTGAGGAATACAATGTTAAAACTTCATTTTCCAATGCCAATATGTTAGAAGCAGAAGCGATAGAAAATCTGGTAAAACAAACTATTGAAACATTTGGTGGGCTTCATGTATTAATCAATAACGCTGGAATTCAATTTGTATCTCCTATTGAGGAGTTTCCAAATACTAAATACGAGAATATTATTGCTATAAACATGAATGCCGCTTTCTATGCATCTAAAGCAGCTTGGCCTCAAATGAAATCACAAAATTTTGGTAGAATTATCAATATTTCTTCAGTTCATGGGTTAAGAGCTTCAGAATACAAAACGGCTTATGTAGCAGCAAAACATGGTGTAATTGGCATGACTAAAGTTATGGCATTAGAAGGCGCAAATAATAATATAACATGCAATGCCATATGTCCTGGTTATGTAAAAACACCTTTGGTAGAAGGGCAAATAAAGGATCAAGCCAAAGCGCATGAAATGTCTGAAGAAGAAGTTGTAGAAAAGGTGATGTTAAAAAAACAAGCTGTAAAAGAATTTGTACCATTAAAAGCTATAGCAGATATGGCATTGTTGTTAGCAAAAGATAGCTCTACGACTATTACAGGTACATCCTTTGCATTAGACGGTGGATGGAGCGCACAATAATAAATAATATAGGTATTCTATAATTTGATAAGAGTTAGTTAATTGGCAAAAAGTATTATTTCAAATTATTAAATACAATTTGCAAGCAAAAAACTTGCAATACACAAGACATCAGAAGAATCTTTTAAGTGTCATATTTATCTTCTGATGTCTGTTTTTATATCCAAGATTAAAAATTAGCCTATAACTTTCAGCACACTAATCATTAAATAGTACTTTATATACTTTCTTGAATATATTTTTTACTTTTCTGCAATGATTAGATACCAAAAGATAAGAGGACACAACCGCATTTTAAAATCTATTGAAGATTGGAAAACCTATAACCTAGAGTTAGATCTAGAGTACTTAAAATCTAATCAAAGAAACTATTGTAAAATATGGGTAAGTCCTTTTGCTAATATCTCTGTAACAAATTCTGAGATACCTTCTCCCAAAGGAAAGCATAGGCAAGAAATTATAAAAGGCTTATTAGAAATTTATACCCATTGGGAAACACAACTCAACACACTAAACAAACCTTATTATTTAGCCATTTGGTTACTAGAGCCACGACTAGAAAAATCTCAGGTAGTTTGTGCTATAGATAGCATGATAGACTTCTATGATATTACATTTTACAAACCAAAAGCGCAGCGAAAATTTCCATCCCAAAACTATGGTAAGCTTACAAATCAATTAGACCAATTTAATTGGACATATGCCTTAGATGAAGACCATTTTTTTCAATCTGATATAGATCTAGAAGAAGATAGGTATGCTACAAAAAGTGATTACTTAGAGATGCAAAAATGGTACAAAAGAAAATTAAAACAAGGTATAAGAAGTGTACCTTCTAATAATGACATCTTCTTTGCTGTAAGAAAAGGCATTGCTTGGATTGGTACAAAAAAATGATTTTATGACACAAAAAAGGCAGAAAAATTCTGCCCTTTTTAATATACCATATTTATGTTACTACTTTCCTAACATCAAAAGCTCATTACAAACCACTTCAGTGGTGTAGCGTTTCATTCCATCTTTATCTTCCCAAGAGCGAGTTGTTAGCTTACCTTCAATGGCTACTTCTTTTCCTTTGCTTACAAATTTTTCAACAATTTGAGCCGTCTTTCCCCAAGCTACAATATTGTGCCATTGTGTATCTGTTACTTTTTCTCCATTGGTATTTTTGTAACTTTCGTTAGTGGCGATAGAAAATTTTGCAAGGATTTTACCAGACTCAAGATTAATGATTTCTGGATCGTTTCCTAAATTACCAATCAACTGTACTTTGTTTTTTAATGTGTTCATGTGTTCTAAATTTTATGTGTTAAACAGTTAATACAATTGAACCTTTAATGATTCAACACTGCAAAGATGAGATGGTTAGAAAATTTTACTCGGTAGTTACCTATTTAATTTCGTTTGTAAGTGTTTGTAGTCGTTTGTAAACATCTAATGCTTTTATAATTAGACATTGCCAACAACATCGAAATTGACGATATTTGAAAGAAATTTTAAAAATGAAAAAAACTCTTCTGTTTATACTTTTAATATCTATAGTAAGTTGTAACTCTAATAAGTCAGATAGTAAAGAAAATAATATTGAAACCCTGAACCAACAAAGTTCAGATACACTCACGAAGCACTTAAAACCATTTAAATCTGAATTGCCAACTGTTGGGCTTTTGATGTACAATGGAGTATTACAAAGTGAAATTATTGCCACTTCAGATGTTTTTGCTAAGCCTACGGAAAATGGAGAACAGATTTTTAATGTAATTACAATTGCCGAAACTCAAAACCCAATTATTACTGAAGAAGGCATTAAAATTCTTCCTGACTATACTTTTGAAAACTGTCCGAAATTAACAGCTTTATTTGTACCAAGCGCTTATGATATGTATTCGCAGGTACATAACAACAATATTGTAAACTTCATAAAAGAAAAGAACAAGGAAACGGATTACACTGTTAGCAATTGTGGCGGAGCACAATTAATAGGTAAAGCAGGAATTGCCGATGGACATAAAATTGTGACTTGGATTGGAGGTGGCTCACAATTACAAAAAGATTATCCTAATCTAAAAGTTCAGAATGATAGTTTGGTGACTTACATAAAAGATGGAAAATTTTTATCCTCTAACGGTAATTTGGCTAGTTATATTTCTGCCCTTGAGTTAGTGGAGATAATGACCGATTCTACTCATAGGAAATTTGTAGAGAGTTACCTTTACCTCGATAGACTTCAAAATTGGAAATAGTAAATATTTAAAAAACTTCAATAGGAATTTTAATTGGGGTTAATAATTTATTAGACGCTCTTAGTTAGATTCATCAGGAAATCCATATTCCCTTTTCGCATGGAATTGAATAAATCATAGCAACTATTAACTATAAGAGTTTAAATATCTCTAAATTTAGGTTCTCTTAAAACACAACCTAAATAGAATTTCTGAAAATTGAAATGTTCTTTAATATTTCAACATAATTATGAAACGTTTGCTCAGCTACATTTATCCCGTTACTAAAACCATCGAATCCAAATACAGCGGAAAGCTAGAAATTACATGGTATAACGGAAAAAAACATCTTAACTCAGCAAATGCCAATTATAGTTATGGTTCGTTGCAACGCATTTTAAAGTTTGGCTTAAAAAAGATTAATCTTTCCAAAGTAAATTCAGTATTGATTTTAGGATTAGGAGGAGGAAGCGTCATTGAAACCTTACAACAAGACTTTAACTATTCTGGACTGATTGAAGCTGTTGAAATTGACCCTGTAATTATAGACATAGCCAAAATAGAATTTGGTATAGAACAGAACGAAACATTAAAAATTCATTGTGCAGATGCCTATGAGTTCGTTAAAGACCACTCTAGAACATTCGACCTTATTATTGTTGATCTTTATATAGATTTAGATGTCCCAAATAAATTTCTAGATTTTGAATTTTGGGATAATGTTTTGGCGCTAAAAAATTCCTCTGGATCCATAATTTTTAATGCGGCAGTTAAAGTTTCAAAAGCTGATAAAATTATTTCGATTTCAAATTATCTAAAGACCAAAGTGTTTAATGTGGAATTTTATGACAATGTCAACAATACTAATACCGTCATTATAGCAAAAGGGCTGTAATTATTTAAAATCAACTGATTAAAGCCACTTACTAAACTCGTATCTTTTTTGTTTTATAATCACTAAATTACTCTCATAACAAAAGAACTATTTATAACCTATAACGTTAAAGCATTAACACAAACCAATCGTTTTGTATTTTAAAAGAATAAGCATAACCAAATTTAGCGCCGAAAAGATTGAAAAAAATGTTAGGTTATTATCCTTGAAACGGCATACATCTCTTGATTTTAAGTCAGCCACAACTTACTTAGCAGAACCTAATAAGTTTTTCTTAGGTTATGAAAACGACAGAAAAATTGATTTGCTAAGAATCATAACACCATTTGAAAGATTACTTCCAAAGATAATTGTGACGTTTGACAAAACGAATTTTCAGGAATATAAGTTGAGATTGAAATTAATCTCAATGGTCATTTTAATTTTATTGACTATTGGCTTGATTTTGAATTTAGTATATTCAATTCAAAATAGACGCTTAGAAAGTGATTTGGGATCTATTTTAATAGTAAATATAATTTTTTACTCACTTCTTTTTATTGAATATAAGATAGTGAAAAGAAAAATGGGTCTGGCATTAAATTGGAAAGAATAAAAATTACAAAATATTGACACTAGCATTCTGTAATTACAATTTACATTTATGAAAAACAAAGACATCGTAAAACTACTTTTGGTCATTTTCTCAATAACTCTAACAGGATGCTCATCAACAAAAGGAAATCATAAAGAAGAAAAAAATTATACGATATATGTGCCTACGCGTTCGGTAAAAAATAATCATCCAATTGGAAAATTAGACCTGTATATTGGTGCCAGAAATTACTTTACAATTATACCAAACGATAAAAATTTAAAGCTTGATATTTCAATGCATAATGGGATAATTGAAAAACATAAACATTCTGAACACGGTTACAATATTTATTCTAAAAACTATAAACGCAGTTATCTTTTAGTAAAATATGGAACTAAATTAGATACCGTAAGCTTTTATAAGAAGGCTATTCCAGCACCTATTTTAAGATATAGAACTGGAAGTATAAATACCCTGTCTTCAAAAGAATTAAAAGATCGTTTTAATGGTTTTATGGCTACATTGATGGACTTCAATTACGATTGTGTTTTCAAAGTGCATTCTATGGACTTAATTATAATCCATAATGATGACAAGAGCGCTGAAAGCTATGAAAATTTAGACAACAATAGCCCAATGCTAAAAAAGTTGATGAGACAAGCAAAACCTAACGACACCTATATTTTTAATAATGTTAAGATAAAAGTAGTAGACACAGAAGACGTTATAATTAGAGGCGAAAGCATCATTTCAAAAATTGTTGAATAAAAGCTGTAATTTCCCTGTAACTCAATGCCGCGATAAGTAGTTTTTAAATCATAAATCGTTAATGAAAGAAGAATATTCAATATTTAAAAAATTTCCAACTTTAGAACAAGCAAGTGAATTAAAAGAACTGCTTAACGAACATGGTATTGAGTCTCTAATAGATGATAACGTTCCACCTGTGGACATTACATTTTCTGGAAGCACAATACAAAATGAATATGAAATAAGAATTAAGCAATCTGACTTTAAAAGAGCCGAAGAAATTCTAGAAAAAAGCGCAGAAAATTTAATAGATCAAATAGATAAAGATTATTATTTGTTTGAGTTTACAAACGAGGAGCTTTATGAAATTTTGCTAAAGTCTGATGAATGGAGTGCGTTTGACTACACTCTTGCTCAAAAACTACTTAAGCAAAGAGGGAAATCTGTAGACAAAGATCTTCTCGACTCCTTAAAAAATGAAAGACTTAAAGATTTAGCAAAACCCGAAGGGAATCAAAGACCTTGGATTATTGCTGGATACGCTTTTGCAATTTTAGGAGGGTTTTTAGGTTTATTAATTGGCTATTCTTTATGGACCTCTAAAAAAACATTGCCCAACGGACAGAAAGTATATTCCTATGCTGCAAATGACAGAGCACACGGAAAATATATTTTCTTCATTGGACTAATAATAACACCAACGGCTATAATTTTAAAAGCTATTGGTCAATTTTAAAATATAATGCGAACAACATTTCTTCTATTTTTTATACTCTTTTTTTCAGTAACCCAAGCACAAGATTTAACAGATTTTGAACTTGTTGACAATTTTAAGCTAGAGGGTTTAAAAGTAAAAGTCTACTTCAAAGATCCTCTAAAAGAAATACTGAAAGCTAACCCTAATTTTGACGACAATGATGATAAGGAAAAGCATGAGTTATTGTCTAACTACCTTCACAACAATACACTTTATATTTTTCAGACCTTTAAGAAGAAGAAACTACAAAAGACATATGAATTAAAAGGAAGTCCAAAAAAAGTAAGAACAAAATATTATTTCAATCTCCATGTTCTCAAAGAAAACGGAGAAACTGACAAAGAGATTGATAAAGTTGGTGTAGGAGGTTCCTTTTTTGAGCATATGTTTTTATTCCAAACTAAAGAAGGAAAGGAATTTATTGGAAAAGGCATTAAACTTTGGGGTTATTTTGTATTGATAGAACCGTACGATAATCTTAAAAATAAAATAACTGGACTAATTAAAAAAGACATTCAAAACACTATTCCAGATAAAATTTTAGTGAAAGACGAAAAAGTTATTGAACCTCTTTTTGATTACCAAAAATGTGGATTAGAAACCATTTTAAAACGAGAATTCACGATTACTGTTTTTAGATATGACTCTATCGGTAATGTAAAAGACAAATATCCAAGAATAGAAAAAGACACAGAACTATACCTTTCTTCTACAAGCAAAGACATAACCGGAGTGGCTACTTTTCCTTTTTTCTCTTCAAGCGACAAGATTGTTACCAAAGGGAATAAAATACATGTAGAAAGTAAACTTGAAAACATTAACCACTATTTAAAAGATATTGAAATAACCACTGAATCTGATAAGGTTGTAAAAATAGAAGGGCAGTTAATTATTCACGGATTTAATACTCAAGGTGAAACAACAAGGTATGAAAGTTATGTTGCAGAATTTGAAAAAGTTGGTAATTGTAGTTTTCCAAAATTAATCAAGTTCTGCCCTTTGGATGATTCTAATTACGAAAAACCGAGGTTAACAATAGAAATTGAATATGAACTAAAATAACGTGGATAAAACCATAATATATTAAACAGAACTATTGAAAAAACTATTAATGAAACAACCTATATTTTACTTACTACTAATACCAATATTCAATGGTTGTACTAAAAACAAGGATTTTGATGACCGAATTATTTATGAGTTGTCCGAAAAAGCTTCACAAAAAATAACAGAAATTTATAATGAGAGAAAAAATGAATCTAAAGATGACTATTTCTACATCACTGTATCTGATTCAGAAAATTGGGCTGAAGAAACATATTTGACTTTAAATAGTTGTAGTAAAGCATCTGTTTGTATCTATTCTAATGAATTATATAAAAAAACAAACAGATTTTTAAAATTAAATAATGAACTGTATATCCCTGTTTTTATCTCTGCCGATTTATTACTCGTTAAAAAAAGGACAAATGAATTATCTCAAAAGCTTGGTGGAGGAAGAGTATTCAAAGTTGATTATAATGGAAATATTATTGAGAATGGAATTACGATGTAATCAAAATAAAAACCGAAACACTTGAAATTAAAACTTATACCAACCTTACTTCTATTTCTTGCTCTATTAAATTGTAGCGACAAAAAACCACCTCAAACCACAAACTTTGAGAATTTGTATAAGGTTAGTTCATCTAAAATGAAAATGAACCAATCTACACTAGAAATTACATTGATGGACGACTCTTACATTTATTTTGAAGACTACAACGAACTAAAATTTGAGGTCTTTTTAAATACCAATTTTAATAAGCTAAAAGATTACGAAGCAGTAAAAATGACATCCACCCAAATGGGAAGAGATGATATTTACAGCAAAACATTTTCAAAAAGTGACTTGAAAAAAATAAACGATACCTTTAAAAATCAACACTTAAAAAGAAATCTGTATAGTATCGTTAATAGTTTTGATGCAAGTGAATTATGGAATTTTAGATCTACTGTCATTCAGTTTTCAGACTATGCAAAAGATTCAAAAAAGCTGAACTACATAGAACTCGTCACAAGACATTCTGAGTTACAAAACGGAACCCGAAAAGACTCTATAGCAACACAAAGAATTAAGCTTATTAAAGACTTCTTTGAGGAAGAAGGCATACAAGACGCTTGGGATAAAAATGATAGAAGGATTGATGCTAGTAACTTAGTTTTAAAACTAAACTTAATCTTGCAATAGCAAAGTATTAATTATTAACTTCCCTAACTCAAAAGCACACAAAACCAATGAATTTTTCAGAAAAATCATCATATTTTATAAAAGTATTTCAAGCATTTTATTTGGACTGCTTTTTTAACTTTTCGCATTTTTATTACCAAATAAGTACATATGAAAACGTATTACATAAAAAAAGAAGGCATTGATGACTATGTAAGCAGAGAAACAAAGAAAAAAATGAGGATTAGTGCAATTGGCCTTTTAATTTTTCTCGTTCTAATGTTTGCTTTTACATATTCTTACGGAGTACACAAAATTTTAATGCTGCCACTTATTATCTTTTTTCTAATCATTTTGGGTGTAATCTATACATCAAGTTTGTCTCAAATCAAAAATTTAATAGACCTTACTTGTTTTGTTTTTTCCGAAGAATCAGTATCAAAATTACTAGATAAAGAACAGCTTAATTTAATGAACAAAGTAGGCGTTTCTAGAAACGAGCATAGATATGGTGTAAAGTTTAACCAAACCATTAAGTTTAGTGATATTGAATCTACTGCAATTAAAGCAAATGAAATAGTTATAAAATCTAAGGATTATGATTTTACAACTGGTAATGGTAAAATTTCAATACCCAAAGAAATTGAAGATTACGAGGTTATTAAAGCAAAAATTATAAAAAATGCCAGTACTTACAAGTTGAAATTAGCTGAAAACGCATAATGCATAGAATTCTAATATTTATAGTCTTTTTAATTTTTGGTTGTAAGCACAAAAACAACCATAATATTGATGGATTAAAATCTAAAAAAGGATACTGATTACATACTGAATGTGTTTAAAAAACAAACAAAAAATGGCACATTCAAGTTTTAGTACTTAAAAGACCTTGGGTATGTGGGAGCTACTGTTAATGATAAACTTATTTCTTGCGTTACACTTACGTTTGATTTAGATTAGAAACTTTAATAAAAATAAACTCAAATAAAAATATGGAAGAAACCACCTCTACAGAAAGCTTATTCGAAGAATTCGAAAATAATACTTCTAGAAGAAGAAAACTTCTTCCGTGGTGGATTCAACTTTTCTGTTGGCTTTTTATGCTATTTGGAGTTCTGGCTTTAGTTTGTTTAATTCTAGGGTTTACAAATATTAAGCCTGACCTTGCCTTTTATGGATTTGAAACAAACGAACCTTTTTCTTTAATCGGGCTAATGGTTATTTCAATTGGGTTTCTAAAAGGAATTACAGCATTCGCATTATGGTTTGAAAAAGATTTTGCCATAAAAATTGGAAAAGTAGACGCCATTATCGGAATTGTTCTTTGCATCGCTTCTATGCTAATTCTGCCCTTTGTTCAAGACGGATCTATTATTACAATTAGGTTAGAGTTGGCTCTTCTAATTCCATACTTAATAAAACTAAACAAAGTACAAAATGAGTGGGAATCAATATCCTAAAATCATTCTAAACAACACTTTAGTGTAACTCTATAAAAAAGCACCTCTATGCAGAGGTGCCTTGTGTTGGCTATTAATTTTAATAGTTCAATGGATTATATTAAGATTCCCCTTATAAATCTTAACGTTTCAAATGTAAAGAATTAAACTTAGATATATAGTAATATTTTATAAGAAAAGCCTTTCAGCTTCTTTGTAATCGTTTGTAATTTAATATTTTGTAATTTGTATTGTTATAAAAACAAGCATATGCATAAAAAGTGTCCTGAGTGCGGAGATAGAATTGTTGGTCGAATTGACAAAAAGTTTTGTAGCGATAGTTGCAGAAATGCACACAATAATCGCATTAACAAAGACTCTAAAAATCTTATAAGAAACACTAATAATAGACTTAGAAAAAACTACAGAATATTAGAAGCTCTCAATCCTAATAAAAAGACCAAATGTTCTAGAGCCAAACTTATAGAAAAAGGGTTTGATTTTAACTATTTCACAAGCATATACACCACAAAAGCAGGAGCAATATATTACTTTGTGTACGATCAAGGGTATTTACCTTTAGAAGGAGATTATTATGCTTTGGTAAAACGAGACGATTAGCCTTTAGTAGTACTGTTCCAGTTTTCACCTTTAAGTTCTAAAGCTGCCTTAAGAATATCTTTTTGACTAATCTGTCCTACCAATTTGCCATTTTCTACTATTGGAAAACGTCTGCGCTTAGAGTTTAAAAATTTATTGGCAGCATCAAAAACATCCATGTTGCCGTCAATGGTTTCAACATCTCTCGCCATACGCTTTTCTACATTATCGTGCTCTAAAGGCATATTATAATAACGACTTTCACTAAGCTGTTTAAGACAATCCCCTTCAGAGATAATACCAACCAACTCTTGCCTGTCATTAACTACTGGTCCACCAGAAATTTTATACTTTATTAAAGACTCTACAACCTCTTGTACCGTTTGTTCTGGTTTAAACGTTATAAGATTAGTAGACATGTAGTCCCTTACTTTTAGTGCTGTTGCTGGTACAGTATTCTGTTGTTGCTTACGTGCACCTTGAAAACTTTTTATTCCCATAACATTTAAATTTTAGTGTTTATTTAAAGTTACTGAAAATTAATTGGTTAGCAAAATGAAAAAAATATTACGCAATTGTTACGTATTTTTAACTTAAAATTATTCTCATATTTTGAAGAAACAAATTAGCGTTATTGGCTGTGGCTGGCTTGGTTTTCCACTTGCAAAAAACTTTGTAGATAAGGGCTACAAAGTAAAAGGGTCTTCAACATCAGAAGGAAAACTAAAAGCAATTAGCAATGCTAATATTGAAGCATTTCAAATTCAGTTAAACGAAGATGGAATAATTGGAGATTATAATGATTTTTTAAAAGGGAGTGACACTGTAATAATAAATATTCCACCTGGTTTAAGAAAAAACCCAAACAAAAATCATATAGCAGAAATACAGCATTTAATTAATGCTATTCAATCTGAAAACATTAAAAACATTATTTACATAAGTTCTACTTCTGTTTTTGAAGACGAAGTACATTTCCCTGCTGTTAATGCTGATTCTGTACCAAATGCAACCTCTAATAGTAGTAAACAACTTATTGCAATAGAAGATATACTTAAAAAAAATACTAATTTTAATACAACTATTATTCGGTTTGGTGGTTTATTCGATGCGCAAAGACACCCAGCAATATACTTAGCAGGTAAAACAAACCTTTCTAATCCAAATGCGCCTGTAAATCTCATTCATAAAGAAGACTGTATTAACATCATTACTTTAATCCTAAAAAATAATATGTGGAATAAAGTATTTAATGCAGCATACCCTAATCATCCAACAAAAAAAGACTACTACACTGCTTATTGTAAAGAGCATCAACTAGACTTGCCAAAATTTAACAATTCAGAAAAAAATAAAGGAAAAATAATAGAAAGCACAAAATTGGAACAGCTTTTGAAATACAGTTTTAAACAGGCACTATAGAAATTAATAGTTTATTAAGAGCTATATTATCAAAATTTTATAGTTTTAGCCCTCAAAATTTATATTTATAATGAAACAGATTACAATTGCAGTTGTCATGCTTTTCTCGGTAAGTGTTTTTGCCCAGAGTAATGCAGATTTAAAAACACACTACGAGGCTTATTACAAGGAGATGAAAAAGCAAGGTGATGTACAAGGTATTATTAACGCCTTAACACACCTTAATATATTAGAACCTTCTGTAGCAAGAAAAGACACCTTAGCATATTTATACCTTTCTGAAGGTAAATATTTGCAAGCGCTTAACACTATTGGTGTAGAAAAAAACGATTCAGACTCTGATATGAATGTTGAAGTGAAAGCTTTAGCACTTAAAAATCTTAATCAGCCAAAATTGGCTTTAGAACACTATGAGGTTTTATTTAAAAGAGAACCTAGCGTTTATTTAGCTTATGAAATGGCTGACATGAAAATTCAGGTGAAAGATATAGCCGGTGCTAAATCTAATATTGAATATGGTCTTGCTAATGTAAAAGATGACATGAAACGTGCCTTTTACGAAACTCAGCAACCATACGAAACATCTATGAAAGCTGCACTTTTATGCTTAAAGGGTTTATTAACGTTTACCGAGAACAGAACAGCAAATGTTGATGCCGCAATTAAACTTATGAACGATGCCTTAGCTATTGATCCTAATTTTAATCTTGCAAAAGTTAGCAGACAAGGTTTAGAAAGCCAGAAAGCACAACAAGCTGCTGCTGCGAATAAAAAGAATTAAGTCATTTTTCTAAATGCTTTAAACAAAAAATGCTGCCCTATTGGGCAGCATTTTTTGTTGTATTACAATATTTTTATCTAATATTCAGATTGTATTTTTTCATAGAAATCGCGTTCTAATTTTTTATTAATCTGATAATTAAGATTAGAAAATGCAACCAGTACCTCTTTTACACTTTCAAGTTTTAGCTGGTTATCGATATTATCCAGCGTTAAATTTTCATTCAATCTTAAAATGGAAGTTTCAATAATTGCAGTTCTAGAAATTATTGGATTTGAGGTAAGTATAGGAGGCGTTTTCAACTTCAGAGTATCTATAAATCCTTTTAAAAGGGCTTTATCTCCATTAAAAAATGATAAATCCGCTTTTTTGAGATAATTAACCTGTATAGCTAATTCTTGATATTTAGCCCAATTTGCAACAGCATTTTCACCCCTTGTACTCAATACGTAATCTGTATATTTAAAACCTTCAATAGCTTTAGCGGTAATTACAGGCTGTTGTCCTTTATTTTCTTCAGTCTTTATTTCAGAAGATGGCATATCCTCACCGCAATTAAAAAGAAGAAGAAAACATAGGTTAAGAAGAATAAGCCCAACTCTCATAAAGTAATTTATTTGCTGTAAATATACTGAAACTAATATTTTCATATTATAGTATATTCTTAAAATATAGATTATCAACTTTTTACTTAAACATTATTTTTTTTGAAAATTTTAATTTTTGAACATCTAAATTCTTCATATTTTTGAGAATCCTTTAATTACACTTATGCCTTCTAAAATATTAATCATTGGTGCCTGTGGACAAATAGGCACGGAACTCACTACTAAGCTTAGAGAAATACATGGTGCGGACAATGTTATAGCAAGCGACATTAATACCAGAAAATTAGATTTAGTAAACTCTGGCCCTTTTGAAATTATTGACGCTAAGAATTTTAATGCCATTAAAGATTGCTGTATAAACCATAATATAGACACGGTATACCTTATGGCAGCGCTTCTAAGCGCTACTGGCGAAAAATATCCTATGGAAGCATGGGATCTTAATATGAATTCGCTTTTTCATGTTTTAAACCTAGCTAAAGGCGGTACCATAAAAAAAGTATATTGGCCTAGCAGTATTGCTGTTTTTGGTCCTACAACACCTAGAGACAATACTCCTCAGTACACTATTTGCGAACCAACAACTGTATATGGTATTACCAAACAAGTTGGTGAGCGTTGGTGCGAATACTACCATAAAAAATATGATGTTGATGTAAGAAGCATCCGTTATCCTGGTATTATAAGTCATAAGGCTATGCCTGGAGGTGGCACCACAGATTATGCTGTAGAGATCTATCACGAAGCTATTAAAACTTGGAACTACGAGTGTTTTCTATCTGAAAACACAAGCTTACCAATGATGTTTATGGACGATGCTATAAAAGCGACTATTGATTTAATGGAAGCTCCTGCTAAGAATTTAACTATTAGGTCATCTTATAACCTCTCTGCCATTTCATTTACTCCCAAAGAAATTTTTGAAAGTATAAAGCATCATATTCCAGACTTTAAAATTAGTTACAAACCAGATTTTAGACAAGCTATCGCTGATAGTTGGCCATCATCTATTGACGATTCTATAGCACGAAAGGACTGGAACTGGCAACACAGTTTCGACTTAAATGCTATGACGGAAGTGATGTTAAATGAATTAAATAAAAAATACAGTCACATATAGACTTAACTATCTAGTTTACATAATTTTATTATATTTGCCGCTTTAAAGCCTCAAATGTTTTCAAATGTTAGAAAAAGAGAGATCTTAATCCCTTTTTTTTCTTTTTTACTGCTCAATTTGCTCGTTCTATTTTTGTGGGACCAGTCTGTTACTGCTCAAAAATCAGCATTACAAAGACGCGTACACAATTCTGGTGAACTTCTTTCTAAAAAGTTTCTCTCTATAATTAAGAGAGATATACAAAGTTTAGAAAACTTAAAATATAGGTTTGAGATTACCAATGGCGATTATTTTAACTATTGGGAAAATGATGCCGAATTACTTTTACAACAAAATGCTTCTTTCAAATTCATTGAGTGGATAGACGACTTAATGATAATTCGCAAAATAAACCCAACAAAAGGAAATGAAGCAGCAATTGGGTTAGACATATCTAAAATAGATTATCGTCGTGACGAGTGGATTAGACATAGCAAGGATGGCTCAACAAATATAACTCCTTGGTCTAAAATGACTCAGGGAGGATATGCCTTTTTAGTAGATGTTCCTGTTTATTATGATAGTGTGTTTAAAGGTACCATCACTGCAGGAATGGATTTTAAGAAAAATCTTGATGCCTTTGCAGATAATTTACCTGATTACAGTATAGAGATGAGAGATGAAACCAATACCGTCTTCTATACACAAAACAAACTTCAGGAAGAGGCTATAAATCAAGATTTCATATACACTAACATATTGAAAATAGACAGTTTAGATAATCAAAATTGGTCTATTAAAGTTACTCCTGCTTCCGCAAGTTTTTTGAGTGATAAAAGTTCTTCAATAAACAATATGTTGTTTTTTGGAATAACATTGTCTACTCTAATGAGTTGGCTTATTTATTTCTATTTAAGAGCTAAACGAGAGACTTCCAGAGCCATTAGGGCCAATAAAAAGTTGAAAATCACAAACGAAAAACTAAGCAAACAAAGAAATAGAGCTGAAAAAGCTTCTATGGCGAAAACGGAATTTCTCTCAAACATGAGTCATGAAATTAGAACACCTCTTAACGGTATTTTAGGCTTAATACAATTAGTCAAAAACTCAAATAAACCTGAAAATCATGATCACTATATAGATTTAATGGATCAATCTTCTAAAAACCTTTTAGCCTTGGTAAATGATGTTTTGGAGATAGACAAAATTGAGTCTGGAGAAGCAAATTTAAACGAGGTTACTTTTAAGCCTAGTGAAGCAATATCAATATTGGTCTGTCAATTTAAAGATGAGTTTGAAGCTAAAAACCTTCATCTAAAACTAAATTCACTTTCAAACTCTAACTTTTCGGTAATTGGTGACGAAGGCAAGTTCAATCAAATCATTATAAATCTTATAAAAAATGCTTTAAAATTCACAACCTCTGGTGGTGCTACTTTGGTTTATGAAGAGGCTTTAAAAGACGATGGTGTAGTGATAAATATTAAAGTATCAGACACTGGTATTGGAATTCCTCAAAACACGCTTTCTAAAATTTTTAAAAGATTTACTCAGGTAGATCAAGGCATTAAGAAAAAACATGAGGGTAGTGGTCTTGGCCTAGCTATTAGCCAGAACTTAGCTGAGTTAATGGGAGGTAAAATTTCAGTTGAAAGTACACTCGAAAAAGGAAGTACATTTCAAGTTAACTTCCCTTTTAAGTTATCTAATATAGAGACACAGGAAATTATTAATAATAAAATTTCAGATCTGAATTTTTCTGAATTAAAAGTCTTAGTTGTAGATGATAACAATATAAATGTACTAGTCTTAACAAAACTTCTTGAAAATCTTGGAGTAAAATCAGAGCATACCAATGATGGTCTATCGGCAGTAAAGATGGCTAAAAACAAAAACTACCAACTAATTTTCATGGATATACATATGCCACAAATGGATGGTTACGAAGCCACAAAACTTATAAGAGAGAATAATCCTGACACTCTAATTATAGGGCTTTCTGCAGATGTTACTACACAGACAATTAGTAAATCCTTATTATTTGGTATGAGAGATTATCTCGCAAAGCCTTTGTCGCAGGAAAAATTACATCAGTTATTGATTAAATATTTTTCAAACAATAATAATTAACTAATCTTTTAATTATTGTTTAAGCTTGGATAAGAGTTCAAAAATGCCATTTCCAATATTGGCCACAAATAATTAAACCTTACAAAAACAAAAAAGCCTGATAAAATTATCAGGCTTTTTTTGCTCCTCAGGTTGGGCTCGAACCAACGACCCTCTGATTAACAGTCAGATGCTCTAACCAACTGAGCTACTGAGGAAGGTTTTTTTTCGCTTTAGCGAGCGCAAATATAAATTATTTTTTAATCTCTGCAATATGAAAACTTAATTTTTTATTGAGTAATTGCTTTAAAGATATCATTCCCGTTTGCAAACAGCACTAATGCTATTAAAATAAAGAATCCTACTATCTGTGCTCGCTCTAAGAATTTTTCACTTGGCTTGCGACCAGATATCATTTCGTATAGCAAAAACATTACATGGCCACCATCTAATGCTGGTATTGGTAATAAATTAAGTATTGCTAACATTATTGATAAAAATGCTGTTAAACCCCAAAAATAAGGCCAGCTCCATACTGGTGAAAACTGATCGTAAATAGCTTTAAAACCTCCTAAACCTTTATAAGCACCAGTACTTGGATTAAAAATAGCCATTAATTGGTCTCCATAATTACTAATGGTTTTAGTGAATTTTCTCCATCCAGCACCAAAACTTTCACCAAAGCTATACTCCTTTCTAAAAATATCATAATATCCTAATTCTTCAAATCGCTTAGGATTGTTAAAAGGTCTTATTCCAAATTTTCCGTCTTTATCTAACTGAAGCTGCATTGTAGATTTAGTGTTGTCTTCGTGAAGAATTTCAGCAGTTACACTAGTATTTTTTAAATCCCCTCTTACTTCATCTAGCTGATCATAGTATTTTAAAGTCTTTCCGTTGATGCTCGCAATAACATCCCCTTGTTTTAAACCTTTGTCTTTATTCAATGAAGAGTCTGCAACCTTACCAACCATGAACGGAATTCGATATTCAAAATTAGATTTTACACCGCTTGCAGAATATTGTCCTAAAAAGTCTTCAGGCAAATTAATGGTCTGCTCCTTTCCGTCTCTACTTATGGTAATAGATTGCGCCTTAATTAAATTAAATCCAATATCTGAATCATTAATAATAGGCGAATCATTGATAGCTAAAACTTTATCTCCAGTTTTAAAACCAAGATCACTTAATAATGGATTTTCAATAGAATAACCATCTTTTAAACTATCTACCTTTACATCTGAGTCCCCATATATAAAAGATACAGATACATAGATAACATAAGCTAATATAAAGTTTACCGTAACACCGCCAAGCATAATTATTAGACGCTGCCAAGCTGGTTTAGATCTAAATTCCCAAGGCTTTGGTGGTTGAGCCATTTGCTCCTTATCCATACTTTCATCTATCATTCCGGCTATCTTTACATAACCTCCTAATGGTAGCCAGCCTATACCATAAACCGTATCTCCTATTTTCTTTTTGAAAAGCGAATACTTTACATCAAAAAAGAGGTAAAATTTTTCAACCTTAGTTTTAAAAAGTTTTGCTGGTATAAAGTGACCCAACTCGTGCAATACGATAAGAAGGGATAAACTCAACAAGAATTGGGATATCTTAATTACAAATTCCATGTATTCATTTTCAAATTTCGATTGACAAAAGTAATGTTTTCAAGACATTTAGAAAATAAATGTATTTCCAAACAGGATATTTTTAACAATGAATTATAAATCATTGTATTACAGCTCTATATTTCTGTTAAAAAAATTTAAGGAAATTTACCTTAATCGTATCTTTGTAATTCATAATTTTTGATGCCTAACCTATGTCTTTCCTCTCATTCTTTAAAGAATATAAAAAATTTGGAATTTTCTTTTCTGTATTATCTATTATCATACTTGTTATAATTTACACTATTTTAAATGTTGATAAACCTTTACCTGTATACCAACCGGTTAATTTTGAAGCAAAACTAGTAGATAGCTCAATTCAGCACATAGAAAAATATCACACTGTCGCAGATTTTAAGTTAGTAAATCAAAATGGTGATACAATAACACAAGACACCTACAAAGACAAAATTTATATCGCAGATTTTTTCTTTACAACTTGCAGGACCATTTGTCCTATCATGACAGAAAATATGGTAACTGTACAAGAAGAAATTCTTAAATATGACGATGTTATGCTATTATCTCACTCTGTAACTCCCGAAATTGATAGTGTAGCACAACTAAAAAAATACGCCAAAGAAAAAGGTGTTATTGATGGCGTTTGGAACTTAGTTACTGGCGACAAAAAACAAATCTATGATTTGGCAAGAAAATCTTATCTCGTAGTGGAAGATGACGGCATGGGTAATTATGGAATGGTCCACACCGAAAATTTTGCCCTTATAGATAAGAAAAGACAAATTAGAGGAATTTACAATGGAATTAGTAAAGGTGGTATTGATTCTTTACTTCAGGATATTGAAATTCTAAAAAAAGAGTACACACAATAGTTTCACAATTCTTTTTAAGGCTGAATTTTTTGCCTTATTTTTGCTTCTTTAAATTCAATCTAAATAAGGATAAGCTTGACACTTGCAGACTTAAAACGTGGCGAACAAGGTATCATCAAGGATGTATCTTCTATTCATATTCCATTAAAACTTCTAGAAATGGGATGTTTACCTGGTAATGCTGTAGAACTGGTACAAGTTGCTCCTTTTGCAGACCCAATGTATCTTAACATCAACGGTACACATTTGGCAATTAGAAAAGAAACTGCAATACACATCGTAATAGAAATAGTTAATGGGTAAGCAGATAAATGTTGCATTAATAGGAAACCCTAATACAGGTAAAACTTCTGTGTTTAACGCTTTAACTGGCTTAAACCAAAAAGTTGGTAACTATCCTGGTATAACAGTTGAAAAGAAAGAAGGTATCTGCAAACTGCCTCGTGGAGTTAAAGCACACATTATAGATTTACCAGGAACTTATAGTCTAAATGCATCTTCTCTTGACGAAAATGTGGTCATTGAGTTACTGCTTAATAAGAATGATAAAGATTTCCCTGATGTTGCTGTTGTTGTAAGCGATGTAGAAAACCTTAAACGTAATCTATTACTATTCACACAAATAAAGGACTTAGAAATACCAAGCATATTGGTTATTAATATGTCTGATAGAATGGCTTACAAAGGAATTTCTCTAGATATTCCTTATTTAGAAAAGCAACTGAACACCAAAATTGCACTTGTAAGTACCAGAAAGAACCATGGAATTTCTGAACTAAAAGAATTAATAACCAATTACAAAGAGCTTTCAACTGAGCCTTGCATGAATGCCTCTTCGATAGACGAAGCCTATTTTAATAACCTTAGAAAAGCATTTCCAAATCAGTTGCTTTATAAGTTATGGTTAGTCATTACTCAAGATGTAAATTTTGGTAAAACAGATAGGAAAACTATTGAAGATGTTTCTAATTTTAAAACAAAAACCAATGCAGATTTAAAACGTCTGCAACAAAAAGAAACCATTAAACGGTATCAGTTTATAAATGATACGCTCAAAAAAGGGCAAACTATTGACCTTAAATCTGCCAAAGATCTAAGAATTAAATTCGATAGAATTTTGACGCACAAAGTTTGGGGTTATTTAATATTCGGAATAATATTGCTTACAATTTTTCAAGCAATTTATGATTGGTCTAGTGTGCCAATGGATTTTATAGACGAATCTTTTGCTTCCTTAGGTGAGTGGACAAAAAGTATTTTACCTGAAGGCGCTTTCACAAATTTGTTAGCCGAGGGCATAATACCAGGTTTGGGTGGTATCGTAATTTTCATACCTCAAATAGCCTTTTTATTCCTGTTTATTTCCATTTTAGAGGAAAGCGGTTATATGAGTCGCGTTGTATTTTTAATGGATCGAATAATGCGTCGCTTTGGACTTAGCGGAAAAAGTGTCGTACCTTTGATGTCAGGAACAGCATGTGCAATTCCTGCTATTATGGCAACACGTAATATTGAAAGTTGGAAAGAACGCCTTATCACTATCTTAGTAACACCTTTTACAACTTGCTCTGCAAGACTGCCTGTTTATCTTATTATCATTTCATTGGTAATACCTGAAGGAAGAGTTTTAGGACTGAGTTATCAAGCATTGACACTAATGCTGTTGTATTTAATTGGTTTTGGAGCTGCTGTTGGGTCTGCCTGGATATTAAATAAGGTTTTAAAAATTAAAAGCAAAACATTCTTTGTAGTAGAAATGCCTAACTACAAAGTACCGCTCGTAAAAAACGTAGCGCTAACAGTACTAGAAAAGACAAAAGCTTTCATTTTTGGCGCTGGTAAAATTATTTTGGCAATATCAATTGTATTATGGTTTTTAGCCTCTTATGGACCTGGTGAAGATTTCAATAACGCTGAAGAAATTGTAACAGAACAATATGCAGCTAACAATCTTTCTGAAGATGAATTACAGCAAAAAATAGCGTCACACAAATTAGAGCATTCGTTTATAGGCATTACAGGAAGAGCCATCGAACCTGCTATTAGACCTTTAGGTTATGACTGGAAAATTGGTATCGCCATAGTATCATCTTTTGCTGCTCGCGAAGTTTTTGTGGGTACACTTGCAACCATTTACAGTGTTGGTAGCGATGAAGAAGAAACCATAAAAAACAGAATGGCTGGCGAAGTAAATCCTATTTTGGGCGGACCATTATTTAACTTTGCTTCAGGTATATCGTTACTGTTGTTTTATGCCTTTGCTATGCAATGTATGAGCACATTGGCCATTGTAAAACGTGAAACCAATTCTTGGAAATGGCCTTTATATCAACTTGTAGTAATGAGCGCTTTTGCTTATATTGTAGCATTAGCAGCATTTCAAATCTTAAAATAGATGAACGACATTATCCAGAACATACTAGTCTTCTCAACATTACTTGTGGCTATAGGATTTTTGGTTAGAAAATTTATCTGGAGACCTAAAAAAGCATCTAGCAAATCTTGTGGTTCTGATGGTTGTGGGTGTAATTAAAATTCAAGGTTTTTAGCAAATAATTCTATTGAATGAAAAACTTAATCTTCTATTCTTTCATTCTAGCATTATTTATAGGATGCTCAAAGCCAAAACCTCAATCTTTAAATAAAAGGATTACACAATTTCAAGTTTCAGAATGTAAGACTAATTGTGGTTTAGACTCAATTGGCGTAAAAACCACCAAGGTCGACAACAATTTAAATGTAAGGCTAGGCTATATAGTCAATTGCTCGTGGAGCAGAGCATTTTTTAAAAATATCACAGAAGTAAATGATACTCTCATTGTTGAACTTGATATACCTAGTGAAAATGGAGAATATCCTATTTCAGAATGTGATTGCTTTTACTATTTTAACTTTAAGATTATAAACTACCCCAAAACACCTAAAGCTATACGAGTAATTGATATTTTCGAAAAGGATAAATTTTGGGATGAAATAAAAATTCCAGAAATTGAAGAAACATCAATTATTGATTTGGAGTAAAGCCCTGAACAGAGTATAATAATTCTATTTTTCCAAAAACCCTTCAGGAATAGTAAACGTTGAAGCATCCACTTCAATAAATTCAACATTACTCAAATTTGCAAAACCTATTTCTTTACCAAGCCCTTTTTCTTTCGTCCACTCGTAGTATTTCCAACTGTGTGGCACAGGAATACCATCAATAGTTTTGTAATCCTCATAACCAATAGCATGTGGATTCGCTTCTGCAGCTTCTACAGATTTATTAGCCGTTACTATATAGCCAGCGTAATCAATTAAGTTGGTTTCAGGATGACTGTAAATAACATACCAATCATCTGGTGCGTCACCAATATCGCCTTTAAAAGATAAATGCTGCGCATTGTAAGCCACATCATTTAAATGCAATTGTCCTAAATCTTTTAAAACAGCACCATCATCACCAATTTTTGAAGGAAACAACAAGAAATACATCCAAGTGTAAGCATCAAATCGTGCGGCTTTCTCATTTTTTAGATCTGGTGAATGAAATACTTTTGCACCATCAAAATAGATAGCAGTTCCATCTTTCAATTCAATTTTCCCTTTAGTTGAATTCGTCAAAAATGTCATTCTACCTTTCAGCCGTTCGTTTCCACCAAAGTTAATTACCATATCAAGTGCAATAGCATCGTGAGACAAGAATTCTGATTTCTTATGCGCTTCTTCAATTGTATCTAACCAAGTTAACTCTTTTTTAGTTTCGACTGTTTCAGTTTGAGTTTCGATAATTTCCTTTTTTTTTGAAGTTTCATTCTTACAACTTACAACACTCAATAAGACAAAGGATAAAAATGGTAATAGTTTCTTTTTCATAACATTTCAATTAAAGCCTAAAGTATATCACAAGAAACAATTAAAAGCATGGTCAACTTATTTTAGGAAAACTTTAATACATTAAGAATCTCTTGCAAATCACATTATTTTATTAAAATGACGTCCCTCAATATTCACTTATCTAAAATTCATTAACTTTGTTATCGTGAGTAAATTGATTGCCATAGTATTATCAGGAATTGTACTTATCCAAAGTTTTCAGATAAGTATAGATGATATTATGCAATTAGATGAACTCATTGAGCACGCTCAGTTTCACAAACAAGAGTATGGAGACAACTTTTTTGTGTTCCTATCTAAGCATTATGGCAAACAAAAAGCCGAACACACCGAGCACAATCACAAAGAACAAGGCGACCATGAACAATTACCATTTCAATGTCAAGGCCACTACGTCTCGATTTTAGCCATTGTTCAGATTCCTTTTCAACCTTCTGTTGATTCTTTTGAAATTACCACTATTTCTGAAGCTAATTTTCATTATTTAAACCTATATGCTTCCATAGGCGATACACAGCTTTTTCAACCACCAAAACACGCATAATTCATTAAAATTCTTCCTGTTTAGGCATTTAAGACAGGTACTTTTCAATTTTATCATTATGAATTATGTTAGAAAAAATCATAAAATCAAGCTTAAATAATAAGCTTATTATTTTCCTTTTTACAGCATTTATTATTGGTTTCGGAATTTTCTCTTTGACCCAAATTCCTATTGGCGCTGTACCAGATATTACCAATAATCAAGTCCAAGTGATTACTACATCACGCAACTTATCAACCCAAGATGTTGAACAATTTATTACCTATCCTGTCGAGCTAGAAATGGCAAATTTACCAGGCGTAGAAGAGATAAGATCAGTTTCAAAATTTGGTCTTTCTGTGGTAACGATTGTTTTTGAAGACAATATGGGCACATATCTACCAAGACAATTAATTGCCGAAAAAATCAAGTCAGCTTCAGAAGTTATTCCAGATGGTTTTGGCTCACCAGAAATGGGACCAATCACCACAGGTTTGGGTGAAATTTACCAGTATATTCTTGATGTTAAACATGGTTACGAAGACCAATACACTACAACAGAACTACGCACCATTCAAGATTGGATAGTAAGACGTCAATTATCGGGTATTCCTAGTGTTGTTGAAGTCAATACTTGGGGCGGATATTTAAAGCAATACGAAGTTGCCATTAACCCAAATAAACTAAATGCTATGAATATTTCGGTGTCCGAAATTTACGACGCATTAGAAAAAAACAATAGTGTTGCTGGTGGTGGATATATTGAAAAAACTAATGAAGCCTATTTTATTCGTGGTGAAGGTTTGGTTAAAAACCTTGAAGACATAGAGCAAATCGTAGTCAAAAATGAAGGCGCGCCAATTTATATTAAAGACGTTGCTAAAGTAGGTTTTGGAAGCGCTACACGTTTTGGTGCCATTACTGGTAATGGTGAAGGCGAAAAAGTACTTGGGCAAATTATGATGCTTAAAGACGGTAACTCTAAAGCTATTATCGACGCCGTAAAAGAACGCGTAAAAGACATACAAAAAAGCCTACCTGAAGGTGTTTACATCAACGGATTTTTAGAACGTAGCGAACTGATTGGTAAAACAACTTTTACAGTATCCGAAAACCTAATTTTAGGATCTTTAATCGTCATTTTTGTTGTGGTTTTATTACTTGGTAATTTACGCTCAGGTTTAGTCGTTGCATCTGTTATTCCGTTGAGTTTATTATTCGCCATTTCACTAATGAACATTTTTGGTGTAGATGCCAATTTAATGAGTCTTGGTGCGATAGATTTCGGGATTATTATTGATGGTGCAGTGATTATTGTCGAGTTTATTGCTTTTAGAATTATTACCGAAAGTGAAAAACTAAAATTGCTCACAAAAGAGGCAAAACAGTCAGAAATTGACCAAATTACATTAAAAAGTGCTTCAAAAATGATGAATTCTGCCATTTTTGGGCAATTAATCATCTTAATTGTTTTCATTCCAATTTTATCTTTAAGCGGTGTAGAAGGCAAAATGTTTAAGCCAATGGCATTAACGTTTAGTTTTGCGTTAATTGGCGCTATGTTACTGTGTTTAACTTACGTTCCTGTAGTATCATCTTTATTTTTGAAACCTAAAGCACCGAGCGAAAAAAATGTTTCCGTTAGGTTAATGAAAGCGCTTAACTCTTGGTACAAACCATCAATACATTGGGCGTTACAACACAAAAAAATTGTGGTAAGTATAGCAGCAATTTTACTAGCGATCAGCATCTTTTTATTTAGTAAAATGGGTGGTGAATTTGTACCAACTTTAGATGAAGGTGACTTCGTGATTCAACCGGTTTTAAAAACAGGAACATCACTTGGAAAAACCATCGAAATCACCACCAAAATTGAGAATATTCTTTTAGAAAATTTTCCAGAAGTTGACCAAGTTGTTAGTCGTATTGGTGCTGCCGAAGTCCCAACAGATCCAATGTCGATGGAAGAAAGTGATGTGATTATAAAGCTGAAACCAAAAGACGAATGGGTTAGCGCAGAAAGTAAAGACGAATTAGCCGATAAATTTAAAGAAGCATTAAGTATCATTCCTGGTATGGAAGTCGAATTTACCCAACCTATCGAAATGCGTTTTAACGAGCTAATTACTGGTGTTAGAGCCGATGTTGCTATTAAAATTTTCGGTGAAGATTTATCCATTTTAGCCAATAAAGCAGACGAAGTCAAAGAATTAATTAAAGATGTTGAAGGTGCTTCAGATATCATCATTGAAAAAGTTGAAGGTTTACCACAAATGAGTGTGTCTTTCAACCGAAGTAAAATTGCGCGTTACGGACTTAATATTTCAGATATTAATCAAATAATTTCAATGGGATTTGCTGGCGGAACTGTTGGTCAAGTTTTTGAAGGCGAAAAGCGCTTTGATTTAGTGATGCGTTTAGACCAAAACAACAGAAAAAACCTAGCCAGTCTTCAAAATTTATATGTCGATACACCAAGTGGAACAAAAATTCCGCTTAGCGAATTAGCAGAAATCACATATACCACTGGACCTGCAAAAATTTCAAGAGATGATACCAAACGTCGAATTGTTGTTGGGATTAACGTACGTAACCGCGATTTGCAATCGGTAGTAGATGATGTAAGAGCCATTCTAGACCAACAACTAAAATTACCTGTTGGTTATAATGTAACGTATGGCGGACAATTTGAAAACTTACAAAGTGCCAAAGCACGTTTAATGATTGCGGTACCAATTGCTTTAGCCTTAATTTTCTTACTGCTGTATTTTGCATTTGGCTCAGCAAAAGAAGCCTTATTAGTATACTCTGCTATTCCATTATCTGCTGTTGGTGGCGTATTGCTTTTATGGTTACGTGATTTACCGTTTAGCATCTCTGCAGGTGTTGGTTTTATTGCGCTTTTTGGAATTGCCGTACTTAATGGTATCGTACTTATAGAACATTTTAAAGAACTAAAAGAACACGGTATGGATGATATTGAAGAACGCATAAAGCGTGGTACTTCAGAGCGTTTGCGACCTGTTTTACTAACCGCAGCAGCAGCAGCTTTAGGATTTTTACCTATGGCGGTTTCCACCAATGCTGGTGCCGAAGTTCAGCGTCCTTTAGCAACCGTAGTTGTTGGTGGATTAGTCACTGCAACCGTATTAACCCTAATCGTGTTACCCGTTTTATACGCGTGGTTTGAAACTAAAAAAGAAATTAAAATGAATAAAACTGCAATCGTTACCATTATCGGTTTCTTTTTTATGATGAATGCTAACGCTCAAAATCCATTAACGATTGAAGAAACCTTAGCATTAGCAATAGAAAATAACGCTAGTTTAAAAGCGTCGAATCTTAAAGTAGACGAAAGTAATGCTTTAATAGGAAGTGCTTTTAGTTTTGATAAAACGTCTATTTATTACAGTTATGACGAAAATAATTTAGCCATAAACAACCAACCATTAAAAGTATTTGGCATTGCCCAAGATTTTAAGTTTCCAACGGTATATTTTGCGGAAAAGAAAACTAATAAAGCAAAAGCTAGTTTAGAAGAAACACATTACAATCTTAGGTTTGAGCAATTACAGCAAGCGGTTTACGCCAACTATTATCAATTAAGTTACGCTAAAAACAAGGCAAAAACCTACAAATACTTAGATAGTTTGTATCAAGATTTTGCTAATAAATCTGAACGTCGTTTTGAACTTGGCGAAACCAATTATTTAGAAATGATTACCGCCAAATCCAAACAAAAACAGTTAGAAACCTTGTACAAACAAGTATTAAAGAAGTTGCTTTTTCTAAAGAGCAATTAAAAAGTGTTGTGCAAATCGATAGTTTAGAGATTGTAGACCAACCGCTTGAACAATTACAAATTGAAACGATTTCAACACAAAACAATGTTGGTTTTCAATACTTTGAACAAGCTAAAAACTATCAAAACGCCATCTATCAACAAGAAAAACAAAACCTGTTACCAGACATTAGTGTAGAGTATTTTCAAGGTACAAACGACCAATTAAACACCAATATTAAAGGGTATCAATTAGGTTTGAAAATTCCGTTGTTGTTTTCTGGCAATGCTTCAAAAATAAAAGCTTCAAAAATTGCTAAAGACATTATTACTGAGCAACAACAAGATTACAAAACCAAGTTAAACACTAAGTATAATGCGCTTTTGGCGACTTTAGCACAATACGAAGAAGCTGTAAATTACTATAATAATGAAGGTGAAGACCTTAAAAATCAAATTATAAAAACAGCAACTCGTACGTTTAAAGAAGGTGAAATTGACTTTTTTCAATACATACAAAGTCTTGAAACCGCTAGCGAAATTGAATTATCGTACCTAGAAAATTTAAACGCTTACAATCAAACCGTAATACAAATTAACCACCTTACTCTAAATATTTTTTAAGATGAAAAACATATATATACTTCTTTTTTCGCTTTTATTTTTAGCCTGCGGAAATAAAGAAAACAACACAGAAACGGTTGAAAGCTCACCAACCAAAAACAATGTAATATCAGTAACTAAAGCTCAATTTGAAAGTGAGCAAATGGTTTTAGACACTTTAAAAACACTTGATTTTTCAACAGGAATTGCCGTTACCGGAATGATAGACGTACCACCAAAAAACAAATCGAGTATCACGACATTTATTGGTGGATATATTACAAACACACCGCTTTTAGTTGGTGACGAAGTTAAAAAAGGTCAACTTTTGGTAAGCCTAAAAAATCCTGAGTATGTTGAAATTCAGCAAAACTATTTAGAAATCGCAGAGCAACTTAATTACTTGAAAGCTGAATTTAACAGACAAAAAACGTTGTTTGATGAAAAAATAACTTCAGAAAAAAACTATCTAAAAGCACAAAGCACTTACAAAAGTAGTTTGGCTACTTACAACGGACTAAAGAAAAAATTACAAATGATGAATATTAGTCCAGCCGCTGTAGAACAAGGAAATATCACCTCAACTATTAGTTTGTATGCACCAATTAACGGAAACGTCACTAAAGTAAACGTTAGTAATGGTGCTTATGTTGCGCCAAACGATGTGATATTAGAAATTGTAGATATTGACCATATTCATTTGGAATTATCGGTATTTGAAAAAGACATTATGCACATCAAAAAAGGACAAAAGATACTGTTTAAAATTCCTGAAGCTTCAGAAAAAACTTTTGAAGCAGACGTACATTTAGTTGGCACTACCATTGATGAAACGACAAGACGTGTCAAAGTTCACGGACACGTAGATAAAGACTTAGCTAATTTTATTGTTGGTATGTTTGTAGAAGCTAACATTATTACAGACAGTAAAAAAGGTGTTGGCTTGCCAAACGAAGCTATTGTAAGTGAAGACAAAAACAATTATGTGCTTGTTTTAGATGAAACAACTACTGATGGTTATCAATTTAAAAAGCTAAAAGTCAATACAGGACAACAGGATGAAAATGCTACAGAAATTTTAAACCCTGAAGCTATACTAAACAAACAAATATTAGTTAAAGGTATCGGGATGCTACTGGAAGAAGGTGGTGAAGGTGGACATAGTCATTAAATGTAACTATAGAATTAAAAAGTCATATGCCTTCTTATTTCTTAAAAAACTTAAATCTTCTTTAAGTAGAGGTTTTTTGCTACACTTTGCGATACTACTATTTCTGTGTCTTTAAGTTGAATTTTTACAGAGTTGTCATAAGGCTCTTTGTGTATTACTGTAATCATAGTACCAAGAGCAATACCATTACTATCTAAATACTGAAGAAATGCTGTCGAAGTATCATCTACACCAACACATTTATAAGCAGCACCTATGTTAGCTTTTGCCAATACAATTTTTTCTATATGCTGAAAATTTCCATCCTTATCTGGTATGGGATCTCCGTGAGGATCGTGAGTTGGGTGTTCTAAAAACGCATCGAGTTCGTCAATGAGCTTGTCTGACTTAATATGCTCTAAATGCTCTGCAACCTCATGTACTTCGTCCCAAGTAAAATTTAGTTTTTCAACCAAAAACACCTCCCAAAGCCTATGCTTTCTTATAATATTTACTGCAATGCGTTTCCCTTTTTCAGTGAGCGTAACACCTTGATACTTTTTATAATCTGCATAATTTTTATCAGATAGTTTTTTTATCATATCTGTTGCAGAAGATGCTTTGGTATTCATGGACTCAGCAATAGCATTGGTATTTACAGTTACTGTACCATTATTGCTTAAATGGTATATGGCCTTGATGTAGTTTTCTTCGGTAAGTGTAATCATCGTTTTTTCGCTATACACAAATATAGTAAAGTTATTATTCTTAAATAATTTTTAGACTTATCTAAATTTGTATTTATATTTGCTGAAAAATATAATTTACATGAGGCAATTCATTTTTTTTCTATTCTCTTCTCTGCAAATACTTGCTGCACAAAACAGCTATTCTGTTTCAGGAAAAGTTACTAGTGAAAACCTGCCATTACCTTATGCTAATATTATTCTAGAAGGCACCACTAAAGGTGCTATAACAGATGGAAACGGTGAATTCATCATTACCAATGTTTCACAAGGTGTGTATAACATTGTGGTTTCTTTCACAGGATTTACAACTCTTAAAAAGCGAATAGTTGTCTCTAATAATGACGTCGTTATTAATTTTGAACTCAACCAAAGCGATACACTAGATGAAGTGATTGTTACAGGAACACTAAAAGTTGTATCCCGTTTAGAAAGTCCTGTACCTGTTGAAGTTTATTCTCCAACATTTTTAAAAAAGAATCCAACACCAAATATTTTTGAAGCATTACAAAATGTTAATGGCGTAAGACCTCAACTAAATTGTAATGTTTGTAATACAGGTGACATTCATATTAACGGTTTGGAAGGACCTTACACATTGGTAATGATAGACGGAATGCCTATTGTTAGTGGTTTATCAACCGTTTACGGCTTGTCTGGTATTCCTAACTCATTAATTGAACAAGTTGAAATTGTTAAAGGTCCTGCTTCTTCACTTTATGGTAGCGAAGCAGTTGGTGGGCTCATAAATATTATTACCAAACTACCCGAAAATGCACCACGCTTTTTTACTGATGGTTTTGTAACAAGTTGGGGAGAAACCAATCTAGATATTGGTTTTAAGTCTAATGTTGGTAAAAAAGCTACGGTTCTTTTTGGTGCCAACTATTTCAACTATAGTACTCCTATAGATAACAACAACGATAATTTTACGGACGTGACCTTGCAAGATCGCATTTCAATTTTTCAAAAATGGGGTTTTAAACGTGCAAACAACCTAAAATTTTCGTTAGCAGGTCGCTATTTTTATGAAGATCGTTGGGGTGGAGAAATGCAATGGACTCCTAGTTACAGAGGTGGAGACGAACTTTATGGAGAAAGCATCTACACATCTCGTTTTGAACTTTTAGGAAACTACCAACTTCCTATAAAAGAAAAGGTAAACTTTCAATTTTCATATTCAGACCACGACCAAAATTCGGTATATGGTAACACATCATATTTAGCACAACAACGTATTGGTTTTGGTCAATTTATTTGGGATAAAAAAGTAAGCAAACACGATTTACTAATTGGTACTGCCCTACGCTACAATTATTATAATGACAACACCACAGCTACCCTAAATGCAGATGAAGTTACCATTCCTTCACTATTTATTCAAGATGAAATCGGTTTTACTAAAAAACAAAGTTTGCTTTTAGGTATACGTTATGATTACGATAGCAGACACGGAAATATTTATACACCTCGAATTGCTTACCGCTTTAAACCTACAGAAGATGATATCTTTAGACTGAATGCTGGTACAGGCTTTAGAGTGGTCAACTTATTTACAGAAGATCACGCTGCATTAACTGGCTCAAGAGAAGTTGTTATAGAAGAGGCTTTAAAACCCGAAGAATCCTATAATATAAATATCAATTATCTGAAGAAACTCTATCTAAACAACGGAATGATGTTTACGTTTGACACATCTGTTTGGTACACCTATTTTACCAATGCTATTTTACCAGATTACGACACCAACCCAAATCAAATAATCTATGATAATCTTGATGGTCATTCCACTTCAAAAGGGATAAGTTTTAATGCTGATGCTGTATTTGGCAGTGGTATAAAAGCATCTCTTGGTGCTACCTACCAAGATGTATCGCAAACCGAAAATGGTACAAGAACAAGGCAAATCCTTACAGAACAATTTACTGGTGTTTGGTCATTTTCATACAAAGACTACCCAACAAACTTAACCTTAGATTACACTGGCAATATTTATGGACCAATGCGATTGCCGCTTTTAGGAGAATTAGATCCAAGACAAGAATACTCGCCAACGTGGAGCATTCAAAACATTCAACTTACATATGATGGTTTTGATAATTTTGAAATCTACGGAGGTGTTAAGAACTTACTTAACTGGACACCAAACAAAGGAAATCCTTTTATAATTGCCAGAGCAGATGATCCTTTTGATGAAAATGTACAGTTTGATAACGATGGTAATGTTGTACCAACAGCCGATAATCCGTATGCCTTAACTTTTGATCCATCATATGTTTATGGACCAAATCAAGGTATAAGAGCATTTGTTGGGTTACGATATAAATTAAATTAATAAATGAATTTTAGTACTTTCACATTAAAATTTAAATAATGAAAAAAACATATTATCTTTTATTACTTATCGCAACAGTTTTTAGTTGTAAAAACGACACAAAAACTGATGAAAAACTAAACGTTGTTACAACAACAACAATGATAACCGATTTGGTAAAAAACATTGGAGGAGATGCCATTAATGTTCAAGGTCTAATGGGTAGTGGAGTTGACCCTCACCTATATAAAGCAAGTGAGGGAGATGTTAACAAACTAGCAAATGCAGATATCATCTTTTTTAATGGTTTACACCTTGAAGGAAAGTTGGTCGATGTTTTTGAGAAAATGGAAAGTCAAGGCATAACAACTATTGCTTTAGCAGAAAAAATACATGAAAACGGATTGATTAGTTCTGAAAACTTTGCATCTAATTATGATCCTCATGTTTGGTTTAATATTGAACACTTTAAAGAATTTACAAAACATGTAACCAATACACTTTCTCAGCAAGACCCTAAAAACAAAGACTTTTTCAAAAGCAATGAAAAGACTTATATGTCAAAATTAGATAAACTTGAAGAGGACATTAAAGAAACGGTAAATTCTTTACCAAAAGAAAACAGGGTATTAGTTACTGCTCATGATGCATTTAACTATTTTGGAAGAACTTATGGTTTTAAAGTTGTTGGCCTGCAAGGTTTGTCTACCGTAACTGAAGCTGGCGTGCAAGACGTTCAAAAATTAGCTTCATTTATAATAGACCATAAAGTAAAAGCTATTTTTGTTGAAAGTTCTGTTCCTAAACGCACTATTGAAGCACTTCAAAAAGCAGTAAAATCAAAAGATTATGAAGTAATAATTGGTGGTACGCTCTATTCTGATGCTCTAGGAAATGCTGGAACACCTGAAGGCACCTATCTTGGGATGTACAGATATAATATTAAGACAATTGTAAAAGCTCTACTTTAAATGAAGAAAACACTAGCTGTAAAAGTAGATGACCTTACCGTAGCTTACAACTACAAGCCTGTTCTGTGGGATATTGATTTAGAAATTCCAGAGGGTGTTCTTATGGCCATTGTTGGACCAAATGGTGCAGGGAAATCGACCTTAATAAAAGCTATTCTTGGAATTCTTAAGCCTATTGCAGGTAGTGTTAGCATTTATGGAAAATCTTACAAAAAACAACGTAAACTTGTAGCATACGTCCCCCAAAAAGGAAGTGTAGATTGGGACTTTCCTACTACAGCTTTAGATGTTGTAATGATGGGAACATACGGCACTCTAGGTTGGATAAAACGTCCAGGACAAAAAGAAAAAAAAGCTGCTCTCGAAGCTTTAGAAAAAGTAGGAATGCTACCTTTTAAAAACAGGCAAATAAGTCAGCTTTCTGGTGGACAACAACAACGTATTTTCTTAGCTAGAGCTTTAGTACAAAATGCATCAATCTATTTTATGGATGAGCCGTTTCAAGGTGTAGATGCTTCAACCGAAATTGCTATTATTAATATCCTAAAAGCCTTAAGAAAAGCCGGCAAAACAGTTATCGTGGTGCATCACGACCTACAAACAGTACCAGAATATTTTGATTGGGTTACTTTTTTAAACGTAAAGAAAATTGCTACAGGACCGGTTAAGGACATTTTTAATGATGATAACTTAACCAAAACTTATGGTATTAATTACAAAGTGAGCATACAGGAATAGTGTCATTGCGAGCGTAGCTAGGCAATCTCATATAATTAAAAGATTCCGCATCGTGTGCGGAATGACAAAACAAGATTAAAAACTATAGAACTAAAAGAATACATAGAACTCCTATTCACAGACTACACGCTCAGAACCATAACGCTTGGTACTGCTATCCTTGGTGCAGTAACAGGAATGCTGGGAAGTTTTGCTGTATTAAGAAAACAAAGTTTGCTGGGAGATGCTATATCTCACGCTGCTTTGCCAGGTATTGCTATTGCGTTTTTAATTACTGGTGCCAAAGACACAAATACGTTATTATTTGGTGCTTTAGTCAGCGGACTAATCGGGACATTTTGGATTAGAGGTATTGTTACCAAAACACATTTAAAATCTGATACAGCCTTAGGTCTAATTCTCTCAGTCTTTTTTGGTTTTGGAATGATGTTACTCACATTCATTCAAAAACAACCCAATGCTAATCAAGCAGGTTTAGACAAATATCTTTTTGGTCAAGCTGCAACTTTGGTAGAAAGTGATGTTTGGATGATGACCATCGTTACCGGAATTTGCCTTATTATAATGCTAACGTTTTGGAAAGAATTCAAAATATTACTTTTCGATGCCGACTATACCAAGACATTAGGTTTTAACACCAAAACAATCGATGTTCTTATAACCAGTTTTATTGTATTGGCTATTGTACTTGGCCTTCAAACCGTTGGTGTGGTTTTAATGAGTGCTATGCTTTTAGCACCTGCTGCCGCTTCAAGACAATGGACCAACAGCTTATCTAAGATGGTGTTTTTGGCTGCCATTTTTGGTGCATTTTCAGGTGTTTTTGGTACAGCAGTTAGCGCAAGTCAAAATAATCTACCAACTGGTCCTGTAATTGTTATAGTCGCTGGCGTTTTTGTTTTGTTTTCATTCATTTTTTCACCTAAAAGAGGGCTTTTGTTCAAGCAGATTAGATTTGTTAAAAATCGTCGTGATTTAGAACTTCACAAAACTTTGGCGTTTATGTACCATATTGCCGAAACACATGACAATATTTCTCATCCACATACCATTAAAATTTTAAATAATTTTCAAGGCTACACAAAACGTACGCTTCAAAAATTAGTTGATAGGGGTTTTGTAGAACTAGATGGTAATATGTGGCACCTTACAGAAGAAGGCTTTAAAACAGCTTCAAATTTATACAACCAGCAAAACGTATCTAATGAATAGCGCACAATTAGAAATACAACTAATTGCCAGTTTGGTAGCCATTGCTTGTGCTATTCCAGGAACATTTTTGGTATTACGAAAAATGGCAATGATAAGCGATGCCATTAGTCATTCCATCTTACCTGGAATTGTTCTTGGTTTTTTTATTTCGAACGACTTAAACTCGCCATTACTTATTCTATTTGCTGCTCTAACCGGAATTATTACTGTTGTTATTGTTGAGTATATCCAAAAAACAGGGTTGGTAAAAGAAGATACTGCTATTGGGTTGGTGTTTCCTATTCTGTTTAGTATTGGTGTAATTCTAATTGCCAAAAATGCTAATGATGTGCATATAGACACTGATGCCGTATTGCTTGGTGAACTTGCTTTTTCTCCTTTTAACAGACTAATTGTTGGTGGAACTGATATTGGTCCAAAATCGCTTTGGATTATTGGTGCTATCCTTCTTGTTACAGTTACTTTACTTATTACCTTTTTTAAGGAATTAAAGCTTAGCACTTTTGATAAAGGTCTTGCTGCTTCACTTGGGTTTTCGCCAGCGATTATTCATTATGGTTTAATGTCTGTATCCTCGGTAACTACGGTTGGTGCTTTTGATGCTGTTGGTGCCATATTGGTAGTAGCCTTCATGATTGCACCTGCTGCTTCCGCTTATCTTTTAACTACAGATTTAAAAAAGATGTTGGTCTTAGCTATAGGTTTTGGTGTATTGAGTGCTATTTTAGGCTATTGGGTTGCGCATTGGCTAGATGCCTCGATTGCTGGCTCAATTACTACGGTTTTAGGTAAGGTTTTTCTTATAGTATATCTTTTTGCGCCTTCAAAAGGTATTATCGCTGTTATGTATAGAGAAAAGCAACAACGCACAGAGGTTTCGTTGCTTACATTTTTGCTTCATTTAAAAAATCACGATGACCTTTCTGAACGCCATGTAAAACACCTCAACGAACATATTAATTGGCAAAAAGTACGCTCTAAAACTGTGTTGGATTTAGCTCAAAAAAACAATATGATTGTTATTAAAGACAATATTGTTTCGCTTACCGAAAAAGGCGATGCCTTTACCTCTAAAGCCATAGATTACATCATTACCAACGAAGATGCTCAGATTGAGGATATGAAAGATGATTTCTTTTTGTTTAGAGGGTAAGTATCATTCAAACTGCATTTCAAAAATAATATAATGTTCAAGGTTAAATTTATCTCCCCATTCTTCTGGCGGAATACCTTCTTTTGTTAACTCACAATAAAATAAATAGCCAGGATATTTAGGGTCTTTATAAGGCAAGGTATAAACCAATAACGGAAATGATTTTCCTAATTGAAAATTTGTTTCAATTCCATTAGATAAATCTCTTGCAGAATAGCTATTAGCTTCAGTGGTTTTATATTTTTTATTAGTACTAAAAAGCCCTTTAAATTTAACGAACAACTGCAAACTATCCTTACTCACTTTTTCAGTTATAATATTGAATGAAAGTGTATCTGCTTCTATTCTTCTTGGAGAATTTTTTAGATTAATAATAGTATCTGTTTTTGTTAGTTCCTTATTCCAGTATTCTTTTGAAACAAGTTTAAAGGTTTTTCCTTTTAGATTTTTGTTTGAAATATTTACTTTATAAAAATCAATATTCTTCATCAGTAAATAATCTTGAAATTCTTCAGATGCTACTCCGTAATCGATCTTTAGTTTGATTGAGTCTTGATTTTGAGAAAAGCAAACCGTAAAACTCAATAAGCTTAATAAAAACAATACTTTCATAATATATTTTTAGAAGTTAGAATTAAGTTTTTTGAGCTCCTTTTTCAGTTCGCTTAACGTCACCTCCTTAAAACCAATATCCTGTTCTTCTGAAGTCTCTCTTATTCTTAACTCTTTAAGACCTAAAAATATTTTATCACCCTTTTTCTTTATACCTAGTAGAATAGCCTCTTCGTTAACAGGCACTAAACCAAAATTGTAAAATCCGTTTGATGCTCTACTCGGCAGAATTGAGCTTATCGATTTAAAAATCAACTTTACATTGGCATCTTCCGCATTGCTAATGTTAATGTTATATCTAATCTTATTTTTTCTACTGTTTGTAAAACGGTCGCAATTAATCCAACCTAGCTGTGTCGTTAAAAGTGTATAACGCTCAAGGTCTGATTTACTAATTTCTGAAATAGATTTTTCTTCAATCTCTTTCTGAACTTCTCTTTTGTTTCCAATGATTAATGCAGAATCTTGTTGAACAATCATTCTAGATGTTCTAATGACAGATGTTGAGTTTTCACTACCTAATATTCTATATGCTATAGGAAAACGGTATTTAACAGTAACATACCTGCTATTTTTTTTACCAGGAACTACCTTCGGAAACAATTCTAAAACCCTTATTGCTTCTTTAGCAAGCGCATCATACTGAGATCTGGCTTCTATTTTACCTATGTTTCCTCTCCTATCAATTTCAAAAGAAACGTATATATTCTCTTTAGTTGCTAGGTTTAGCCTCTCTCCTATTTCATAATTAAATTTTCTAGCTACAAACTTTGTTATTTCTTCATTAAAACATTGCTTTAATTGTTCATTATCTCCTGGCTCGCAATTAGGATGTCGAGGCACTACATCTAAAAGCTCAAAGTTTGAATAGCTATCAGTATTCTCATAGTATTCACTAGACAAACTAACTTCTTGTGATGTGCTTTTAAATTGACCTTTGATAATCTCTGTAGATTCTGGCAAAATCCAATTCATCACTCCATCAGTTTTCAATCCATTAAAAAGTTGCATATCCTTCTTCTCCTTATTGTTAAACACAATCTCTAATTCTTTGCCTGGTTTTAATTTTAAATTTGAATTGTTCTTCTTGGCTTCTATATACAGCATACCACCTGTTTCGAGAATTTGGTCATAAGATTTTGTACTTAAATCTGCCAAGAGTATATCTGAGAGTTTATAATACTCAGTAACTTCCAAGCTAACATTTCCTGTCACCTCTTTTTGAGTTTTAGAATTGATAAAAGCATTGGCAGGGATTGAAATTTTGGTGCCTTCTTTTAAGGTGACTTTATAATCTTCACCAGAATTGAAAGATACTATTTGTGCTTCCTTTTTAGTTGAATTGAAAAAAGATTCCGTGTTTTTGGAGACTGGTTTGGCAACTTTATCAGCCTTATTTTCTTTCTGAACTTTTTGCTGTGCTTTTTCTATCTCAATAAGAAGATTTGGATTGACAAAAATGGTATCATTTTCCATTTTAAAATCATCATTTTCTGGAAATGCTAATTTGAATTCTTCTATAGTATAAGGACCAAACATTTCTTTAATAATTGTGTCTCTCATCGTTTCCACACCTCCAAACCTACTAGTTAATTCTTCATCTAGAATGTATTCTAAATGATATTTAACTACAATATATTTTGGGATAGAATCTACTAAAGTTTCATTTACAGCTGAATCCTTTACAAACTCAAAAGAGGTGCTGTTATCGCTTTGCTTTTCTTCGCTTTGGGCACTAAAAAACAAACTGTATGCTACTATTAAAATTATAATCAATAGAGCAAATCCTCCAATATATTTTAGCCATTTGCTTATGAGATAATTATTCTTCGAGGTTTTTATTTCTTCAAGTAATTCAACACGCTCAATCCCTTTTATAATTGTTTGGTGTTCATCAAAAAACTCATAGAATGTTGCGTCTATTTTAAGTCTGTTTTCAAAAGCTAATCTTTCGGTTTCAGAAAGGCTATTACTTAAATATGCGTTGATTAAATCTATATCTTTTTCCATAGTATTTCCGAATTAAGATTGAACAGTTTTTGATTGAGTTCTGTAAATGTCTTTTGCCTTTTGCATGCATTTGTACTTTTGGTTTTTTGCAACTTTTTCACTTTTAAATCGCATTTGCTCTGCAATAACCTTAAAGGTCATTTTCTTTACATAAAACCATTGTAGTAACTGTTGACATCGTTCTCCTAATTCGCGAAACGCTTTTTCTGCCGACTTGTATTTTTGTTCTTCTAAAACAGCATCAAAAATTGAAACTTCTTCACTTTGTAAATTATGTAGTTCTTGTTTGGTAAATTTTCTTTGAGTGTCTTTCCAAACAAATCGAGATACTGAGTAGAGATAGGTGTAAAATGAAGATGTGAGTTTAAAATCTGATTTTTCCAGATTTCTGTTTAGAATGATTAACGCTTCCTGAAAAACATCATTAGCGTCTGCTTTTGTTCCATTGTTGGACAGGATGAGTTTTTCGATACGTGGATAGAGTTTGTACAACTCCTTAAACGCTTTTTCGCGTTTGCCATTTTTAAACAATGCCATTATTTTGTCGTCGCTCATAAGAGTGGTTTATTTATTAATGGCGTTTTTTTTAAAAGGTCACCTAAAAATTATTTTTTATTCGATAAAGAGTCGTTATCCACCATCTCAATATCTGGTTTTTTATAAGTACTTGGATGCTCTAATATTCCTAGGTTAGAATCTGGATTTTCTTTAGTATTAACTGTTAATTTTATGATTACATAAGCTAACACAAAAACAAATATTATACTACCAATAAACCAATACATTCCTTAATTTTTGGGTTATTCGTCATCTCTGTTACTTTTTATTTTATTGTAAGTTCTTTCAATAAATAGAAAAGCAATTAAAGCAACGACAGTAACAAAAGTTAACACTACGAGCTTACTCGAATTTATTAAACCCTCATTTTTTAAATCCTCATAAATAGATAAACCGCAAAAGAGTACATATAAAATAAGTCCTATTTGAACAGATACATATTTTTTAATAAAACCCATAACTCTTGTTACTATTAACTAAAACTACTTAAACCCGCGCTCTTTCTGAATATGTTCGTAAGCCTCTTGTACCTGTCTGAATTTTTCCTCGGCACCTTCTTGATGTTCCTTGCCTAAATGACCAACACGGTCTGGATGGTATTTTTTAGCCATTTTTCTGTAAGCGCTTTTCACAGCATCGTCTGAAGCTGTTTTATCTACTTCTAAAATTTTGTACGCATTATTAGTTGCATCATAAAACATAGCTTTAATACTTTCATAATCTTTTCTGCTAATGCCTAAATAGCCAGACATGGTGTAAATCTGTTTAATCTCTGCCTCAGCCACATGACCATCTGCTTTTGCTATTCCAAATAAAAAGTGAAGTAGTTGTAAACGTGAAGCGTGATCCATCATTTGTTTAATCTGCATACATACTTGACGCATCGATATGTTTTGTTTAGAAACACGCTTAAACAACTCAAAAGCATGATTAGCTCTATCAGTACCATACATGCTTTTAAATTGCTGACGCACAAAATCTAGTTCTCTTTGATCTTGTTTTCCATCTGCTTTTATAATGATTGATGCTAAAATCAATAAACTAACCTCAAAATCTCCAGATTGCGTTTGTGGTTTTTGATCTCTGCGTGTTTGTTTTGGTCGCTGACGATATGGATCGCGATTTCGGTTTCTACTTGTTTGTCGTTCTCCTATTAGAGATGTTCCGTTTTCAGACAAATTATCTACAAAACTACCTAAAGCCAGTCCAATAATAGCACCTATTGGTCCACCAAAAGACCAACCTATTGCTCCTCCAATCCACTTTGCAAAACTCATATATTAACTATAGATTTTATGAATGCATAAATATACTATTAGTTAGTGTATTACTTATATTAATTGTTACACATTTGGTATCTTTGCACTTTAAAATTGATAATTAAAAAGAATAAAATATGTATCCAGCAGAATTAGTAAAACCAATGCGTGAAGATTTAACAAACGTAGGTTTTGAAGAATTACATACAATAGAAGCTGTAGACCAAGCGATCGCAAAAGAAGGAACAACATTAGTAGTTGTTAATTCGGTTTGTGGATGTGCTGCTGCTAACGCAAGACCAGGTGCTCGTATGAGCTTAGAGAATGCAAAACGTCCTGATAATTTAGTGACTGTTTTTGCTGGTGTTGATAAAGAAGCAACCAACAAAGCTAGAGAGTACATGATACCTTTTCCGCCAAGCTCACCAAGCATGGCTTTATTTAAAGATGGCGAATTGGTACACATGCTAGAGCGTCACCATATTGAAGGTAGACCTGCAGAATTAATAGCAGAAAACCTTATGGATGCTTATAATGAGCATTGTTAAAAAATAAAACACTCTTTGATAAAAACCACGAATAGTCTCGTGGTTTTTTTGTGCTTAATAGGCATTGATTTACTTTTGTAGTATGCAAAAAATTCTGGCTTACCCTCTCACCATTTTATATTTTATTTGCTTTGGATTAACCTTAGTAATATTTCATCCTATACAGTGGTTTTGCAATAATGTCTTTGGGTATCAGGCTCATAAAATTAGTGTCGATTGGTTTCAGTTTTTTATAATGCGAAGTCTAAATGTATTAGGTACTACATTTTCTTTTACTAATCCTTACACTATAGAAAAAGGCACTCCACTTATTATTGTTACCAACCACCAAAGTATGTATGATATACCACCTTTAATATGGTATTTTCGCAAACATCACGTAAAATTTGTTAGCAAAAAAGAATTAGGCAAAGGCATACCAAGTGTGTCTTATAATTTGCGTCATGGAGGTTCTGTACTTATAGATAGAAAAGATGCCTTAGGCTCCATAAAAGCAATAGAAAATTTTGCAAAGCGAATTGAAAAAAACAAATGGGCTGCAGTTATTTTTCCTGAAGGCACAAGGAGTAGAGATGGAAAACCAAAACAGTTTAAAACTAAGGGGCTACTAACAATGATAAAGCATGCGCCAAATGCTTTAGTTATTCCTGTTACGATTAATAATTCATGGAAAACAGTTAAGTACGGGAAATTTCCTATGGGTTTAGGTGCTCGCATTTCTTTTTTAGTCCATAAACCCATACATGCTAATCATTACGAAGACAAGCTTGAGTTAATAAGTATTGTTGAAGCCCAAGTTATAAGTAGTATAGAAAATGAATCATGATAACTTAATAGCAGACACTAAGATCTTTGTAAAAAAGGAACTTAAAAATGCTGAAGGTGGGCACGACTGGTTTCACACCTTAAGAGTGTATAATAACGCTATGTTAATTTCAAAAAACGAAAATGTCGACAATCTGGTAGTAGAACTGGCAGCTTTACTTCATGATATAGCAGATCCAAAATTTAATAATGGAGATGAATCCATTGGCCCGAAAAAAGCAAGCGAATTTCTATTAAAAGAAAACGTAGATAGTGTTGTTATTGAGCACGTAACTCAAATTATAGAAAACATGTCTTTTAAAAATTCGTTTGATTTAGACACCTCATTTACATCAAAAGAAATGGAAGTAGTACAAGATGCAGACAGGTTAGATGCAATTGGTGCTATCGGCATTGCACGCTGTTTTAATTATGGTGGATTTAAAAATCGTGCTTTATATAATCCCGATATTGCACCAAATCTAAACATGACTAAAGCTGAGTACAAAACTTCTGAAGCTCCAACCATTAATCACTTTTACGAAAAATTATTGTTGCTCAAAGATCAAATGAACACAAATACAGGAAAACAAATTGCTTCAGATAGACATAAGTATATGGAAGGTTTTCTAAAACAATTTTATGCTGAGTGGAAAGGAAAAAAATAAAATCAAGGTCTACTAATTAACCATTAGTTTTACTTCACTTCTATACTTTGATGCACTTTTCCCTGTAAACTCTTTAAATAGCTTATTAAAATGAGAGAAGTTATTGAAGCCACATTCAAAACTAATATCTGTAATACTCATTTGACTCTCTGTAAGTAATTTGGTGGCATGTACAACTCTATATTCGTTTACAAGTTTAGTAAAGGTCTTTCCTGTTACCTTTTTAAAGTACCTACAAAATGCAGGAACCGTCATACTCACCTTATCAGCGATTTCATCTAAACTAATGTGTTCTTTAAAATTCTCATTTACATGCTTAAAAATAGTATCTATCTTAGCACTATCTTGTGGTTCTGTTTCAAATCTATAACCATCTGCATTTAATATTGTATAATCTTCGGCCTTGGTCAGGCTATGCAATATCTCTAATAAGACTAGTATCTTTTTAAATCCCTCTTTTTCTGATAGTTTTTCAATTTTCTTACCTAATTTTTGCTTAGTGGGTATACCAAATAAAATTCCGCTCTTAGCTCGTTCAAATAAGTTATTGATTTTTTCCATTTCTGGGATGTCGAAAAAATGCTCACCTAAAAACTCTGGCTTAAACTGTACTATAGTTTCCGTACCATTAATAGTAAGTCGATCTGTAAATCCATTATGAGGTAAATTTGATCCTAAAAGTAAAAGTTGACTATTGTTAAAGTAAGATAAATGATTTCCTATGTGTCGCTTCCCTTTTCCTTTATTAACATACACCAATTCTATCTCTGGGTGAAAATGCCAAAACGGTTTTTTTTCACCTACATAGGCACCATGCTTTACAACACGCATTGAGCTTCCAAATTCTGGGCTTATTTTTTCTAATACAGGCTTTCTTGTATTCACAACTAAATATTTAATGCAAAGTTAGGTCATTACAAAAATCAAATATATACATAATTATCATTATTGTATATTATTTTAACCTAATAAACATTCTAAAGGTGTTTTAGGGTTAATTATGTATATAAATGTGCCAAAATGCTTGTTTTTAACTACGTAATACCAGCCTACATTTGTATTGTTAATTCAGTTTAACCTTAAAAAAAGGAAAAAGATGAAAACACTAATTAAAAGTATTTTGGTAGTAGCAGTGATGTTGGGAACATACACAAGCTACGCAAGTGAGACGTTAAAGGATTTACCAACATTTAAATTTGTAAATGAAGGACATAATCTTTCTGTGACAGATGATTCAGGAGAAGTTATTTTTAGTGGTCGCATAAAGCATAATGGAAACTTAGTTAGGCTTTTTGATTTTAGCCAACTTAACAATGGAATTTATACTGTAGAGATTAGTAAAGACTTTGAAATTGAAGTTGTTGAACTACAAGTAGAAAACAAAGAGGTTAAAATCTTAAATGATACCCAAACTAAAATTTATAAACCTGTTATAAGATCTGAAGAAGGTTTACTTATTGTTTCAAAAATTGGCTTAGACACTAATGAAATGAAAGTTGAACTTTACTTTGAAGATGAATTGATTCATACTGAAAATGTTGAAGGAAAAGATGTCTTAAACAGAGTTTATAAATTAGATAAAACCGTTACAGGTGATTACACTGCCATCATTAAAACCAATGGTAGAGTATACACTAAGAATTTTAGCATATAAATTTTGATTGTTTATATATTAGTTATTTTTTTACTTCGGAAGTGGGCTTTATGCCCACTTTTGTTTTTTAGAATAGTTTCATCTGACCATCTTTGTACTGCTCATGTAAAGCCGTATTAAGCTTTGGCATAGATTTGCCCTTAAAATATTTTAATCTTGCCAAAGTCATAAGGTCACTGATTTGTTTTGCAATTTGACCTTCTCCTTTCATTCTTACTCCGTACCTACTTTCATTTAAAGTTCCACCATGGCAATTTTCAATTTGGTGCAAAACCTTATCTGCTCTGTCAGGCAACGTTTTTCTAATCCAATCTGTAAAAATCTCACCAATCGCTCCGTTTAATCTCACAACAGTATGCGCTATACTTTGTGCACCAGCTTCTGAAACTGCCTTAGCCATAGGTAAAATTTCATGACTATTTATTGAAGGTATTATTGGTGCTAACATTACATTTACAGGGATTCCATTATCGCTAAGTTCTTTTATAGTTTGAAGTCTTCTTTTTATGGTTGCTGTTCTAGGTTCTAGAATTCGCCTGATGTCTTCTGAAAGAGAAGTAATTGAAATGTTCACACCGATTAAATTATCCTTAGCTAATTCTTTTAGAAGATCTAAATCTCTAAGAATTAAAGCGTTTTTAGTAATGATTGCTGTTGGGTGTTTATACTTTAGAAAAACTTCTAAACATTGTCTTGTAAGTTTGAATTGTTGCTCTGCCGGCTGATAGCAATCCGTATTACCCGACATTACAATGGTATTCGTTTTCCAGGTTTTCTTCTTTAGAAGATTTTCTAAAAGTGTTGGAGCTTCTTTTTTTACTAAAATTTTACGTTCAAAATCTAAACCAGCGCTAAAACCCCAAAACTCATGACTGTTTCTGGCATAACAATAAATACATCCATGTTCACAACCTTGATACATATTCATTGAATAAGCCATACCAACATCTGGGCTTGTAACCTTATTGACTATAGTCTTTGGAAATACATTAAGGTATTGCGTCTGATTATTATCTACAATCTCCTCTTCTTTATGGCAATACTCTAGGAAATCATCTCGCATTTCGTGAGACAATTCAAAAAAACGATTATGGATATGGGTTTGGGCGCCTCTGCCTTTGACTACATCTTTCCTTTTCATCTTGTAAAAGTAAAACGAAAGGCACAGCATGGTAGCTACAGAATGTAGTATTAACTATAACAGACTCTATGTTCAAAAGAGCCTATTTTAAAAATAAGTCTCTTTATTTATTTCCCAGGAAAATCAGCTTTACGCTTTTCTAAAAATGCCGTTGTACCTTCTGTAAAATCCTCTGTACCAAAACAGTCACCAAAGGCTTTAATTTCTACCTCGTAACCATTAACACCATCCTTATAGTTAGCATTTACCGCTTTAATAGCCTCTGAGATAGCAACAGATGAATTACGCATTATTTTAGTAGCAATACTTTGGCAAAACTCCAACAGTCCTTCTTGGTCTACAACATGATTAACCAAACCGTAACTTAATGCCTGATTAGCATCTATCATTCCTGCTGTCATAATCATTTCCATGGCTCTGCCTTTACCTACTAATTGAGATAAACGCTGTGTACCACCATAACCTGGTATTACACCCAACGAAGTTTCTGGCAATCCCATTCTGGCATTAGTACTTGTTACTCTGAAGTGACAAGCCATAGCTAATTCTAAACCACCGCCTAGAGCAAACCCATTTACAGCAGCAATAACAGGAGTGCTTAAATTTTCAACAAAATCGAATAATAATTTTTGACCTTGAGCTGCTAGCTTCCCGCCTTCTTCAACATTAAAATCTGCAAACTCACTAATATCAGCACCAGCTACAAAGGCTTTTTCACCACTTCCGGTAATAATAATCACTTTGGTATCCGAATCTTTATTAGCTTCATTAAAAGCATCATGAAGTTCTTGTATTGTTTCTTTGTTTAAGGCATTTAGCTTTTTAGGTCTATTAATGGTAATGGTTGTTATTCCACTCTGATGGTCTGTAAGTATATTGTTGTAAGACATAATATTTTGTTGATTTAATATGCGTAATCCTGAAGACATTCAGGATAACAAAGTCATTCTTTAGGAAAAGTTACTGTAAATGTTGTGCCTTTTCCTTCTTGTGATGTAAAGGTAATACTTCCTTTAAAGGTTTCCACAATATTTTTCACCATTGCCAACCCTAAGCCCATACCACTTGACTTTGTGGTAAATTTTGGCTCGAATATTTTCGACTTAGTCTCCTCTGCAATTCCGTTTCCGTTATCTTCTACCGTAATTTTAACTTCATCTCCTTTAGAAAACACTTTAACTTTTATACTTGGGTTTTCTTTAGCTTCTGGTATAGCTTGTATGGAGTTTTTTACCAAATTGGTTACAACCCTTATAAGTTGTGTACGATCAAACTTGGCGATAATTTCTTCGGTTTCAGCTTCAAAAGAAATGTAGTCTTCATTAAAAATATCTAACGCTAGTTTTACAATATTTACAACATTAAGATTTTCAGATTTTTGAGCTGGCATTTTGGCAAAGTTTGAAAAAGCCGATGCTATAGAACTCATAGTGTCTATCTGTTGTATTAAAGTATTACTATATTCATCTACTTTTTGATGAATATTCTCGTCATTAGGATCAAATTTTCGCTGAAAACTCTGCACGCTCAATCGCATAGGAGTTAGTGGGTTTTTAATCTCATGGGCTACTTGTTTTGCCATTTCTCTCCAGGCTTGTTCGCGCTCGCTTGTTGCTAATTTTACTGCACTAGCCTCTAACTCATCTATCATACTGTTATATGAGTTAACTAGGGTTTCTATTTCTTCGCTTGTAGAATCTACCTGAATTTTTTTGTTGCGCTTTTCAAGCCTAGTCTCGTTCATTTTATCACTAATAGTTTTTAATGATTTTGTAATGTACGTTGAAATAAAATATGCAAATACAATGGCCACCAAAATCATGGCTAAATAAGCATAGCCCAAACGCATTAAAAACTCATTAAGCTCCCTGTTGAGAAAATCATCATTTTCTAAATATGGTAGATTGAGTATGGCTAAATTTTTAAACTTACCATCTGTAATATAGGAGTAAGAGGATTGAAATACTTGTCCGTTTTTTTCCTTTTTAAGAACATAACGATGCTCTGCTGTGTTAGATAATGCGTTAAGAACATCCGCGTCTAGACATTGCTCTGTGGTATCTCTTTGAATGGTACGTTTAGAGCTTTTTAGCAATTGACCATCTAAATCGTACAAATTTACTTGTAAACTATGGATAGCGTCAATATCAAAAATGGCATCCTTAAAAATTAGTGGAATATTTTCTGTAGTAACAGGATAAGTAGTCTCTTGTACAATGAAATCTATACTCTTCCTAATAGCTTTCTCTTTCCGCTCTAACCGTTCCCTATGGTAATCTCTTGCCTCTTCGTTATATTGATAGATCGTTACTGCTGCAATTAATACCGAAGCTAATAATACCAAAAGTATCATAGCAATGAATATTCGAGACCGTAAGGATAGTTTTTTAATTTTCATCAGCTTATTAATGGACTAAATATAGCAATAATCAAGCCAATTAGGCATCTGGGTTTTTTTCGCGTATGCGTTTATAAAGTTTAAACCCTAACATTATAAGTACTGCTAGAGCGACGATACCAACAACACCAAAAATCCAATTAATGGTACTTTTTAAAATGACCAAAAAGACTACTGCAAAAAGAATAAAAGTTGCTCCCTCATTCCAAATTCTCATAAAATTTGAAGTTACTTTTACTTCATCATTTTGAAGTTGTTTGTAGTAAATATGTGTTTTGTAGTGGTATATGAAAAGTAAAACCACAAAGGCTAATTTTACATGCATCCAACCTTGCTGAAACCAACTTGGCATTAAAATCATTAACCAAACAGCAAATACTGTTGCTAAGACTGCTGATGGCCAAGTAATAATAAACCACAAGCGCTTCGCCATAAGCTTTAGTTGCTTTCCTAGAATTTCCTTTTCTGGTGATGGTTTATGAAACGCCTCTATTTGATATACAAATAATCTCGGAATGTAAAACAAACCTGCAAACCAAGTGATAACAAAAATGAGATGTAGTGATTTTATGTAATTGTAGTATTCCATTTATATAGGTTAGATTCTCCTTAAACTTTCTTGTTATTTTAGATGATGAAACAAATTCAGCATTACAAAATTAGACTTAATCCTCAACAAACAAATAATTCAATTGTTTAGAATTAAAAGCTGCATTGAATGCTTTTACCTCATCATTAAGAATTGTGTTAAACTGAGATAACTGCGCTTCAATTTTTGAAGTCAATTCATTTTTAACTGCAACATCTTGATCGGTTGGTGCAAAATCTCCCATACTCACCAATGAATTAAGATGCCCTAATTTATTAGTCAACTTAATTGGAAAATTCAAAGGATCTTGACCACTTCTGTTTTTAGTTTGATATAATTCCTTTTCAATGTTTGAAAGTTGCTCTTCTAAAGCTTTGGCTTTTTCTACCAAGTCTTTCACATTCTCATCGTCCTTATATTGCTTTTGAAATGCACCTAACTGACTATTAATATTTCTTATTTTTTTGATGGATTTATGCGCTTTGTCCATAGTTTCATTAACATCTTTTATAAACTGAAACTGCTTTTCCATATCAGCAAGCGTGCTTTCTGCCCTTGGATCTGCAAGAATCGTAAATGGCTTTGATTTCTCATTTCCATTGACATTTAAACTCACTTTATACGCACCAGGAATTGCTCTTGGTCCTTCTAAACTTGCCCACCACAATATCATACCTGGTAAACGTTCTGCCCCATTATAAGTCATATCCCATATAAACTGATTTGCTCCATTTTCAACTTTAAGTATATTCTTTTTGTCTTTATTTGAAAATGTTTTAATCGTGTCTCCTTTTGTGTCGAAATAGGTTAGAGACACTTCGTCTTCTTCCTTATGATCTTTTAAATTGAAATATGTAATAACACCATTTGGAAGGTTAGCACCAGAAGTTAAACTGCCTCTTCTACCTCCACCTCGCATTCTGTATGTGTCTTTTGGCTGAAATAAAACAGTTTTGCTTAAATCTGCATTGTATAACTGATGAATAAGAGTTAAATCGTCTATCATCCAAAGACTCCTACCTTGTGTTGCAACTATCAAATTGTTATCTTTTATAGTTAAATCCGTAATTGGTACTATTGGTAGGTTTAGTTGAAACGGTTTCCAATCTTTACCATCGTTAAACGAAATATACATCCCTGTTTCGGTACCTACATAAAGCAAACCTTTATGCTTTGGATCTTCTCTTAAAACTCTGGTAAAATGCTCTCCATTAATACCATTAGTGATTTTCTTCCAAGTTTTTCCGTAGTCTGTGGTTTTATACAAATAAGGTGCAAAATCACCTGTTTTGTATTTTGTACCAGCCACATAGCAAGTTCCTTCATCAAAAGCACTTGGCTCTATACTATTAATCATCATCCATTCAGGCATACCTTTCGGTGTGACGTTGTCCCATGTTTTACCACCATCTTTAGTAACATGAATTAAACCATCGTCACTACCAACCCAAAGCAAACCTTCTTTTAAAGGGGATTCGTTCGCTGCAAAAATGGTACAATAGTATTCTACAGAAGTATTATCTTGTGTAATCGGTCCGCCTGACGATTTTAATTTTTCCGGATCATTTCGAGTTAAATCTGGACTAACAATTTTCCAAGATTGCCCTTCATTTTCAGTAACATGAACGTGTTGAGAAAAGGTGTATAATCGATTTGGATTATGCTTAGAAAACATAATTGGGAAATTCCATTGAAAACGATACTTCATGCCTTCTGCACCATGACCCATAGGATTGTCTGGCCAAACATTTATTGCTCTTACTGTTCCTGTTTTATGATTCACTCGCGTTAAGAAGCCATCATAACTTCCGCCATAGACAATATCGTTATCCTCAGGATCTACAGCAATATGAGCACTTTCACCGCCTGCTGTACTTTCCCAATCGTCTTCTGTTATTGCATAACCATCTGTTCTGTGGGGAATTCTTATAGTAGAATTATCCTGCTGTGCCACATAAATACGATATGGAAACGCATTATCTGTAGTTACTCTGTAAAATTGCGATGTTGGTTGATTGTGATACGTACTCCAAGTCTCGCCTCCATCATAGGTAACTTGTGCTCCACCATCGTCTCCGATAATCATTCGGTCTGGATTTTCTGGAGCAATCCAAAGGTCATGATGGTCTCCATGAGGTGCGTTGTAGGTGTTAAAATTCTTGCCACCATCTGTACTTTTATGATAGCGTACATTTAAGACATAAACTGTATTTACATCTTTGGTGTCTGCATAAACTCTGGTGTAATACCAAGCACGCTGACGCAACTTTCTTTCATCATTAACTTGTGTCCAAGTTTCACCACCATCACCACTGCGATATAAACCTCCTTGGTCTTTATTTTCAACAATAGCCCAAAGGCGTTGATTATTTATTGGTGATACTGTTATACCAATGATACCCAAAATACCTTCAGGAAAACCTTTATTCACTGAAATTTCAGTCCAAGTTTCTCCACTATCTGTACTTTTCCAAAGTGCTGAACCTTCACCACCAGAACTTAAGCTGTAAGGCGTACGCTGTACACGCCAGGTTGATGCATATAATATTCTAGGATTTGTAGGATCCATAATTAAATCTACAACCCCTGAATGTTCATTTGAAAACAAGGTTTTTTTCCATGTTTTTCCGCCATCTGTACTTTTATAAACTCCACGCTCTTGCGTTGGTTTGTAAATATTACCTAAAACACCAGCATAAACAATATTGTGATTGGTAGGATGAATTACTATACGAGGTACATGTCTACTTTGAGGTAAACCAGATGCTTGCCATGTTTTACCAGCATCTACACTTTTCCAAATACCATAACCAGAAGACACATTACCTCTTACTGTTTTTTCTCCTCCACCAACGTAAATAACATTTGGATCGCTTTTAGAAACAGCTATTGCCCCAATACTTCCGCCAAAATAACCGTCTGAGATATTTTCCCATTCACGTCCTCCGTCTTTAGTTTTCCAGATACCACCACCAGTTGCACCAAAATAATATAGGTTAGGTTGATTTGGAACACCTGTAACAGCAGCACTTCGTCCGCCTCTAAAGGGTCCGAGTAATCTATACTCTAAGGCTCCATAATCCGATTCTTGAAAATTTTGTGATTGAAGATTTAAGCAAAAAAATGGGAGTAATATTGCTAATAGATAGGAAGAAAATCGCATAAAAATTAGTGGTTGGTTATAAGAACACTAAAATTACGGATTTAAAATTATTCTACTTCTTTTGGGAGTAAATTTAACTTTACCTCTCTATGTAAGAAATAAACGGTAACAATGGTTGCTAAAACATCTGAAATAGGAAAGGACATCCAAACACCAAGTTCACCATAGAATCTTGGTAGAATAAAAATCAAAGGAATAAAGAAAATTCCTTGACGAAGCAGTGTGAGCAATAAAGCTGGTACAGCCTTACCTATTGCCTGAAAATACGCTGCTCCTATTAATTGAATACCAATAATTGGTGTTGCCGCAAATACCCAACGCATAGCAGGAGGTGTTTCTCTTAAAACCTCAGCGTCTTGAGTAAAAAGCTGAGTTATAGCATCTGGAAACAGCATTAAAAAAACAAATATGATAGCTGCCAACGCTACTCCATATTTAATGGCTGTAAATATAGAGTCTCTTACACGTTTGTACTGTTCTGCACCATAATTAAACCCTGCAATTGGTAAGAATCCTTGGGTAATTCCATAAACTGGAAATAAAGCAAACATTAACATTCTACCAACAATCGCGTAAGCTGTCACTGATGTTTCACCTCCTAAATTGAATAAGATATTATTCATTAAGAGATATGTAACACTTACAATGGCTTGTCTAGCTAAAGTCACAAAACCTAAACCTCCTATTTCTTTGATGATTGGAAAATTCAGTTTGTAAAAACACTCTGTGATTTTCAATTCTGAATTATTGGATAAAAAATACCAGACAATAAATCCTAAACAGAGCATGTATGAGCCTGTTGTTGCCCAAGCCGCACCATGCATACCATAGCCTAATATTTTTATAAAAATATAATCTAAGATTAGATTACCAACAGAAGGAATCATCATGGCATACATCGCAAATTTTGGTTTGCCTTCTGCACGGATTACGGTATTTCCCATCATACATAAGGCTAAAAAAGGCACACCATACAATACTATTGTGTAATAAATCTTTGCAGGATTAAATATGTCTCCCTTACCACCAAAAGCTGGTATAATACTATCCACAAAATACAAACCAGGAATAACGAAAGAGACCGTTAGTAAAAGTGTAAGCGTAATTTGATTCCCAAAAGTAGCTAAAGCTTTTTCTCTATTGTTTGCTCCAAGTGCTCTAGAAATAATTGAAGAACCACCAATACCAATAGCCATACCCAAAGCAGCTATAAAAAACGACACTGGCAAAACTACATTTATCGCAGCAATAGCATTAGGTCCAATCCAATTACCAACAAAAATAGTATCTACAAGAATGTTAAGTGACATTACCAAAATACCTATAGAGGCTGGCACAGCTTGTTTTACTAGCAATTTACCTATTGGTTGACTACCTAAATCTTGTGAGGATACTTTAGCCATTTATTACACTGCTAAAGTTTCAGAAGTTGCCCATTCTTCAATCATATTAGTCAATACTTGTGCAAAATCATCTCTATCATTTAAACAAGGTATTACCGTAAACTCCTTTCCACCTACTTCGTGGAAGATTTCTTCACCTTCCATAGCAATTTCTTCTAAGGTTTCTAGACAGTCACTAACAAAAGCTGGAGTTACAATAGCCATTTTTTTAATGCCTTCTTTACCCATATGTTCAATGGTTCTGTCTGTATAAGGTTTTAACCATGGATCGAAACCTAATCTAGATTGAAAGGTTGTAGAGTAAGTGCCATTTTTGAGTTTTAATTTCTTAGCCACATTTACTGTAGTAATTTCGCATTGATGACGGTAACAAAACTCGTGTTGCTTGCTCCCCATTTTAAAACAACATTTTCCGTTCATCTTACAATTGCCGTTGGTTATATCGCTTTTTCTTATGTGACGTTCTGGTACACCATGATAACTGAATAAAATGTGCTCGTAATCTAAACCATCCAGCTTTTCGGCAATACTTTGCGCTAAGGCTTCTTTGTAATCTTCTCTATGGTAAAACGCAGGAGTTTTGGTAATCTTTAATTGTGGAAAATGTTGAGCAACCAACTCGTCTACCTTTACATCAATAGTTTCTGTAGTTGCCATAGCGAACTGTGGATACAACGGAATGGTTTTTACCTCTGTACATCCTTTGTCTATCAATTCCTGTAATCCCTTTTTTATACTCATACTTCCGTAACGCATAGCCAAAGCTACAGGATAATCTACCTTATTCTGTACCTTTTCTTGAAGTCTTTCGGACAGTACAATCAATGGAGAACCTTCTTCCCACCAAATTTTTTGATAAGCCTTAGCAGAGGCTTTTGGTCTTGTATTTAAAATTATACCTTTTACCAATAATGTGCGTGCCCAAAGAGGAAGATCAATAACACGTTCATCCATTAAAAACTCATCCAAATACTTCTTTACATCTTTTGGATTAGGGCTATCTGGTGATCCTAAATTAACAAGTAAAACTCCTTTTTTCATTCTTCAATTTTTCTAAAAACAAAAATACAACCCTTTCACTATACAATACAATTGCATGTATTGGTTTTATTTATAATGCTATGTTAAATACTGTTTTCACTTTTTTTGAGTTGTTATATTTAACAAGGAATATCTATAATATTAGTTTTTAAACGAGTTTTAATAATTAAGCATGGCTATTTCAATGATTTAAATATCTTTACAAGTCCTGATTACAACGTACAAAATGAAAAAAATTCTTACAGCCCTAATACTCACAATTTCAATCACAGCCTTTTCACAACAACAATATCAGAGCCTTCTCTGGGAAATCTCTGGCAATGGTTTAGAAAAACCATCATACTTGTATGGCACCATGCATGTGAGTAAAAAAGTTGCGTTTAGATTGGATGATGTTTTCTATGAAGCTCTTAATAAAAGTGAGTGTATTGCATTAGAGTCTGATCCAATCACGTGGCCAGGTTTCAACTATGACATGATGATTGATGAAGTGGCATTTTATAATAATTATAGACAAGGTTTTTACACCAATCTTTTTAAGTTAACCCATCCTGAAGAAATGGCCGTAAGAGCATCTGTTAGGATGGATAATGGAGCCGTAAATGCTTACTTGTATAGAAAAAGTAATGCTGCAGATAATTTTGAAGAAGAAACCTATCTAGATATGTTTATTTATCAAGCAGGTAAGAAAAATGGTAAAGAAATTTATGGATTAGAAGATTTAGCAGAATCTCGATACCTAACCACCAAAGCAGCATATAACACCAACAAAAAAGATATAGACCCTTGGCTACAAAAACTTTATGCTAAGGAGAACCCTTATTTAATTCAAGAAAACCTTTATCGTGATAGAAATTTAGATCTTTTAGATTCTATAGGAGCTGGTTCTAATACCGAGTTTTACAGAGAGAATATGCTCTTTATTAGAAATGAGAATATGGTAAACTCATTGGTAGATTTAATGCCAAAAAAATCTGTTTTTGCTGGCGTTGGTGCTGCGCATTTACCAGGAGATAAAGGCATGATTAATATGCTTCGCGAAAGAGGTTACACCGTTAAAGCTCTAACATCTGAACAAACTGATTTCAGTAAAACCGAAAAAACAAAACTAGATAGCCTTTTTGTAGAACCTGTTCTAAAAAAGCACACAACTCCCGATGGTTTTTTAAGCCTAAACACTTATGATGAATTACGCGAATTCTCCTATGGTGGACAGAAGTATTATTTAGATCCAGATATGACTAATGGAGCCTATTTAACGGTAAACAGAATTAGTAGATTTACCTATTTACCAAATGAAAAAGAGAACATGACACTTAAGGAAATAGATGATTTATTGTATGAAGATATACCTGGTGACATTGTAAAGAAAGAAGAATTAAAAGCACCATACCCTGGACTTAGCATCGTTAATAAGACAAAAAAAGGAGAATTTCAGAAATACCATATTTACCAAACACCTCTAGAAATTATTATTATAAAATATGCTGGTCGTAGCGATTTTGTTCTGAAACACGAAGCCAAAATATTTAATTCTATAGATATAAAAACACCTTCAGATTCTTTCACAACGTTTGTCTCACCAGCCAAAAAGTTTCAAGTTAAGTTTCCTGAATATTACGTAACAAGTAACATAGAAAACAAAGGCAAAAAGTTATTAGAAGGCTATAAAGACAACGCTTACTATTTTGTTGAAGAAGCTTCACTTCATGATTTAAGCTATATTGAAGAAGACAGTTTTGAAGCTAAATACTTTCATCATGCCCTTTATTTAAATTATAAACTTACTGAAGCTGAAGGTGGATTCAAAAGAGGTGATTATAAAACCTATGAGTCTCGTGCTGTTTTAGATTCAACATCTGGCAAAAACTTACACCTAAAAACTGTTGTGAAAGATGGAAGTTACTATCTTTTAGGTTATGTCGGCACAAACACTGATGATAAAACAGACTTTTTTAAATCCTTTAAATTCAATAAAACAGATTATTCTGGATTTGAGAAATTGGTAGACACCTCGCTTCATTTTACAGTAAACACCAATGCTAAATCTCCTTTGCCAAACCCTTATGGTTACGGTTACTATGGCTCTGACAAAGATGATAAAGATTACGAAGAAAAAACAAAGTCTACAACCTACTCTACAAAAGCTAATGAGCAAATAGAGATTACAAGAACCAAATTTCATGACTTGCAAATGTTTCACAACATTGATAGTCTTTGGCAAGATATAGAACGTAAAGCCAATGGTGCTACACGTTACTACACACCACAAAAGAAATTTAAAATTTTCAATAGGTCTAAGTCTAAAAAAGATAATATCTATTCCTATTCATTTAAGTATACAGACAGCAATAGTGCTAAGCAGGTTATGGTAAAAAACATCCTTAAAGAAGGTGTTCTTTTTGAACTAAAAACCATGACAGACTCTATAAGTGGACCCTCTAAATTTGTAACCGAATTTTACGATTCTTTTACTCCAATAGATACATTAATGGGTAAAGATGTACTAAAGGATAAAACAAGACAGTTTTTTGAAGCACTCAAAGAAAATGACAGCATTATTTTGGAATCCTATAGCCTTGTTAAGTTTAAAAAATATAACAGTAGAGACATCGTTTCAGTTTTAAAAGATTTTGAATTTGACAAAGAACGTTTAAACATAAAATCCCATTTGGTCAGTGAATTAGTTGAAATAGATCTTGAAAACAATCTTGACTTTATTAAGCAATTGTACTATGATAGCTACTCAGACCCTCAGACCCAATCGGCCATATTAGAAGGTTTATTTGATTCTAAGAAGAAGGAAAATTTTGAATTGGCAATGGACTTAATGGAACGTGATCTACCTCTAGGTGGTATAGGTGGAATATTTTACAACTACTACAGAAAGGATTCATTAGAGTTAAAAGCATCTATGTTTCCAAAAATTTTACAGTATAGTACCATTAGTGAGTATAAGCAACCGCTTTATGATTTATTAGCACGAGTTAAAGATTCTGGCTTAATAAAAACTAAAGCTTATAAAAAGTATAAAAACCAGATTATAAACGATGGTAAGATTGAGGTAAAACGCAGCTTAAGTAACTCTGGTTATGGTTATAATTCTTACTCAGACGACCTTTCAACCTACATTCATTTAATTTACCCATACAGAACCGAACGCTCTGCAAAAGACTTTTTTGAAAAGATGCTCAACGTAGATGACACCTATGCATTAGTGAGCTATTATGCGCTACTTGCAAAAAACAAAGAAAAAATACCAACAGAGTTAAAAGAAAAACTAGTTGAAGATGAAGAAAATCAGCACAGTCTTATAGAGGAGCTTGATGAGGCTAAACTATTTAGTACCATAAAATCGCTTAACATTAGTCAACAACAGTTCGCTAAGTCTAAACTATTGTCTAATATAGATTACGAAAAAGAAAAAGATTCTCTAGTCTTTTTAATGAAACGAGACTTTAAAACCGATAAAGGTAATAAAGATGCTGTTATGTATTTCTTTAAAATAGATAAGGACAGCGAATATTCTGGTAAATCCGAAGTACTTCATTATATCTCTTTCATAAAACCAAAAGATGGAAAAAAACTCGTTGTAGACTATTATGATATAAGCAATGGTTACGGTACTACTGTAGATGAAACCAAAGAACTAGACGAGCAAATTGAAGAAATTATTAATCTTGCCATTTACAAAGACCGAAAACGGGTAACACCAACCTCACGTGGTTTTAATGGGTATTATGATTATTAGATTGAATAAATACCTTCTTATTGTATTCGTTTTCTTGATAAACAACCTCAGTTATTCTCAAAGCTTAGACAGTTTACAACTAAAGAAATTTTATAAGGAAATAGATTCTATTGAATATTCGCCTGATGATTTTAACAAATTAAAACAACACATAAACTCTAATAGTCAAGCGCTAAAATTAATTTCTGAAAACGCCGCCAAAGGGAGCAAAAGTCACATTGAGTTACTTGAATTTTTAGAACTTTCATTCGATGAAGCTAAGGTTAAGTATGGGGAAAAGAATTTAAAGAGTCTGATTTTTTCATATTACAAATCCAACGAAATATTAGAAAAATTCAAGAAGTTAGACTCAAGTTTTCAGGCTCAAAACAACAGATTAAAATTAGAGCAAGATTCTATTTCTAAAAAAGTAGAGTTTAGTGATGAGATTAAAAAAGAGCTTGAAAATTACAGAAAGAAATTAGATAGTTTAAAGAAAAACTAAAATTAGAGCCACTTAACTAGAAGCCGTAATATACTTCTTAGGAGTCGTTCCAAATTTCTTTTTAAAAGCTGCAATAAAATGGCTGGCTGTACTATAACCTACTTTTAGCCCAACCTCATTAACATTATGGTCGCCAGACTCTAAAAGTTTGCGAGCCACTTCCATTTTATAGTCTAGTAAAAAGCCGTAAACCGTATCTCCATAAATCTGCTTAAAACCTTCCTTAAGTTTTTTGAGGCTTAATCCAATGGTTTCTGATAACTCTTGTAAAGTTGGTGGCTCAGCCATATTAGCTATAATAATATCTTTTGCCTTTTTAAGTTTTGCCACATTAACCTCATCTACCAAAAATGGACACTGCTCTACATCTGCATCTTCATTTCTATTAAAATACAAACTCAACAACTCATAAACTTTGCCTTTAAAATACAGTGGTTTTATCGTTTGGTTAAGATTAAAACTTATCATTTGGTTTAACACTACAGCCATAGATGGATTTATATTTCCGTCTGTATAGTACTTTTTGTTTTTATTCTCATCCGATAAAAAGGTAACGTAGTTGGCATCTTGAGAAAAGAGACTGTGAAATTTTTTTATTGACATCACAAAAGATACCAACCAAGAATGTGGCTGCATTTCTAAATGAATTGGTAAATCGCGTTGTGGGTTATAAAGAAGTAAAGACGTTTCCTCTTTAATGTTTAGTGTATACGTTCCGTTATTAAACACAAAATTAGCTGAACCTTTAGTACAAAAATGAAATTGTATAAACGTGCTATCAATCTCACGCTCAAGAATTTCTACAGCATCGTTTTCATTCTTGTGTGTTAATACAAAAAAGCCATCTTCAATAAAAGTTTCCTCAAAAGCACCTCTAGCGATACTTTTTGAAACTATATTTTCTAATTTCATTTTATCCTTATTTAGATTCGTTCTAAACAAAGGGATGATAAACCCTTGATTTTACTACAAAAATATGACAAAAATCATGTTTTCAGAAAAAATCCCCCTAAAAAACCCGAAACGACACTTTATGTTCCTTTAGCGTTATTTTTTTTGTAGCATCAAACATAAATTTGCTTTGTTAATTTCCAAGTCAGGTAAACGAGCGAATGCAACATCATAAAAACACATATTTTTATGCCATAGGTCTTAGCTATCAAAAAGCTGATGCCGAAGTGCGTGGTCATTTTAGCCTAAGCGATACTGCTAAACAAAACCTATTAGCAGAAGCAAAGCAAAATGGGATAGAAAGTCTTATTGTAATTTCTACTTGTAACCGTACAGAGTTATACGGTTTTGCCGAGCATCCTTACCAACTTATACACTTGCTTTGCGAAAACACAAAGGGTACTGTAGAAGAGTTCCAAGATGTAGCATATGTGCATAAAGGCAAAAGCGCCATAAACCATATGTTTAGAGTTGGCTCTGGTTTGGACAGTCAAATTTTGGGTGATTTTGAAATTATAAGTCAGTTAAAATTTGCAGCAAGAGCTTCAAAAAAAGAAGGCTTATTAAACTCGTTTACTGAGCGTCTAGTAAATTCTGTAATTCAGGCGAGCAAACGCATCAAGAACGAAACCGAATTATCTTCTGGTGCAACATCAGTGTCTTTTGCTTCTGTTCAGTACATTATGAATAATGTTGAGCATATTTCAGAAAAAAATATTCTACTTTTCGGTACAGGTAAAATAGGTCGTAATACTTGCGAAAATTTAGTAAAGCACACTAAAAACTCGCACATCACCCTTATTAACAGAACAAAAACTAAAGCTGAAGAAGTTGCAGGAAAATTTAATCTTATTGTAAAAGATTACGAAAATCTTGAAACTGAAATTAACAACTCTGATATTGTCATCGTAGCTACAGGTGCACAAAATCCTACTGTTTTTAAAGATTTAATTACCACAGAAAAACCATTATTAGTTTTAGATTTATCCATCCCAAAAAATGTGAACGAAGATATAACTGAGTTAAAAAATGTATCTTTAGTACATATGGATGATTTGGCTAAAATTACGGACGATACTCTAGAAAAGCGAAAAGCATTTATACCAAATGCAGAAGCTATTATAGAAGAAATTATGGCCGATTTTAATACATGGCTAAACACCTTAAAGTTTGTACCAACAATACAAGCCCTAAAACATAAACTTACCGATTTTAAAAATTCGGAATTAAATACACAACGTAAAAAATTATCCGATTTTAACGAAGATCAAGCAGAACTGATTACCAACAATATTATTCAAAAAATAACCAATCAGTTTGCGCACCACTTTAGAGAAGACAATGATACGTCTGATGAGAGTTTAGAACTCATCAAAAAAATATTTCAGCTAGAAGAAACTTCACAGAATGTCTAAAATTATTCGCATTGGCACACGCGATAGCCAATTAGCACTATGGCAAGCTAAAACTGTACAATCGCAGTTAGAACGCTTAGGCCACAAAACCGTATTAGTACCTGTAAAATCAACAGGGGATATTGTACTTGACAAACCATTATACGCACTAGGTATAACTGGCATTTTTACCAAGACTCTAGATATCGCCATGCTTAATGAAGACATTGATATTGCAGTACACTCACTAAAAGATGTTCCTACAGTTTTACCAAAAGGCATTGTACAAGCTGCCGTTATAAAACGTGGTAATGTTAACGATACTTTGGTGTTTAAAAACAACGAAGAATTCTTATCAGCCAGAGATGCTGTAATTGCTACAGGTAGTCTTCGCAGACGAGCTCAATGGCTTAACCGCTACCCTACACATAAGGTTGAAAACATACGAGGCAACGTTAATTCAAGATTGCAAAAACTTGAGGATAACGAGCATTGGAATGGTGCTATTTTCGCTGCAGCTGGTATTGGTAGATTGAATATAAGACCAGAAAATGCTATCAATTTGCATTGGATGATTCCTGCTCCTGCGCAAGGTGCCATTATGGTTACTGCTTTAGAAAAGGATGAAGATATCCTAGAGATTTGCCAGGAAATTAATCACGAAGAAACTCAAATTTGCACAGCAATTGAGCGCGAATTTTTAAATAGATTAGAAGGTGGTTGTACAGCACCTATTGGAGCCTTAGCTTTTATTAAAAATGAAGAAGTCAATTTTAAAGGCATCCTTCTAAGTAAAGATGGTACCAAAAAAATAGAAGTTGCTAAAGTTGTTCCATTAGGTAAGCATAATGATTTAGCAGAATTTTGCGCCAATTACATTATAGGTAAAGGTGGTAAAACGCTTATTGATCAATTGCAACGTAGCGATAAGGAAACCAATATTTACTCTACCAAGAAACTTACAGACGACCAACTACTATTATTTCATAACGATGTTGTTGCGGATAGTAATGATGCGATTAAAATCAGTCTTAATCGTATTCCAAAAACGATAGTGCGTAATGAAATTAAAAATGTAATTATTACAAGTAAAAATGCGATTGAAGCTTTGCTTCATAATTTTTCAGCAATAGAGTTACAATTCAAAAATATTTATTGTGTTGGCAGACGTACAAAGCGTTTGGTTGAAAAACGAATAGGCAAAGTCACACACACAGAATCTAATGCTAAAAAATTAGCCAACTATTTGGTTGAATATATTGAAGGTACAGAAGTCACCTACTTTTGTAGTGACTTACGACTAGATGATTTACCTAACATTCTATCTGAAAACAACATAACAGTTAACGAAGTTGAAGCCTACCAAACCAAGTTTGACGCTGATAAAGTTGACGCTAAAGTAGAGGGAGTAATGTTTTATAGTCCTTCAACAGTAGAAAGCTATTTAAAACAAAATAAAGCCACTGGTATTGCTTTTTGTATAGGCGAAACCACAGCAAAAGCGGCAAGTCTGTATTTTGAAGATGTTCGCATTGCAAAAGTACCAACTGTTGAGAGTGTTATTGAGTTGGTGAATGATTATTTCCTGCAAAAGCAGGAATCTTAAAAAATTAAGTTACAATTAAACTAAATTCCTTCCATAAAAGGAATGACAGAACTATGATAAAGAACGATTTATACCTACGAGCTTTAAAAGGGGAAACTGTAGAACGACCACCTGTATGGATGATGCGTCAAGCTGGCAGATATCTTCCTGAGTTTATGGAAATTAAGGCTAAATACGACTTTTTTACTCGTTGTCGTACTCCTGAATTGGCAAGTGAGATTACCGTACAACCTATTCGTCGTTATGGTATGGATGCTGCTATTTTGTTCAGTGATATTTTGGTGATTCCACAAGCCATGAATATTGAGGTAGAAATGAAACCTAATTTTGGCCCATATTTACCAAATCCTGTCCGTTCACAAAAAGATGTGGATAATGTTATTGTTCCAGATGTTCATGTTGAGCTAGATTATGTAATGCAAGCGATAAAAGCTACCAAGGAATTACTTAATGACGATATTCCGCTTATTGGTTTTGCTGGTTCTCCTTGGACAATCCTTTGTTACTGCGTACAAGGTCAAGGTTCTAAAAACTTTGACAAGGCTAAAGAGTTTTGTTTTACAAACCCTGTTGCAGCTCATAATTTACTTCAAAAAATAACAGATACAACCATTGCTTACTTAAAAGCAAAAGTAACTGCTGGTTGTAACGCTGTTCAGATTTTTGATTCTTGGGGAGGCATGTTATCTCCAGTAGATTACCAAGAATTTTCTTGGCAATACATCAACCAAATCATTGAAGCTTTAAAAAACGATGCTCCTGTAATCGCTTTTGGTAAAGGCTGCTGGTTTGCTCTAGGTGAAATGGCGAAATCTAATGCATCTGCTTTAGGTATCGATTGGACCTGTTCTGCTAAAAACGCACGTTACTTAACTGGTGGAAACATTACATTACAAGGTAATTTTGACCCAACGCGATTGTTTTCACCACCTAGTGAAATCAAAAAAATGGTGCACCAAATGATTAATGAGTTTGGAAAAGATAAATACATTGTAAATTTAGGTCATGGTATTTTACCAAATATTCCGTTAGATAACGCCAAGGCTTTTATTGATGCTGTAAAGGAATATCAAAGTCCTTTATAGTCAAAACAAGGCTTAGCCCTTGTAACAATTAAATATGCTGAACGTCTTATCTTACATAAGTTGAACTATAAGGATTTCTACTTTCAAAGGAAAACATTATGATACAGGATATATATAGAGGACTTCAGGTTTACACGGGTGCTTACGGATTAATTTCAAAATTAAAATTGTGGAAATACTTCGTTATTCCTGTAATAATAAGCGTTATTGTTTTTGTAATGATTTTTGTTTCAGCTTATGGACTCTCTGATAATCTTGGAGAATGGATGGCTGGTATTTGGATTTGGGAAACAGGTAAGGCAACATTTACTGCTATTTCAACTTTTATTGCTGGTATTATCATTTTTGCAATTGGTCTAATTCTATATAAGCATATTATAATGGCATTGTCTTCGCCTTTTATGAGTCCCGTTTCAGAAAAGATTGAAGCTTACTTTACAGGCAAACCTGCTAAAAATTATGTAAGTACTAATTTCGGCAAACAGCTGGTAAGGGGTATTAGAATTGGTTTAAGAAACCTATCTAAAGAACTCCTTTACACACTACCAATATTAATTCTTAAACTTATTCCTGTCGTAAACATTTTCTCAACCGTATTACTCTTTTTAGTTCAGGCCTATTATGCAGGTTTTGCCAATATGGATTACACGCTAGAGCGTCATTTTAAATACAAAGAAAGTGTTGCATTTATACGACAACATAGAGGATTGGCCATTGGTAATGGTATTGGTTTTTTACTATTGCTACTCATTCCTGTCATTGGTGTTATCTTAGTACTGCCATTAAGTGTTACCTCAGCATCAGTGATTGCGGTAGATTTATTGTTTGATGATGACGAAGAGATTGGTTTTGAACCTTTTGATAAAATAGAACTTAGCTAATGACATTACGTTTTAATGATTTTGAAATTAGTGCTGTGCACGAAGGTGATGCCTGGAGGATTTGCGACTTTTGCGTTGCGAATTCAGATCGATTAAAACGTTATTTTCCAAAAACATTAGAGCAGAATTTAAATCCAACATTATCACAACTATTTGTAGACAAAAAGGTGAAACAATTTAGAAATAACGAAGAATTTTTGTTCACTTTAAAACATTCTGAAAATCGAAAACTAGTTGGCCTTATCTACATTAAAGAACTGAATTGGGACGCCAAACAAGGCGAATATGCATATTGCATAGACTACACTCAAAAAGGTAAAGAGTTAATGTCTAAAGCGATTTCAGAATTAAATCGAATTGCTTTTAACGAGTTGGGTTTAGAAACTATTCAAATTATTGTACATAAAGACAATCTTAGTAGTATAAGAGTTGCTAGAAACAACAACTTTGAATGGCATAAAACACTTAAAAATGAATTTACTCCTATCGGTGAAAATCCTTTGGATATGGAGTTATACGAATTATATAAATCATAGATTTTGAAAGACAAATTTTACAACTATATACAACAATTACAAGATACCATAACCTCTAAACTTGAAACTATTGATGGCAAAGCAAAATTTCAAGAAGATATTTGGAAACGACCTGAAGGTGGAGGTGGCAGAACTCGTGTTATAGAAAATGGTAATGTATTTGAAAAAGGTGGTGTAAATATTTCTGAAGTACACGGTAAATTACCAGATAGCATGCAGAAGTATTTTGGTGTAGAAGATGCTGATTTTTTTGCTTGTGGATTAAGCCTTGTTATTCATCCTAAAAGTCCAATGGTGCCAACTGTACATGCTAATTGGCGTTATTTTGAAATGTACGACCAAGACAGCAATATTGTAGACCAATGGTTTGGTGGTGGCCAGGATTTAACTCCCTATTATTTGTTTGAAGAAGACGCTAAACACTTTCATCAAACTTGTAAAACTGCTTGCGACACACACAATCCTGAATTCTACCCAAAATACAAGTCACGTTGTGACGAATACTTTTACAATGCACACCGTAACGAAGCACGAGGTTTAGGTGGTTTATTTTTCGATTATTGCAAAGCAAGTGATGACATGACTATGGAAAACTGGTACGATTTCGTTACCGAAGTTGGTAATAGTTTCTTAGAAGCTTATGTCCCAATTGTTAAAAAGCGTAAAGATTTGCCATACACTCAGGAACAACGCGATTGGCAAGAAATACGTCGTGGTCGTTATGTGGAATTTAATTTAGTACACGACAAAGGCACACTTTTCGGACTTAAAACCAACGGACGAATTGAAAGCATTTTGATGAGTTTGCCTCCACACGTGCAATGGGTTTATGACCATCATCCTGAAAAAGGAAGTGACGAAGAAAGATTGATTGATGTTTTACAAAATCCTAGAGAGTGGATTTAAGATTCAAAATAGTGATCCTGTTTCTCTTTTGTGGATTCTTACACTCACAACAAGACAGTCTAACTACGAATGAATATATAACAACTTTTCCTAGTAAAATATCGACTAGAATTTCATTAGTAAATACTTCCAATAGTTTTATTCTAAATGATGTTGCAAACAATGCCAAATACGAACTAAAACCAAATGTAAGGGAGTATCTAGGTTTTTCAGTTCTTTTCAGAAGTATTGAAATAGATTATGGGTTTTCTCCTAAATTTTTCAATGCTAATAAAGACAATGACAACTCCAGACTTTTCAACCTAAATATTAGGGCATTTTTAGGTCAGTGGATGCAAACTATTGATCTATATAATCAAAAAGGCTTTTACTTTTCTTCAGACAATCAAAGAGTTAATCTCAGTGGTATAAAAACCTTTAAAATTGGCGGATCGACTTCATATATTTTTAATAAGAATTTTTCGTTTAGAGCTATAGGTTTTCAAAATGAGTGGCAAACAAAAAGTGCTGGTAGCTTCATACCTTCTATATATTACTATTATACAAAATACCATTTAACCTTAGAAGATATTGATGAGAAAGCATCTTCATTTGACATTGCTGTTGGTCCTTCATACTATTATAATTTTTGTTTAAATCGAAATTTTATATTCTCCTTGGGTGCTCATGCCGGTGTGGGTTTAAATCATAGTTCAAATCTAGGAGAAGGAGATTTCACTTCTATTTTATATGATTTTTCTGGGAGAGCAGTAGTCGGTTATAACTCTGATACTTTTTTTGCAGGAATAAACTCAAATATCATCTTACTTGAACACAAGATTGATGCCTATACGGTACAAGATGATACGATTCCTTTTTTGGAATTCTACATAGGTTATCGCTTTAATGCTCCTAAAAAATGGGTTAAATTTGCTGATGATTTCAATAAAAAATATGGATTATAAAATACTTGATATATGTTCCCAATACGAAGAAATAGAAGATTAAGAACCAACGAAGCTATTAGAAGTTTAGTTAGAGAAACTTATATAACAGCAAACGATTTTTTAGTGCCGCTTTTTGTGGTTGAAGGAAACGGTGTAAAAGAAGAAATTGCTTCTATGCCTAATTACTATCGTTTTAGCCTAGACTTACTTAAAGACGAAGTAAAAACACTTTGGAATTTAGGTTTAAAATCGGTTTTGCTATTCGTTAAAGTTGACGATAAATTAAAAGACAGCAAAGGTACCGAAGCATTAAACCCAAATGGTTTGATGCAACGCGCTATACAAACTGTAAAAGCCGTTTGCCCAGACATGTTGGTAATGACCGATGTGGCTTTAGATCCATTTTCATCATATGGACATGATGGTATTGTTGAAAATGGGAAAATCATCAATGATGCTACCGTTGAAGTTTTAGCCGAAATGAGTATCTCTCATGCCGAAGCTGGTGCCAACTTTGTTGCACCAAGTGATATGATGGATGGTAGAATTATTGGTATTCGAGAGGCATTGGATCAATCTAACCTAATCGATGTTGGAATAATGAGTTATTCTGCTAAATATGCATCAGCTTTTTATGGCCCTTTTAGAGATGCCTTGGATTCTGCTCCTGTAGATATGGTAGATGTACCGCAGGATAAAAAAACCTATCAAATGGACTTTGCCAACAGAGAAGAAGCACTAAGAGAAACCGAAATGGACATTAACGAAGGTGCTGATATTGTTATGGTAAAACCAGGATTGTGCTATCTGGATATTGTAAGGGATATTAAAAACACCTTCGATGTACCATTAGCTGTTTACCAAGTATCTGGCGAATATGCAATGTTAAAAGCCGCAGCAGAAAAAGGTTGGTTAGACCACGATGCTGTAATGCTAGAGCAAGTCACTGCTATTAAACGTGCTGGTGCTGATATTATCGCCAGTTATTTTGCTAAGGATGTTATGAAATTGATTTCGTAACTTAGCAATAACTTAAACCAAAAAAATTAATGGGTCTACTCATATTCTACGCTGTAATCTCTATTTTCTTTTCCTTTTTGTGTTCTATTCTCGAAGCTGTTTTACTAAGTATTACACCTACTTTTATTAACGTAAAAAAGAAAGAAGGAAAAGCTTACGCCAATAACCTCGAAGAATTAAAGAAAGACGTTGATCGTCCATTAATTGCTATTTTGACCCTAAATACCATAGCACACACTGTTGGTGCTATTTTGGTTGGTGTACAAGCAAAAGTGGCGTATGCAGAGCTATATGGGAATACAAAAAGAAGTGTTCTTGGCATAGAATTAACCGAAGATGTTATGGTCGGTATAGTATCTACTATAATGACCATTCTTATTCTGGTTGCTTCAGAAATTATCCCAAAAACCATAGGTGCAACCTATTGGAAACAGCTTGCTAATTTTACAGCAAAAGCACTCAATGTTTTAATATTTCCATTAAAATGGACTGGTATTCTGTGGGTATTACAACTTACAACAAAACTTATTGGTGGCAAAGGTCATGGTAGTGTTTTAAGCAGAGAAGGATTTGTTGCCATGGCAGATATAGCACACGAAGAAGGTGTGTTTGAAGAAAGTGAAAGTAAGGTCATTAAAAACCTTCTTAACTTTAAAGAAGTACGTGCTAAAGACATTATGACTCCTCGTACTGTTTTAAAAACGGAGAACGAAACGATGACCGTCAGAGACTTCTTTGAGGCTAATTCTAATATTCGTTTTTCTAGAATTCCTGTGTTTACAGAAAACCCTGATAACATTACAGGACTTGTTTTAAAAGACGAAGTTTTTAAAGAAATGGGATTAGGTAATGGTGATAAATTACTGTCTGAAATAAAACGAAGCATCATTATTGTAAACCGAAGTCTTCCAATTCCGACACTTTTTGAACAATTAGTAGAAAGTAGAAATCATATGGCTTTGGTTGTTGATGAGTACGGTTCAGTAAGTGGTATCGTCACTATGGAAGATGTGATTGAAACCTTACTTGGATTAGAGATTATGGACGAAAGTGATAATGTTTCGGATTTACAATTACTCGCAAGAAAAAGTTGGGAAAGCAGAGCAAAGCGTCTTGGTTTATTAGACAACGACAATCCTGAAAATTAATGGACATCTGCTATATTGAAACACCTCTTGGATATGCTAAAATTATTGGTAACCAAGACGGCATTACTTCCGTTTCAATAGTAGACACAAATGAAGATACGTCTGAAAGTATTCCTGAATCACTTTTAGATTGTGTTTCTCAACTTAAAGCCTATTTCAATAATAAGCTTAAAACTTTCGATTTAAAATTAAACCCTGAAGGCACAGATTTTCAGAAAAAAGTCTGGAATCAACTATCTAAAATCCCTTACGCAAAAACCATTTCTTACCTAGACCTAGCTAAACAACTTGGAGATGCCAAAACCATACGTGCTGCAGCAAGCGCAAACGGCAAAAATCCACTTTGGATTATTGTACCTTGTCATCGTGTTATAGGCACAGATGGAAGTCTTACAGGTTATGCTGGTGGTTTACACCGTAAGCAATGGTTGCTCAATCACGAAAGTGAATACAAGCAACAGACGCTTTTTTAAATCCTATTTTATTATATTTAAAATTCTTAAATCAATCTGATGAAATGAGCCTAAACAATAAATTTGATATCAACAGAAATAATAATGGCGAATTCCATCTGACATCTAAAAAAACAATAAATTTTAGCTGATGAAATTCTTAAAAAAACTACTCAAATTTTTGGTTGTCCTTTTTGGACTAATCATTATCGTTCTATACATTACAGATACAGATTACCTACTAAAAGCTGTGCGCACAATCTATTTAAACGGTCACAGTACGGCTTTTCTTGAGGACTACAAATACTTTGATAATAAAGAAATAAAAGCTAGCGATAATCCTCAGCCTTGGCCAAACCACAAAGATTATAATTCTGTAAAACCAACCGAAGAACTTTCTAAAGCAAATAAAGATTGGGGAACCATTGCTTACGTGATTATTAAAAATGATAGTATTTGGTTTGAAGAGTACTACGATGGCTTTGGTGAAGACTCTAAATCCAATTCCTTCTCAATGGCAAAAAGCTATGTATCTGGTATGTTAGGCAAAGCTATAATGGATGGTTATATTAAAAATTTAGATCAGCCTGTTTGTGATTTTCTTCCTGCATTTTGCGATGATAAAGCCAAAAAAATGACTGTAGGAGATTTAAGTAGTATGGCATCTGGAACCAACTGGGATGAAGCTTATTATTCTCCATTATCTATTACAACTCGCGCTTATTTTGATGACGATTTGGCTAAAGTTTGTAATGGACTAAAAGTCGTTGAAGAACCAGGACAAGCCTTTAAATATGCTAGTGGTGATACACAAATGCTAGCCATGGTAATTGAAAAAGCGACAGGAAAAAAACTATACAAATACTTAGAAGAAAGTTTTTGGAAACCTTTAGGAAGCGAAAACGATGTGCTTTGGCAGGTCGATAGCAAAGACCACGATTTGGTGAAAGCCTATTGCTGTATTGCCGGAAATGCAAAAGATTTTGCGCGTTTTGGAAAGCTGTATAAAGATCATGGCAAATGGAATGGGAAACAAATCTTAGACTCAGCTTTTGTTGCTAAATCCATTACTCCTCGTTTTGCTGAAAGCCCAGAATATGGATATGGTTGGTGGATGAAAGATGTTAATGGTAAAAGCTTTAAAATGATGCGTGGACACCTTGGGCAATACGTTATTGTTCAACCAGAAGACAATGTAATTATTGTAAGGTTAGGACACCAAAAATCGCCAGATGCAGGTGTTGGTGCATTTACCTTTGACATTAGCTTATATATTGATGAGGCTTATGAAATGTTAGGTTTATAATTTCAATACTAAATTGATTTAATGGAAAAACCTCTTTCAAATAAAAATGTTTACTATTTATTGATAGGAGCATTTTCATTATTCCTTTTTATTGAATTGAGCTATTTTTTAGGTATTATTTTCAGAGATTTACTTATAATTTCTAATCAAAATCCCCTTTTAATTTTCATCTTAAATGAAGGTTTAGAATTTTTTTCTTTTATATCATTTGTAATATTTGGCTTAAGATTTTTATCTAGAAAGAGTTTTACAACTAAACAAATTCGATCAGTGACAATTTTTGTGATTATGTCATTTGTACTAACCCATGTATTACAAGCTTTTTTTAGAGCTTTTGTTGATTTAGAACAAACAAGCTTAGAACGTTTTGAAAATTACGTAAGCTATTTGAATAAGCACTACATATTATATCTTATAGCTTCTTTACTAAGTTATTCTAAATATATAATTTTTGCTTTAATTTTATTTAACTACCTTAGGGTCAATGATTTCAAAACTCAATCTTGAAAATATATTATTCCTAGATATTGAAACCGTTCCGGAAACGGAAAAGTTTTCAGAGCTAGATGCTACCAAACAGAGTCTTTGGGAAGCTAAATCTAGATATCAACGTAAGGAAGAGTTTTCGGCTGAAGAGTTTTATGACAGAGCTGGCATTTGGGCAGAGTTTGGTAAAATCATTTGTATTTCGGTAGGTTATTTTAAAATGGAAGGCGATATCCGAAATTTTAGAGTGACTTCTTTCTATGGTGAAGAAGATAAGATTCTAAAAGATTTTAAGAACCTCATCATTTCTCATTTCAGCCAAAATAAGCATTTGCTTTGTGCACATAATGGTAAGGAATTCGACTTTCCTTACATAGCAAGACGCATGATTATTCATAATATAGAATTACCATACAAACTCAATCTATTTGGTAAAAAACCTTGGGAAGTACCTCATCTAGATACTCTAGAGTTATGGAAATTTGGTGATTATAAAACCTATACTTCTCTAAAACTACTAACCAATGTATTTGGTATTCCTTCACCTAAAGACGATATAGATGGCAGTGAGGTTTACCGCGTATATTATGAGGAAAATGATATTGACAGAATCATTACCTATTGCGAAAAAGACACTGTTGCTGTAGCACAAATTTTCTTGCGCTTACGAGGAGATGAATTGCTTCATGAGAATGAAATAAAACACATATAAAAAAGTCCTGATTTTCATCAGGACTTTTTATTAGTTAATCATACTAAATTAAAATTACTGTTTTATAAATCTTTTGGTCATAGTGCCTTCTTCTGTAGTAAATCTTATTTGATATACTGAGCCTTCCAAAGAACTTATGTCTATCTTGTTATTTACTAAATTTCCTTTAGCAACTAAATGACCAAGTGTATTATAAATTTCATAACTAACTTCTTTATAGTCTGTTAAAACATTTAAACTATTCCCTTTAACAGGATTTGGATATAGTTTAAATTCCTTAACATGATCTGTTGTAGCGGTAACATCTTCTCTAGTAGTTCCTGCTGTTGTTAAACTAACATTATCAATAGCTATATCAGCTTGCCAAGTACTACCAACAAATCGATTAAAACGCAGTTGCACACTTGTGCCAACATAAGCAGACAAGCTTACACTTGCTGACTGCCAAGAATTACCCAAGTTTCCTGAACTAGTCCAAATACTAGCCCATGTTGCCCCATTGTCTTCACTAATTTCTAGATCTAAGGTACCCATATCTGCTGCACCATATTGATGATAATTGAAGTTAAATGTCGCAGATGCGGCAGAACTCAAGTCAAAACAAGGCGAATTTAAAATCGCTCTTCTACTAGGATAGTTTGGGCTAGATGCTTCTACATAAACATAATAAGTTCCATCAGCTGCACTCGAAGGACCTGTGTTACTCGATGGTGTCCCATTAGCATCAATAGTCCAATCTATATCATCTGCACTTGATTGAGACCAAGATCCAAGGGTGTTTTCAAAACTTTCTGAATATGGGAAAGATGAAATTCCACCTAAACAGCCATTATTAGCAGCTCCTTCTGTTAAACTCACTGAGTCTATAGCAATATCTGCTTGCCAAGTACTACCAACAAATCGATTAAATCTTAATTGAACAGAGCCACCTACATAACTATCTAAATTAATATTAACACTTAACCATTGATTGCCTTGATTCCCAGATTGACTCCAAATACTTGTCCAAGTTGCTCCATCATCATCACTAATCTCTAAATCGATTGTTCCCATATCTGTTGCACCATACATATGATACATAAAACCAAAGTTTGCTTCTGAAAGTCCGCTTAAATCAAAACAAGGCGAGTTTAAAATAGCTCTTCTGCTAGGATAGTTTGGACTAGATGCTTCTACATAAACATAATAGCTTCCACTAAAAGCACTTGATGGTCCTGTATTACTTGAAGGTGTTCCATTAGCATCAACAGTCCAGTCTATATCATCAGCATTTGATTGCGTCCATGCTCCTAGAGTGTTTTCAAAACTTTCTGAATAAGGGAAGGAAGAAATTCCACCAGAACATCCTGTAGAAACTTCTGAAACAGTAATAGTTCTTGTAACTTCTACTGCGACATTTCCTGCAGCATCACTTACATTGTAGGTTACAACATAAGTTCCTGTACTATTTGTATCAACCACATCTCCTCCAATTATAATATTTGCTGTAATATCTCCATCTACATTATCGGTTGCTGTGGCTCCAAGTTCAGTGTATGTTTCACCTACATTCAAACTAACCGATGATGAACCAATCAATGTAATTACAGGTGCCGTAGTATCTGGATTTACGGTAACTGTTCTAATAACTTCTGTTGCAGCATTTCCAGCGGCATCACTCACATTATAAGTTATTACATAAGTTCCTGGTGTGTTTGTATCTACAGTATCACCACCTATAACAATATTTGCTGTGATGTCTCCATCCACATTATCAGTAGCTGTGGCTCCTTGTTCTGTATAAGTTTCTCCAACTAATAAGCTAATAGAAGAAGCACCATTTAATGTAATCACTGGAGGTGCGGTATCTGGCCCTGAAGTGGTTAAAGAAACATCATCAATAGCAATATCAGCTTGCCACGTGCTTCCTATAAACCTGTTAAAACGTAACTGAATTCCTTTACCTGTATATGCATCTAAATTTATAGAAGCACTTAACCACTGATTTCCTTGATTTCCAGATTGACTCCAAATACTTGTCCAAGTTGCTCCATCATCTTCACTAACTTCAAGATCAATTGTTCCCATGTCAGCTGCACCATACATATGATACATAAAGTCAAAAGAAGCAGATGATACACCATTAAGGTCAAAACATGGTGAATTTAAAATTGCTCTTACACTTGGATAATTTGGACTAGAAGCTTCTACATAAACGTAGTAAGTTCCTTCCGCAGCACTTGATGGTCCTGTATTACTAGATGGTGTTCCACCTGTATAAACTGTCCAATCAATATCATCTTCACTTGATTGTGTCCAATCTCCAAGGGTGTTTTCAAAACTCTCTGAATATGGGAATGTTGAAATTCCTCCTGAACACCCATTTGATGGTTCAACTACTGTAACCGTTCTTATTACCTCAGCGGCATTATTTCCAGCAGCATCACTAACATTATATGTTATTACATAAGTCCCAAGTACCGAAGTATTCACAGTATCACCACCTATTACAATATTAGCAGAGATATCACCATCAATATTGTCGGTAGCGGTTGCTCCAAGCTCGGTATACGTTCCTCCTTGTGTTACATTTATACTTGAAGCTCCATTTAAAGTAATAACTGGTGGTGTTGTATCTGGTCCTGAACCTTCAATAATTACTGTGTAATCTTCAACTTCACCATAAGTAAATGTTTCACATTCTGTAGGAATACCATTGTATTTCATAGAAACTCGCATACGCGTAGAATTTTCTACTGCACTTGAAGGTATCGTAAAACTTCCTGAAACTGGTGTTGCGGTTGTAGCTGCCTGCGACCAAACTTGTTCTCCAGCATCACTAAAATCACCATCTCTATTGTAATCAATCCATACTGAATACCCTTCAGAATAGGTTGTTCCTGTCCAAGTTGGAGTAATCGTAATTGTGTATTGAGTATCTTTGGTTAATGCGGTAGAAATGTTTGTGAAGTCAGAATAAAATTGTCCACCTGAAGTATTATCAATAGTGTTCAGTTGTACTCTTCCAATATATTCATCATTCACATTTGTACTGGCTGAAGAACAATAATTGAGCTGAACATCTGTAGTTGTAAAATTAACTATAGCACTAAAAGCAGATGTAGATGTATCTGGACATTCACTTCTTACTTGTGCCTCATATTGCGTCAATGGACTTAAGCCCGTTAGATTAGAGGAAATACCATTAACATTTAAAGTCGTCCATGTACTTGTTCCAACTTGTCTGTATTGCAAATCATATGATGCTCCAGGTACCGCATTCCAACTTAAAGTTGCCGTATTAGACCCAATGTTTGAAGCTGCTAATGCGGTTGGTACTGTCGCATTACAAACTACTTGACCAGCAATAGTGAAATTGCTATTAGAAATATCGAAGAATATATGGTTTGAGCCTCTGACCATTATTCTATTTTGTGTTCCTACATTGTTAGGGACAACTATATCATGAGCGCCATCATTAGTAACACCAGTAGCCAATGTTATTGGATACGTGTCTCCACCATCTGTAGACAAGAAAATATCTACGTTTGCAGCATTTACACCATTACCTGTTGTACCTGCAACATCCCAAGTTACGGTTTGCGTCGTTCCTGCATTCCATGTTATATTGGTATTTGGTGAATTAACCACAAAAGGTCCTGCACTACTATTTACAGAGACAACCATGTCATCACTATTATTCGATCCTCCACCTGCAACATTATCCCTAACTGTTAATCTGAAGTTTAATGTTCTTGCGACATTCGGCACAGCTTCCCACTGCCAAGATGTAGATCCGGTTTTTATAGTTTCCATTCTTGGGAAATAACGATGATTATCCGTTGTAGGTTCATAAGATCTAAAGGCTACACCTGTCGTTGCTGTAGTACTTGGATAGGTAGAGGAAGCATTGTTTTCATCATATTGCTCCCAACAATAGGTTAATACATCTCCTGAATCTGCATCTGTTGCAGAACCTTCTAAAACAAAAGGTGTTCCTCTTGGGATAGTATAATTAGAACCTGCATTGACTACAGGCACTGAGTTACCTGTATTTGTATTGGTTTGACAACTTGTTGACTTTATATAATTTGTTACCTGCTCTATTGAAACCGCATGAAAGTATGGGTCACTATTACTCTGAACGTCTGTTGCACCTGTAATACCTGCATAACCCATTATGGTTGAACCACTACCTGGCTCCATCTGTGCGTTTGTACCTTCATTACCATTAAACGTCCAAGTATGATTTGCACCAAACTGGTGCCCTAACTCGTGTGCAACATAATCCACATCAAAAGGATCTCCTTCTGGAACTGTATGTGATGTCCACCCACTACCTTTTGATCCATTAACACAAACACAACCTATACAACCTGCATTCCCATTATTCTGTAGGTTTGCAAATAAATGACCTACATCATAATTAGCTTCTCCAATAACACTTGTTAATGTACTCTGTAATTGAGAATTGTAGTTTGAAGTTGTATTACCATAAGGATCACTTCCTGTATTAGTGTAGATAACGCTATCGGTATTGGCAATTAATACCATTGTTACATTAAAATCTGCCTCATAAATACCGTTAACCCTAGTCATTGTGGTATTGATCGCCGCAAGAGCTTGTGCTACCGTACCACCATGATACTGTGTGTATTCACCAGTCGCTGATACTGCTAAACGATATGTTCTTAAAATAGAATCATCTGCATTTTTCATTGTGAAATCAGATGATACTCTTCTTCTTATTCGTTCTGATACTTCACACTCAAAATCATCGTTGTAATTAATACGGTTTTCTCTATTAAAAACGATATAAGAATCGAATCCTCCTGATATAGGCTCAATAAAAGTATTACCATTACTAGACAAAATCATTCCATTAAAACCCTCTGGAGAGAGACTAAATCTTAAAATAGATGAAGGATCATCAATTCCCTGACCCATATAAGATCTAATCTCTGGAAAACGTTCCTGCAGATCAGGATGCATAACTGAGGCTTCCTTAATTGAAAATCGTTCTAATTTTCCTTCTGAATTTGGGAAGGATAAAACTGTGTTAGAAGTTACCGAAAATTGATTTCGTTGAGCAACACCGTTTAAGGCCTGCTTTAGTGCTTGTGAATTCAAACTAAATGTTTGAAATTCTTTTAAGGTCTGATGACTTTCCTTTAAAAGCTTACTAGAATTAGAAGCTTGTTTCTCCCAAAAAACTCTGTTTTGAGACCACATGATGGTTGTTCCCATCATAGCGATGAGCAACAATAATTTAATTTTCATAATGCTGAGAAAAATGGATTAATTAATAGCTTTATTTGTCAAATTAATAATTTTAAAGCTTTGTGGTTTTTGATTTGTTAATTTTTATATCCTAAATTATAAAATGTGTGGAAAAACCGTAATTGAAAGTAAGAATGTATTTACTTAATGATTTTAAACAAAAAAGCTCAGGCAGAACGCCCGAGCTTTTTCTTATCTGTTCTAAAAGATTATTTTATAATAAGTTTTTTAGAAATTATACTATTAGTGTTTTTAAGCTGTACTAAGTAAATCCCTTTTGTGAACTGAAATGTATTTATAGTGTTAGTCGTGGTTCCTTCTTCTAAATGTCTCGTGAGTACTTTTCTTCCTCGTATATCATATAAAGTAAACTCTGTTGACTCTAGGATTTGTCCCTTAACCACTATACGCTTTGGATTATCTAAACTTAATACCTGAATTGCATCTAAACCAGTATCATTTATACTTAAAGTTCCTTGGCTAAATCTTAAATAAAAACGACCTATACCTTGTAAATCTGTAGCTGCTGTTAAGATATAATCCATATCATTAAGAAGTGTAAATGTATTACTCTGACTGTCTTCTAAATAGATATCAATATCATTTGGTAGTATATTATCGGACAAACTTATCGTTAGCTGTTGTCCTGCTGTTGCGTTTATACCCAGAGGAATAATTGCATTATTAGAAATGTCGGAATTTGAAATAGCTTGAATAGCCATATCTGTTCCATCATTTTCTTCAACTAATTGTGAATAGATACTAAAACTTGGCGCAATACTTCCAAAAGTTCTAGCATCATAACCTGGGTCTAAACCTAATGACGCGTTGTCCGAAACATAGAACTCAGAATGGTAAACATCAGAGCCATTGGTAAGATTTAATTTAAAGTAAGAAATATTATCATTTCTACCTACAATAAAATCATCAGAGTTGCCTATTGTTCTCATAGCTGGTGTAAAACTTATATTTCCTCCACCAGCAACTGAAGCTACTAAAAATCCTTGTCCAGGCGTTATTATAGCATTCGGGTTTAGATCTGAATAGGCTTGATTCCAGATGGTCCAACCATTAGAAGCATCTCCGTCATAACCATATATACCAACACTTGGTGATGCTAATTGCGAGCTATTAGCCGCTAAGAAATCTGCTAAAGTGATGTACGAAGGATATGGATTACCAACGAGGTTCCATTCAGGATAGGTAGGTCCAGATACTACTACTGGAACATCAATAGTAGTTGTATTTACAGTACCTACAAATTCAAATGTAGAATTGTCTGTAGATGCAGCTCTATATCCAGTACCTGCATTTAATGTAGCTGTTTCAGTACTAGCATATAACTGATACGTATTTGTTGTTTTATCAAATGGACCAAATAGGTATTGTGTTCCACCTCCATTACTTACAATATTACTATTGTTACCTGCAAATACATTAAATGCTTGACCAGAAACTGGCGGAGCAATTAAATCATTCGCATCTTCTTCACCAACAGCTGCAGTATTGTTTGTATGTCTAAAGTATCTTACATTGCCTGTAACTGTGCCATTTGGTATTAAACTTGAATAATTATTAGATACAGAGTTTAATGTTAATGTACCATCGCTGACAACATCTCCATTTATAATAATTGAGCCTGTAGCGTTCACTACTGCTTCTGCGCCAACTCTAATGGTAAAATTGTTTATTTCAACATCTGTGGTTAGTGTACTTGTACCATCCGCAACTAAAGCATTTTCAGTACCTGTAGTATTATTAGGTGCATAAGGTGTCCAAGCATCGTTGGTGTATAATAAGCCATCAAAACCAATATTTACAGTATAATCCTCTACCTCACCATAATCAAAAGATTCACAAGACGTAGGGATGGCATTGTACTTCATAGACACACGCATTCTTGTTGAACCAAAAAGTGCATCAGTAGGTATTGTAATATTCCCTGAAACAGGATTATTTTGAGATGGAGCTTGTGAAAATACCAATTCACCTACATCTCCAAAATCTCCGTCCTGATTAAAATCTATCCATACAGCATACCCTTCATCAAAAGCACCTCCAGTCCAAAATGGAGAGATGGAGATAGAATAAGTGTTTTCTATATCTAAGTCTATACTTACACCTGTAAAATCAGAATAGCCTGTACTCGTTGTGCCAACTCCAGAGTTATTACTAACCCCATTTAAAGTTACATTAGAGATGTACTCATCGTCAGTACTATTTCCGTTAGAGTTACAATATACTAGTACCTGCGGACCAATTCTAAATTGATCTATAGCAATATCGCTGGCAAATCCGCCTCCTGTTGTACCAGTAAATCTGAATCTAATTGTTTGTCCATCATATGCACTTAAATCCAAATTAAAAAAGTTCCATTGATCTCCTTGATCTCCACTTTGTGTAAATAAGGTTGTCCAGTTAGAGCCATCATCATTAGTGATTTCGAGTGTTAAACTACCTGTATTCGCTCCATACATGTGATTATAGAATGACAGATAAGGGTTGCTTGCTGTGCTTAAGTCAAAACAAGGACTTTCTAATATAGCTGCTGCATTAGCTCCTATTTCACCTGATGTTCCATTTGTTGAAGCCTCAATATACAAATAGTTGCCTCCACCAGAAACATCATCTGTAGGGCCAGTTCCACTACCATTTGAAGGCGTTGGACCACTATATACAATCCAATCACCATCATCTCCGCTTGCTTGGGTCCAATCACCTAATCCAGAATCATAAGTTTCTACATAAGGAAAAGTATTTATAAGTGTTCCTGTACAAGGTGGTGTGGTATTAGTAGAAAATAATAATGTAGTTGAGTATGCTGAAGACGAAGCATCACATGTACTTCTTACTTCAACTTCATAATCAGTTGTTGCTGTTAAACCCGTTATTACATATGTGTTAGTTGTAATACCACTAACTTCAGTGTAAGGGGTTGTTCCTACTTCTCTATATCTAATATCGAATGTTGCACCAACATTAGCATCCCAAGATATAGAAGCTGTACTTGAGCTGATATTTGAAGCCGATAAGCCAGTCGGAACAATTAAATTACAAGGTGCTATGATAAAATCTGAATCAGAAATATCAAAGAATACATGATTTGAGCCTCTGACCATGATCCTATTTTGACTTCCTTGATTATTTGGCACCACAATATCATGCGAACCATCGTTTGTTACTCCTGTAGCTAACGCAATTGGATATGTGTCTCCTCCATCTGTAGATAAAAAGATGTCCACGTTTGCCGCATTTACACCATTAGCTGTTGTACCAGCCACATCCCAAGTTACTGTTTCTGTCGCACCGATATTCCATGTTACATTAGTATTTGGAGAATTAACTAGGAAAGGACCTGCTGTTCCATTTACAGTGATTACAGTATCATCACTATTATTTGTTCCTCCACCTGCTACGTTGTCTCTAACCGTTAATCTAAAATTTAAGGTTCTTGCCACATTTGGTACAACTTCCCATTGCCAAGATGTAGTTCCCGTTTTTATAGTTTCTAACCTAGGAAAATAACGATGGGTATCAGTTGTAGGTTCGAAAGATCTAAAAGCAACTCCTGTGGTTGCTGTTGTGCTAGGATAAGTAGTTGAAGCGTTATTCTCATCATACTGCTCCCAACAATACGTTAATACATCTCCGGTATCAGCATCTGTTGCAGAACCTTCCAAAATAAAAGGTGTTCCTCTTGGGATAGTATAGTTAGAACCAGCATTTACAACTGGCACAGAATTGCCGGTATTAGTATCTACCTGACAACTCGTTGACTTTACATAGTTTGTTACCTGTTCTATCGAAGCAGCATGAAAATAAGGGTCACTGTTACTCTGTACATCTGTTGCGCCAGTAATACCTGCATAGCCCATTATAGTTGAACCACTACCTGGTTCCATTTGCACATTTGTTCCTTCATTACCATTAAATGTCCAAGTATGGTTTGCACCAAATTGGTGCCCTAACTCGTGTGCTACATAATCGACATCGAAAGGATCCCCTTCTGGTACAGTATGCGATGTCCACCCACTTCCTTTTGATCCATTGACACAAACACATCCTATGCAGCCCGCATTTCCGTTATTCTGAAGATTTGCAAATAAATGGCCCACATCGTAATTAGCTTCGCCAATAACACTTGTTAATGTACTTTGTAATTCAGAATTATAATTCGCTGTGGTATTACCATACGGATCACTTCCTGTGTTAGTATAAATAACATCATCTGTATTAGCAATTAAAACCATCGTAACGTTAAAATCTACTTCGTAAATACCATTTACTCTAGTCATTGTAGTATTAATGGCTGCAAGGGCTTGAGCCTTTGTGCCTCCATGATATTGGGTATATTCACCTGTAGCAGAGACAGCTAAGCGAAAGGTTCTTAAAACAGAATCATCAGCATTTTTCATCATAAAATCTGATGTAACTCTACGGTTTAATTGTTCAGACACCTCGCATTCAAAATCATCATAATAATTAATACGGTTTTCTCGATTAAAAACAATATAGTTGTCTGTACCTGTTGAAATAGGTTCAATAAATGTATTACCCTTAGGTGATATAATCATTCCACTAAAGCCTTCAGGAGACATACTAAATCTTAAAATTGATGATGCATCATCGACCCCTTGACCCACATAAGATCTAATCTCTGGAAAGCGCTCCTGTAAATCTGGATGCATTACAGAAGCTTCCTTTATTCTAAAACGCTCTAGCTTACCTTCTGCATTTGGGAAAGATAAAATTGTATTTGAAGTAACTGAAAATTGACTTCTTTGAATAACATTGCTTAGAGATTCCTTTAAAGCATGAGAGCTCAGACTGAAAGTGTGGTACTCTTTTAAAGACAAATGACTTTCCTTTACAACAGTATTGGTATTAGTTCTCTGTTTTTGCCAGAATACTCGATCTTGAGACCAGACTATTGTAGACATCACCAATGAGATGACCATTAGCTTAATTTTCATAATATTTCAAGAATTAATATTTACTAAACTAAACAAATACCTATTCTATTTTATATGAAAATAGCCATAAAGTTTTCTGGAAAATTACTCCTTAATTATCTCTCTTTTTTTGATCATTCTGCACCATAAATAGAAATGGGACAGGAAGCTTAGAGTAGAAATCAAAGTAATTTTTGTCATTAACTTAAGGGTTAAAAAAGGATATTTGTTAGACTAATATATTATAAAATATTTCAAAACAACAGATAAAAAGCATGATAATTCGACGAAAAACACAGAGCTATTGCTCTTAATGTTGTAAAAATTTGATTATTAATGATTTAAGACAAAAAGAGCCTGAAACAAAAATTCCAGGCTCTTTAATTAACAAACTAATAAAAAAGATTACTCCTTAATAAATCGTTCTATTTTGGTCTTTTCTCCAATGTTTAATTGAAGAATATACACGCCATTTTCTAAGTTAGAAACATTAACATTAGATGTGTAACGTCCTTTAGCAACGGTCTGTCCTAACATGTTTTTAATTTCAAATGTTTGAGCTTCATAGCCAACTAAATCTATATTAAGCATCTCTTTTACAGGATTTGGACTTACTTTTAAATATTGATTAGGGTTGTCCAATACAATTCCTGTAGTAAATGTTTGATTAGAACTTGTCGAGCCTAAACAGAAATTAGTAGTCTCTGAACTTGTAAAAGAACCTCCAGATGCTAATGTCGCTCCTGTATCGGAATTTGTAAGTGTATAAGACCCATTTCCATAAGAGCAACAAATACCATCCCCATAAGTGTCAGTTATTACAAAATCGTAGCAACCAGAATCTAAACAGCCAACATTAATGTTTAATGTAGAACCATCTGCTTGTGAACCATAAGTGCCTCCCGAAGCTACTGTACTACCAGAATCATCAAGAAGACTCCAAGCTGTTTCTTCTGGATAATTATCAAACGTTATAGAAAGCGTAACATTTGAACAAGATCCTGAGCCACCTCCTGTAGAAAGACTAACCGCATCTACAGCCATATCACCTTGCCAAGTTGTCCCTGTAACACCATTGAATCTTAGTTGAATACTACTTCCTACATAAGCTGCTAAATTAACAGTAGCGGTTTGCCAAGAATTACCTTGATTACCAGAAGCACTCCAAACACTAGTCCATGTTGATCCATCATCATCACTTAATTCTAAAGCTAAGCTTCCCATAGACGATGCTCCATACATGTGATAATCAAACTCAAAAGTTGCTTGCGTTTCAGAACTTAAATCAAAACATGGAGAATTTAAAATTGCACGTTTTGTAGAGTAATTAGGTGAGGAGGACTCCATGTAAATGTAATATGAACCAGAATTTGCACTTGAAGGCCCTGTATTACTAGAAGGTGTGCTTCCGCTTCTTAAAGTCCAATTAAAATCATCACCAGAATCTTGTGACCAAGCTCCTAATGTGTTTTCGAAACTCTCAGAGTATGGGAAAGATGAGATTCCACCAGAACAACTAGATCCTCCAACAGGGTCTAAAGTCGTAACATTAATAGTATTACTTGCCGAAGACACGTTACCTTCAGCATCAAAAGCTGTGACATAAAAAGAATAAGTCGTACTAGCTGATAAACCTGTTATGTTTGCTGATGTAGAAGTAACAGTTCCTACTGAAGAACCTCCTAAAAATATTTCATATCCTGTTACACCTACATTATCTGAGGACGCATTCCAAGATAAATCAGTTGTAGTTTGGGTCGTGTTTGAAGCTGTTAAACTTGTTGGAGCTGTTGGTGCTTGAGTATCTGATGCGTTATCAAAAACATTAATATCGTCTATAGTTGCATCTCCTGTATATGAAGTTCCAGTAGTATTTTGAAAACGCAATTGAACTGTACTATAACCTGCTAAACTAACTTCTGCTACTTGCCAAGAATTACCTTGATTGCCTGAAAGGCCCCAGATGGTTGTCCAAGTTGAAGCTCCGTTTACTTTTGCTTGTAAATTTAACGTTCCCATAGCTGTCCCATACATATGATATTGAAAAGTCATAACTGGATTGGTAAGACCGCTTAAATCAAAACAAGGTCCTTCTAAAACTGCCTCTTTTGAAGGGTAATTTGGACTTGAAGATTCAGTATAAACGTAATAAGTACCCTCTACCGCACTTGATGGACCTGTACTACTAGATGGTGTTCCGGCAGAATCTCTAGTCCAATCCATATCATCATCAGCACTTTGAGACCATGCTCCTAAACTACTTTCGAACCCTTCGGAATATGGAAAAGAAGAAATTGTTGTATTACAATCTAAAACAGACTGCGTAGTCGTAACATTTAACACTGAAGACTGAGCAGAAGTATTTCCAGCTGCATCATAAGCAGAAACTCTAATAGCATATGTTGTATCCGGAGTTAATCCTGATATAGTAATAGACGTTCCTGATACACTTCCATATAAAGACCCATCAACATAAACATTGTAACCTGTAACACCAACATTATCAGTAGACGCGTTCCAACTAGCATCAAATGAAGACGGCCCTATATTTGATGCAGCAAGACCTGATGGAATACTAGGTGCCTGATCATCAACACTTCCTCCAGCAGCTAAAACTGCCGCATAAGCATTAACGAGTCCTGCCCCAAATTGATTGGCATCACCAACACTTTTAGTTGTTGTATAAAGTATATTTTCAACTTCACTCTTAGTAAGATTTGGATTTACTGAAAGTACAAGTGCTGCAACTGCAGAAACCTGCGGTGTAGCTCCTGAAGTACCACCCATTGCATCGCTATAATCACCACTATACCAACCAGCACTACCTACTCTATCTAATGTTCTTAGACCATGAGTACCTGTAGAATACCATTGTCCACCTTGTTGTACCCAATCATCATCACTAGGTGCCACTATATCTAAGGCAGGACCATAATTACTGTACATACTTCTTCCTCCATCGCCAGAAATGCCACCAACAGCCATAACATTTGGCAGATTAGCAGGATAGCTTACACAAGTCTGAAAATCATTACCTGATGCAATCATTATTAGACATCCTTTTCCATTACGTCCACTGTTTGCTGCATAAGTAAAAGCATCTGTAATAGAAGATACATTATAAGTACAAGAACCAAATCCCCATGAATTAGAAAGCACGTCTGCTCCTTGATTTACAGCCCAAGTAATACCGTCAGCAACATCTGCATTGGTTGTATTAGGATCAAAAATGTTTACACTAAAGGTACTTGCACCTGGAGCAATTCCTGCTGCACCAATAGTATTATGCTGTGCACTTATTAAACCCGAAACCTGTTGTCCATGACCATCACCACTAGCAGAAGGTGTTCCATTTCCATTATTTGCAGGTGTATAGCCAGTTAAAAGAGTAGGCATGTCAGGATGAGCTTCTACTCCATCATCTATAACCGCAACAACGATACTAGATGTTCCTGTAGTAATTCCCCAAGCCTCAGGTGCGTTAACATCTATATCAGCTACTAATGCTTTGCCATCAATTGATCCACCTGTATTATTCAAATGCCAAGAATCACCATACATTGGGTCATTGGTAGATTTTACCAACTCCACTTTAAAATCTGGCTCACCCCATTTTAAAACATTCATTTCTTCAAGTTCTTGAATAAGATTTAACTGATTTTTAATCTCTTTAACTTTAAGTAAATATGTATCCTTGTTAACGATATTCTTGATTAATTGAGCACCATATTCATTTAAAACTGAAGAAATGTCTTCCAATTCCACACCTTCCTTTAATCGAATAGTTACTCTCTTAGTAAACCAAGCCTGCTTATCACCTATCATAAATGCAGGTAAGACATCATACGCGCCTTCATTTTGTAGTCCATAAGAATTTAAAAAAGCTTTACGCTCTTCAAGAGTTTGAATTGAATTTAGATTGTTGGTAGATTTTATTATAATCACACCTTTTTTATCCATTATGCTAACCTCTTTTGAATCTCCATTAGGCGAAAATTTATTTATAAATTTTTGCTTTGTGTTTTTTGACACTATATCATTGCTAAAATAAATAGCTACTGAGCTATAGTCTGGCTGAATGTAAACCTTGCCATTTGAATCTATATAATATAGATTTGAATTTTCTTTAGTCCAATCTTGAGCATTTACATTAAAAATAATGCCTAACAAAAAGATAACTGCCAAAAATGATTTGAGATTAGTAAAAGCTTTTTTCATAAAAATAAATAGTTTAATGGTTAATATTTTAATAATTATTTAACAAATTATGAAAATGAATAACGATATATAATTTTTACGAAAACGTTTTCGATGAAATACATCTGTTTTAATTATTATTGCGTTTTTACCGTAAAGCATTTGAAGAAAATGACTACATTTACTTATGGCAAATAAAAAATTGTTGAGTGTAAAGGGCTTAAACATTTCGGCATTTAAGTCTAATCTAGAGCACAAGATTATCAATAATATTTCCTATGATTTAATTGAAAATGAAATTGTAGCCATTGTTGGTGAATCTGGTTCTGGAAAGTCGGTTTCTTCCCTTGCAGTAATGGGATTATTGCCAAAACGCATCTTACAGATAACCTCTGGCACTATCAATTTTAATGAAGATGATTTAAGTCAACTTTCGGATAAGAAGTTTCAAAAGATACGAGGTAATCAAATCTCAATGATTTTTCAAGAACCTATGAGTTCTTTAAACCCTTCTATGCACTGTGGCAAACAGGTTGAAGAGATTTTACAACAGCATAGTAACTTATCTAAACTTGAAGTTAAAGATGAAATTCTTTCGCTTTTTGAAAAGGTAAAACTGCCCAATCCTAAAAGAATCTATAAGTCTTATCCGCATGAAATATCAGGAGGACAAAAGCAACGTGTTATGATTGCAATGGCTATAGCCTGTAAACCAAAAATTCTTATTGCGGATGAGCCTACAACTGCTCTAGATGTTACTGTACAAAAAGAGATTTTATCACTTCTTAAAGAGATACAAAAAGAGACTAAAATGAGTATTTTATTTATATCTCATGATTTATCTCTGGTTTCTGAACTTGCAGATAGAGTAATAGTTATGTACAAAGGTGAAATTGTTGAGCAAGGTATTACTACTTCCATTTTTAATAAACCTGAGCACAGTTATACTAAGGCTCTTATTAATGCTAGACCCTCTACAGATTATAGGCTAAAAAAATTACCAACGATTTCTGATTTTATGGAAGGAAATCTTGATAAAACTATTATTTCTGAAGACGATAGAATTGCACATCATAAAAAATTATACGGTCAGGAACCTTTGCTTGAAGTTATCGATGTAGAAAAGGTATACCTCTCCAAAAAAGGGCTATTTTCAAAAAATATAGAATTTAAAGCTGTTGATGGAGTTAGTTTTAAGGTGTATCCTGGCGAAACCATTGGTTTGGTTGGTGAGTCCGGTTGTGGTAAATCTACTTTAGGCAATGCTATTCTTCAATTAGATAAAGCAACTTCTGGTATTATTAGGTATAAAGGACAGAATATTACCAATTTGAGCAAAGCTGAATTCAGAGAGCTAAGAAAAGATATTCAAATTATATTTCAAGATCCTTTTGCTTCACTTAATCCACGGATGACTGTTGGCAATGCTATAATGGAACCTATGAAGGTGCATAAAATTGGTAATTCTTTTGAAGACAGAAAAGAAAGGGTTTTAGATATCCTAACGAAAGTAGGACTAGAAACCTCTAGTTTTTACAAATACCCTCATGAATTTTCAGGGGGTCAGCGTCAACGTATTGGTATTGCAAGAACCATTGCGCTACAACCTCAACTTATTGTCTGTGACGAATCGGTTTCTGCTTTAGATATTTCTGTACAAGCACAAGTGCTTAATCTATTGAATGAATTAAAATCTCAATTTGGATTTACCTATATTTTTATCTCACACGATTTAGCTGTTGTTAAATACATGGCAGATCAGTTACTGGTAATGAATAAAGGTAAAATTGAAGAAATTGGAGATGCAGACAAAATTTATACTTCTCCTGAGAAGGAATACACTAAAAAATTAATTCATGCTATCCCAAAAGGGTTATAGCATGAATATTTTTTTAGTTAACTTTAAAACACCTGAAATTACTCGCATCGTGTTTTTTAAATTCGAAAACATTACGTTTTCATTTAAAGTAGGTTCTGGTAGATTTGATTTGGTTTTCATAAGCTTTAGTTTATGCTAGATTTGGGGCAAAATCTGTAAATTAAGTTTATGGTAAATTCAGGTTAATTTAGTTTTTGATTTGGGAATGCTAATATCTAATTATTTTTCATTTTACCTGTTTAAATGCATTATAAATCGATGAAATGCATTTATTTTTAACATTTACGTAGTATTTCGACTATTTTTCTTACAAAAAAAAGCCACATTCAAATATGTGGCCAAATATAAGTCTGTAAAACTTAAATACTATATCACCATCTCAGGTATTTCTCCTTCAATAATTAAGTGACCCTCTGTAGCCTTTTGTATTTCCTCTACAGAAACACCTGGAGCACGTTCTAACAATTTAAAACCTTCAGGTGTAACTTCGATTACAGCAAGATTAGTTACTATTTTCTTTACACAACCAACACCTGTTAAAGGTAAAGTACAGGATTTTAGAAGTTTTGATTCTCCTGCTCTGTTCGTATGCATCATAGCAACAATGATATTTTCGGCACTTGCTACCAAATCCATAGCACCACCCATTCCTTTTACCATTTTTCCAGGTATTTTCCAATTGGCAATATCCCCATTTTCTGCAACTTCCATGGCTCCGAGTATGGTTAAATCTACATGCTGACCTCTAATCATAGAGAAACTCATTGCTGAATCAAAGAATGAAGCTCCAGGTAATGTGGTAATGGTTTGTTTTCCTGCATTAATCACATCAGCATCTTCTTCCCCTTCAAAGGGAAATGGTCCCATACCAAGAACACCATTTTCACTTTGAAATTCTACTTCTATATCATCTCTTACAAAATTAGCAACTAAGGTTGGTATGCCAATACCAAGGTTTACATAGTAACCGTCCTTAACTTCTTTTGCAATACGTTTTGCTATTCCGTTTTTATCTAACATAACTAACTTCTTTGTCTTACGGTTCGTTGCTCTATTCTCTTTTCGTAGTGTGGTCCTTGGAATATTCTTTGTACAAATATCCCTGGAATATGTATCTGATTTGGGTCTAACTCACCAACAGGCACAAGTTCTTCAACCTCAGCCACAGTGATGTTGGCTGCTCCACACATATTTGGATTAAAATTGCGGGCTGTACCTTTAAAAATAAGATTACCTGCAGCATCACCTTTCCATGCTTTAATAAACCCAAAATCAGCTTTAAAAGCATGCTCTAGCACATACATTTTACCATTAAATTCTCTAGTTTCTTTACCTTCTGCTACTTCAGTACCATAACCTGCAGGTGTATAAAAGGCAGGGAATCCGGCTTGTGCAGCTCTTGCACGTTCAGCTAAAGTACCTTGAGGAATTAATTCTACTTCGAGTTCTCCTGAGAGCATTTGGCGTTCAAACTCGTCATTCTCGCCAACGTATGACGATATCATTTTGTTGATCTGTTTTTGTTGAAGTAATAAGCCTAGACCAAAATCATCTACTCCTGCATTATTAGAAATACAGGTTAAACCCTTTACATTTAACTTTACCAATTCTGCTATGGCATTTTCAGGAATACCCGATAAGCCAAAACCACCAAACATAAAGGTCATATTATCCTTTACACCTTGTAAAGCTTCAGTAACATTAGCTACTTTTTTATTAATCATGATTGTATATTTTTCCTTTTGGAAAAATACAAAACAATGCTATAAATTAATAGTTTATAATAAAATAAATAAGGGTGTGACTATTGTAATGTTAATCGAAATCTATTTCAATTTCTTCACCGTCACTCTGATCTGTCATATCATCTAAATCACCTTCATCTTTTGCAGTACAATCTATATTGATTGATAATTCTGAAGGTTTTTCAAACTCTTCTTTAGAGACATTAAGTGTTTTATCAGCATAACAAGCCTTCATGTACAATCCCCAAATTGGTAACGCCATAGAGGCCCCTTGCCCATATCTAATGGACTTAAAATGTGCAGCTCTATCCTCTGCTCCAACCCAAACTCCTGTTACCAAATTTGGAACCATTCCCATAAACCATCCATCACTTTGGTTTTGTGTAGTTCCTGTTTTTCCAGCAATTGGGTTATTAAATTCATATGGATAGCCTGTCATGATTTCACGATACATTTGGTTGTATTTATCAACCCCATTATGCCTTAAACGTTTTCCTGAACCTGCTTGTGTTACACCTTCCATAAGATTTATAGTGACATAAGCGACCTCTTCGCTCAATACATCTTTGCTTTCTGGAGCCACCTGATAAAGTACTGTACCGTTCTTATCCTCAATACGAGTAACCAGTACAGGTGTATTGTAAACTCCTTTGTTCGCAAAAGTAGAATAAGCCGCAACCATCTCATATACACTGATATCTGGTGTGCCTAATGCTATTGCTGGTACAGGCAAAATATCTTGTTCTACACCTAATTTCTTTGCCATTTCCACTACCGGTTGTGGACCAATTTTATCCATTAAACGCGCTGTAATGGTATTTGTAGAACTCGCCAAAGCGTCCTTTAACGTTTGCTTACCAGAATAATCCCCATCAGAATTTTTAGTTGTCCAAGGTTCTGGATTACCAAATTTATTTGCTTCTATAGTAATAGGTGTTCTTGGAAAAGAATCGCATGGAGATACTTGCAATTGGTCTATTGCTGTTGCGTAAACAAAAGGCTTAAAGGTAGAACCTACTTGTCGTTTTCCTTGCTTAACCATGTCGTACTTAAAATGCTTGTAGTTCATACCACCAACCCAAGCTTTTACATGACCATTAGATGGATCCATAGACATCATACCTGTACGTAAAAAGGATTTGTAATAACGCATGGAGTCTATTGGCTTCATAACGGTATCTACTTCACCTGGTTTACCATCTATCCATTTAAAAACAGTCATTTCAACAGGTTTGTGGAAGGACGCTTCTATTTCTTTATCTGAATTGCCTTGTTCTTTTAGAATCCTCCAACGCTCACCTCTTCGCATTCCTGCTTTAAGTAAATTATTAACTTCAGATTTTGATAATTCTAAAAATGGAGCTGTAGGATTTCTATCAGGAGTATTTTGGTTATCAAACTCTGCTTGCAATCTAGGCATATGCAAAGCAATGGCATCTTCTGCGTGCTTTTGCATGCGTGAGTCAATTGTAACATATACTTTTAACCCATCACTATATAAATCATATTTAGAACCATCTGGCTTTCTATTACTCTCGTCATTTGCCCAATCTTTCATAAAAGCTCTAAGATATTCTCTAAAATAAGTAGCTATACCTTGGCTATGTGTTTCTGGAGTATAATTAAGATCTAGTTCTGTAGCTTGGAGTGAGTCTTTAACCTCTTCTGTAATGTAGCCGTACTTATGCATTTGAGCCAAAACTACATTACGTCTATTTTTTACACCAACAGGATTCCTTCTCGGATTATATAATGAAGAGTTTTTGAACATCCCAACCAACATAGCTGATTCTTTAAGTTCTAAATCCTTTGGTTCTTTACCAAAATAAATTCTAGAGGCCGAACGAATACCATCTCCATTGTTTCCAAAATCATAGATATTGAAGTACATAGCCATGATCTCTTCCTTGGTATATTGTCTTTCTAATCTGGTTGCAATAACCCATTCTTTGGCTTTTTGAGTAATAGCCTCCAGTTTATTTCTAGATCGTATTCCAACAAATAATTGTCTTGCTAACTGCTGAGAAACAGTACTGGCGCCTCCTTTACTACCTAAATAGAAAAATGCACGTAAAGTTCCTCTAGCGTCTATACCAGAATGTTCGTAATATCTTGCATCCTCAGTAGCGACTAAAGCATCTACCAAATTCTTTGGTAAATCATCATAACCAACAGGAGTTCTGTTATCATTAAAATAAAATTTACCCAATGTTACACCATCTGAAGAAATAATTTCTGTTGCTAAATTAGTTTCAGGATTTTCTAATCTAGTATGATCTGGCATCTCACCTAAAAGTCCCCAAGATGCAAAAAGAAATAACAATACTACAGCAAGAATACCTCCCGAAAATAATATCCAGAACCATCTTATATATTTTGAAAAATCTACTGTTTGTGTTTTAGATTTTGTTGTCTTCTTTTTTGCCATAACACCTAATTTTGAGCTGGTTCTACTCTAAAACCTATATCTGTAATTCCTTCTAAATTTTCAACACCATTAACCTCTCCGTTTTTTCGCATCGCATGTTGAATATTTACACTATAATCTCCGTTCTCTGTAAACTTAAAAGGAGATTTATAACCTCTATACCAAAGTTTATTTTCTTTTATGTCTGTAAATCCTGAACCTAAAAGTTCACCATTTTTTGCAGCCATTTTATACTCTAAAGTATCTGTCACAGCTTTACCATTTGGATAATTTAACTCTACGATGAGAAACAAATTGCTATATGCATAGTCGTTATTGTTTCTTAGATTAACGTAGAGATTATAATTATTTATGGTATCTGGTGCTTTAAAATTAAAGGTTGCTATTGAATCCTTATGCCACTTATCTGGAACAGACTTGTACTCATCGTACTCTGCTTTAGAGTCGCAACTTGTAATCAAAAACAAACTTACAAGCGCTATTAGTAACCCATTAGTTCTTCTTTGCATTTTGCTTTTGATTGCGATTTTTGTTACGGTTTTTGTTTCTATTCCTATTCTTGTTACGTTTCTTTTTGGGTTTTGGATTATCGAAGCGTGTTAAACTATCTTGCCCTACAACGTTTTCAAATTCTGCTTTAGTATCTTGTATGTGTTCTGCAGCGTATTCTTCAAGGCTTGCTACTTTTTCTTTTTTCTTGTTTTTTGCAATAATCTCATTGGCTTGTTCTGTAGTAATAACGTGCCAATTCATCCACTCCCCTTCGTAAGCATACCACATAAGACCTTTAAAAATATCTGTCTTTTGGCAAACTGCTGTGCCTTTTTCGGTATAGAGTTTTGTGTCGTTTTTCGGAAACGCTTTTAAAGCATCTAAATAAGCATCTAGCTCATAATTGAGGCAACATTTTAGCTTTCCACACTGTCCTGCTAACTTCAAAGGGTTTAGCGATAATTGTTGATATCTAGCCGCTGAAGTACTCACAGATCTAAAATCGGTTAGCCAAGTAGAACAACACAATTCTCTTCCGCATGAGCCTATTCCTCCAAGTCTTGCTGCCTCCTGTCTAAAACCGACCTGTCGCATTTCAATCCTAGTTTTAAACTCTCTAGCAAAAACTTTTATTAGTTCTCTAAAATCTACACGCTCTTCTGCTGTATAATAAAATGTAGCCTTGCTTCCGTCTCCCTGATACTCAATGTCAGAGATTTTCATTTTAAGATTGAGATCTATCGCAAATTGACGCGCTTTAACCTTCATAGGTTCTTCTTTATCTCTAGCACTAGACCAAATGTCTATATCTTTCTGGGAAGCTTTACGGTAAATTTTTAAAACATTCTCTGAGTCTTCAATATCGATTTTTTTTCGCTTCATCTGTACACGCACCAATTCTCCCGTTAAGGTAACCATACCTATATCGTGACCAGATTTTGCTTGAGTGGCAACAATGTCGCCAATACTCAAAGTAAGATTTTCAGAGTTTTTATAATATTGTTTTCTTCCGTTTTTAAAACGCACCTCTACACCAATAAAAGGTTCTTGTCCGTTTGGAAGCGACATATTTGCCAACCAGTCAAAAACAGTAAGTTTATTGCAGCTATCTGTGCCACAAGTCCCATTGTTTTTGCATCCTTTTGGCTGACCGTCTTTGCCAGTTGCGCAACTGTTACAAGCCATATAGAATTATATATTGAATTTAAGCTACTTGAGCCTAAATAAAGGATTCATAAAATTATTAATGAGTAAAGATACTATTATTTTAGTATTTGTTTTAAACAACCTATTAGATGAATTTTATTATCTAGATATGTTTCACTGTAATAATATTCACAGGACAGGCTTTTGAAGCATTTTGACTTGGTTCTAAAATCTCATAATCTTTAGATTTTAGTGTATAAAATCCTTTCTTCTCTTCTGCATGTAATAACACAGATTTACCATCTTTTTTAGACATCTGAAATTGCTGCGGAGCCAACTCCACACAGTAATTACAACCAATACATTTATTGCGCTGTAAAGTGATAACAACCATTAGGCTTCAACTTTATTTTCCACAATTTTATATAATTTGTCCGATGGTCTTACTCTAAAATCTAATGGAATAGTTATAGCATCTCCTTTAGTGCCTTTTTCTTGTTGTTTGTCATTGACCAGCATTTCTTTCAGCTCAAATTCTTTAGCACCAGTTGTAGGTCCTGTAATTAAAATTGTATCACCAAGCGACACATCATAAGCCTCAATCTTAAACTCTCCGATTTTAGCCTTTGGAAAATAATGTACCCCTTTACCTATATATACTTTCTTTTGGGTAGCGTGACTGCCAGAGCCTTTGCTCCACTCTCCTAACTTCTGCCCTAAGTAATAACCACTCCAAAAACCTCTGTTGTATACTTTTTCTAACTCTTGCATCCAAGATATAACTTGCTCTTTAGAGTATGTGTCGTTTTCTAAACTGTCTATAGCCTCTCTATAGCATTTAATTACTTTAGCTACATATTCTGGCGCTCTACCTCTTCCTTCAATTTTTAAAACCTTAATTCCTGCATCTGCTACCTGATCTAAAAAATCTATGGTACACAAATCTTTTGGCGACATAATATACTCATTATCCAACTCCATTTCCACACCTGTTTCCTGATCTACAACCGTATACTTTTTTCTACAGTTTTGCTTGCACGCACCTCTATTAGCAGAAGAATTATAAGCATGTAAACTCATATAGCATTTACCAGAAACTGCCATGCAAAGTGCTCCATGACCAAAAATTTCTATCTCTACCAATCTACCTGAGGGTCCTTTTATTTGTTCCTTCTCTATCTGCTCAGTAATGTGTTTTACCTGACGTAAACTCAACTCTCTACTTAAAACCATGGTGTCGGCAAACATCGCATAAAACTTTACAGTTTCTAAATTAGTAATGTTTATTTGAGTTGAAATATGTATCTCCATATCAAACTCTCTGGCTATAGCTATAACCGCTTGATCCATAGCTATAACTGCCGTAATATCTGCTTCCTTTGCTCGTTTTACCAACGTTTTTACGATAGACAAATCATGATCGTAAATAATTGTATTTAGTGTTAAATAAGTCCTTACATTTTTTGTTTTACAACGCCTACTTATTTCTTCTAAATCGTCTAATGTAAAATTTATTGATGCTCTGGCACGCATGTTTAACTGCTCTACTCCAAAGTATACAGAGTCTGCTCCATTATCTAAGGCCGCCTGAAGGGATTCGAAATTTCCTGCAGGTGCCATAAGTTCTATCTTTTGCATCTCGTTGTTCTTTATTCTTAATTAAATTCTATTTCGTAATTGAGTTTATTAGACAGCGACCTAAGCTGAGATTTAGTTTTAAAGACATTAGATAATAATAATTTACCCCAACCTATTTTCTTCGAGAAATCATTAAATGATTCTTCGCGCCAATTAAAATCCTCTTTCCAAAATTTCTTTGGCGACACATAACAGAAAGTATAATCAAAAACAAAACTAGAGTTGTTCTCACCTTTTAATATCGATAAACTATCTGGCGCCATTAAAGTGATATGATGATTAGAACACTTTTGTCTAACATCTTTAATGAGGTCTAAATAATCATCTTCTAAAGACGAAACATCAAAGTCATTATACTCAGTATTTCCTATCTTTTGAATTGGCCTTAATTGAAGAATATCGAAACTTTCACCATTAAAATGTTTAAAGAAATCCTTGAGTTCATAAAAGTTATCTTTATTAAAAGTGTAGTTTATTCTTACTTTAAAATCATAGCTTTTTTTAAGCTCAACAAAGGCATTTAAAGCATTCTGAAATTTTTCGTAGCTCGCTTTTTTCATGAAGCTTTCATAACTCTCTTTGGTTACTCCATGAAGCGAAATAGTAAATTCATTAAGTCCTGCTTTTAAAAGTGGCTCAATAGTTTCCTTAGTAAGCAAATTTGCGTTTGTAGTTATAGAAATATAGGGCACTTTGTATTGTTTACCCAATTCTACAATTCTTACTAAATTTTTATATAACGTTGGTTCTGTGCCACAGCCAATTTGTAATTTTAAAGCACGATTAAAAATCGTTCTTGCCACCTGCTCCAAATCGTCTTCTTTAAACTGCCCTTTAAGTGTTTTTACATAGTCTGCATCTGTAAAATAACACATTTTGCAGCGTAAGTTACAAGCTAATACAGGGTCTAAATTCACAGCTAAATAGCGCTTGTTGAATTTATGTAACAGATAAAGCCCTAGAAACTTAATTCTATGACTTTTTATTTTTCTGTTCAGCTGTAATAGCTTATAAATATTCATATTTATTTAGCGGTATTACTTTGTGCTTCAAAAATGTTACGTAAATCCTTTTTGTATGGTAAGTGATCGGCTCTCCCTTTTTTAAATATATCATTACTATTACCTTGTCCTTTACGCAGTGTTTTCTGTTCCTCGTATGGGAGTTTTATGATTTCCTGGCAATGTGAAGAACAACAGTTGTCCATTTTTTCTTTACATTCATCACATTGAATAAACAATAAATGACAAGCCTCATTTACACAATTGGTATGCGTATCTGCTGGTTTACCACATTGGTGGCAGTTTGCAATAACATCATCACTAATACGCTCTGACCGTCTTTGGTCAAACACAAAGTTTTTGCCTATAAACTTATTTTCTAGACCTTCAGACTCAACCTGACGTGTATAATTTATAATGCCTCCTTCGAGTTGAAAAACATTTTTAAATCCTTTGTGTTTGTAATAAGCACTGGCTTTTTCACAACGAATACCTCCAGTACAATACATCACTAGTTTTTTATCTTCTTTATGTTCTCTTAAATCTTCTTCAATTAAATCTAAAGATTCTCTAAAGGTATCAACATCTGGAGTAACTGCATTTTTAAAGTGACCTATTTCACTTTCGTAGTGATTTCGCATATCTACCAAAACTGTGTCAGGATCTTCAATAAGTGCATTAAATTGTTCGGCATCTACATGAATACCTTTATTAGTTACATCAAACGTATCATCGTTAAGACCATCTGCAACAATTTTATGACGCACTTTTACTTTTAATTTCAAAAAGGCAAAATTATCATGCTCTATAGCAATGTTTAATCTTACATTTTCTAAAAATGTAATAGTGTCTAAATGATTTTTGAAGGCTTCAAAATTTTCTGCCGGAACGGATAGTTGGGCATTTATACCTTCGTGGGCTACATAGATTCTACCCAAAACATCTAACTCATCCCATGCCAAAAACATGTGATTTCTAAATATTTGAGTATTGCCAATTTTGGCGTACTTATAGAAAGAGATCGTTAAGCGCTCTTTTCCCGCTTTTTCGATAAGTTCTGCTCTTTCTTTAGCACTTAAGTTATTGTACAGTTGCATGCTATACTAATTTTTAAGGTTAAAGAATTTTGTGCAAAGGTATTACTTTTAACCAACTAGCATTAAAAAAGCACCTTGATTTTGTCAAAGTGCTTTTTAAACTAAAAAATTATTATGAAAAATATTTCTATTTAAGTAAAGGCTGTTGACCCTATCAACAGCCTCTTACCCAAATACCTTAAGATTCAATTTGTGAACTAATTGAGAGCAGTTAGAGAAATTTTCAATCAAACTCTAACTTTTCAATTAAGATATTCATAGCAATTTTTTCCATTTTCATTTAATAGATGTGAAAAGTGTAAAATGGTTGCGTCATAAAATTGAAAAAATTAAAATAAGTGGTATTTTTGATATCAATTTTAATTAAGACATAAGAAGAAATGAGTAGTGAAAAAGATGCAAAATTAAAAGCGTTAAAGCTAACGCTAGATAAGTTAGATAAAGCCTACGGAAAAGGTACTGTAATGAAGATGAGTGATCAGGCTATTGCAGATGTAGATGCAATTTCGTCTGGCTCTTTAGGCTTAGATATTGCCTTAGGAGTAGGCGGATATCCAAGAGGAAGAGTAATAGAAATATACGGTCCTGAATCTTCAGGTAAAACAACCTTAACACTTCATGCTATTGCCGAAGCACAAAAAGCTGGAGGTATTGCTGCTTTTATTGATGCTGAGCATGCTTTTGATCGTTTTTATGCAGAAAAGCTTGGTGTTGATTTAGAAAACTTAATTATCTCTCAGCCAGACAATGGAGAGCAGGCTTTAGAAATTGCTGATAATTTGGTGCGTTCGGGTGCGATAGACATAGTTGTAGTAGATTCTGTTGCCGCATTAACCCCAAAAAGTGAGATTGAAGGAGAAATGGGAGACTCTAAAATGGGCTTACATGCGCGTTTAATGTCTCAAGCATTAAGAAAGCTTACAGCCTCAATTAGCAAAACTAATTGTACTATGATATTCATTAACCAATTACGTGAAAAAATTGGTGTAATGTTTGGAAACCCAGAAACCACTACTGGTGGTAATGCCTTAAAATTCTATGCATCTGTCCGTTTAGATATCAGACGTTCTACCCAAATTAAAGATAGCAACGGAGATGTAATGGGTAATAAGACTAGAGTGAAGGTCGTAAAAAACAAAGTTGCACCACCTTTTAGAACTGCCGAATTTGATATTATGTATGGAGAAGGTGTTTCTAAGGTAGGTGAAGTTTTAGATTTGGCCGTTGAAAAAGATATTGTAAAAAAGAGCGGTTCTTGGTTTAGCTACGAAGACACAAAACTAGGTCAAGGACGAGACGCTGTTAAATCTTTAATTAAAGACAATCCTGATTTAATGGACGAATTGGAAGAAAAAGTTCGGTCATTAATCAATGATAATCAGTAAATTATAAAAAAATCCTGCTAAAAACAGGATTTTTTTATTTTTTAGACGCAACCCTTTTACAATTTCTGCATCTAATGGGTGGAATTAATTTTATAGAGTGATGAAAAAGTACGCCTTTTTACTCCTTATGATAGTTGGATTATCAATGTCGTGTAGCGTAGAGAATGACGATCCTGTGGTTCACACAGAGTTTATGCCTATCACAAATGTTGAATTGCCAGAGTATTTTATTCAAGGTCAAACTTATGAGATTAACATGTCTTACATAAAACCTAGCTCTTGCTATGTTTTTAATAATATCATTTTTGATATTGAAGGGCATGAGAGAACCGTAGCCATTCTAAATACAGTTTATGAAAACACTAACTGTATTCCTGAAGGAGAATCAACTACAGTTAGTTTTGATCTAACAATTTCTGGAGATGAAGTATACTTGTTTAAATTTTTCCAAGGCACTCAAGATGGTGTAGATCAATATCATTTAGTAGAAGTACCTGTTGTTGATGGCAGGGATTCTATCGTGGTAGAAAACGACTAATTATTAATTAATTCCAACAATAATGTGAGTTTAGAACAACTCATAAAAAAATGTATAAATCAAGATGCTAAAGCTCAGAGCCAATTATACAAGCAATATGCAAGTAAATTATTTTCGCTCTGTCTTAAGTACTCTAAAAACTATGCCGAGGCAGAAGACAATCTGCACGACGCATTTATAACTGTATTTAGTAAAATAGATCAGTATAAAAATAAAGGTTCTTTTGAAGGTTGGTTAAAACGTATAGCAATTAATACATCATTGCAACGCTACAGAGAAAATGTTGGGGTGTTTGATATTGTTAACGAAGGTAATATTGAAGATGTTACGGTAGATATTAATGATGAAGATGTTAATATAGATTTTTTACTTCAAATTATACAAGAGTTACCAGACAGATATCGATTGGTATTTAACCTATATGTTCTGGACGGATATTCTCATGTAGAAATAAGTGAATTAATCAACATTTCTGCAGGAACCTCAAAATCTAATCTAGCAAGAGCTAGAATGATTTTAAAAGAAAAAATAGAAGATTACAAAGCGAGTTTAAATTCGCAATCGTTATAAAATGAACGAAGAAAAAAACATAGACAGACTTTTTCAGGAGAAGTTTAAAAACTTTGAAGTAGCTCCTAACGATGCTGTTTGGGATCGTATAAGCGAGAGTCTTCCTAAGAAAAAGAAAAAACGTAGAGTTATTGCGTTATGGTGGCAAGTTGGTGGTGTCGCTGCAGTCATTACTTTATTGTTAACTGTTGGTATATCTTTATTCAATTCATCTGACGATAATGAGGTTGTACCTACAATTGTGGATACCGAAAAAACAGAAGGTAACTCTAAAAAAGATACTGAATTAAAAAGTGCTAACGGAGACAACAACAGCCTAAACAATAGCAAACAAGACATAAAAGTTGCAGAGTCTAACGAGAAGGAATTATCTAATCCTAACGGAAATGAACAATCTACAACAGAACAAAGCAATATAAAAGAATTAACTTCTTCTAAAACCAATAAGTCGAATGCCGTTGCTAATTCAAATGAAAATAAAGCAACTTCTAATTCGTACAAAAGTTTAACAGAATTAAATAACGAAGACAACAACAGAACAGTGGTTTCAAGTAATGAGAATTCGGAAAACAAGCTTGAAGATGAAATTATTAATGATTCTGAAATGAAATCTGTTATAAAAAATACTGTTGATAATAAGAACTCAGCAGTAACAGATAACGCATCGTCTAATGGTTCTGAAAATGCTTCAAATTCTGAAAATAACAAAACGCTAGAAAAAAATACTTCGCTAAAAGAAGACAACGAAAAAGAGTCTATTCTAGAAGCTATTGCTAACAACAATAGTGAAGAAAATATTGATGAAAAAGAAAAAGAAGATGAACAAAACAGGTGGAGCATTGCACCAAATGTTGCGCCTGTTTATTACAGTTCTCTTGGACAAGGCTCATCAATAGATCAACAGTTCAACAATAATTCTAAGAGCGGTAATATTAATATGAGTTATGGTATTACAGGTTCTTATGCTGTTACTAGCAAATTAAAAGTTAGAGCTGGTATTAACAGAGTTAATCTTAGTCAAAGTACTTCTAATGTTTTTGCACTAAGTGGCAGTGAACTTGCCTCGAGAAATGCAGAAGTATCCATAATGGGCAATATTAACCCAAGAGATGGTTTTGAGAACATTTCATTAATGAGTACAAATATGTTTGACAGAAGCACAACTCCTGAGATTTTTAACTCAAGATCTTCTGGAAATATTGATCAACATTTTGGATTTATTGAGGTTCCTCTTGAATTAGAATACCGTTTGCTAGACAAGAAATTTGGGATTAATGTCATTGGTGGTTTTAGTACATTTTTCTTAAATCAAAATGAAGTCTATGCAGACATCGACGGTGCTTCTACATTAATTGGCGAAGCAAACAATATGAACTCAACAAGTTTTAGTGCCAATTTTGGTTTAGGACTTGATTACAGTTTATCAAAACAATGGAATTTTAATCTTGAACCTCAGTTCAAGTATCAAATAAACACATTTAGTAACACGTCTGGTAATTATAGACCTTTCTTTATTGGTTTGTACACCGGATTAAGTTACAAGTTTTAGGTTTAAGTTAGTTTTAGTTTAGGTTATTGCAAACAAACATAAAAGCAATGATGAATGCAATGATGACAAAAGCTGCTCTTGGTTAGGGTGGCTTTTCTTTTTTTATATACTCTCTGGCAAATTCTTGTTAAGCTCTCTTAAGATAATTTCTCTTGCTTTTTGGTTTAAGGCCTTGGTGTCTGCTACCTTTAAGTTCTCCGTTTTAAGAAATTGGTGAATTTTAGCTCTCATTGCTCCAGGACCTCCACTAAAAAAAGTATATGAAAATCGCTTTTTGTTATCATAAAATGTTAATGGAACGACAGGAATCTGATGATTTATAGCCAAACGAAATGCTCCATCCTTAAATTCATCTAACACTATATGCTCTTCAGGAATTCCTCCTTCGGGAAAAATACAGATACTCAACCCTTGCTTCAATCTCCTTTGCGCTCTTAAAAAAACAGCTTGCCTGCTCTTAGCACTACTTCTATCTACCAAAATACATGTACGCTTATAAAAGAACCCAAACAATGGAATTTTTGCCAATTCTTTTTTTCCTACAAATACAAAAGGATTTTTTACAGCCACCAACATTAACATAATGTCTGTCATAGATGTATGATTGGCAATAAACATATAGCTCTTCTTCGGGTTAGGAACCTCTTCTTTTATAATCTTATAATTAAATCCCATTCCAACAAGAATAAACTTAGCCCAAAATCTTGCCAGTCTAAAGAAGAATGGATACCACTTTTCTCTAGATATTGAAATCAAAAGAATAGGAAACATTACAATAATTGGTATGGCTACTAAAATGTAGAACCAGATGCGGTACAAAACCCAAAAAGGATACTTTACTATTGCCATGGCATCAAAACTAAGTATTTAATTCAAATCGCTTCTCATAGTGTTGCTAAAAATTTATCTTTGTTTTCTGATTAAAATTTAAGTTTAACAATAAAGAGATTCCTGCTTTCGCAGGAAGTTAACATGGCAAGAATATTAACAGGCATACAAAGTACAGGAACACCTCATTTAGGAAATATCTTAGGTGCAATTTTACCTGCAATAGAACTATCTGCAAAAAGCGATAATGAGTCTTATCTATTCATCGCAAATCTGCATACCTTAACTCAGATTAAAAATGCTGAAGAATTAAGACACAACACCTATTCTGTTGCTGCAACCTGGTTGGCATTAGGACTAGATACAAAAAAAACAGTGTTTTACAGACAAAGCGATATTCCGCAAGTAACTGAATTAGCTTGGTATCTCAATTGCTTTTTTCCTTATAAACGTATGAAACTAGCGCATGGTTTTAAGGACAAGGCAGATCGTTTAGACGATGTTAACTCTGGTCTGTTTATGTATCCAATGCTTATGGCTGCAGATATTTTGCTGTATGATGCTGAGATTATTCCTGTTGGAAAAGATCAAGTTCAGCATATAGAATTTACAAGAGATGTCGCTTCTCGTTTTCATGCAAAAATGGGTGAAGCATTTGTTTTACCAGAAGAACGTTTACAAGAAAACACAATGCTTATTCCTGGTACAGACGGTGAAAAAATGAGTAAAAGTAGAGATAACTTTATCAATATCTTTTTACCAGAAAAACAGCTTCGCAAAAAAGTAATGTCTATACAAACCGACAGCACACCTCTAGAAGAGCCTAAAGACTGGGAAACCTGCAACTGCTTTGCGTTATATAAGATTCTTGCATCTGATGATGAGGTTGCTAAAATGAAAGCTAACTACGAAGGTGGTAATTATGGTTATGGCCATGCTAAGCAAGCACTATACGAGCTTATTTTAGAGCGTTTTGCTGAACCAAGAGAGCGTTACAACTATTACATGAATAATCTTGCAGAACTTGATGCTGTCTTAGCTAAAGGTGCTGCAAAGGCAAAAATTGTTGCTGATGATGTATTGAAGCGTGTAAGAGAAAAGGTTGGATACTAAATAATTTCGAACTGCTTTCCTGGTAAAGGACGTATCACTTCTTTCAATTCCATATTGAGTAATATTCCTGCTAATTTATAAGTAGGGATATTACATTCTAAAGCAATAACATCGAGGATTTCTTTACCATTTGCTTTTAGATAGTTATATATAACTTTTTCGTCATCATTTAACTCAACAAAAAGTTGTTTTTGCAAAGCGGGTTTTTTCTCATCTTCTAATTGCCAGTTTAAAATATAAGGAACGTCCAGAGGATTAGATAATAAATGGGCCTTCTGAAACTTAATAAGATTATTACAACCTACACTCTGGCTATCGGTTATTCTTCCAGGTACAGCAAAAACCTCTCTGTCGTAAGAGTTGGCTATATCTGCAGTAACGAGGCTTCCGCCTTTTACAGCAGATTCAATGACTATAGTAGCTTCGCTAAGACCTGCAACAATACGGTTTCGTTTTAAAAAGTTTTTTCTATCAAAATTATCTGTACTCCAAAAATCGGTGTAAAAACCACCATGATTTTCTACCTCTGCCACATATTTTTTATGAATCTTAGGGTAAATTTGATTTAATCCGTGCGCCAAACAACCAATGGTTTGTAAGTTGTGTTTTATCGCTGCTTTTTGAGCCGTAATATCAGTTCCGTAAGCAAAACCTGAAACAATTATTGGGTTATAGGGAGCTAAAGTTTCCACTAGTTTTTCGCAAAAAGCTATACCATTAGTTGTTATTTTACGAGCTCCAACAATGCTGATTATGTGCTTTTGATTTAAGTTAATATTCCCGGACTGAAATAAAACTATTGGCCCATCAATACAGTGTTTTAGTCTTTCAGGATAAGTGTCTTCGCTAAAATAATGAGCACCTATATTATTGTCCTTAATAAAGCGTAACTCTTTTTGAGCTTCTTCAAAATGAATAGTATCAAAAAGTCCTTCAATAGTAATTGTACCTATACCATCAATTTTAAGAAGACTCGATTTTTTCTCTTCGAATACAGCTTCTGCAGAACCGCAATGATTAATTAATTTTTTAGCAGTTGTTGCACCTATTTTTGGTACATGTTGAAGTGCTAAAGCATAAATTAAATCTTGTTCTGTCATTTAAAATATTGATTTTCAAACCTACAAGAAACTAAATTTTTCTGATGTTAATAACTAAAGCCCAGTAAACTTTTTTCACTTTTAAAAATTTTTAACTTTGTTTTACTATGCAATTAGAAACTTACATCAGCGATCTTTTATACCGATACGATTGTATTACAGTACCTCAACTAGGTGCTTTTTTAACTAATCGCGTATCGGCAAGAGTACATGATACTACACATACTTTTTACCCGCCAAAAAAGGTGTTGTCTTTTAATGAGCAATTACAACATAATGATGGGTTATTAGCAAATTATATTGCTGAAGTAGAAAAAGTACCATATGCTACTGCAAACGATAAGATTTCTAAGCAAGTAAAAGCCATAAAATCTTATCTTATTGAAGGGGAAACTATTCAATTTGAAAACATTGGTGAGCTTGTTCTAAATACTGAAGGAAAAATTGTTTTTAATCCTTCTAGTCATATCAATTACCTAACAGATTCTTTCGGTTTATCACACTTTACGTCGGCAGATATTAAACGTGAGATATACAAAGAAGACGTAGAAACCATTGAAGAAGTTACACCTATTGTCCTTACACCAGAAAAACGTTCTAACAACAATTGGTTAAAATATGCTGCAGCTGCTGTAATAGTTTTAGGTCTTGGTGGATTTGGCGCTGCTAATTACTACAACAACAGCGTTGAAAATCATAATCAATTAGCACAAGAGGAAGCTAATGCTCAGCTTGATGCTAAAGTACAAGAAGCAACATTTGTTATTAGCAATCCATTACCAGCTGCTACCTTATCTCTAGAAAAACAAACAGGTAATTATCATATTGTAGCTGGTGCTTTTAGAGTTGAAGCTAATTCTGACAAAAAGGTTGAGCAACTTAGAGGAATTGGTTACAAAGCCAGAAAAATTGGTAAAAATCGTTATGGACTGCACGAAGTAGTCTATGAGAGTTTTGAAACTAGACTTGATGCTCAAAGAGCACTCAACAAAATCCGAGGTGAACACAATAAAGATGCTTGGTTACTAATTAAAAAATTAGATTAACCTTTTCTTATCCTTCTATTTACCTAAATCAACATATCTTTGCACAAATTTTTAAAATTTATGCAACCAAGAACCGCATTTCAGTCTAAAACAGTTGTAACAGATCTTGTTCTTCCTAGTGAAACCAACCCCCTAAACAACCTTTTTGGAGGTGAGCTATTGGCTCGTATGGATAGAGCAGCAAGTATTTCTGCAAGACGTCACTCAAGACGTATTGTTGTAACTGCTTCTGTGAATCACGTAGCTTTTAATAGATCTGTTCCTTTAGGAAGTGTTGTTACTATAGAAGCTAAGGTGTCTAGAGCTTTTACATCGTCTATGGAAGTCTACATGGATGTTTGGATAGAAGATAGAGAATCTGGTGAGAGCATAAAAGCCAATGAGGCTATCTATACCTTTGTTGCTGTAGATGAAACTGGACGACCAGTAAAGATTCCGGAATTAATACCAGAAACCGATCTTGAAAAACAACGTTTTGATGCTGCATTAAGACGTAAACAATTAAGTCTTGTTTTAGCTGGTAAAATGAAACCTGCTGATGCTACTGAATTAAAGGCGCTATTTGAGTAATAGGTTCTAAATCAAGTTTAGAACCACTTTCTTTGGTTCAATCATATTAAACCTTTTTTAAAACCCTTGGTCTTATCATTAACCAAATGTATTAATGATGAGATTAATAGTTTATACCTTAGTATTTGTTTTTACACTTAGTTTTAGTTCTTGTGCAAGACGTGTTGTTGTAGCACAACCTACAACAGTAACAGTAGTTAAAAAATTACCTAAACAATATAAAGTTGTTAGAGTAAAAGGAAAGCGTTATTACTTCTTTAATGGCAGACATTATAGAAAAACAAGAAATGGCTATGTGGTAGTAAAGCTTTAATTCTTAGCTAACCAATATTCAGGATTAAGCTTTTGGTTATTTTTAAATAATCTGAAGTCAAGTAAACTTTCACCAGTTACTTTGCTGGTAAATACCTTACCTATTATCTGTCCTGTAGAAATTTTATCACCTGGCTTTACAAAAACTTTAGAAAGATTATAATAGATTGTAACGTAATTACCATGGCGAACCATAATACCTGGATTAGCATTTTTCACTATAATAATTCTTGAAACCTCCCCATTAAAAACAGCTTTTACATCTGCATCATTAGTGGTGGCAATTTTAATACCAGAATTATTTACCTCAACGGTATTGTCCGTTAGAGATCTTGTTTTACCGAACTTTCCTTTTATAATACCTCTTTCAACTGGCCAACCTAACCTGCCTTTATTAGCTTCAAAGTTTGAAGCAAGTTTTTTAGCTTCAGGTGTTAAAACAAACTTCCCTGTAGATGTTTTTTTACCTGCTTTTTCATTAGATGCAGCAATAGCTTCTCTAATTAATCTATTAATTTCTTCATCTAATCGGTCTGCTTCTTGTCTCTTCTTCTTTATCTGAGCCGTATACTTACTCAAGTCAGCTTTAATAGTAGCCATTAATTCTTCGCGCTCTTTAAGTTCGCTTTCAAGCTCTCGTTTAGCTATTCTATTTTCTTTTATTAGCTTATCCTTATCTGCTTTTTGTTTAGACAATTGAAGGTTTAATTCTTGGAGTTCCTTTGTCTTCTTTTTTATGTTTTCTCCTTGTTCTTTTTGGTAATCAGCATATTGCCTAATGTATTGTAATCGTTTATAAGCTTGTCTAAAATTACTAGATGACAATAAGAACATTACTTTACTTTGCTCTGACTTACTCTTATAAGACTTTACAATCATTGCAGCATAATCATCTTTTAATTCTTGTAATTGCGCTCTTAGACTTGTTATTTCTTGCTGATTTACACTAATTTCTCTTGTAAGCAAGTTAGCTTGCTCATTAGTAATTCTAATAAGATTTTGTCTTCGCTGAACCTTGTAGTTAAGGTCTTCTATAAGTGTAATTTCAGATTTTTCTTCTTTCTTTTTACCCAAAAGAAACGTTTGAAATTGTTTTATTTCTTTAAGTATTTGCTGACGTTGTGCTTCTAGCTTCTTTTGTTTATCACTTTGCGCCACTAAAGACATTGATGAAAGCAAAAAACCAAGTAGGAAAACTATATAAAATTGTTTTTTCATTTAATCTACTTAATAACTATTTCTTTATATCCTGTAGGTATGTTAAATGGAAACCTAACATCTTCATTAAGCTTCAGAGATTTAAATTCCATAGTAATTTTAACCTCATCAGAATCTTCTACTGCAATTATTCTAATATCTTTTGGGAGCACTTCTTTATTAACCTCTTGATAGGATTTATAATCCACCTGAAGAACACGCTTTTTTAATTGCTGAAACATTTTTAAGCTATCCATTTTAAAATGCGACGGATTTATTAAATAAAACAGCTCTAAAAGTGTGTTTTGATTTTTTGGCTGTAACGCATAAGAATTCTCGTTGACTGAAACCTTATGTGGCTCATCCTTTAAATCAAAGATAGCTTGTCCCAATAATATATTCTGAACTTTATTAAAATCTAAATCTACTCCAACAAAATCACTTAGCAGTTTGTAATCTCCATCAAAGTATTCGTTATCTAGTTTGTTATAAAATCGCACTTTATCTGGTGTAATCATCATACGAGCTAAACCCAGTTTAGCACTTAACCAAATGACTTTGTCCTTTTCGATTCTAAGGTTAAAAGTTGAACCTTGTTCCTTTTGATTTTGTGTGATATCAATTTTTACTTTCCCTTGAAGTGTCTTGAAATCAGCATCGTTCTTTTGATGCTGTTTTATTACTTGCTTTGCAGAAAGTTTTTCACTTGCTTCACCTGACGCTATGACACTTTTAGAGGATTTGCAATTTGCAGCAAATAATAGCATAGCTACAGCAAATACAATTTTAAAGGTTTGTTGTTTTATGTTTTTTAATTCAGTCATTCTTAAATGAGATTCTTGCTTTCGTAAGAATTTTATTGTTGTGCTTTTAACTCTCGTGCTTTTTTAGCAAACGCTTCAGACTTACTATTATTATTGAGACCTTTGTAAGCGATACTTAATTCTGAATAAAAATCGGATTCCATTTTTGGGTTTTCAATTAAGTAATCCAATCCCATTTCTAAATTATCTTTAGCTTTCTTAAAATTGCCTAGTTTGTTATTTGCTACAGCATTTACTAAATATAAAATAGGCTGTGCAGGATACAACTCCAATGCCTCTTCACTATCCTTAATCACTGCGTTATAATCTTGAAGATCTATTTGCAAAAGCAACACATCTTTTATGAGCTTAAAATCATTTGGATCTTGTTTTAGAGCTTCCTTAAAGTTAGCCAATGCCTTTACTTTATCTCCCGATTTTAAATAATATTGACCTAAATCGCTGTGTGTTTGCGCATCTTTATTATCATCTATCAACGCTGTAATTTCAATTAAATCCGATTCATATTCTGGGTTATTGGCAACAAAACCCACAAAATCTTTTAGAACTTTTGCCTTAGCATCTGCATTAATCTCTGGACTAGTTAAAGCTATTTTTACAGAGTTTATAGCATCTTCCACTTTGCCATCTTGCAAATAGAATTTATACAATGCCAAATGCACAAATTTTGAGTCTGGTTTAACCTTCAACAGATTCTGTGCTGCTTTGTAGGCCTTTTTTCTGTCTCCAGTTTGGCTGTATCTGTAAATGAGTTTAAGGTGGTTTTCCTCGTTGTTTGGATTATTGGCTATCCTTTGTTCTAAATTTTCAATTCGGTCGTCTGCGTTGCCTGTAATGTTGTAAATTTCATTACGCATGGCATCTCTTACCTCACTAACGCCTAATTCTTCATCTAATTCGTCCAAAAGGTTGAGTGCTTGCTTATAGCGCTTTTCTCTAATATATAAACTTGCTAAATCTTCTTTGTAATCTGGATGATACTTTACCAGCTGTTTGATAGTTTTTATGGCATTATCTATATCATCTTGCTGAAAATACACATCGTACAACTCGTCTAAAAACCACTCGTTGTCTGGTTGCATACTAATGGCTTTTTTTAGGTTGTCCTCAGCAGCACCAAAGTTTTTGAGCTTATTGTAGTTTTTACCTAGCTCAAAATAAATGACTGGTTTTTTTGAATCTAGGTTAAGACATCTGAGAAGGGCTTCAACAGCTCTTTCGTAGTTTTCAATACCTTTTTGCTTTAAGGCTTCAAAAAAGTGTTCCTGAAATTCATCTTCAACATTGCCTAAATCATCATCTGGTCGTTTATTAAAATCGACTTGTGCCATAGCAAAGCTTGGTACTAAGAATAGTACTAGTAGAAGTTTTGTTATGTGTTGTTTTAATTTCATTTTTAGATTCTTTACTAACGCTCTGAATGACAAATTGGTTTCAAAAGTTGTTCCAAACTTGTGTTTGGTTATGCTTTTTCGCGGTAACCGAAAGATAGCAAATTGTAATTAATTCTGATTAAAGAATTTAGTCGCAATGAGCTATACAGACTGTTGGTATATTGTTATTTTCTTTTCCATTTAACTCCACTCCAAACAATTCCTAATGAAACTAAAATTAACGCAAGATTTCCAATATTAATTTTTTCATCTGAGAATGATTTGTAAATAGCTCCAACCACAAATAGAGTCGATATAATTACCGCAAAATAATATCCTTGTTTAGATTCGAAAAACGATTTTTTTCTTTCTATTTGTCCGTTATTATATTTCAAGAGTTTTGAGTCAATATCCTGGCATAAATTCACAAATTGCTCAGAATTGCAAAAATTATCATTTGAGCTTATTCGTAAAGTTTTTCCATTTTTAAACTTAAATTTTATTCCAGCTCCTTTCATCCAATGGATTTTATAACATTCTATATCTTTAAAATCAATATTTTTATTATCCCATTTCAATTGATTTGATTTTAATTCAAAGTCTGAAACTTTTACTATAAACTTCCTTTTTAAGATATAGAAATAAATTCCAGCAAAAACAAAAGCCAAAGTTCCTTTAAGTAAACCAAAACTCACTATTCTATTTAACACGAATACTATTGCAGAAAAGACAGCTACTGTTGAAACAAGTAAGAATAATAATTCAAATGGACTTGTATATTCAACATTTTGGTATTTCCGCATTATTTTGTTTAAAATTTGCCAGCTTTAAAAATGAGATTCATGCCTACGCAGGAATGTTATTCCATCACAGTATAATCCCCAATACTTATTTTAGTAAACTCGCCATTATACTTTACGTGGTTACCAATCATCGCCTCGTCTAAATTAGCGTTTTTAATAGTGGTCTGATTCTGTATTAAGCTATTTTTAACGGTTGAATTTTCAATAACGCAATCTTTACCTATAGAAACGTTAGGACCAACCGTAGCGTTCTTTAAAACCGTTCCTTTTCCGATGAAACACGGTTCAACCACTTTTGAATTCTCTAAAACGACAGAATCGTGAACTAATTGCTCTTCTCCATCTGCTTTTAAGAAGCCTAACATCTTGGTATTGGTTTCTAGCGTTACGTTTTTGTTTCCACAGTCCATCCACTCATCAACTGTACCTGTTTTGAAGACTTTACCATCTGCCATCATACGTTTAATACCATCGTTGATTTGGTATTCTCCACCATTCATAACGTTTTCATCTAAAACCTCTTGAAGCTTCGCTTTTAAAACTGCGACATCTTTAAAGTAATAAATTCCGATTACAGCTTGGTCGCTAACAAAAGTTTCTGGTTTTTCAACAAGCTCTATAATCTCTTGTTTATCGTTAAGTTTTACCACACCATAAGCTTCAGGATTATCGACCTGCTTTGTCCAAATAACACTATCTGCGCTTGGGTCTAAATCGAACTCTGCTCTAATCAAGGTATCTGCATAAGCAATTACTGCAGGACCTGAAAGGGATGGTTTAGCACTCATAATAGCGTGGCCAGTTCCCAAAGGTTGGTCTTGTCTGTAGATGGATGCTTTCGCTCCTAAATCTTCAGCCAATTCCGTCAAACTCTCAACCACATCATCTCCAAAAAAGGCTGGATCTCCAAGCACAAAAGCAACTTCTTCAATAGGTTGCTTTAATACTTTTGCAATGTCTTTTACCAAACGATGTACGATAGGTTGACCTGCTACCGGAATTAATGGTTTTGGAACTGTTAAACTATGCGGTCTAAGACGTGAGCCTCGACCTGCCATTGGTACTATTATTTTCATTTTTTTAGACATTAGACCGCTTTGCTGTTAGATATTAGACGCTAGACGGTTTTTTATTGTTCTCTTTATATTCTTTAAAATTTAGCACGAATTCAGTAATAATCTTTTTCCTTATTCTAAAATCGTCAACGTAATTCTCCAATCATTTTGTCCCTGTACTTCCAAAGCCACCTTCGCCTCTATCAGTTTCAGAAAGTTCTTCAACCTCTATCCACTCTGCTCTTTCGTGTTTTGCAATTACTAGCTGCGCAATACGTTCTCCATTTTGAATTGTAAATTCTTCATTTGAAAGATTGACTAAAATTACACCTATTTCACCTCTATAATCTGCATCAACCGTTCCTGGTGCATTAAGCACTGTAATTCCTTTTTTTGCTGCTAAGCCACTTCTTGGTCTTACTTGAGCTTCGTAGCCAATAGGTAATTCTATATATAATCCTGTGCCTACTATTGTTCTTTCTAAAGGTTTAAGAATCCTATCTTCTGAAAGATTTGCTCTTAAATCCATACCTGCAGAAGCTATGGTTTCGTAATGCGGTAAATTATGATTGGATTTATTTATAATTTTAATTGTCATCTTTTTTTTAATAATTGTTTAAGTTCTTTTCTTTCTAATAAAGCAATACCTGCAATAAAAGTAAGCATTAAAGCAACATTGAAAAAATAGTTACCTCTTAGATATTCAAAAGAAATATAAGATAGTACTACAGCAAAAACTATGTAAAGCATAATTCTTGAAACTTGATAAGGCACTTTATAGTGTTTTTGGCCTAATGTATAAGAGGTAATCATCATTATAGCATAGGCTATTAGTGTTGTCCAAGCTGCGGCTACAAAACCATATTTAGGTAATAACATTATATTCAGTGCAATGGTAATAATGGCTCCTATAATTGAAATATACATTCCAAATCGTGTTTTGTCTGTAAGCTTGTACCAAATTGCAAGGTTAAAATAGATGCCTAAAAACAAATTGGCAAGTAATACAATTGGAACAATTTCTATAGCTTTCCAATACGCTTCGTCTCGTACAATCAATGCTTTAAAAACGTCTATAAATCCAACGATGAATAATAGCATCAAAGCACCACAGATGACGAAGTATTTCATAATTAACGCATAGGTATTTTTGGCATTTTTTTCTTTAGCGTGATTAAAGAAAAAAGGCTCTGCTCCTAACCTAAAGGCTTGAATAAAAATAGTCATAAACACCGCTAACTTATAACAGCCAGCATAGGCTCCATTAATATCTTTTCCTAGCACATCTGGAATTAACCATTTATCAAAATTCTCGTTAATAACATAGGCAAGACCTGCAATCATAATAGGCAAACCATAATTTAGCATTTGTTTGAATATCGCTTTGTCAAAAATCCATTTCGTTTTCAGAAAATAAGGAAGTAGTAAAATTATAGTAACTGCACTTGCAGCAAGATTGGCAATAAAAATATACTTTACCAAATCTGTTTTTTCGTATCCTGAAAACTCAATATTATACTTAGGAATTGCCCAAAGAAAAAAGAAATTAAGTAATACATAAGTAAATATGTTACTTAGCTTGATAAATGTGAATTTAATTGGCTTTCCTGTTGCTCTTAGATAAGCGAAAGGAGCCACAACTAAGGTGTCTAAAACCAATACACCTATTAGATAATTAAAATAATCTAAGCGAAGATTTACAAACTCAGCTAGTGATTGATTGAAAATCATTACAACTGCAAATACAGTAATAGTTGAAACCACTAAACTGATTAACGTTGTTGAGTAAACCTTCTTTTTCTCATTTTCCTTGCTGAAAAACCTAAAAAAAGCCGTTTCCATACCATAGGTGAGTAATACATTAAAGAAGGCTGCATACACATAAAAATAAGTGTTATCAGAATAGCTGGCAGTATCTAATGTATCTGTATGTAAAGGCACAAGAATAAAATTCATGAGTCTAGGCAACACCGTTGCTAAACCGTAAATTATTGTGTCTTTGAAAAAGGATTTGAGTACGCTCAATTACTTAATAATGATATCGATTCAAAAATATTAAATATAAATGGGTCTACAGTTACATAAATAAAAAAGCCTCACTAAAAAAGTAAGGCTTTAATATTCTTTGTTCTATTTCTAGTTCTCATCAACATCATCATCTAAAGTTGCCATGCTATTTGAATTACTTCTTGAGTAAATAGATGGTGGACCATTTTCATAATATGTACCAGCAACTTCGTTTAGAGAAGCAATTTTATGGTACTTAGCCTGTCCATTTTCGAGATAGCTTATTACACACTCATTGTCTTTAAGCTCAAACGGATAATCAGCCGGTTTTTCTACTTTTTGAAACGTATAATTACGTGAAGGATTTTTTAGTACAGCAGTGTACTTATTTCCATTTTTAACGAGCTTTCCTTTTAAGTTTCTAAAATAAACCTCATTTAAAACCACACCATCATTTACATTAGAAATAGGACCAAAAACATTAATTCCTGTACCTCCAACTTTGATACCTGCATACCATTCCTGAAATACCACAGGCTTAACAGTAAAAGGGGTTTGTTTTTCGACATTTGTTGTAGCTACTTTAGGGCTAGCACATTGAAAAAAAGAAGACAACGTACAAGCAAAAACAATGGCATATATCGCCTTTTTTAGATTCTTCATTATAAGTAGGTTAAGATTTGGAAAGCCAATATATATGAAAATATTTTATTTTATCGTTGATTTTTGCATATAATCGACAAAAAGCAACGCTATGTAAGATATTTTACCCAAAACCGCAATTTTTAGTTTTTATATTATGTAAATATTCTATTTTAACAAAAGTAAATTTTAATATATGATAGGTACATCAAAGCGATTAATTACAGAAGAAAAAGTTAAAAACTCATCTTGTTCTCATTGTGGCGAGCAAAATACGCTTATTGCCAAGGTTTTTTCCAAAATGTTTATTTTAAAGATACTCCCTTTTGTTTATGGTAAGTCAACAGAGTTGTCTTGTTCAAATTGTAAGAAGGTTTACGATGAAAAAGATACCATAGACGTTGTTACACAAAGAAGAATTGATATTATAAAAGATGATGCTCAACATGCCTGGTTCTTATATTTGGGATATGGCTTTATTGCATTAGCTTTTATTGTTGCCATTTTTAAAGATCAATAAACAAAAAAAACCCAACTCGGGTGAGTTGGGTATATACAATTACTAAAAAAATAGTATTAATTGTTCAATGCTTCTGCACCACCAACAATCTCAAGGATTTCGTTGGTAATTGCCGCTTGTCTAGCTTTGTTATAAGTTAATTTTAATTGATCTCTTAATTCCGTAGCGTTATCTGTTGCCTTATGCATCGCAGTCATACGAGCTCCGTGCTCTGAGGCAAAAGAATCTCTAATTCCCTTGTATAATTGTGTTTTAAGAGATTTAGGTATTAAGGTTTCAACGATTTCTTGTTTACTTGGCTCAAAGATGTAATCTAAGTTAACGTTAGCATCGTTTTGTACAGGAACTATTGGTAAAAATTGCTCTGTCATTACGATTTGAGTTGCGGCATTTTTAAAGTGGTTGTATACCAATTCTACTTTGTCAAATTCACCATCAACAAATTTATCCATTATTGTTTGAGCAATGGCAGCAACATTATCGAAGGTTAAATCATCAAAAACTCCGCTTTCGTTTGCAATAACATTACCTTGCTTACCAAAAGCATCATTTATCTTTTTACCAATAGCAAGAATAGACACATCCTTACCAGCGTAAGTTTCAGATAATAATGAATTAACTTGCTTAATAATATTAGAATTAAAAGCACCTGCTAAACCTCTGTTTGATGAGATTGCAATAATCAATACTTTCTTAACTTCTCGTTGCTCAGCAAATTTACTTCCACTATCAGCATCTAAAGTAGCGCTTAAGTTTTGAAGTAATTCTGTTAACTTATTAGAATAAGGACGCATTGCTGTAATAGCATCTTGAGCTTTCTTCAATTTAGCAGCAGATACCATTTTCATGGCACTAGTAATCTGCATCGTTGAAGATACCGAAGATATTCTATTACGTATTTCTTTTAAGTTTGCCATTCTTTTATTTGTCATTCCGCATTAAGTGCGGAATCTATTTTAATAATTGAACTTCAAATATTGAGATTCCTGCTTTCGCAGGAATGACAATTAAGCTGTGAACTTCGCAGAAAGGTCTTTTGCTACTTTAGTTAAAGTATCGATTACCTCGTCTGTTAATTTACCTGCTTTTAATGTATCTAGAGTGTCTCTATGTTTATTGTTTAAGAATTCGATATAATCTCTTTCAAATTCTTTTACTTTTTCAACAGGAACATTTCTTAATAAGTTCTTAGAACCTGCATAGATGATAGCTACCTGATCTTCTACAGTGTAAGGGTCGTTTTGAGCTTGCTTTAAGATCTCTACGTTACGCTTACCTTTTTCAATTACGTTTAATGTTGCAGCATCAAGGTCAGAACCAAACTTAGCAAATGCTTCTAATTCACGGAACTGTGCCTGGTCAAGTTTTAAAGTACCAGCTACTTTCTTCATTGATTTAATCTGAGCCGAACCACCAACACGAGATACAGAAATACCTACGTTAATTGCAGGACGTACACCAGAGTTAAATAAATCTGATTCTAAGAATATCTGACCATCTGTAATCGAAATTACGTTTGTTGGGATATATGCAGATACGTCACCAGCTTGTGTTTCGATAATTGGTAATGCCGTTAAAGAACCACCACCTTTTACGATTGGCTTTAATGACTCTGGTAAGTCATTCATATTTTTAGCGATTTCGTCATCAGCAATCACTTTTGCAGCACGCTCTAATAATCTAGAGTGTAAGTAGAAAACGTCACCTGGATACGCCTCACGTCCTGGTGGACGACGTAATAATAAAGATACCTCACGGTAAGCTACCGCTTGCTTAGATAAATCATCATAAACAATTAAAGCAGGACGACCAGTATCTCTAAAATACTCACCAATTGCAGCACCTGCGAAAGGAGCATATACTTGCATTGGTGCAGGATCTGATGCGTTTGCCGCTACAATAACTGTATAAGCTAAAGCACCTTTATCTTCTAATGTTTTTGCAATGTTTGCTACTGTTGACGCTTTTTGACCTACAGCAACATATACACAGAATACAGGCTCACCTGCATCATAAAATTCTTTTTGATTTAAGATGGTATCGATACAAACCGTAGTCTTACCAGTCTGACGGTCACCAATTACCAACTCACGCTGACCCCTACCAACAGGAATCATAGCATCAATTGATTTGATACCTGTTTGCATTGGCTCATCTACTGGCTGACGGAAGATTACACCAGGTGCTTTACGCTCTAATGGCATTTCGTATAAATCACCACCTATTGGTCCTTTACCGTCTATTGGGTTACCAAGTGTATCAACAACTCTACCAACCATTTCTTCACCTACTTTAATAGATGCGATACGATTAGTACGTTTTACTGTTGCACCTTCTTTGATTTCTTTTGAAGGTCCTAATAATACGATACCAACGTTATCTTCTTCAAGGTTAAGTACGATACCTTCTAAGCCACCTTCGAATTCTACTAATTCTCCGTATTGTGCATTAGAAAGTCCATAAGCACGTACAATACCATCACCAACAGTTAATACTGTTCCTACTTCGTTTAATGAAGCACCTGCTTCAAAACCTGAAAGTTGTTGTTTTAAGATTGCTGATATCTCAGCTGGTTTTACTTCTGCCATTTTATTTAGTCTTTAGCTACTAGCGTTAGCTATTAGTTTAATGTAAATTCTCTTTTTAAATTATTTAGTTTGTTAGCAATACTTGCATCATATTGCAAATCGCCAACTCTTAGAATAAAACCTCCTAAAATAGACTCATCAACTGTGTTTTCTATTTCAGTAGTTTTGCCTGTAAGCTCTTTTACTTTAGCCAACACCTTTTCTTCTAACTCCTTAGTTAATGGTGTTGCTGAAGTTACCTTAGCTATTTGTGTATCCCTTAACTGATCGTATAATTGTGTGTATTTATTAGCAACATCTCCTAATAATGCCACACGCTTATTTGCAATTAAAGTATCTATTAAGTTTGTTGTAGCAGCATTAGCATTTTTAAAAACTGAAGTTAATACTGCTTTTTTGTCTGCAGATCTAACAATAGGATTTACCAAAACTGCATTTAACTCACTGCTTTCTGCAATAGCATTTGCAATTTGCTTCATATCAGTATTAACAGCTTCAGCCACCTTATTATCGGTAGCTAAACTAAGTACTGCTTTTGCATAACGTATTGCTGCTCTAGACTCTGCCATCTATAATTAGTTTAAAGTGGTTTCACCTAACATATCTTCAACAAGCTTTAATTGCTTGTCTTTGTTAGATAACTCTTCGCGTACAACTTTCTCTGCAATCTCGATAGATAAACCAGCTACGTGACTTTTTAATTCTGCCATAGCAGCTTTCTTTTCAGTCTCAATTGCAGCTTGAGCTTGCTCTATCATTTTGCCAGCTTTTTCTTGCGCTTCGTGAGTAGCATCAGAAATGATTTTGTCTTTCATCTCTCTTGCATCCTTTAAAAGTGCTTCTCTTTCAATACGCGCTTCTTTTAATAAACGCTCGTTATCTGCGTTTAGGTTTTCCATTTCTTTTTTAGCATTCTCAGCTGCATCTAATGCACTTTTAATACCTTCTTCTCTATCATTTAAAGAGTTAAGAATTGGCTTCCACGCAAACTTCACCATTAAAAAGATTAATAGTAAAAACAGTATTGTTTGTACTATAAATAATCCTGGTGAAAAATCGTTTAATAATTGCTCCATTATATATTTACTTTGATTTTTTTAATTTTTGTAAAACACGCTCCTGCAACCAACCGTTGCAGGAATTCGTGTTTATTAGTTTACATTTTCGATTCTTATTTTCCTAAGAATAAAGCACCAAATGCTAAACCTTCTAATAATGCAGCGATAATAATCATCGCAGTCTGAATCTTACCAGTTGCTTCAGGTTGACGTGCAATACCTTCCATTGCACTTCCACCAATTTTACCTAATCCGATACCAGCACCGATTACAATTAAACCTGCACCTACTAAATTTGGAACTGTCATAGCCAAATAATTTAAATTAATTAAACAAATCTATTAGTGATGATCGTGCTCTTCAACAGCCATACCTATAAATAATGCTGAAAGCATTGTAAAGATATAAGCCTGTAAGAACGCAACCAGAACTTCTATTAACGTGATAAAGAATGATAACACAAGTGATAAACCTGTTGCACCTACTGCACCTAATTCATTCTTTAATGTGAACATAATTGCAATTAAACTCATTACTACAATGTGACCTGCTGAAATGTTTGCAAACAAACGCACAAGTAACGAGAATGGTTTAATTAAGAAATGCCCAGCTAATTCTATTATTGCCAATACTGGTTTTACAAAAATTGGCACTCCTGGCATCCATAATACGTGTTGCCAGTAATCTTTTTTAGCACTAAATGTGTATATGATTAAGGTTAATACCGCTAAAGCTGCAGTAACTGCTAACTGACCAGTTATATTAAAACCAAATGGCATTAAACCTACTAAATTCATTATCCAAATAAAGAAGAATACCGTTAACAGATAACCTGTAAACCTTCTATAGTGTTTGTCTCCAATATTTGGTCTTGCGATTTCGTCCCGCACATAAACTACAAGTGGCTCTAAAACTCTACCAAAACCTGTTGGGACACTTTTCTTTTTGTATTGCTTTGCTAATCTAGAGAACCAGAACAACATTAAAAGACCAATGACTAAAATACCTAACACACTCTTTGTGATAGAAAAGTCTAAAACTTTGTGAGCGTTTGTTGGGTGATGAAAATCATCAACAGCTTCTGCCCCTTCTTCTAACTCGTATATTTTACTATGAATCTTAACGAATCTGGAACCATTCTTTTCTACTATAACTTCCCCTGAATCATCGTGATGAAATGCAGAAGACATAAACGTTGTTAATCCGTTTTCTCCCCAAACAATTACTGGAAGTGGAAAACCTATGTGCTTTCTTTCACCATCGCTAGTATAAGAAAACAAATGAAAGTCGTGAGAATCTTTTAAGTGATGAAGGATGTAATCTTTAACCTCTTGCTCTGAATCTACAATTCCTCCGTCTTGCGATTTTACAGGATCACTAGCATAACTAAAAAATGTTGTTAACGCTAATACAATCAGTAAGTAAGATTTGATAGGTTTGTTTGCTATCTTCATTTTTTTCTTTTGAAAAATATTACTCTAGATAAATTCGGCGCAAAAGTACATAATTTATTAACAATTAAACCAATTTTATTGAGATAAATTAGAAAGAAGTTTTGTTTAAGATTTTTGCTACAAAAAACACCTCTATAAATAAGAAGATTGCCATAGGGATAATTAATGCAATTCGTTGAGCATTAGTAAGGTCTATAGCAAAAACAGACTTGTAAAAAATGGCCGCAAAAATTGTAATTTTAAAAATTATAGTACCTAAATATATAAAGCCTAATTGCTCTTTAATTTTGTTAATAACGCTTCCCACTTTAAATAAAAAACAGATAACAAAGGAAAAAAGTACGAAGAACAGATACACCTTTTTTAATGAAAAGGGAAGAGAAATATTACTCTCTTCAATGAAATTATTGTGAAGTAAATAAGTTGACACTCCTACAATAGTAAATATAAGAATGTACGTAATTAGATTTTTAACCATTACTCTTTAGAAACTTTTATAACCTGAGCTATGACCATGTACATTGATGCAAAAACAGCTAACAATGTAATGCTTGGTTCAAATTTGTCTGAATTGTACTTAGAATCTAACCACATACCTAGGAGATTACCGACATAAATGGTGAGCCCCATTTGCAATGCAACACCCGTAAATCTTAAAAATTTATTGTATTTACCCTTGCTGTCTTTGGGTGATTTGTTCTGATTGTTTAAGTTTTGCTGGTTCATTAGGTAATGCTTTTACAGTGCCTTTCATACTACAAGTTGCATTAAAGGTTGCTCCTGGTTCTACTGCCAATTTACTTGTGTGCACTTCTCCTTCTATATGCGCCGTAGATTTTAATGAAAGCGTACCTGATAAGATTAATTTTCCTGAAAACTTACCTTCAAAATCAGCATTCTCTCCTTGTAATGTCCCTTTAATAAAACCTGATTTCCCAATCACTACCTTACCAGAAGTCTTTACATTACCTTCAACAGTACCATCGATTCTAAATGGTCCTTCACTAGCAATATCACCAACTATCTTGGTGCCTTGTGCTATAATGTTTTGTTGTGTACTTGTTTCCATACTTAATGTGTATTTAGATTTTTTATTGTCTGAGGAAAACATCGTTGATTTGGTTTTAATTTACTCTAGTTTTAGGTATGCGTTTAAGTTTTTATGACGTTGAATAATAGCATAGTTTGGGGATGAAATAGCAAAGTACTCTTTTGTAATCTTAGGTTTTACCGGTCTACCTCTGCTGTCTTTTTCATCCGATTGTAATAATTGAGCAAAACCACTTGCTCCTTGTATACTCGTAAGACCATGAACCACTACAAATGTTGTGTTTTCATCATACACATCTATTGATGTGGTTAAGTCAAAATATTTTATTTTTTTATCAATCTCTTCATCAAGTGTTTTTACAAAAGCATCTATATCTTCTTCCGAGTCTTTTTCAAATTGATATACTACGTTAAAATGAGCAGCCTTATCATCTTCTGTAAATTCTTTTTTTGCTAAAACAGGAATAGCGTTTTGGAGTAACTCTTGGGCTTTTTTCCCCTCGTCTGTATTCGGATAAGTCAATGCGATATAATCTATTCCCTTTTTATACTCCTCAAATCCGTATAGACGTCCTCTGGCAGAGGCTTTTAAAATTTCAAACTTAGGCAAGAAGTCATCTCCTTCTAAGCGCTTTATTTGTTTTTCTGCCTCTTCTATAACCTCAACATATTCCTCATTCTCAAACTTCTTATACAGATTTGTATAGATAAATTCCGGACTGTTTTCATCTTTTGATAATTCGGATTGAGGATTTAGTATTATTTCAGCATAACGTGAATCTGGATAGTTAGAAACAATGTCGTTCTTCATTGCTTCTGCTTTATTGGACAGGCCTAACTCTGTATATATTTTATACAAATTGTATTTAGATGGCAATATAAGTCGCTCTTCTGGATTGTTTTGCAATAAATCTTCGAAACGAGATTTAGACAATAATAGCTCTTGAAACTTTTCTCTATATATAATTCCCAACTGATAATAAGCAAAGTTTCTTTCCTTAAAAATACTATCTAAAACTTTTTGGTCTGTAGGTAGTGAAGCGATATAAACCTCAGGATTGTATTGATCTTCTTTTCCTGTTATAGAGGTTACACTTTCTGCTTTACCCGTATTCTTTATACCTGCTTTTTCGTTAGATAACCTCCAATTATCTTGAAGTTTTCGGTCTCCCCAAAGCTTTATAAACTCATTTTTTCCATAAGCAACAGTTGTAGAGTTATAAAAATAGAAGCTACTCCCATTGTCATTTCCCTTTGAAGGAAAGCCACCTGGCATTGCTCTTGGGTTTAAATTAGCTTTTGAATTCTTATCTTTTGAAGCATTTACTGCCGCATTTTGTCTAGACTCCTGTCTCTTTATCTCTTCTTCTTTACGCTGTTCTTCTTCTAAGGCTTTTTCTTTTAATTCTTCTGCATACTTAGTATAAATGGCTATTTGCTCTTCTTTTGGCAAACTAACCATATGAAGAATACTGTCATTTACCTGTGCTACTCCTTCATAATAAATAACATCATCTAAGTTTTCGCGCTTACGCTTTAGAATTCTATAAGGTTTAGTGTTTGGCGTCATTGCTGTAAGTGTACTATCGTAGTAAGCTCCTGCTGTTTTGTACACGTTCTTATCAAAATACATGTTACCAATAGTCTCATAATTGAGAGCTCTTAGGTATTTATCTGATGTTATTTTTCGCAATGATTTGTTATAGTAAACTTCTGCTAAACTATCTGAAGCCTTATTGCGATGAAATTCAGCAATACGATAAAAAATCTTGTCTAAGAAAGGTCTGTTTTCTCGGTTTTCTTCTAGATCTGTTAAGTACTCTAAAAACTCAACTTCATTACCTTTAGCTGCATCAAAATTATAAGACTTTTCGAGGTGAGCATTAATATAAAACGCTCTAGGAATTTGTCTGTGCATATCTATAATGGCATCAAATTCCATATTGGCACTGTCCTTTTCTTCAAACTCATTATAGAGTTGTCCTCTTATAAAATGAAAACGTGCTTTTTCACTTTTAACTTTAGTGTTTTCAGCAGCAATACCCAATAAAGTAATTGCACTATCTTTAGCTTTTATATTAATATACGCCTGAGCTAAAGTCGCTGTAGCATCAGCTAAATCTTGGTCTTCTAACTCCTCTTCTTCCAGTAAGCGTTTTAATTTTTTTATAGCACCTTCATTATTATCTAAACGCATGTTAGATTTTTCGCGCCAAATCTTTACTTGATTAATCTTATCGCTTGTAGGATACTTATTTAAAATATTATTGAAAGCTGCTAACGCAGGTACAAAACGCTGATCGTAATATCTTGCTTTTCCTAATAACAAATATGCTTCATCTATTTGCGGATTTTTTTCTTTTCCGTTAATATTCATACCGTGCTTTTGAATGGCTTTAATGGCCTTTTCCTCTGCACGTTCAAAATCAGCATTTTTAGATTGACCTGGCAAGAAAATATCTTCAGTTACTTGCATACGCTCTACTGGTAATAACTCCCAGAAGTTTTCAGTATAAGCATCATTTACAGCAAGTTTACCTCTATCTAAAGCAATGTTACCATTATATAGAATATTATACTTTGTACCTAAAGCATGAAAGTTTCTGTTGATAAAGGTGTCCTTTTTTCGTGAGCAACTTTGAGCAATAATCACTACCAAAAAAAGATATAATATGTGCTTTATTTTGTATTTCAACGTTGGTTCTATTTGATTAATAGATAACTAAAATATAGCACATTTAGTGTGCTAAGTGGTAAAAATAAGCATCTTTTTGAATTTATAATGTTATTACGCTGTTTTTCGAGAATAGGCAAAGTCTAACCAAACAAAAAAGCCTGTGAATTTTTAAATCTTCACAAGCTTCTTAAAACTGATTGATTGGGTAATTTATTCTTCCTCTTGAGCAGCCATACTGCCAGAAAAATGAGCTTCAAGTTCTTTTAAAGTAGTTGGGTTGGTTTCTAAATCTTTTACAACATTACCTTTTTCTAGTACAACAATACGTTCACAAACATCCGTAACGTGCATTAAATCGTGACTAGATACCAAAATAGTAACACCTTGTTTTTGTGCCAAATCTTTAAGAATTTGCTTTAAGCGTATTTGCGTTGTTGGATCTAAATTAGCAAATGGCTCATCTAGAATAATTACTTCAGGATTACCAATAAGCGCAGCAACAATACCTGCTTTCTTTTGGTTACCTTTACTTAAGTCTCGTAGGTATTTTTTCTTTCCAAGAATTTCACCATTAAAGAAATCTTCGAACTGAGACGTTAAGGCATCAACATCTGCTTTGTTTTGTCCTCTTAAATCACCTATAAAATAAAAGTATTCTTCTGGTGTTAAATAGCCTATTAAAAAGCTTTCGTCTATAAACGCAGACGTAAATGGTTTCCAATCTTCACTTTTATCTACTACAACATCGTTACTTGTAATGCTTCCCGTAGTGGGCTTTATTAAATCTAGCAACAAACTAAAGTAGGTAGTTTTTCCTGCTCCATTATTACCCACCAAACCAAAACTTTGGCCTTTAGGAATGTTTAACTCTTCGATATTTAAAACGGTTGTTCCGTTATATGTTTTTGAAAGGTCTTTTGTATGTATCATGGTTGTGTTGTGTAATTAGTTATCTTGACTAAAAGCGTCAATCATTTTATATTTTGAATCTAAATAACGTTGCGTAATGGATTTCATGAGTTTTTTATGAAATACTATGCCTGCAACACCTAATAAAATAAGCAGTGCAATACCAGCTTCAAAACCGAATAACCAGTTCATTAGCGCAAAAATACCCATTGGTAAAATCATTAATGGTAAACCAATAATCCACTGTACGGCTCCTGTACCTTGATAATTAAATGCCGCTCGTTGATTGAGGTCTATTTTCTTTCTGTTGAAAGATCCTCCATATAGCATTATATGAGAATTAACTCCAATATTATATATGGCTGCTGCAAAATGTGCGATTAGGATTTTCCAACCAAAATATACATATGGAATACTCAAAACTAACATAATCACTACACTAAGTATCATTAATACAAATTTAGATCTCAAGTATTGTTCATACTTAATGTTCTGGCTCATTAGCATTTTGTAATAACCACTATCCCAAGCAGGAATGAATTGCCCAAAGTTTATTAAGAAAATTCCAGTAACAAATATACCTATGAACGGAAACAACCAAACCATATCTCTATACATAGGTTGTGGATAGAAAAACAAGCCATAAAGAAGTCCGATGACCATTATAAATACTGATGACTTTGTGCGTTTATTTCTCCAAATTAACTTTAAGTCTAATTGCATAAAAGGTGCAATGTCCCCAAAACGATTGGTCCAAGATAAATCTGCTGCCTTAACCTCCGTAACCTTAGATTTTAATCCACTATCTAAAAATAGTTTTTCTCTTAAAATTTTAAAATTGAAAGCGTAAGCTATCGCTAATAATGCTATTGGAATTAAAATAAAAACTGGATTGTTAGAAATGCCTATAAAAGCATCACCTACCAAAGACGTCATTGATACAATATGGAAATACTCTAAACCATATAGAACACCAACGGTTGCCAATAATGGTAAAAATGGTAAATCGGTTTTTGAGGATAGCGCTTCAATAATAAAGTTTAAAAAATTAATAATGAGTACCACAATTATTAAAGCAAACATCCACGGCAGTATCTGAGAAGTTTCGTAACCTTCCTTAATAAGCATTATACTAAATGGAATTATAGCAAATAATGGTAAAAAGTTAAAAAACGAAAAAGCAGATTTACCAAGTACAAAATGTACAATGGTTGAGCGTTTTATTGGTAATGTGAGTAAAGGTTTAACACTCATTACTGGTAGCTTTTGCAAAAAGAAACGCATTATGAGATCTACCATAAACCAGTAGAATAAAAGTCCGTTAGCTATTACAAATGGGTCTTGATCAGGATAAGCTTTCTTTATGATAAAGAGCAATCCAAAACCTAAACCTAAGAACATGACAATAAAGTAAAGTGCAAAAAAGACAAGAAGAATATTTAATGCCATACTCTTTTGCCAATATGACGAACGGAAATACTGTTTCCACTCTAAATTAAGAAAGTGCTTTATCATATTTGTGGTTAGTTTTTTCTATTAGTAAACTTAAACGTTAATTTGTTACAAACAAATTTAACTATACAATCATCCTTCCTTATTTTTGCAGAAAATAATAGTAATGGCACAATTTCATACCCTAAAAATAAAGTCCGTAGAAAAAGTTACAGAACATGCGGTAGCGATCTCTTTTGAAATTCCTGATTCCTTAAAGGCTAATTTTGCTTTCAACGCAGGACAATATATTACCTTAAAAACTACAATTAATGGCGAAGAAATACGTCGAGATTACTCTATTTGCGCGTCAAAAAACAGTGGTGATTTAACCGTTGCTGTAAAATCGGTTGATGGTGGCACATTTTCAGTTTATGCCAATACAGAGCTAAAAACAGGAGATACTATTGAAGTTGCTGAGCCTAATGGTCGCTTTGTTTTTGAACCAAACGAAGCTAAAACAAGAACCGTTGCTGCCTTCGCTGCTGGTAGTGGTATTACACCTATTTTAGGCATTGCTAAAACACTACTTGAAGAAGAACCGTTTAGCAATTTTATTTTGGTTTATGGAAATAAGTCTTCTAAAGACACGATGTTTTTTACCGATTTGGTAGAAATGCAAGCCAAGTATGGTAATCGTTTTCATGTACATTTTATATATAGTCAATCTCGTGAAGAAGGTGCTTTATTAGGAAGAATTGAAAAAAGTACTGTTAATCTTATGGTCAAAAATAAGTACCAAGGTGTAAACATTGAAGCTTTTTATTTATGCGGACCAGAAGCCATGATTCATACTGTAAAAGACACATTAGTTGAAAACGGCATTAAAGAAAAGGCTGTTTTCTTCGAGTTATTTACAGCACCTGTTGTCGCAGAAAACGAAAATTCGGTTGAAGATTTATCTGGTAACACCAAAATAAAAGTATTAGTAGATGATGAAGAGTTTGAGTTTGAAATGTCTAAAGAGCAATCTATTCTAGAGGCTACTTTAAAACAAGATATTGATGCACCATACTCTTGCCAAGGTGGAATTTGCAGTAGCTGTATTGCGCGCCTAACAGAAGGTGAAGCTAAAATGAGACAAAACAACATTTTAACAGATAACGAAGTTGCTGAAGGCTTGGTGTTAACTTGTCAAGCGCATCCTACAACAGCTACGGTTACTGTAGATTATGATGATGTGTAAAATCTAGATGCTTAGATTTTTAGACCTGTAGACTATTAGATTCCCGCCTTTGCAGGAATGACAGACCTTACTTTTGAAACAATAGATTCTACAGGAACGCTTCCTGCTGCATTTTCGTAGCTTTCAGGATATTTATTGCCGTAAATTGAGGTTGGAATTTTGGGATATTGGTTACGATCTGCTTTAAGTTGAAAATCTTCAGGTTGGTTAAAGGGCACAAAACCAGCAAAAGGATGAGTAACTCCCCAAATGGTAATTACTTTTACACCAAACATTGCTGCTAAATGACCATTCCCAGAATCCATGGCAAGCATCAATTCTAAATTTGAAATTAGTGACAATTCATCTTCGAAATTTAGCTTTCCTGCAACAGAAATAACATTGCTGTATTTCGCTTCAAAAGCCTTAAGTACTTCTATTTCTTTATCTCCTCCGCCAAATAAGATAACCTTATAATCTTTAGATAGTTCCGAAATAACTGTCTCCATGTTTTCAAGCGGATACGTTTTACTTTCGTAAGCCGCAAATGGAGCAATACCAACTAAAGTTTCATTGCTGTTAATACCTAAATCTAAAACGGCTTTGCTTAAAGGTTTTGCTTTTGGAAATTTTGGCTGCGATAAATCGACTGGAAACCCTAATGCTTTAAACACATCTCCATAGAGTTGATGTGTGGTTTTTAGTTGTTTTACTGCTTTACCAGAAACTAAAGCCTTCTTCTCTGCTCTGCCCTTATCTATCTGAATTACTTTTTTTCCGAAGAAAAACAGCTTCAAAATTTTACTTCGTAAAACGTTGTGTAAATCAGCAACAACATCAAAGCCTAACGTTCTAAGTTCTTTTGATAGTTTATAAAGCCCTAAAACCCCTTTGTGTTTGCCTTTTAAATCACCGACATAAACCTCAACATTTGGAATACCTTCAAAAAAAGGTTTAAAAAATGCTCTGGTAACAACCGTTACTTTTACTTGTGGATGTTGTGAGGTTAATGCACGCAACACAGGCACTGTCATAGCAACATCTCCCATTGCCGAAAATCTTATGACGAGTATGTGAGTAGCTGCTGACATTAATTTCAGAATAGAGATCCTGAAACAAGTTCAGGATAACAAATTATTTTTGCCCTCTTAAAACAGGATTAAGCTCATCGTCGTTGTACATTTTCATTTGTTTGTAAACTTTCATGTACTTATCTCCGTTCGCTATATCAGTCAATAAATCGTCAATTGCCGTACTCAAATCTGTACGCTGCTCTAGTAAAACGTCTAATTTCTTTTGGCAAGCAGCTTTGTGATCTTCAGTAGCATCTTCTCTCACTGTTTCCAAATGCATGTGATAGATTTTTAATGCCAAAATAGAAAGTCTGTCTATAGCCCAAGCAGGACTTTCAGAGTTAATTTTAGCATCTGCTTTTACGGCAACATCTTTATATTTATCTAAGAAGTAGCTGTCAATATATTCAACTGTATCGGTTCTGTCTTGGTTAGAAGCATCAATCATACGCTTTAATTTTAATGCCGCAACAGGATCGATATTTGGGTCTCTAATAATGTCTTCATAAGCCCACTGCACTGTATCTATCCAACATTTTCTGTATAACAAATGAGCGATTAGATCTTCATTTTTATCATACTTATTTGTAAAAGGTTGTTCTACCGTATTTAAAACTTTATAGGTTTTAATAACATCTTGAAATATACTGTTTGCTTTATCTGAAAACATATCGAATTATTTAGTTTGAATATGCAAATATACTTTGAATTATTAACTTAGCCATTCGAGAAAAACATATCATTATGCAAATTCATAACCTTTCTGAAACGCCTTCAATTTTAAATACTTTTATGTCTGAAATTAGAGATGTGAGCATTCAAAATGACCGCATGCGTTTTAGACGAAATATTGAACGTATTGGTGAGGTTTTATGTTACGAATTAAGCAAGTCGCTTCATTTTGAAACTCACACAACCAAGACACCTCTGGGAAATCATGATACAGCATTGTATAAAAACGATATTGTGTTATGCTCAATCTTAAGGGCTGGAGTTCCTCTACATAGTGGCTTATTGAATTACTTTGATGCGGCAGAGAATGCATTCATTTCAGCCTATAGACATCATAAACACAATCCTGAAAGTTTTGAAATTATTGTTGAATATTTAGCCTGTCCAAGTCTGGAAGGTAAAACCTTAATTCTTGCAGACCCTATGTTAGCCACAGGACAATCCATGGTAGCAACTTACGAAGCGCTTAAACCTTTTGGCACTCCAAAAGATATACATTTGGTAAGTGTTATTGGTGCACAAGAAGGTGTGGATTTTGTGTCTAATCATTTTGACAAAAATGCTCATTTATGGATAGCAGATATTGATGATACACTAAACAAAAAAGGCTACATTGTACCAGGTTTAGGTGATGCAGGTGACTTAGCGTTTGGTAATAAATTACAGCAATAAGCTAACAATTGGTACTATTATTAGTAACGAAATAAAGACTTCTTTAAACCATTTTTCTGAAACCACTTCTATATAATTTGCCATAATTATAGAAAATGGTGCAAATAGGAAGATAAACTCACTTCCATTTTTTACAGGTGCAATAATTGCTATTAAGATAGCTATAACCGAAGACCAAGCTATAAGAAAAAAAGATGGCTTTAGTTTTTTGTTTTTGTCTTGTATACTTCTAAAAAAGTAGATGAGTGTCCAAATAAACGATGTAAATAAAACGGTAAACTTTAAAATAAATTCGCCACTGTTATAAACGGAATAATCTACACTTGCATAACGACTAAAATTAGTTGGTTTTATATAAGTATCATAAACAATAATGTTGTAAGCGATAAGTAACAAGATAACCGTAGCAACACCAACAAAAGGAATAATAACATTCTTTAAGTTGTTTTTTGAGTGGTAGATTAATGCCACAATTACAACTGCAAAAAATAATATAGCCCAGAAATAAAAAAGGGTAGCCATCATAATCCAAAAACCTGCATCAAAAAACTTTTTCTTAGTGTGAAGATTAGTTTGCAGACTAATAAGGCGTCTTAGCGCAAAAAGCACAAATAAATTAGCAAACAGCAAATCTGAATACCTTAAGACTTCAGGAAATAATCCAAATAACAATCCAAACGTCATTATTGCATAGCCGTTCTTCTTGGTAAGGTTATTTTTTGAAATAATAAAATCTAGAAGGAAAATAAAAAAGACTGCTATCGCTAACTTTAAAGTAGTTTTTAAACTGGTATTAACATCAGTAAATAGCTGGTTAAAATTTGAAAACACAAATAGTATAACAACAAAAACTGCAACCATTATAAAGTTTATAGGCTTAGATTTACTAAAAATGCTTGTAATCATTTACTGTTTTTGTATTTTTGCTATCCAATAAAGCCTTTCATCTAATTAGTGAAGCAAAATTGGATGTGAGTATAAATATAATTTAATTCTCGCTAGCCGAGTAAATTTATAAAGTTATGAAGGATTTCTTTTACGCAATACAAGATTTATTTGTCAACGTATTATTTGCACCACTAGACTATTTAAGAGAGCTAGAGCTTTCTTCTTGGTTTGCTGCTAACACCATGTCGTGGTTTTTTATGGCTATTGGTTTTGTCGCTTTTATTTATTGGATGAAGCAATTAGCTAAATACAACGCCAACAACGAAGAAGATAAAAGTATTTCTTCGCACTCTTATTTATAAGTCGAAGCCAATATCTTTACGATAATACATCTTATCAAAATGTAGTTTTTCTATACTTTGGTAAGATTTTTTTATGGCCTCTTGGTAAGAGTCCCCATACGACGTTACAGCCATAACTCGACCTCCAGAAGTTACTACTTTCCCATTTGTATCATTTGCTCCTGCATGAAATACAATAGAATCTTCGATGGTTTCTAGCCCTGTAATTTCTTTGCCTTTTTCGTAAGCTTCAGGATAGCCACCAGACACCAACATTACTGTTGTTGCAGCACGGTCATCTATATCTATAGATACATCTCCTAAAGTACCGCTTGCCATAGCCTTAAAAATATCAACCAAGTCGGTTTTTAATCTAGGTAAAACTACTTCGGTTTCTGGATCTCCCATTCGTACGTTATACTCAATAACCTTTGGATCGTCACCAACTTTAATCAACCCTATAAAAATAAATCCTACATAAGGTAGATTATCCTTTTGTAAACCTTCTACAGTAGGCTTTACAATCTGATTTTCAATTTTGTTTAAAAATTCTTCTGTAGCAAATGGCACTGGAGACACAGCACCCATTCCGCCTGTATTTAATCCTGTATCACCTTCTCCTATCCTTTTATAATCCTTTGCTGTTGGTAAAATTTTATAGTCTTTTCCATCCGTAAGTACAAAACAACTCAACTCAATACCATCTAAGAATTCTTCAATAACCACTTTGGTACTTGCGTTACCAAACTTGGCATCGACAAGCATGTTTTTTAATTCGGTTTTAGCTTCTTCTAAGTCGTTTAAAATTAAAACCCCTTTTCCTGCCGCTAATCCATCAGCTTTTAAAACGTAAGGAGAATTTAAGGTTTCAAGAAATTTATAGCCTTCTTCAACGTTATCTTTAGTAAAGCTTTGATAAGCTGCTGTAGGAACATTGTGGCGCATCATAAATTCTTTAGCAAACTCTTTACTACCTTCTAACTCAGCTGCTGCTTTTTGCGGACCAATAACTGCAACATTTTTAAGGTCTTGGTCTTCTAAAAAGAAATCATGAACTCCTTGTACCAAAGGATCTTCTGGGCCAACAACAACTAGGTCTATGTTATTCTCTAGTACAGCCACTTTAATAGCCTCAAAATCGGTTACTGAAATATCTAAATTAGTGGCAATAGATTTAGTGCCAGAGTTTCCTGGTGCAACAAATAGATTTTCGCAGTGATTACTTTGTGCAATTTTCCATGCAAATGTATGTTCTCTTCCGCCAGATCCTAAGACTAAAATATTCATGATTGTGTTTTGTTTGGGCAAAAATAATTGGTTTTGACCTTAAAAAACAATTAATTTACGGAAACCTTAATCGTAAAACACACATTGCAACTTTTTGATTTTTCATTAAAGTTTAATGGCTTTGAAATAGACAAAGCAAAAGAAGCGTTGTCTAAAATTCAATCACAGTCTGATGAAGATTTTATTACCCATATCGAAAATCAGAAAAAAGAGATTGTTTCTTATCACTTAGAGCATAATGTCTTCTATAAAAACTTCGGAAAATCAATAGATGTAGATGATTGGGAATCAGTGCCAGTTATGACCAAACGTCATTTACAGCAATCTCTTGAAAAGCGTCTCTCTGATGGTTATACAACCAAAAATACGTATATAAACAAAACCTCCGGTAGTTCTGGAGACCCTTTTATTTTTGCAAAAGACAAATGGTGCCATGCACTAACTTGGGCTGAAATAATGAATCGTTTCGGTTGGTTTGATATAGATTTTAATTCTTCAAAACAAGCACGATTTTATGGTATTCCTCTGGACAAAAAAGGCTATTATAAAGAACGATTAAAAGATTGGTTTAGTAATCGTTATCGGTTTTCAGTTTTTGATTTAAGTGATAATACTTTTGAAAACGTATTATCAAAATTCAAATCAACTAACTTTGATTATATCAATGGTTACACAAGTCCTATTGTACAATTTGCCAAATTTTTAAAACGAAAAAATGTTGTTTTAAAAACATTGTGCCCAAGTCTAAAGGTTTGTATTGTGACGTCAGAAATGCTATTTGATGAAGATAAAACGCTTTTAGAAACGCAATTTGGGATTCCAGTAGTGAATGAATATGGTGCATCTGAATTAGACCTCATTGCTTTTCAGAATACAGAAGATCAATGGCAAGTTAATAGTGAAACGCTGTATATTGAAATTTTAGATGACAATGACAATATACTGCCTTATGGCCAAGAAGGGCGAATTGTAATTACCTCGCTTTACAACAAAGCGCATCCTTTTATTCGATATGATATTGGAGATATTGGGATTTTAAGTGAAGAAAGCACCTTACAAAAGCCTATTTTAAAAAAATTAATAGGTCGCACTAATGATATTGCTCGCTTGCCAAGCGGAAAAACAGCTGCAGGACTAACTTTCTATTACATTACAAAAAGTGTTATTGAAAATGATGGCAATGTTTCAGAATTTGTGATAGAGCAATCAGAGTTGGATGCCTTTAAAATAAAATATGTGAGCAAAAATGCGCTTTCTTATGATGAAAAAGAAACGATTAGTAAAGCAATGATTCAATATTTAGAGCCGGGAATTTCTATTACTTTTGAGCGTGTTGTGAAATTAGATCGTTCAAAGTCTGGAAAACTAAAACAGTTTACGTCATTCATAAATTAAGTCTATGAAAAACATAATGATAATAACGAGTTATTTTCCACCAGAAATTGGTGCGGCTTCTAACCGTATTTTTCATTTAGCTGAAGGCTTACAATCTGACTATAATGTTACTGTAGTTACTCCTTTACCAAATTATCCTACAGGTAAAATTTTTGATGGTTACAAGCGTAAATTCAAGGTGAAATCTTGCGAAAAAAACATCAATATTGTTAGACTTTGGCTATATGCAAGCAAATCTAAAAACAAATTTGTTAGGTTGTTTGCTATGCTATCCTACAGCATGAGTTTGGTTTGGTTTTTTTTGTGGAACAAAATTCCAGATAAAGTAATTGTTCAGTCACCACCACTTTTGGTTGCTTTTACTTGTATGTTTTTTTTAAGGTCTAAAAAGCGAAAACTCATCTTAAATGTTAGCGACCTTTGGCCTAGTGCTGGTTTTGAACTTGGCGCTTTAAAGCAAGGTTTTAGTTATAAATTGTTGCAGAAACTAGAACGTTTTAATTATAAATCTGCAGATTTAATCTTAGGACAGAGTAATGAAATATTAACTCATGTTGGTAAGATTACCTCAAAACGGCAATTGTTTCTCTATAGAAACTATCCTAATATTGACAAACAAGACATCACTGAAACTACATCAAATAACCAAGCTCTAAAAATTGTATATGCTGGTCTTTTAGGTGTTGCTCAAGGTATTTTAAAACTCTGCGAAAAACTTGATTATAGCTCCATAGAGCTACATATCTACGGTTCTGGTGCTGAAGAAAAAGACATAAAATCTTTTATCGAAAAGCATAAGGATTTACCTATATATTTTCACGGAAGAGTCGATAGAACTGAGCTTCATAAGGAATTAAAAAAGTATGATATTGTTATAATTCCTCTTTTAAATAGAATTTATGGATCTGTACCTTCAAAAATATTTGAATATGCAAAATTAGGCTTGCCTATGCTTTATTTCGGAGGGGGAGAAGGTGAAGATATAATTAACGAACATGGATTAGGATACGTAGCTAAATCTGGCAATTATGAACACCTTAATTCTACAATAAAATCTATAGATAAAGAAAAATTGAATGTTGATTTAAAACAAAGAATTCAACAGACAGCTTACAACAACTTTAATTTTGGTAAACAGCTAAACCTGCTAAAAAACCACCTTTAATAAGCTTTATCTTCCCCTCTTACAGCGTTAATAAAGGTTTGAGCTATAATTTTAATATCTAAAAGTATAGACCAGTTCTCTATATAAAATATGTCATACTTAACACGTCCTATAATATCCTTGTCTGTTTCAACCTCCCCTCTAAATCCACTTATCTGAGCAAGACCTGTAATTCCGGGCTTAACAAAGTGTCTTACCATAAATTTATCTATCTTTTTTGCATACATATTAGTATGACTTACCATATGTGGTCTAGGCCCTACAACAGACATGTCTCCAAACAAAACATTGAAAAACTGTGGTAGTTCATCTATACTGGTTTTCCTGATGAATTTACCAACCTTGGTAACACGTTGATCTCCCCTGGTAGCTTGATGTAAATGTGCAGATTTATTTGGAGTCATTGACCTAAATTTATAGCAATCAAACTCTTTATAATTAAATCCGTTTCTAGATTGTTTAAAAAAAACAGGACCCTTTGATTCTAGTTTTATAAGTATGGCAATAATTGGAGTAAGCCAAGATAAAATAAATACTATTACTATACTTGAGAACAGAATATCAAATGTTCGCTTTATAATCATATTAGCTGAATCCTCTAATGGAATGTTGCGAAGCGTTAACACAGGTATATAATCATAATATTCATACCTGAGTTTTTTAGAATAAATCTCTTTACTTTCTGGAATGAATTTCAAGATTTTAAGGTTGTTATCAGCAAAATCTACTATGTCTGCAATTTGAGAATTGGTTAATTCTGATATAGAACAGTATATTTCGTCAATGTTTTCGTTTATTATATACTCAAAGCATTTATTTAGAGATTGTTCTTTACTCTTAAAACTATAAGTTTTTTTATGCAAGTATCCATACTCAGGGTTCTTATTAAAAAAATTCTCTAAAGCTAGCGTTTTCTTGTTAAGACCAATAATCACAGTAGACCTGTAATTACCACCAAATGAAACCCTATATTTTTGTAGTAAATAATAAATTGCAAATTTAAAACCTGTAATTAGCGTAAAACATAGTAAAGAATATTTTACAATAGGTCTAGGATAAATTTTCAGGTTATGGTATAACCCAGAAAAAGCAAAAACGAGAAGTGTGAATAGAATTAATTGCTTAACAATTAAGGACAATATATTAACGGGTCTTGTATATCTATAAACCTCATAGAATTTAGAATAAATAGATAACAAAAGCCACCCTAGAGTAATGAAAGTTATGAAAACAAATGAGTCTTCGGTTTTTAAAAGGTATAATACCGCAATACCATTTATAATAGCTAAATCTATTAAATAGGAAATAGGTCTTAAATATCCTGAATATCTTCCGTGTTTGAATAAACTCAAATTACTAATCTTTGTTGAAACTGTAAATATTTTTTAATCAGCAAATATGATAAAAATAAAAAAGATACCCGAATTTAGATAATCAATATTTGCATTATTCTAACTCTTAAAACTAAAGTAGTAGTCTCTTTGCTAGACGTTTTTGCAAACTCTCTCTTGAACTTATATAAGAATTGTTTGCGCCAACTTTATGTGAATTAAAACTATATATGCTTGTTTTTTTATTATACTGAACGTCTTGGCTATTTTTGAAGTATAGATAAAACATTTCTTGCTTGATAAACATTTGCCTGTCTGTGTTTTCTAATAATAAACTCATAACCTTTAAATCAACTTTCTCAACACTTTCAGCAACATAAACTTTAAAATTTAAAGGTTCTTCCTCTAAGCAAAACTCTACAAATTGAGAACCTTCAGTATTAACTATCTCAGACTTAGCAACTAAGTTTTTTTCGTTTTTAGAATTATACTTAACTGTCAACAATCCACTTTTTGAGCTTTCTAACTCTAGTCTTATTCTAAACATTGATTCACGATCTAAACAGTTTTCAACACATGAACTAAACGTAAATAACGCGAAGAAGAATATTATAAATATATAATGTTGTTGTTTCATTTAATAAAATTGGGCCTATTATAAATTGATATCCTTTAGTGTTCTAAAATTAAACTTTAGTAATTTAGCCACCAAATTATGTGTTAAACAAATGAGAATAGGGATTGATGCTAAATGGTATTTTAATGGGCACCCAAGCGGTAAAGTGGTTGTAGAAAATATTGTGAATCATATTGTTAAACAAGATTCTACAGTAACCTTTTATATTTTTTTAAGCAAAAAAGACCGTCATTTAAAATTCCCTATCGAACAACCTAACATACACCTCGTATACATACCAAACATTTTAAATGCTGTAACAAACATTTTTATTATGCCATTTTACACATCTAAATACAATTTAGATGTATGCATGTATCAAAACTACGCTCCCATATTTGGTGCAAAAAAAATTGTAAATTACGTTCATGACGCCCTATTTATGGATTTTCCTGAATTCTTCTCTTTAAAAGAAAGAATTTACTTTTATCCCATGAAATACCTCTCTAAACGTGCGGATCATGTTATTACTATATCCTATTCGGAAAAGGAAAGAATGCTGAAGCACGGGTTTTGTAAAGATGAGAACATTAGTGTAGTATATCATGGTTTAGGTTTGGTAAATAAAAAGCTGTCCTTAAATCAGGTAAACATCTTTAAGAAATATGATTTACCCAATAAATTTATACTCTATTTAGGAAGGTTGAATGTAAGAAAAAACATTCAAAATCTTATTAAATCATTGCCTCAGGTCTCTGAAGAAGTTTCTCTTGTTATTGTTGGCAAGTCTGATCACAAAATATTTGATTTAGACCAATTAACTGAGACTTTAAAAGTAAAAGACCGAGTCATCAAGGTTGGCTATATTGAATATGAAGATATTGAATTTTTCTATAAAAATGCCTTGGTTTTTTGCTTCCCGTCTTTTGCTGAGGGATTTGGCCTACCGCCATTAGAAGCTATGTATTACAGTACTCCTGTTGTTGTTTCTAATAAAACTTCTTTACCTGAAGTTTGTGGAGATTCCGCACTTTATATTGACCCCAATAAACCAAGTGAAATTGCTAGTCAAATTAATCTTTTATTGGAAAACGAAAACCTCAGGAATAAACTTATTAAAAAGGGAAAACAAAGATCTTCTGAGTTTAGCTGGGAAAAAGCCTCTAGCGAGATTTTAAACATTTTAAAAACAATATAACAATTAATGAAACTATCTATAATAATTGTTAACTATAACGGCGAAAAATATTTAGCTGACTGTTTAGACTCCATTGAAAAGCAGTGCTGTGATTTATTATATGAAATTATAATTTGGGATAATGCTTCTAAAGATAATTCTATAGAGTTTTTACAAAAAAATTATAGTGATAAAATTAAGCTTTTTGCTTCTAATGATAATTTAGGGTTTGCAGGGGGAAATAATGCTGCCGCTAAACACGCAAAAGGAGACTATCTGTTATTATTAAATAATGATACTATTTTACTTAATCCTTTAAAATCTATTATAGATTTAATGGATAGAGATTCTAAAATAGGGGTTTTAGGTATAAAGATGTTAAACGGAAATAAGGATTATACTATTTCTACCGGTTTATTACCCAAGCCTTATCATTTATTATATTTTAAATGGTTTTCAATAATTAACAAAGAGTTTGCTACAGGAAATTTTTTAAGCAATCACCCTATAGAGGTTGGTTGGTTATCGGGTTCTTTTTTAGTAACCCCAAAAAAATTATGGGACGATATAGGTGGTCTTGACGAGTCCTTTTTTATGTATGTTGAAGATGTTGACTATAATAAAGAAGCGGCAAAACGAGGTTATAAAAGAGTGTTTGCTCCCTCTTTGGAATATATACACTTTGTTGGCTTTAGTGGTGCAAAAAACAATTTACTTGTGAAAGGGTATCGTATTTATATAGCAAAGCACTTTAAAGGCATTAGTAAAGTAATTGCTAATTTATGTTTAAGTGCTAATGAATTTGTTAAAAAGATAAAAGGAAATTATTAATGACTTATTGTTTTTTGCTCTCATTTAGCTTTTTAACCAGGTGTGCTAACTGTTTGGTATATTTTTTAGCTCCCTCTAGATTATAATGTCCTCTATCAAAATAGTATTTAGGATCTGCTATTGGATTATTTTGAATTTGCCATATTTTAGTTCCTTTTGTATCTATGCCAAGTTCCCCTTTATTAAGTTCAACAAGTCTAATGTCTTTAGCCTTTCTTTTTGTGTAAGTGTTGTTCTCAACACTTTTTAAATATCGATTATGCCTGTTTTCAAGCTGCTTGGATTTACCGATTTTTAGATCCTGTTCTAAAGAATAAAAACCATTCTGATCGGCTACCATTTTCATTAGGTTTCTTTTATCTTTTTGCTTATAGTCTATTATTTCAGAGATTTGACCTATACACAATTGGTTCTCAATAAAAGCAACTAAATGATAGTAGGCTTGGCTATATTCTCTCTGACCTATAAAATAGTTAACACCTCTAACTAGTCGCTTAGTATCCATATAGTAATTAACCCTTAAAGTATGTCTGTTTTGCTCACCAATTATCATATAGTCTGTGTTTTGAACATATATGTCTTTTGTGTTTTTAAAACTCTCTTTCGATAAAAAATTATCTAACATATATTCTGTTTCTAAAGCAAACATACCACTACACCCCAAATTAAAAGCTGGTGTGCCTGTAATCTTTTCAAATAATATAGGGTCTATATGCCTAAATGTTTTGCTTGAGCCAATAAAATAAGTATCATATTTTGAGTCAGAACTTTCTAAATATTCAATCTTCTGCTCCATTAGTTTGTTTCCCCAGTAAAAAGGAACTGTAGATTTAATTCCTTTTATAGTTAGGATAAGGATAAAACTAAAAATTAGTATTTCTAATAAGAATTTTTTCATAGCTCTTAAAATTGAAAATAGATAAACTCACTTTTACCAGAAAAGAACTCTAATACAGTAAGGCATAAAAACACATAAAACACGTAGCGTAAAACTTTACTGTTAGGTAATTTTCCTAAACCAAAAGTTGATGATCTATTAAACCATTCTATAATAAACATAAGAACAGTAAAGAAAATAATAATATAAAGGTCTTGATGTTTAACACCGACTTTACTAATAAAAGATTCATCATAAAATGTATTTGAGAAAATTCCAACTATATAATCAAAACCCTCCTTAATATTTTTTGCTCTAAAAAACACCCATGCAAAGGTTACAATAATAAATGTTTTTATGACCTCAAAAAACTCAATTGGCTTGGCTATGACATTGTTTTCGGCAACAACATTTAGGTTTTTCCTGTTCTTTTTTAAGTACAATAGAGGTATGTAGCAAAGAGCGTGTATTAAGCCCCAAAATATGAATGTCCAATTTGCTCCATGCCAAAAGCCACTAACTAGAAAAATTATAAATATATTTCTTAGTTGTAATGCTTTCGATACACGACTTCCCCCTAAAGGTATATACAAATAATCTCTAAACCATGTGGATAACGATATGTGCCATCTTCTCCAAAACTCGGCAATATCTCTAGAAAAATACGGAAAACTAAAGTTTTGCATTAGCTCAATACCTAAAAGCTTAGAAACACCTATTGCTATATCTGAATAACCTGAAAAATCACAATAAATTTGTATTGCGAAGAAAACAGCTCCCGCAACTAAACCTACAGTACTAAATTGGGTGTAGTCTGCAAAAATCGGATCAACAAACATAGCACATGTATCTGCTATCACTACTTTTTTAAACAACCCCCAAAGAATTTGTCTTAGGCCTAGTTTTGCGTTTTTGTAATCAAAAACCCTCTTCCTTTCAATTTGAGGTAACAAATTAATTGCCCTTTCAATTGGTCCCGCAACCAATTGAGGGAAAAATGCCACATAGGTAAAAAAGTTAAGTATACTTTTTGATGGTTCTAGTTTGTTTCTATAGATATCAATTGAGTAACTTAAAGTCTGAAATGTATAAAAGCTAATGCCTACTGGTAAAACAATTTTTAGAGTTGTTATACTAGGTTCGTATCCAAACTGCTGAAATAAGCTTACAAAAGAGTCTACGAAAAAATTATAATACTTAAACACCAATAAAAACCCTAGATTAACCAATAGGCTAATGGAAAGCAGTATTTTTCTAATTCTCTGGGAATGATGTTTTTTAAGTTGTAATCCTATTATGAAATCTAATAATGAACTAATTATAATGAGAGATAAAAATCTATAATCCCACAACCCATAAAAGAAATAACTTGCGGTTAGTAAAAAAATATTTTGAAGAATTAATTTCTTTGAAAGAGCCCAATAAATAGTAAAAACTATAGGCAAGAATAAAAGGAACTCTACTGAATTAAAAAGCATATACTTTTATTTTTTTAATTATCTCTTATAGTAAAAACGCTAATATATAGAAAAGAAAGGGGCTTCTTACAATAAATAATGCTCTATTTATAACCATAGTTTATTATTTGATTTTCAATGGTCTTGTTTAACCACTTCTTTTCTTCTTCACTCAAAATCCTGTTCCAATTACCAATTTTCCCTTTATTAAATGTAGAGCTTTTAACAGAATAAATTTTATTACAGACGTCTTCCAATTGATCCTGATTTAGCTCAATGGATATATGATTACAAATACTTTTTACAGCTTCCTCTTGTTTATGCTTATCTCCTCCTCCATTTGGACCAATTAAATGTTCAAATTTTACACACAAAACATCATTAGACTCTGTCCAAGCTAAAAATTTATCTAAAACTTCTGGGAATGGCTCTAATACATCTTTTTTTCCCTCAATCATTGCTTTTAGTTTTTCAAACCTTGAGCCATAAGAAGCAATGAATCCATGAGATTTTTGGGTTGTATCCATTTTCTCAATATAATTTAAGTGAGACAATAGTACATCTCTAGGATCTCTTACTAAATGGATGATTTTTGTGTTGTTAGTATTTATAGTTTCTAAAGCCTTTTCATGATATTGCATGTGGCTAAGCAGAAATTGTCCGTTCTTAATTGAAGATAATATTTTAAGTTTTGGTTCAACAGGGTTTTGAGTCTCTAACCTAAGTGTTTTTTTTCCACAATGCCTCATAAATGGTAACTGCAAAAAGAGACTCTCTAAAAGGTGTGTGCCAGATTTAGGTAAAGAATTTAGGACTACTTTAGGACCATGCTTTCTTCCTTTAATCTGTGACTTTTTAAGGCTATGGAAAAAAATCTCTATTCGTTTAGAGAAATAATATCTGTATTTATCTAAGCTGTTCTTTGCTTTCATTTTGATTATCTAATGTAAAAAGTATAATATAAAGTATACCAAAAAAGAGTATCCCTCTTTGTCTCCATATAACCGACTCGGTTATAAATAGCGATATACTTATAATTATAAAGGGTAACAAGTATTTAATTTTAAATGCTCGTTTTAAAGCCAACATAAGACTTATAATAAACATTAATAATCCGACAATACCGAGTTCTGCAAAAATCTGTAAATATTGATTATGAAAATTATAAGTATGGAACCTTACAGGAGTATTTAATCTTGTATGTATTCTTTTTATTTCCTTTTTTGAAGCATCTAAACCAACACCTAATAAATATTTTTTTGGTGAGTTCATTATTTCGTTAAAAACTCTTACCTGTAATAATCGGGCCTCTATGCCAGTATAAACTCGTCCTTTTTCAAAACTTTTTTCATTAAGAACCTGTTTATAAGACGTATTAAATTCAGAAACAAATCTATTTTTTATCGGGTTTGCAAAAACTAAAATTAATACCGAGGTTAAAAAAATAAAACCAAGTAAAATCAGTCTATGTAAATTTCTTTTAATTCTGAAAAAAATCATTAAGGCAGATGTAAAAACCGTTATGGTCAGTATCATTTTAGAAGATAGTAGAATTAAAAAAAAACCTAGAACTAAAAGCTTTATCGTCTTAAGAATTACTTTACCCTGATTATCCTGAAGCGTATATAAAAAACAAAATGAAACCAAATAAGACACATATATTGCGTTTAATTCTAAAGGAGATACCAGTTCATGATAGTACAAAAATCCTTCAAACTCATACTTACAATATCTAAAAACAGCTTGGATGACTAAAACAAGGGCTAAGCAACATATAAAAATTGAAAATCGATTAAATATCTTTCTTGCTTCTATGTAAGATATTTTTGGCAAAAACATGCCTGAAATTGCAAAAAGAAATAGTGGAATTTGCCTTCCTATACCATGCATTGTTTGCGGCTTATCTACAGACCAAATTACTGAAACAAAAGAAAACAAACTAAAACACAAAAAAGGAGTGATTGATTTTCGAATATTGAAATGTTTTGTCTTAACAATCCAAATAATGGAGAAAGCAAACCAAATTCCAAATGCAAGACTACTAAAAAAATAGCCTAACAGAATAGAACATAATAGAACTAATGTTAGGTAACCAAATGTAGTTTCCCATATATCATTTGTTCTTCTCATTAAAACAGGTATTAAAAAACTTTAAATAGCTTTCATTTATATATTCCCAACTAAATTTTGTTTCAATTTTATCAATATTTCTTTTAATTAAATCAAGTCTGTCCTTTTTATTTTCATTATTAATGAGCTCTGATACATCATCGGCTGACTTAAAATAAAAAGCATCGTCTTCAAGTATAGCATAGTTAAAATCATTGTGATGAGCTGCAATGAGTGAATGAGACCCCATTGCTTCTAATAATGAAGGATTGGTGCCTCCCACAGAATGTCCATGAAAATATAGTCTAGATTTAAACCTTAAGTTGTCTAAAGTTTCTAAATCATAAATTGGGCCAAAAAATCTTATGCCTTTATGTTTGCCAAATTTCTTTTTTAAATAATTTCCAAAGGGTGTGGACTCGATATTTCCTATTACGCAAAATGGGTATTCTGAATTGCTTCTTACATATCCATCTAAAATCATTTCAATATTATTCTCGGGTTCCATTCTTGCAATGAGTAAGAAGTATTCATTGGTTACTAAATCCTCATATGAGAAATCAGCATTTTCTTTTGGCACAAAAACATTGGCACCATAGGCAATGTATGCTGAGTTTTTATTATACTTCTTTTTAAGATATGATTGAATCCCTATGGAATCTGAAATTAGATAATCACTTGTTTTAATGGCAAGTTTTTCAGCATATAATAAAAACTTTTGTACTTTTTTAGAGTACTTACTTCTTTTCCACTCTAAACCATCCATATTTGTAATAACCGTAGGTTTTGAAGGTAATAACCAGCCCCAAATAGAACTACTTGTATAGCCTAGCTGTAAAATAATGTCATAATCCCTTTTTCGAGAATCTCTTATACAATTGAAATCATAAATAAATTGACCGGCTGTACCTATCCTGGATTCTGGGTCATAAGCATGAATAATATTTACCCCTTTGTAATTATTATCTTTAAATGGGTGTAGATGAGAGTTGTATACATAGACATCATGTCCTTCTTCTTTAGCATATACTGCAAAAAAATCAGCAAACTGCTCAAAACCTCCATGGTGGTTGGGTATGCCTCTTGTTCCTATAATTCCTATTTTCATTCTATTCTTTTCTTTGAGACTGCATACTAAATGAAGAGGTCATAGCCAACATCATCCCTAAAATTACTGGTATTATTGGTCTAAAATTATAAATACCGTTAATAACGAGTGTAGAAAAAAGCAGATATAATCCTATACCCGAAACACTAACATAATATATATTTTGTTCAGCATTTAGAGGCTTCTTGTAAATATATGTATACATATAAAAAATCCACATTAGCAATATCATAACTCCTATTGCCCCTGTCTTAAAAAAAATATATCCATAACCATTATGAATATGTGGAATATATTGCATTCCCTCTCTATTCAGTGGAGCTACAAAATCTAAATCTACTAAAGACCCAGCACCCATTCCCACAAAAAAAGGAACGAAACTATCTTCCTCGGTCATAGTTTCAACAGCCTTTTTTACTTCATAGGCTCTCCATTTATCCCATAGTTGTGTGTGATCATTTATGTTAATCTCAGCGTTAAAAATCTCTTGTGGAGCTATTTTAAGTTTATATAAAAATGATTCTACCCCCTTAGAATCTCTTTTTATATCCATAAATTGAAGAGACACAATAAATCCTAAAATAAAAAATAAAATGCCTATAAAATATATTACTTGTTTCTTTGTTACTTGAGTAACTCTATTAAATGAAATTAAAAAAAGAACTATCGCAATCATCGTTGTTCTTGAAAAATAATATAATATTGATAGTGTTACAACAACAATAAATAAGTTGGTAAACATTTTAGAAAATATTCTAAATTTCTTTTTTCTATAAAAAACTAAAAAAAGACTATATATAAATGCTTCTTCAGGGCTTCCTTTACCCCCTATTTCCCTAATTCCTGCTGTATTCCAATCATCATCTAAATTTAGATATACCGTAACAATATGTATAACTGAAACTAAAAAACAGTAAAGCATCAACCATTTTATAATAGTGTCTTTATTACTGTGGTCTGCACTTTTTACAAAATAATATCCAAAAATTATTGCAAAAACAGGTGTTGTTAAGTGGACACAATCCTTTAATACATCAACTATGTTTGGGAAGCGAAAAATTGCACTTACTATAGCTAATACAAAAATCAGAAATAGTGGAAATAGTATATTAATAATCCTATTGTAAAATTTGACATGCTTTAAAAAGAAATAAAAAGACAATGTAACTAACAGTACAAAATTAAGCTCAATAGTAAATTGACTTATAGCAATTAAAACTAGAATCAAGAACAAACCTAGAATGTTGTTTCTTGATGGTATTTTAATCATAAGTTTTTCCAAACTGTAAGATTTAAGTTAAATTTTCTTTCAAGATTATCTACTTCCTTTTTATAGTATGTTAGATATAGGTTTTTTCTAGTTGATTCAGTAATCTTCTTTTTATTAGAAGCTTTTAAATTTAAACTTTCCAAATACTCTGCTATACGACGCTTAGTTTCCTTTGAACCTATTAAACTTCCTAAAGATTTTTTGATTTTGCTGTCTTTGTGTATGAATTTTTGTACTTTTTTAAATCTTGGTTCAGATGCAGGATTACTTACTTTCTCTATCTCATATTCAAAATCACTTAATCCGATAAAATTAGCAATATCAATTACACTCTCTTTAGTTTTCTCTATGAACTCCTCAAAAAGCAATACTTTTATATTTTCTCTGCCAAAATATTTTTCATATGTTAAAAGTTGTTCTAAATAAAACCCTCTAGAGCGGTAGCTATAATGCATTTTATCTTTCTTATTGTTTATTCTATAGCTCTCTTTGTCCATTGCCTCTTCAAATGAAAGATTTTCTAAGCCTCTCCTCTTTGTCATTAAATAATGGGAGTATGCCCTATCTATAGGATTTCTGAGTATAAATATAATTTTAATGCGTCCAAAGGTATTAAATATACGCTCTGCTGATTCTACAAAATAAGAATACTCTGGGTCAACTTCACCATAAAACCTATAAGGCTTAGAATCATTAAAATATTTTAAATAATGGGATGTTCCCTTATTATAAATATCTTCATCACTAAAAAAATGAGTTTCTTTCTTTTGAGGAAGACATAATTGAGGATGTTGTCCCAAAACATTATGTAATGTAGTTGTGCCTGCTTTTTGGACACCTACGCACAGAAAATCAATTTTATTCATTCCTATATTTTAAAATTCTGGCGGGTACACCTCCCATAATGGCATTTTCTGGTACATCTTTAGTTACAACAGCATTTGCTGCTATTATTGAGCCCCGCCGCACAGTAACCCCCTTAGTAATTACTGCCCCATAGCCTATCCATACATTATTTTCTATGATTACATCGCCCGTAACTATACCCTGTTGAATCATTGGTGTACTTGGGTCGTCAAATCTGTGGTCTGAATCTCTTATTGATACATTTTGAGCTATCATTACATTCTTTCCTATAACTATTTTTGAGTTTACCCCAATGGTTGAAAAAGACCCAATAAAACTATTTTCGCCGATCTCTAATTCACCTGAACCTTGAATTATAACGTCGTGTTGGATACAGGCTCTTCTTTTTAAATAAACTTTAAGTTTTGAATTTTTAAAATTAAATGTCTTAATACTAAATCGTTTTTCTATAGAGCTTTTGTTTTCACATTTTATAATTCCTAAAAACTTAAATCTATAAAAAATAGTATAAAATCTTTTAGAGATTTTTTGTCTATATTTTTGTACAACATATATCATATTCTGAAAAAAGCATAAAAATCAAATTTTTGTTTTACAAAAATTAAACACATTATATTAATCATTAGATTAGACGTCAAGCTAGCTATTGCAGCTCCTTCTATTCCATATTTATTTATTAAAAAATAATTTAAAACCACATTAATTACGGCGCTTATAATTGTGAAGTTTCGAAATTGCTTCTGATAGCTAGTCATGTTTAAAATTTGCCCCACACTACCAGACATAGCATTGAATAACATTCCCAAAGAAATAATTATCAACACCATTTCGCCTGCAATAAATTCTTCACCAAATAAGCTAAGTATCGGTATTCTAAATATAATTATAAGAATAACAAAAGGCAAACTCATAAGCGAAATAATCTTAGTTGACTTATGTACTTCTTTCCTAATACCATCTAGGTTGTTCCCTTCAAAAAAAGCAGAAATTTTAGGTGCTAATACAGTATTTACGGCGGCAATAATAACTAAAACCAGACTACCTACTTTAAAGGCTACATTATAAATACCAACGTCTTCTTCACTTACCATTGCGCCCAACATTAACACATCAGTCCAACTAGATATAAATAAAAAAGATGAACTAATCATCATTGGTGTAGATAGTTTTAAAATTTCATTATAGCCTATACTAATTCCTTTTTTTAAAGGAATTTTAATTAAAGATACTAGCTGAATTACCCCAAAAATACCATAAGATAAAATATATCCAATTATTATAAAGTATGGAGGCCATTTAAAATAATAGCAAAGTAAAACAAACAGTAGAACACCTATATTGGGATATAAGAAGTAAAAATTACCATATCGATTAAACCTTCCCTCAACAGTTAAAAAGCTTGTGAATGCCTTGTGAAATAAAAACAAAAAAGATAATACGCTTAACCATATTAGGTAGTTAGATAGCTCTTCTTTTTTAAATACATGAACAGTTAAACTATTTTTAAAAAAGAAAACAGTAATTGTACATAAGACTGATGAAATTAAAACTATGTTTATCGATTTTCTTAAAAAAGTAGAATGACTCATGCCGTTAGAATAATGCTTTGTCATTGAGCCTAATTTAATTAAAGCAGTATCAACACCTAAACAAAAAAAAACACCTAAAAAACTAATTAAAACTTGACTAATAGATACAAGACCATATACTTTAGGTCCGAAAAGGTTTGTAATGGCGAAAACCCAAACAAAGCTTAATGCCATACCTAAAATCCTTCTAAAAAAAACACTTCCAGAATTTTTTATTAACTTTTCTAAATCATAATTATCTAGAAGTTTTTGTATTTGACTTGTTATTTTAAGTCTCATTAAAAGATGTTTATTCCATAGAAATTAAGGTAGCTCTAAATGCATTTTGTCCTCTAAAGTTATTCTTGATACGAAAAACGGATCAGAAAAACCATCTTTCTCCGCTACAGTGGCAGTAAAGCTTGTTCTATCGTAATCGACAAACTTATTAGGATTAAAGTTCCAGAAAAAATCTTCTTTAGAGATTAAAATCTCATTATCGTTATATGTGATTAGAACTTCATTAAAAACTATAGTTTGAGATTTTTCTTTATTTCCAAACTTCAAAATTAATCGGGATGGTAAAATATCTTTATCTATTTTAAAAGTTAAAGTCTGAAAATTCTCACCTCCTACAACAGGTATATTAACGGAATTTTCTCTTGTTATTTTGGTTTGTCCCTCTTCTAAATAAAACAATGTTAAATCACCATCTTTTCCTAGTGCAGCATTTATCTTTAAAGTAAAGAAACCGTTAGAATCATCACTTATAGTATCTTCAGTCTCTATTAAATCTGTTATGCTTTTTTCTGAGTTTTTTCTATCTTCCTTACAACTTGAAAAAGCAAGCGCAATAAATAAGTATATATAAAATCTATTCATGTTTTTTTGTGTGTTCATTAAACTATCATCCCAGCCGCAACCGTCTCATTAGTGGCATCATCTACTAAAATAATACTCCCTGTTGTTCGGTTTTCCCTATAAGGATCAATCATTAAAGGTTTTGTTGTGCGTATTTTAACTTTAGCAATATCATTCATTGCTAAATCAATATCTTCGCTATTACGCTCTAAAGTGTTAATATCATATTTGTAAACCACTTCTTTAATCATGGCTTTTTGATCGTTAGAAGTATGTTTAATGGTGTATTTCGCTCTAGGTTTAGCTGCACTATTATTTAACCAGCATAACATTACTTCAACATCTTGAGAAGGTTCTGGCTTATTATTAGAACGCACAATCATATCGCCACGACTAATGTCTATATCATCTTCTAAAGTAATTGAAACAGACATTGGCGCATATGCTTCTTCTAACTCTTTATCATGAAGGTTGATACTTTTTATTTTTGAAGTAAACCCTGAAGGCATTACCGTAACCTCATCACCTTTTCTTAAAATACCACTAGCTACACGACCAGCATAACCTCTATAATCTATAAAACCGTCGCGTTGTGGTCTTATTACTGTTTGTACAGGAAAACGTGCATCTACTTTATTAATATCACTACTAATATGCATCGTCTCTAAAGTATGTAACATCGGCGCACCTTGGTACCAAGGCATGTTCTCAGACTTGTTTACCACATTATCTCCTAAAAGAGCTGACATTGGTATAAAACGAACGTCTTTAACAAGCATTTTTGAAGACACTTCTTCAAATTCTGACACAATATTGTTAAATACCTCTTCCGAAAAATCAACCAAATCCATTTTGTTTACACAAACAATAATATGAGGTATTTGCAATAACGACGCTATAAATGCATGACGTTTTGTTTGCTCAATTACACCATGTCGTGCATCAATTAGAATGGTCGCTACATTAGCTGTTGATGCACCAGTAACCATATTACGCGTATATTGAATATGTCCTGGTGTATCTGCTATAATAAATTTACGTTTTGGTGTTGTAAAATACCTGTAAGCAACATCAATGGTAATACCTTGCTCTCTTTCGTCTCTTAAACCGTCTGTAAATAGTGCTAAATCTACACCTTCATGACCCTTTTTCTTACTTGTGTTTTCAATAGCTTCTAGTTGGTCTTCAAAAATAGATTTAGAATCGTATAGCAAACGCCCTATTAATGTACTTTTTCCATCATCTACACTTCCTGCAGTTGTAAAACGTAATAATTGATTGTTGTCTAACATGTTATTCTTTATATGAGATGCCGAATTGTATTCGGCATGACAGTTGATTTTTTATTTAATTTTGATTAAAAGTATCCTTGACGCTTACGATCTTCCATAGCAGATTCTGATCGCTTATCGTCACTTCTGTTTCCACGCTCGGTATTTCTCATACCAGCAACTTCAGCTGCTATCTTTTCTAATGTATCTGCGTCAGATTCTACACCACCAGTAATAGTAATATCACCTAAAGTTCTAAAACGTATCTTTTTAGTCACCACTTCTTCATGATCTTCTAATACTAAAAACTCAGAATTTGGAATCCAAGAGTCTTGTCTCCATACAACTTCACGCTCATGAGCAAAGTATAATGATGGAATATCTATATTCTCTCGTTTTATGTAGTTCCAAACGTCCATTTCTGTCCAGTTACTTATTGGGAATGCTCTAAAGTGTTCACCTTCAAAATGCTTTCCGTTGAAGATATTCCACAATTCTGGACGTTGGTTTTTAGGATCCCATTGTCCAAAATCATCTCTATGAGAGAAGAAACGCTCTTTTGCTCTTGCTTTTTCTTCGTCACGACGTCCACCACCAATAGCACAATCAATCTTATTTGCCTCAATAGCATCAAGAAGAGTTGTAATTTGAAGCGCATTACGCGTAGCATTTTTCCCTTTTTCTTCAGCAACACGACCTTCATCTATAGATTCTTGTACCGAACCAACAATAAGCTGCGCGCCTAATTCTTTAATAATATCATCTCTAAACTGAATGGTTTCTGGGAAATTGTGACCAGTATCAACATGCATTAATGGAAATGGTATTTTAGCAGGGTAAAATGCTTTTTTCGCTAAATGCGTTACCAAGATAGAATCTTTTCCTCCTGAAAATAAAATTACTGGGTTTTCAAATTGTGCCCAAACTTCACGTAAAACAAAAATTGCTTCACTCTCTAATTCATCTAAATAGTTTAAATAATACTTACTCATTGTTGCTTTGACAATTTTGGTGTAATATAATCTACGATTCGTTGCGCTGCTGCCTCAACTGATTCGCTTTCTGTTTTTATTTCAATATCAGGGTTTTCTGGTGCTTCATAAGGCGCTGAAATCCCTGTCATGTTTTTTATTTCTCCAGCGCGTGCTTTTTTATAGAGCCCTTTTACATCACGTCTTTCACACTCTTCCACGCTAGTATTCACAAATATCTCAACAAAGTTAACATCTTTAACGATACTTCTAATGTTCTCTCTGTCTTTTTTGTAAGGTGAAACAAAAGCTGCAAGTGTCACTAAACCAGCATCAACCATTAAATTAGCCACTTCTGCAATTCTACGGATATTTTCAGTTCTATCTTCTGGAGCAAAGGTTAAGTCTTTATTAATTCCTTTTCTAATATTATCACCATCTAATGTAAAGGTTTTAATACCTTTTTGATGTAATTTCTGTTCAACCACATTAGCGATGGTAGACTTACCTGACCCTGACAACCCTGTAAACCATAATAAAAAAGAATTATGCCCATTTAACTCTCGTCTATCATCAATAGAAATCTGATAATCGTGTGGAATAATGTTCTCTTTCATCTTATTCGTTATTTCTTTTACTTAAACCAAAATTAATTTTATACCAAGCGCGCTCATGTAAATAATACAATATCATTTTGGTAATCACTTCAGCAAAACCTATTTGCAATGCTGCGAGTGGATTTCCTGAAATTATCCATGCTAACGTCATTGTATCTAAAGTACCTATAAAACGCCAAGTAATTGTTTTTGCAATATGTCGTTTTCTGCTTTCAAGAAGAACTCCATCTTTTGATAAATTGATTTTGTACCAAACACGCTCATGCAAGTAATATAATACTGATTTAGTAGTTACTTCTGCAAAACCTATTTTAAGACCAGCTAAAGGGTCTCCAGTAATCAACCACGAAAGAATTATTGTGTCTATTGTTCCAACAATTCTCCAGGTTATGGTTTTTGCAATATGTCTTTTATAAGATACGTCTGCCATTTATTTACTAACTAAAAAATAGCTATTTAACAGGTTCTCTTTATTGTATTTTAATGGCTTATTTGTCTCCTTTGAAATAACCTGTAAACCAACTGCATTACAAATAGCCTGTCCTGCAGCTGTATCCCATTCCATTGTAGGGGCATAACGTGGATAAACATCTGCGTTACCTTCTGCAACCAAACAAAACTTTAAAGAACTTCCTTTTGACACTATTTCCACCTCTTTACCATCCTTCTTTAAGCTTTCTACAAAATCTAATGTGTCTTGGTTCATGTGAGACCTACTGCCAACTACTTGTACATTATTTGAGGTGTTGATTGTTGGCTGTAAAGGTTTTGATAATTTTAAAACTTCTTCTATAGTAGAATCGTGCGAGTTTAATTCTGCTTTAAAAGCCTTACCTTCTTCTACGTTGCAGTAATATATAGTCTTAACTGCTGGCACATAAATTACACCTAACTTAGGAACTCCATTTTCTACAAGTGCTATATTAACAGTGAACTCTCCATTTCGTTTTATAAACTCCTTAGTACCATCTACAGGATCAACAACCCAACATGTTTCCCAATTTTTTCTTACCTGAAAATCTGTTTGTTTATTCTCTTCTGAAATAATAGGAATCCCTGTCGGAATTAGGAATGAATTTATAACATCATTGGCTTTCTTGTCTGCCTCTGTTAATGGTGATTTGTCATCTTTTATTTCTACATCAAAAACTGTATCATAAACTTGCATTATCACCTTTCCTGCCTCAAGTGATGCTTTTATTGCTGTTTGTAATTCTTTATTCATTCTTTATTCATTCTTTATGTTTTGTATTGCAGTAATTAAACTGTCTCTCCAATATGGTGCCTTTTTGTTAAGTGTTGTTTCTATTTTTGTTTTATCTAAAACACTAAAATGAGGTCGCTTTGCTGGTGTTGGGAACTGAACTGTAGAAATATTATTTAGTTCAATGTCTATATTACTAATATCAAAAATAGCTTTTGCAAAATCGTACCAACTTGCAACTCCGTTATTACTGTAGTGATAAATTCCATAGTCAGAAATATTGTTAGCTATAATATGAAATATTGTCTTAGCCAAATCTTTAGCATAAGTGGGTGTTCCTATTTGGTCACCAACAACCCCTAGTTGAGTTTTATCTTTAGAAAGGCGAAGCATTGTTTTCATAAAGTTACCCCCATGTTCTGAGTACAACCACGAGGTCCTTAAAATGAAATATTCTTTCAAAACTCTCGAAACCTCTTGTTCTCCTTTTAATTTAGTTTCACCATAGACACCAATAGGATTAGTTGAGTCAGATTCTTTATATGGTTTATTATGTTCACCATCAAAAACAAAGTCTGTAGAGATATGTATTAACTTAACACGATACGCTTTACATACTTCTGCTAAGTTTTTCACACCAGAAACATTAACATTAAAAGCACTATCACAATCAGACTCTGCTTTATCAACGGCTGTGTAAGCAGCACAATTTATACACCAATCTATTTTTTGATGTTCAAAAAATTTTTTTACCTCTTGGTTATTTGTTATATCGAGATCTGAGGAACTTACATATTTGATATCAAATTTATTATCGTCTAAATCTTTGATACATGTTCCTAACTGTCCGTTGCTTCCTGTAACCAATATTCTTGGTATCATTTAAAGTACACTTCTAAGGTTGGTAAAATAATATCTTTTTCTGAAAGTTGTGCTTCTTCAGGTTTAATTTTCCAGTCGATATTTAGTGACTGATCGTTATATAAAATACCTGCTTCAGCATTTTTATTATAAAAATTATCACATTTATATGAGAAGATGGCTGTGTCGCTCAATACAGAAAAACCATGTGCGAATCCTCTTGGTACAAACAACTGCCTTTTGTTCTCTTCAGTTAACTCAATAGCTATATGTTGTCCAAAAGTTGGCGAATCTTTTCTTATATCTACAGCAACATCTAAAACCGAACCCTTAATAACTCTAACGAGTTTTGCTTGGGCAAATTCACCTTCTTGAAAATGCAACCCTCTTATGACTCCTCTAGATGAAAAAGACTCATTATCTTGTACAAAGTTAACAGGTTTGCCAATTAAGTTATTGAAAATTTGTTGATTATAACTTTCAAAAAAATAACCTCTATCATCCTGAAATACTCGAGGTTCAATAATAAAACAACCTTTTAGTTTTGTTTCGGTGGCTGTCATTTTTTGTTTTTTATTAGACCTAAAAGATTTTTACCATAACCACTTTTCATTAATGGCTTTGCTAAAGCTCTAAATTTATCTTCTGATATATATCCCATTTCATATGCTGCGGCTTCAATAGAACCAATCTTTAGGCCCTGTCTATTCTCTATTACCTCTACAAACTGTGATGCTTGCATTAAAGAATCAAAAGTACCTGTATCTAACCAAGCAGTTCCTCTATCTAGGATACTTACATTAAGTTTTCCTTGACTAAGGTATTCTTTATTAACATCAGTGATTTCCAGTTCACCTCTATGACTAGGTTTTATGTTTTTTGCAATACTAACAACGCTATTATCATAAAAATAAATGCCAGGGACAGCATAGTTTGATTTTGGCTTAGTGGGTTTTTCTTCAATAGAAATTGCTTGACCATTATTATCAAATTCAACCACACCATAACGTTGCGGGTCGTGCACACGATAAGCGTATATTATACCTCCTTCCGGATCATTGTTGCTCTGTAATAATGATGCCAATCCAGAGCCATAAAAAATATTGTCCCCTAAAATTAATGCCACCTTGTCATTCCCTATAAAATCTTCACCAATAATAAAAGCTTCAGCTAAACCATTTGGTTCATCTTGTACTGCATAAGAGAAGCTACAACCATACTTTTCTCCATCCCCTAATAAATCTTTAAAGAGAGGTAAATCTTTGGGTGTAGATATAATTAAAACCTCTTTAATACCAGAATACATCAACGTTGATAAAGGATAATAAATCATTGGCTTATCATAAATAGGCATTAACTGCTTACTTACAGACAATGTCAATGGGTGTAATCTAGTACCAGATCCACCAGCTAGTATAATTCCTTTCATTGGTATTGTTTTTTATAATAGGATTGATATTCACCACTTGTTACATGGTTCAACCATTCTTGATTGTTTAAGTACCAATCTATTGTAATGGATAAACCTTGTTCAAATGTAACAGACGGTTCCCAACCAAGTTCTTTGTTTATCTTATTAGCGTCTATAGCGTATCTTAAATCATGTCCTGGTCTGTCTTTTACATATGTTATAAGTCTCTCTGAAGAACCTCTTTCTCTTCCTAGTTTTTTATCCATTTGCTTACACAACAGTTTAACCAAGTCTATATTCTTCCATTCATTAAACCCACCTATATTATAGGTCTCTTCGTTTTCACCTTCATGAAAAACCAAATCAATAGCTCTTGCATGGTCTACAACATATAGCCAATCTCTTGTATAATTACCATCACCATAAACAGGTAGTGGCTTATTATTTATTATGTTATTTATAAAAAGTGGTATAAGCTTTTCTGGAAATTGATTTTGTCCATAATTATTCGAACAATTTGTAATGACATAAGGTAAATCATACGTTTCACCATAAGCTCTAACAAAATGGTCTGAACTAGCTTTAGACGCTGAATATGGTGAATTTGGAGAATAACTAGTTGTTTCGGTAAATAAACCCGATTTCCCAAGGGTGCCATAGACCTCATCTGTACTTACATGATAAAATCTTTTACCGTCAAAATTGTTATTCCATAAATTCTTGAATGCATTTAACAAGTTCAGGGTGCCAATAATATTTGTTTTAACAAATGCTAAAGGATCCTTTATCGACCTATCTACATGTGATTCTGCCGCCAAGTGTATAACACTATCAAAACGATATTCTTGAAAAAGGCCATCTATAACTTTTTCATCATTAATATCCGCTTTTATAAAATGATAATTCTCTTTATCCTCAACGTCTTTTAAATTTTCTAAATTACCTGCGTATGTTAGACTATCTAAATTAAAAACAGTGTACTCGGGGTATTTATTTACCAAAAGTCGTACCACATGAGACCCAATAAAACCTGCACCACCCGTAATTAGCAGGTTTCTTTTATACTTCATAATTTTTGACGAATTTGATTAGTTTCTTTGATAGATATAATAGGGATAGAAAAATAAATATTAATATTGGAAAAATCACAGAATATCTCTGACTGATTTCAATGTGCTTAGCGCCAACTTCCGGGAAACTAGAAAGCGTGTCAAAAAACTCATCCTCCTCAACTTTTTGAGCTTCTAAGGCACTTAGGTCTTTTTGAAGCTTTATTTGCTTTTCAATTAACTCGTACTCCTTTGTTTCTGTACGTTGTTCAATGTAAGTGAAACCATCTTGAGTAGAAAAAGACTTTCTATCTGATTGTGACTCTTGCTTTTTTATACCAATATACACCTGCTTTAAAGAGTCAACTTCTTTTAAAGAGGCTATAATTCTATTTTTGTCAATTTTTAAAATAGAATCACGCTTCTTCATTTTCTTTGCTGAATATGCATTTGAAAATGTGGAATTTAAGCCTTCTTCTAAAGATCTGAAAATATTCTTTTTATGCGATTTCACAATTATTTCAAAAACATCACCAGAATAAATACTCCTATTGTCAATATACTCTTCAAAACTTATGTCTTGTGCCCTTACACTATCTATTGATTTTAAAAAACTATCATACTGCAAAATCTTGTCGTTTTCATTTTCTGGTCCAGGGTGAATTTCAAAGTCAATAATTTTATCCGCATCAGTGTCTGATATATTAAAAATACTTTGAAGCTGTTGGTAATCCTTATCGGCAATTAAAGCATTGTAATAATCGATATTGGCAACTAATTGAAATTTGGAATCAAAATAAGGCTTAACTAGCATCCTTGAAAGGTAAACATCCTTTCTTGTCTTTTCTAAACCATAGCCAATAGCACCAGCAATTATCATAGAAATAAAAATGATTTTATAATTGTCAATTATTGCTTTTATGACATAAACTAGGGTCGATAGAACACCTTTAAAAATAGATTTAAAAAAGTTAAAAATGCGGTCAAAAAATTTCCCGATATATTTAAATATTTGGATTAAATCGACTTCCTCATTTTGAGAACCTTGTGGTACTTCTTTACTCATGTATTTATGAATTAAATATTTGTTCTAGTATTTTTTTTGTAATTACGTATGTTGGTTTTACTCCTGAAGTACCTAAACCTCCTGATGCTAAGGTGCTTCCTGTTTCTAATGGATTATCACTTGCGTAATAAGCATATCTTACTTTAACATCTTCGTTTATACTACCTCGTACTTTTGATGCTGCTTGTATGGCCTTTTGATAATGAGCTCCCTCCATCTCTAAGCCAATAACATTCCAAGTCGATTTTTTAAAGAACTTCAAAATTTCTTTATTCTGTAAAGAAGTTCCTAAAACAGTAATCATAGTGCCTTCGTAAACATCAACACCACAATCTAACAAATCCTCTTTACTTAGCTCATTCTTAAATGGATAATTGTCTGCTGTACCTTCAAAAATATGGGCAGATGGTATCATAACATCTCCTTTACCTCCTTCTAAAATCCCAGCTTTACCCATTATGGAAATAGATTTTACATCTAAATGTATTTTTTCTCCATCAACTTTAATAGGTTTTAAAAACTCATCTAAAGTCTCATAAGCCTGTTCCCCAAAGGCATAATCCATCACAAAAATTACAGCTTTGTCTTCTACTTTTGTTTCTAAGTATTCAAAGTCTGTTTTAGAAAAATCTATTTTATCAGTATCGAAAATCTGAACATCTATGTTGGTTCCAGAAGTGTCTTTAATATATATCATTCCGTTTTGCAACGCAGATTTCTCTACTTTATTGCGCATTAAAGAACTTTTTGGATTACTTAATGATTCGTAAATCTCAAAAATGCTCTTTTTAGCTTCTACTCCTTTTAGAGTTCCTTTAGCGAATAACGAGTTCATAACACTATGCATATTGGCGCTAATGATATGAATTGGCCTTTGAAGTAAGCCGTTTTTATGCAACACAGACTTAATATTATCGGCCCAAACCTCTCCATGGATATGATGCCCTAAGCGTTCTCTTAAAACCGGACTAAAAGTTATGGTGCGTTTGTTGCCATTTACAACCTCTTCAATTGCCAATTTGCCTAGCCAATATACAATGTGTAATAGACGTTCTGGTTGGTTTTCTGTTGCAAATTTTTGATATGCTTCTGTCAGCTCATTAAAGGTCCTTCCTAAAATATTAGCTGTATGTGTTATCGCAATTTCTCTTTCTTTCTGAGTTAGTTTTTTTGTAGATGTAACAGCATTTTCAAGTTTTTGCCAATCTCTAACTGTAGTTCCTTCTTCATCAATAAGTACTCGCTTGCTTATTTTGTGTGACTCTACGAATAAAAATGTGAGGTGTGTTAAAATATCATAGATCTCAGATCGTCCTCGAGTAATCTCAATATTCATTTGCTCATCATCTATTCTGTAGCAATTACGTCTTCTTTTAGGTGGAATTATGGGCTTAAAGTGAGAATTAGCATAACCTTCATCACTAGTTAGGTTAATGAATGTGCATTCTTCAATGCCTTGTGGTAGGCGATCTATGACATAGAGTAACCCATCTATTTCTGCCTTTTCTTCTCCAATTGAACCGTAGATTTCTGGTCTTAAAAGTAGTAATGCTTCTCTTAAAGTTTCTCCAGAAACTCCCATTGGTTTGTAAAATCCACGATTAAATAAGTGACGCATTGTAATATACATGCGCTCAATAGCACTAGAGCTCTCCTGAGCTCTTGTTCTTTCGTGTTTTTTATTTGCTGTACTCATACCTTTATTTGGCCTGCAAATATAGTTTTATTTAGTTAATTTAATGTTATTTAGAGCGTCTGCTATTTTTCTGTCATTAGAAAGACGTGGTATTTTATTTTGCCCTCCAAGCTTGCCAACCGACTTCATATAAGTCTGAAAACCACCTTTTTTAACTTTAGAAATAACTAAAGGCCTTAAAACCTTTCCTTCTATTAAATCAAAGTAATAACTGTTTTGCTTTTGAAGTGAAGATTCTAAATCTTGCATAAATTTTAATTCGTCTTTTGGTTCGTTTTCAAACTCTATAAACCATTCATGGTATGGTAATCCTTCAGAAGGATTAATTTGTGGGGCGACAGTAAATTCATTTACAGTTATCTCTGTATTGGCTGTTGCCTCTTTTAACGCTTGTTCCACTTCCTTACCAATAACATGCTCACCAAAAGCAGAAATAAAATGTTTTATTCTTCCGCTTACAATCACCCTGTAGGGTTTTACTGATGTAAATTCTACTGTATCTCCTAAGTTATAAGCCCAGAGACCTGCTGTTGTAGAAATGAGCATAACATAGTTAACTCCAAGTTCTACATCTTTAATTGTAATACGCTCTGGATGATCATCAAAAAAATCTTCAGCTTTTATAAACTCGTAAAAGATACCTGAGTTTAATTGCAACAACATACCTTTTTGATCTTGCTTATCTTGAAAAGCAAAAAAACCTTCACTTGCTGGATAAAGTTCTATGCTATCCACTTTTCGCCCAATTAAACTTTCAAACTTTGCTCTGTATGGTTCATAATTTACTCCTCCAAAAATGAATAGATTAAAATTCTTAAAAATATCACCTACTTTTTGCCCTCTCTTTTCAATCAACTTCTCAAAATACATTTGTACCCAAGATGGAATTCCGGATATGATACTCATATCCTCATTTACAGTCTCTTCTACAATGGCATTAACCTTAGTTTCCCAGTCTTCTATACAATTGGTCTCTAAGCTAGGCATTCTGTTTTTTTGAAGATACTTAGGCACATAATGCGCAACAATTCCTGAAAGCCTTCCTAATTTTATACCGTTTTTTTCTTCTAAAATTGGGCTTCCTTGAAGAAAAATCATTTTACCATCTACAAATTTTGAATTCCCTGTTTCATGGATATACATTAAAATTGCGTTTCTTGCAGCTTCTACATGTGTGGGCATGCTTTCTTTTGTAATAGGAATGTATTTTGAGCCAGATGTTGTTCCTGAAGTTTTAGCAAAATAAATAGGTTTTCCTTTCCAAAGTATATTTTTTTCTCCTTTAACAACACGTTCTACATAAGGCCTTAAAGCTTCATAATCCCTTACTGGTACTAACGCTTTAAAAGCTTCATAAGATGTTATTGAGTTAAACTTATGGTCTTTACCAAAAACAGTATCTCTAGCTTCCTTAATAAGATTTTGAAATACTTTATCCTGAGTCTCTATAGGCCTCGACGCCCATTTATTAATTCGCTTTGCTACTAGTTTTGCAAAAGGTTTTGAAAGTGCTGCTTTAATCGAAGGCATTACTGAAAATCAATAAAATTAGTTGGGTTTACTGGATAGCCTTTACTCCATAACTCAAAATGAAGATGTGGTCCTGTGCTTAATTCACCTGTATTGCCAGACATAGCAATAACTTCGCCTGCTTTTACTAAATCTCCCTGAGATTTTGTTATGGCTGTATTATGTTTATATACAGAAATTAATTCTTGATTGTGTTCTATGATAACAACATAACCGGTTTCTACTGTCCATTCTGCAAATATTACGGTACCGTCTGCTGTTGCTTTTACCGGAGTGTTTGTCGCTACAACCACATCTACTGCATAATGCTTATCCTTTAAATCGTAGTTTTGAGAAATAGTTCCGTTTACAGGAGGAAAAAACACAATGTTATTTTGACCTGAAGTGTCTTCAAATAAATTGTATTTATCTTCTTTTTCAACCTTTTCTCTTAATAGAGAGTCCGGTCCATTTGTTGTTATTTGTAAAACCTCTGGATCATTCTTTGCTGCTTCTATTACAGAATCTCTGTTAAGCTCTACGGCTGAAACTTCACCTGTAAGTACTTTTTTAATTGAAGCATAATAGCGCTGTTTTGATTCTATTTCTCTGACCAAAGAGTCCGTTTTATAATTTAGCATTGAAGCCTCTTTTTTTAGCTTTGCGGAAGAATAACCTGGGATATATTCTCTCAATGGTGTAAAAGCTATTAAAAGTATAGTAAAAAACACAAGCAAAATAGCAGACAATGATGTTAGCACAAACACATTGAGTCGTGTTAATTTTATTGCAAATCGTTCTTCAAAAGTGTCTTCATTAAGAATGACAAGACGATACTTATGAAGTAGTTTTTTAGTAAACTTCTTTTCTTTTTTCTTCTTTTTTGCCATTAAAACAAAATTAAATAAAATAGTGAAACGGTATTCCCAATAGTTATTAAAGTTGAGAATACAACGTTATATTTAAAGTTTAATTACTAACTTTGCAGTCTAATTTTGAAGTTATGATTACTAGTAGTATATTTTTAGGTGCAATAGGTCCAGGTTCTTGGGTATTAATTGCTTTAGCTGTCTTATTATTATTTGGCGGCAAAAAAATTCCTGAATTAATGAGAGGTTTAGGAAGTGGAATCAAAGAGTTTAAAGACGCAAGTAAAGACGAAACTTCTGAGAAGAAAGAAGAACAATAAACGTTTTATTGAAAAACATAAAAAAAGCCAACTTAATTAAGTTGGCTTTTTTTATTATTTAATTTTTATTGATTTTATCATCGACTCTAATTCAAAGACATATTCTGCCTTGCTTAAGGATGGTGCATAAACGTAACCATCTGCAATGAGAAAACGTTTGTTCACTTTATCTTCAATGGCATAAGTTATAAATGGTCCCGCCATAGTAAACCCTTTCATTTCCCATATACCTCTTAGCTCGTAAGCTGGTTTATTATCTATTATGGTTTCAAACATTGCGGGTGCGTAAGCATCTTCTACCGCCATATAAATACCATCTTCACCAGGAATTTTTGTTTTAGTAATTTGATCTCGCATTTTTATAATGTCTACAACTGTACTATCCCCTTTTTTAATTGTTTCTAGTGGCACCTCATAGAACATAACCTCTATGGTTTTTGAGTTACTTAGATTTTTTCTAATCCAGAAAAAGTCGTCCTCTGCTTTAGCGATTCTGTATGCAGAAGGTATGTTTACGCTAAAGCCCATTTTTTGCTGCATTGCGCTTACATCTAGTAGGTCTAGCTTTATTCTTCTTTGCTTTTCTTTAACTTCTTCTTTGTTAAATGCATCAATAATTTTAGCCTTGTTTTCTTGTAACTGACTAATTATTTCTTCGTTCGTTTTACCTCCAACAACAGCTACTGTTTGTGGTTTTGCAAAAGCATTATTAGCAATTTTGGTTGTAGGCGCTAAATTGGCCTTTTCAATTTTAAGAATTATTCTACTACGTGTTGCAAATCCATCAAATACTTGAGGCGGAATTTGTCGCAACTTAAACATTGGCTCATCAACAGGTAAACCATTTAGTGGCGTTGCAAAGATTTTTCTTATATTTTCACCAATACTTCCTTCCCATAAATCATTATCTACAACAACAGAAATACTATTTAGATTTCCATTAGATTCAGGAAGAAATATCTTATTATCTTCCTCTTTTTTGTCTCCACAAGCTGCTAGCAATAAGCATAATACAAGTGCATATAGCGTTCTCATAAATAAATGTTTTTGTTGGTTTATTACTTAGACACAATCAGTGCCATTCCTATTTTGAGATTATTACCACTAATATCGTTCCAATCTTTAAGATTTTGAACAGAAACTCCAGAAAATTTTTGTGAAATACTCCAAAGTGTATCTCCAGACTGCACTACATATGTCTTTTTCCCTTTTGTATTTACAGATGTTTTAGGGGTTTCTGCTTTTGAGTCTACAACTGGTTTTCGAGGATAAATTGTTAATCTTTGCCCTATTCTAAGGTTGTTGTTTCTTAGTCCGTTCCATCGTTTTATCTGACTAACCCTAACGCCATATCTCCTTGCAATTTTTCCTAAATAATCCCCATTCTTTACTCGATATGTTATTTTGGCATCTGCATTAAATAACTGAGGTAAAGGTTTTTCTCGTTTATCAAATTCAGCTTTAGCAAACGCATATATTTTTTCTTCGTTAGACGTAAACACTCCTATGACTTCTCTCGGTAAGCGTAGTACGTAAGTTTTACCTTTAATCTTAGGGATAATATCTAACTTATATGAAGGATTTAAAAACTGAAGCTCTTCAATGTTAACACCTGTGGTTTCTGACACCTGATCTAACGTAATCATTTGTTTAACATGTACTGTGTCCGTTTGAATCATTTGAAAAGGTGGTCTTTCTGGCTTAAAACCATGTTCTTCAGCATACTCAAAAATATACATAGTTGCTAAGAATGCCGGCACATAGCCAGCTGTTTCACGTGGAAGATTTGGCCTAATATTCCAATAGTTCTTATAACCTCCAGATCGTCTGATAGCTTTGTTTACATTTCCAGGACCCGAGTTGTATGCCGCTAAAGCTAAATCCCAATCTCCAAATATGCCATAGAGTCTAGATAGATATTTTGCTGCGGCAGTAGTTGAACTTATAGGATCACTGCGCTCATCTACATAGCTACTTACATCAAGACCATACTCTTTTCCGGTTCCGAACATAAATTGCCACAATCCTGTAGCTCCTACCCTAGATCTTGCTTTTGGTTTTAACGCTGATTCTACTATAGATAAATACTTCATTTCTAGAGGAATGTTGTAATTATCAAACTCAGCCTCAAACATCGGAAAATAAAAATGGCTCAAGCCCATTAAGCGTTCTAGAGAGGTTCTCCTATGTTTTAAGTAGCGTTTTATTACACTCTCTAAAGATGGATTATACTCTACATTAAATGGCGTTCTTGCGTTGAGACGTGCTAACCTTGCTTTTAAAGTGTCTGTTGATAGTTCAGGATAATCTACAGGTTCATACGTTAACTCCGTAACGGATTTGTAAATTGTGTCATACAATGAATTACTATATAGTTCTTCTAACCACTTTTGGTCTAACTCGGCAGCTTCGGGATGGTCTTTGAGATTTTTAACATCTAGAGTATCTTGTTCTGCCAGAATTATTTTTCCACTAACAATTGATTTTCCATCAATAACAGAATCTTTTGAGGTGGTTTGAACCCTATCTTGGGTCCAGCCAAAATCAAAAAAGCACAATAAAATTAAAGTATAAACTAATCGCATGTTATCGAATTTATATAAAAAAACGTAATTCCTGTAAATATGGTATATTTTTAATGCTTTTGAAATTTGATTAAACACTTAATAATTATCGTTGTACCAGCGCAACCAACTACATTGCTTTAATACCTCTTGATAATAATTGGACTCTGAGTAATTATCGCGTAAATCTTTGAAATGGGCTTGGTGATTTTCACAAAGGTAAAAATCATATTCATTTGTTTGATTATTCCTTGTATAATCAAAGCAACTTTCTGTTTTAGCTAACATAAAAGTGAGCCTTGCTTTTACTTCATTATCTCCTTTGCTTTCTATACCTTTTTTAAAATACTTTTCTGCCCACATCATTGCGTTATCTGTTGTTTCTGTAGTATTACCACCAGATTCACTCATCAACTCATTTCGGTTATCATTTCCTACATAATAAAGATTATTTACAAACCATCCTACTGCACTCATATTGTACCAAGCATTACCCAGCATATAATAATATTCTGCTGCGTTTTCTTTTTCTTGTTTTGCTAAAGTCTCGATCTTTATAAGGGCTTTGGTTAGTTTTATTTTATTATCTCTATAATTTTCTCTTACTCCCACTGGTTCATCATCTGAAGTAACGGTATTCTTTAATTTCAACTCTTCTAAATATTTGACATGAAATTGATCTGATATTGAGTTAAAATCAACATTCATCCATTCTTTTATAGATCCTGAGAATAATTCTGGTCTAACGTCCTCATTCCAAAACTCTGATGTATTTTTAATTGCTTCAAACTCTTTTAGAGCTTTATACAATTCTTTTTCTCTTAAAAAATATGTTCCTCTTAGCTCGTGTATAAAATCATTGACATCCACCTTTACTCTGTCTAAAATTATTTGCTCAAAATGGGTGAAAGACTTTAATTTTACAAATTCATCTAAACTATTAATAACATCTATTTTTAAAAATGAATACTTGGTTTCAAGCTCATAATTATATGCATAATTGTTATTAATTGTACTCCAATCAAAAGGTTGATCACGAGGATAACTATCGTAATCTATTGCTATAAAAGCACTTAATAAGGGATTATCTTTAGAATATAAGGCACTAATATGATTGAAAAATGCTGCGACTACTGGTTTGTATGTATTAAGGTCTTTATCTTCATCTAATTGTTTGAAAACTTTATTGATTTGCTGACGGTTTGGTGTCTTTATATCCATAAAATCTATTGCAAACAGTAATCGTTTTTTATGAATTTTAGAAGCATGCCATTGCAATTGCGTGTTTAGTGTAGCTTTTGCCTCACTATACTTACCTTTTTTTATTTGCAATAATGCTTTAAGCAAAGTCAAGGCACTTTTATCTTTAAGTGTTTTATTTACTAGAATTTCATCTATAATAATTTCGCTTTCATTAGTGTAGGTATTCTGTATGCCTTCAAAATAATATCCATTGTCATCATGTTCAAAGAGCTGAGATTGTATATCATCTATAAGTCTTGCTGTTAACACTTCTAAATACGGTGAATTGACATCGATTTCTGCTATTTTCTTCATCTCTTTTAAAACATCTCCTCTGCCATAATACGCTTTAAAAAAATGAAAAATATCCTTTTGCTTTAAGTCCTTATAAAAATTACTGTTTTCATTTAACTGGCTCCAATCCATAAAACGAAGACTCAAGGCACAACGCTCTCTTCTGTCTGGTAAGTTTTTGAATACCTCAAGGTAATTTTGAGCAGCTATACTGTGTTGATTAAGATTAAAATAAGCTCCCGAAACTTGCTCTAACGCTCTGTAATAGATGTATCTTGAGCTATTATTCAACTCCAAATACCTTTTAAAAGCACTGATAGCTAAATCATTGTCTTGTTTATAATGTGCTAACCTTACAATTTGAAACCCAACTCTATTCTTAAAAAATTGGTCTGGTGCGTCTTTAATTAGAGTAACAGCTTTTTCTAACCAAGGAGATTTGTCTTCAAAACTTAATGTTTCTCCTTGATACCAACCAGAATCATATGTCTTATCACTAGCTAAACTTTCTGTGCCTTTTGCTAAAATTAGATAACGCTTAAAAAAAGTGTACTTCTTTTGATTAATGTTGGTATACATTAATCTTTCATTCTCATCCACATCTTCTTCTCCTTTAAGCCATTGTATTGACTTTTTGTAAACAAGTAACCTTAATTCTTCTTTAGAAAAACTACCTTTAAAGTAGTTATACCATTCATCAATATTATAGTTTGTATCATTCCTGTTGGGAAAATAATCGCAAAAAACAATATCTGGACAATTTAAAAACGACTTATTATCTTCATCTACTAATGAAAACTGATCAATAATAGGATAATACACATTGTCCCAAGACGGATCCCAACCACAAAAAGTAGGCAACTTAGAGTTGGCTTCTAAACTTGTAAACCCAAGAATTACAAGTGCGTTAATTATAACAAAACGTCTTAAGATCATGGTTTGTAAAATTTGATAACACAGGCGAACCTATGTGATAAAAAATTGTGCTATATGGCTTTTTAGATGCTGTTTTTATTAACTCTGAGAGTTTTTTTAAATCATTTTTACTTACCGTCTCAACCCTAACAACATCATCTTTATAAATAAAATTACTACTTATATAACAATCTTGATGAGCCTTGTACATATTTAACGTTTGCGTAGGTCTAAAGTTCTCTCTAAAAGTCTTCAACGAATAATTATTTAAAATTGCTACAGGCTTTTCTCTTCTGTAAAGAATAGCCCACTCAAATACAGGCAAGGCCACATCATAAGGTAGTGGATATTCACTAAGACGCTGTAAATATTGACTAGTAATGTTGTTGTTAATAATAGAGTTTGTCTCGTCAATATTTAAAATATCTCCAACATTATATGCCATAAGTACCACTTTATCTACAGGAGGCACTCCTGTTTTTTCTCTATATTTTATCTGATGCAATCTTAATGTTGTAGAGAGTTCAATGTTATCAAAATAGGTTGCTAAACTTTCTAAGAAGGCAAAGTACTTCATTTTTGTGTTTTGAGACCAATCGCAATCAATCTGAATTTTAGTTAACATCTTTTGAGGCTCGAAATAACTTTTAAAAAGACGCTTTATTTTTTGAGAAACAGGTTTTGATAACGATTTACTTTCCTCTAAGGTAATATGTTTAAAAACTTCATTTTTTATGAATACAACTGGAACTATGGTGTCTACAACCACTTCAAAATCTTTTGAAAACTGAACTGTTGCAATTGGTAAGGGTTTATTTTCTTTGGTATTAAAATCTACATCAAAAAAACGCATATACAAGATGTTACTTTGTCCATCTTGTATATGCGTTTTATCTTTTTCTGTTAAGTTAAAATTCGTTTCCCAGTGGTAAAAACTGTATTTAGAATCATTTACTTCTGTTTTGCACGACGAAATTGTTGTGCAAAAAACTATAACGAATATTAAACCTGAAAGACTTTTAATCATTAAGAATTGCCGCAATACCAGGAAGCATTTTACCTTCTAAGCTTTCTAGCATAGCTCCACCACCTGTACTTACATAACTTACTTTATCTTCAAAACCAAACTCTTTTACGGCTGCTACAGAATCTCCTCCTCCAACTAAAGAAAAAGCTCCGTTTTTTGTAGCATTTGCTATAGAATTTCCTAGCGCTATAGTACCTTTAGAGAAGGTTTCCATTTCAAAAACTCCTAGCGGACCATTCCATAAAATGGTGTTACACTTATTAACTACGTCGTCAAAAATCTCTAAAGATTTTGGACCAGCATCCAAACCTTGCCATCCATCAGGAATGTGATAAACATCCACATGCTGTGTATTGGCATCGTTGCTAAAAGCGTCAGCAGCAATAACATCTACAGGTATATGAACTTGCACACCTTTAGCTTCAGCTTGTTTTAATATATCTAAAGCCAATTCCGTTTTATCGTCTTCGCAAATAGAATCTCCAACAGAACCACCTTTAGCTTTAATGAATGTAAATGTCATTCCACCACCAATAATGAGGTGATCTACTTTGTCTAAAATATTCTCAATAACGGTGATTTTTGAAGATACTTTAGCACCACCAAGTACTGCTAAAACAGGCTTTTCACCATCTTCTAATACTTTTTTGATGCTTTCTATTTCTTTGGCTAATAAGCTTCCGAAACATTTAGCATGAGGGAAAAATTCTGCAACAATAGTTGTAGAAGCATGAGCTCTATGCGCTGTGCCAAAAGCATCATTTACATAAATATCTCCTAGCTTAGATAATTGCTCTGCAAAGTCTCTATCTCCTTTTGTTTCCTCCTCATGAAAACGTAAATTTTCGAGCAATAAAATTTCGCCTGGTTGTAAAGCTTTTGCCATTGCTTCCGCCTCTTCTCCTACACAATTGCTAGCAAATTTTACTTCTACTCCTAAAACATCTTTAATTTCTGAAACAATATGTTTCAGGGAAAATTCATCTTGTACACCTTTAGGTCTGCCTAAATGCGACATTAAAATACAGCTTCCTCCATCTTCTAAAACCTTAATGATTGTTGGTTTTGCCGAAACGATTCTTGTGTTGTCTGTAACCTCAAAATTGTCATTTAGAGGCACATTAAAATCTACACGGATTAATGCTTTTTTATCTTCGAAATTAAAATCGTTTAGTGTCTTCATCTGTTTTAAATAAGGAATATGTTTCTCTGTTTTGAATAACAAATATAAAGATTAGAAAGCATAAAAAAATTACATAGTTTTGCTTTATGTTATTTTCTGAAGTTTTAGGGCAAGAACACATTAAAAATCACCTTACAACAAGTGTTGATCAAGGTAGAATTGCACACGCACAACTTTTTGTTGGACCAGAAGGTTCTGGCACTTTGCCAATGGCCATAGCTTATGCACAATACATTTTGTGTAGCAACACTGGTGGTGAAAACACTGGTGGTGAAAACACTGGCGGAAATGAATCTTGTAATCTAAAATTCAAAAACGTATCACATCCCGATTTGCACTTTGCGTTTCCGGTTACTACAAGTGACAAGGTGAAAAGCAAACCTGTTTCTAATTTTTATCTCGAAGAATGGAGGCAACTGTTAGAGCAGCAACCTTACGGCAACCTTTTTGATTGGTACAAATTATTGGGTGTGGACAACAAACAAGGGCAAATTGGTGTTGATGAAGCTTTTGAAATTGTAAAATCACTTTCACTTAAATCTTATGAAGGTGGTTACAAAGTGATGCTAATTTGGATGGCCGAAAAAATGAACACTGCAGCTGCCAACAAGCTTTTAAAACTCATTGAGGAGCCACCAGAAAAAACCATTTTTATACTCATTGCAGAAGACGAAGAGCAAATTATTAATACCATTCGTTCTCGTTGTCAAATACTAACATTTCCTCCACTAGCAGAAGAAGCAATTACTGAAGCTTTGGTGAGAAACTATCATATTGAAAATGCAGTTGCCACTAAAATTGCGCATCAAGCTAATGGCAATTACAACAAGGCTTGCGATCTTATTTATCAAGATAGTGAAGACATTCAGTTTGAAAAATGGTTTATTCTTTGGGTGCGTTCGGCTTTTAAAGCCAGAGGAAACAAAGCGGCTATTCACGATTTAATTTCTTGGAGTGAAGAGATTGCAAAAACCGGAAGAGAAACACAAAAGAAGTTTTTAGCATTTTGTCTCAATTATTTTAGACAAGCCATGCTTATGAATTATAAGGCTGATTCGTTGGTGTATTTAGAACCTAAATCCGAAGGTTTTAAACTTGAAAATTTTGCGCCTTTTGTACATGGCAATAACATTTTGGAAATTAGTGATGAGCTTCAAGATGCGATTTACCACATAGAACGCAACGGGAATTCTAAGATTATCTTAACCGATTTAAGTATAAAACTTACACGTTTATTGCATAAAAAAGCCAGCTAATTGCTGGCCTTTTTTATTCAAAAGTATAGGACGTTACATTGACTTGCGTTAGCCTAAAATACCCAAAAGCATATTGTTCTGGGTTGGTAGGATTAATACAATTTCCTCTTATTAAAGCAGAATTAGACGAAAACGGATCGCCTCCACTGTAATACTGTTCTATCAATAATCTCATGTAGTTGTAATACTGTTCAGAAATGCCATAAAGTTCAATATCTACTACATCTCCAGGTTGAAACGCTGCTTCACCATTATCTTCATCATCATCCTTTTCAAAAAAATCGTGGATTTCATTACCATTCACAAATTCGTCTGAAATGTCTTCAAAATAAGGGAACAAATCTCCTTCTTCATAATAACGAATAAGGTAATAGTTTTCTTCATCTTCAGGATCGTCAAAATAAACATTCACTTCTAGTAATTCATCGTCAAAACCTCCTTCAATACTTTGTGTAATACTATTGATGTCTGAAACCGACATTAACGTTTCCGTAGCTTCATAATTTTCACCATTATAGCTAACGTCCAAATGATAAGTGTCTCCAATAACAGGCACAAAATTATCTATAGTATAATTACCATCATTTTCATCTACAAAATTGAATATGGCACCAGAATTTGTATTAGTAACTGTAACTGTTGCTCCGCTAACACTAGTATCTTCTTCCGTACTAAAATATGGAGACGACATGCTTAATTTTATGGTCTGGGCATTGCCAGCTGTGCCTTTTTCCCAATCTAAAGACGCTTCTATAACCAAACGTTCTTCGTCATTGTTTACATCAACATCAATAACATCTTCGCACGATGCGAAAACAATTCCTGTAAATATTAATAGGCCTTTTATATAGTTTTTCATGATGCTAAAATTTAAAGTTATAGGTTACTGAAGGAATAATTCCGAAAATTGAAATTCGAGTAGCTTCGTTTAATCCTGTTTGATTGTTTTGGTTGAAACTTACTGAAGCGGCATTTCTTCGATTATACAAATTATAAATACCAAAAACCCACTCGCCTTTCCAACGTTTTTCATTGTCTTTGTTCGGTGTATAGGTTGCCGAAACATCTAATCTGTGATATGCTGGCAAACGGTCTTCGTTTCGGTTAGAATATGTTGCAATAGACAAGCCTTCGTAAGTATATTGTCCGTTAGGATAGGTTACAGGACGACCAGTTTGAAATACAAAATTAGAACCAAACCTCCATTTATCGTTGAGTTTGTAAGATCCTGTTAAAGAAATATCGTGTGTGCGATCGTAAGGTGTATTGTACCAATCGCCATTATTGATTCCTGGTCCGCCTACATTTCCTCCCAAAGCACGTTGCTCGGATTTTGACAAAGTATATGCTAACCAACCTGTAAAATTGCCTTTATTTTTTCGAAATAAAACTTCTAAACCATAAGCTCTAGCTTCACCGTTTAATATTTCAGTTTCAATATTGTTATTACCAATTAAATCAGATCCATCAATGTAATCTATACGATTATCGACAGTTTTATAATAGGTTTCGAGCTCTAAAGTGTATGCATTATCCTTAAGATTTCTGTAATATCCTAAAGCAAATTGATTGGATATTTGAGGTTTTATATACTGTCCACTTGGTGTCCAAACATCTAAAGGTGTTACCGAAGATGTATTAGACAAAAGATGCAAATATTGAGTGGATTTGGTATAACTGGCTTTTATTGAAGAAGCTTCGTTAAGCTGATAAGAAACGCCTAATCTTGGTTCAAAATTCCCGAACGTTTTTATGCTTTCACTTTTGCTGTAATACGTTTCGCTTTCTGCCTCACCACGCTCGTAAATTCCTAAATCACTATTATAGATTACAGGTTGATTGTTGACATAAGTCGTCATACTTTGTCCACCCAATCTCGAAAATGCACTGTAACGCAAACCATAATTGAAAGCTAATTTTTCAGAAATTTGATGCTCTGCACTTATGTAAGCGGCTCCTTCAAAAGCACGCTTTTCGTCTAATTTTAAGTAGTTAATTGCAGAAGTTTCAGAAGACGGTTTTACTTCACCAGGATTAAGATTATAAGTTAAACCGCTAATTCCAAAATCTAGTGTAAGATCATTGTTTACGTAGTAGCCTAAATCATATTTTACATTGAAATTGGTGATGTCTGCGTTCCAATCTAGTTCAATAAAATCTAGTAAAATTTGATAATCATATTTACTGTAGATAAAAGATAAATTAGAAAATAACTTGTCGTTAAACACATGATTCCAACGTAAATTTCCTGTCGCATTTCCGTAGTTATTTTCAATGATTTTAGATAGGTTGAAAATATCTCGACCAAAATAACCTGACAAATACAAACGGTTATTTTTATTGATTTCGTAATTAGTCTTCAGGTTAAGATCGTAAAAAGAAATTTTATCGTCTTTAACATCCTCAATAAGCGGCATAAATAAATGTGCATAAGACGCTCTACCTGCTATTAAAAATGAGCCTTTATCATTAAAAATTGGCGATTCTGCAGTCAATCTACTTGAAATTAAACCAACACCTCCTGTCAATCCAAATTGCTTACTGTTGCCATCTTTCTGCCTTACATCGAGTACAGAAGACACTCTACCTCCATATTTTGCCGGAATATCTCCTTTATACAACTTGATATTTTTAATAGCATCTGCATTGAATACCGAGAAAAATCCAAAAAAATGCGATGTGTTATAAATTATAGCTTCGTCCAAAAGCACCAAGTTTTGGTCTGCAGCTCCTCCTCTAACGTGAAAACCAGCAGAACCTTCGCCATTGTTGGTAACTCCGGGTAGTAACTGAATGGATTTAACAACATCTACCTCACCTAGAACCGCAGGTATTTCTTTTATTGTTTGCGAATTGAGCTTAGAAACACTCATCTGTGGCTTTCTGATGCTTACAACTTCAGATTCTTCTGCGACGATGACAATTTCATCAAGTGATGTTGTGGATTCTTCGAGTTCAAAATTTAGTTTTTGGTCTTTGTTTAAAGTTATTTCTTGTGTTATAGAAGTAAAACCCACGTAAGAAATAACCAAAGTATAAGTGCCTTCTGGAGCTGTTAGAGAGAAAAAACCGTATTCGTTTGTAGTTGCTCCATAATTGGTGTCTTTTAAGTAAACGGTTGCGCCCAAAAGCGTTTCACCATTATTAAGGTCTTTAATGGTTCCGCTTATACTGTATTGTTCTTGTGCCTGACACAAAAAGCCCGTAAATAGGAAAATGACTAAACATAAATGTTTCATTGGTGATTGTTCTGTTTTTTGATTGATAAAATTAAGGTTTGAAATGGTATAAAAATCCATTTTTACTTTATGCCTTTGTTAACGCAAATAAATTCCAAATATTAGCGAAACACGCTATGGAGACGCTTATTTGGTGCGAATTGTTACAACTTTGGAGTGAAAATCTTAAAAGTAAACTTAAAGCCAAAACTTATTAGGCTTCAAAAGCCTTCTTAATTGCTTCTGAAAATGATTTTGAAACCGGAATTTTCACTTTAGAATCAGAAGTCTGAATAATTAAAAATAGCTTTCCATTGATTTTTTTCATGCTATTTACCTTAAGCAAATTGACTGCAAACGATCTATGACATTGCTCAATAGGCAGATCTTCTGTTTGTAAAAGAATATGTTTTAATCGGTTTCTTATGATATGTTTTTTTACATCGTCAGACTTACCATAATACACCAAAACATATTGATTACTAGATTCTAAATACAAAATGTCCTCTAAATTTAGTTTTAAATCTGGTTGATTATTTTCATCATAGAAAACGACTTGCTTTGTGGTGTCTAGTTTAGTAAAACTTTCCTTAAAATTCTTAAGCTGATGATCTAATTGTTGTATTTCGGATTGCATTTGTGTAATAGCGACATATATAACACTTCCTAGGAAAGGAAACAGTAAAATCATCAGCACTTTTGGGTACATTTTTAACTGAAACCATATATTAAGTTCTTGTTCAAAATCATTACCTAAATCTGGAATAATAAAGGAAAGTCCAAAGTTTATAGCTAACAATAATAGGGCTTCAAAAAGCACCCAATATAAGTATTTTTTATTATTAACTTTTTGATAATCAAAAACTTGCCTCAAAACAAACTGAGATAAGCCTAAAGCTAAAAACGTACTGATAGCTATAGAAAAGAAGAATAAAAACTTATGAAAAGTAGGATTTGCTGGGTTGGACATCTCTTCCGAAATACCGTAGGGCTGAAAGAAAAGCAGAAAAACATGAGAGAATACAATAGCACTAATAATGTAAATCCATTTGGATTTTGCATCATTAAAATAATCGAAAGGTTGCTCTAAAAATTCAGCAATTCTCATTTTAAAATTCAGATCTAAACAAGAATATTAAACAAAAAAGCCAGATGTTTATTATATCATCTGGCTTAAAAATTATATATAATGCTTATATTATTCTTGCGCTTTCTTCTCTTCTTTTTTGTCTCCGTTTAGTGCTTTAATAACCTCTTCTGTGAGATCTACAGCTTCTGAACCGTACATTACAGAACTTGTTAAATCGCTTGTACCTAAAATAAAAGTATAGCCATTAGATTTGCCGTAATCCTTTACAAACTTCTTGAATTTAGACATTGCTGTATCAATTTCTGTTGTAAATGCTTTTTCTAACTCGTTCTTTTCAAATTGAATTTGTTGTCTTAAAATAGCATCCCTTTGCTGAAACTCCTGAGCTAACTCTTGTTGCTTTTTAGGGCTCATGCTTTGTGCTCTAACTGCTGCGTTTTGGTAGTCAAAATCAAATTGTTTTACCAAACTATCACGTCTTTTTATATAAGCATCATTTTTTGGTTTGTACTTTTCTTCAATATCTTTTTTTACTTGGTATTCATTAATAACTTTTGTTCTATCTATAAATCCAATTTTTTGTTGCTCCTGGCAAGACGAAAATGAAATTAAAATAATTAATAAGGCAATTGCTCTTTTCATATTGTAGTTTGATTAAATTTTTGCAAATGTATAAAAGTTGATCTGTGTTTGTTCATTTTTTTATTATATAAGCAAAATCAATTATGTTGATACATTAAAATAAACAACATCAATTAAATTTGAATTAAAATAAAGCGTTTTAAGCCATTTTTAATTTTCCTTAATGCAATTCTACATATAAACGCAGAATAAGCCTTTGTGTAGTGTAATATTAATTATTATTAGATTTTAAGACATAAATATGCGAAGAAAACTCCTTAGAGCGGTTTCCATTAAGATTTGAGCGCCATCCTACCCAAAATGCTTTAATAGGATTCATAAAACCAGATTTGTATTTTTCTGAAAGTAAACTCACATAGTAAGCGTCAAATTTCATTGGTAGGATTTTCACCAATTTTAATTGTTCCTCGTGAAACAATTTTTCAATCGATGTTTTTGAAAAATGCCAAAGGTGTCTCGGCACATCATAAGCAGCCCAAAAGTTTTTATAATGTTGCGCATCGTAACTTTTAAAATTTGGTACTGCAATTACCAAAGTTCCGTTTGGTTTTAATAAATGCTTAAAAAGTTTAACGTGCATTTCTAAATCTGGCAAATGTTCTAAAACGTGCCAAAGCGTAATAACATCGAAACTGTTTTCATTTAAAGTTTCTAAATGTTGAATATCGAAAACCGAATTGTTGGTTTTAGAATTTGCAATTGCTCTTGCTTGTTCGTTTGGCTCTACTCCAACAACATTCCAATTATTATTTTTTGCGATTTCTAAAAAATTACCTGTACCACATCCTATATCTAGAAGTGTTTTTTCTTTAGATTGAAATGAATTAATCAGTTTTAATTTTCGTTTTAAAGAAATCGTTCTGACTAAATGATACACTTTTTCAAACAGGTTTCGCTTGGCATCTGTGTGCGAAATGTAGTCTTCACTTTTATAATATTCTGAGAGTTTTTCGCCTTGAGGTTGCGGAAATGTTTCTAACATATCCAATGCCACATTATGCAATAATTGAAATTCTTCTCCAGAAACGGAATGGTCTTTTACGGTTAGATATGTTGGTTTGTTATTAATCAAGGTTCGTTCTTATTTATAAATCAATAAAAAGATAATTAGCAACTTCTTTATCTAATTTAGATTTCAAACATTTTTTATGACAAAGAAAACCTTGCTCTTCTACTGCGTCAATATTAACTTTAACAGAAAGACTTATAGCCTCTTTAACGAGTACTGACTTTCCACAAAAACAACAAACGGCTTCTTTATTCACTAATATTAACTTAAACGTTCCACGTGGAACATATATGTTTTTAATTTTTGAGATTCCTGCTTTCGCAGGAATTTTACCTACCTAAATACACCAACAAAACTGAAATATCATTTGGTGATACTCCACTAATTCGTGATGCTTGTGAAATGGTTACTGGCTGAATTTCGGTTAACTTTTGTCTTGCTTCCATACTCATAGATTTCAGTTTTGAATAATCGAAGTTTGATGGAATTTTTACATTTTCAAGACGATTTAACTTATCTGCATTGTTTTTTTCCTTTTCTATATAACCAGCATATTTTACCTGAATTTCGGTTTGCTCTATAATCTCAGAATCTAAATTATTCTCAGAAATATAAGCATCTACCGAAGCCACTTTTCGCATATCTTCAATGGTAATATTTGGTCGTGCATACAACTTAAACATCTTGTCTTGTTGCTTCACTTTTGCAGAATCTTTTGACTCTAAAATCGGATTTATTTCTTCTGGCGTTACACTAGTGTCTTTAAAAAACTGAACAAAATTTGAAGCTTTTGATTGCTTCTCTTCCATTCGTTTTAATCGTTTTTCAGAGGCTAAACCAAGTTCGTATCCTTTAGGTGTTAATCTAAAATCTGCATTATCTTGTCTTAAAAGCGTTCTATATTCTGCACGAGATGTAAACATTCTGTATGGCTCCTCTGTACCTTTTGTAATTAAATCGTCTATTAAAACACCTATATAAGCTTCATCTCTTTTTAAGGTAAATGGATCGCGTTCTTGTACTTTTAAGCTCGCATTTATACCTGCCATTAATCCTTGAGATGCTGCTTCTTCATAACCTGTTGTTCCGTTAATCTGACCTGCAAAATACAACCCATCAACTAACTTTGTTTCCAAAGTGTGCTTTAATTGTGTCGGTGGAAAATAATCGTATTCTATAGCGTAACCAGGTCTAAAAAATTTAACATTTTCAAAGCCAGCTACAGATCGCAATGCATTAAATTGAACATCTTCTGGTAAGGATGTTGAGAAGCCATTCACATAAATTTCAACCGTATTCCATCCTTCTGGCTCTACAAATAATTGATGTCTGTCCTTATCAGCAAAACGATTAATCTTATCTTCTATTGATGGACAATAACGAGGTCCAACACTTTTAATTCTACCATTAAACATTGGCGACCTATCAAACCCTTCTCGAAGTAAATCGTGCACTTCTGGACTTGTGTAAGTCATATGACAAGAACGTTGTTCAGTCAAAGGTTTTGTAATATCTAAATATGAAAACTTCTCTGGATTTTCATCACCAGGTTGTTCAATCATTTTAGAATAATCTAAGGACCTGCCATCTACTCTTGGTGGCGTTCCTGTTTTCATTCTCCCAGAATCGAAACCAAGTTTAATAAGGTCTTCTGTGATTCCTGTAGCAGCTCTTTCTCCTGCTCTACCTCCACCAAAGTTTTTGTCACCGATATGAATTAAACCATTTAAAAAAGTACCATTTGTAAGCACAACAGTTTTGGCTTTTACTTCTATTCCTAAAGAAGTTTTTACACCAACTATTTTGTGATTTTCTATAATTAAACCAGACACCATTTCTTGATAGAAATCGAGATTCGGTGTTTGCTCCAACAACAACCTCCAGTCCTCAGCAAAACGCATTCTGTCGGATTGAACTCTAGGACTCCACATTGCAGGTCCTTTAGATTTATTAAGCATCTTGAATTGAATTGCAGAGGTGTCGGATACAATTCCGCTGTAACCACCAAGCGCATCAATTTCTCGCACAATTTGACCTTTTGCAATTCCACCCATTGCAGGATTACAAGACATCTGTGCAATATTTTGAAGGTTCATTGTAATTAACAACGTCTTACTTCCCATATTGGCAGCAGCAGCAGCAGCTTCACTTCCTGCGTGACCTGCACCAACTACAATTACATCGTAAACTTCATTAAACATTGTTGAATATTTTTAATGTTCCACGTGGAACAATTAGAATTTCATTAAATTTAAACGTGCAAAGATACATCGAAAACACAAGACTAAGAACGCGTACTCAAATAGTAGTCTTCCTTAGAACGCATCAGCTTAGCATCTTCTTCACTCTTGTCTTTATATCCACAATAATGTAGAATCCCGTGAATCATTACTCGTGCCAATTCATCTTCAAAAGTCACATCAAAATCTTTGGCATTATCTTCTACACGTTCTACTGAAATGTAAATATCACCGTGTAGTTCTTTTCCTACTGAATAATCAAAGCTGATGATGTCTGTTAACGTGTCGTGATTTAGAAAATCGACATTGATTTTATGTAAATAATCATCGGAACAGAAGATGTAATTCAATTCTCCTTCTTTACAATTTTCTGAATTGATGGCTTTAGAAATCCACTCTAAAATCTTGGTTTCATTCTCTAGTTTAAAATCGGTTTCGTAATTAAAACTAATCATTGCTTTTGAAATATTCTTGAATCTTTTTCTTAAAATGATTCTGCAAAGGTAGTGCTTGTCTATTTAATATTTCAGTAGTATTAAAGTATTGTTTTGCCGTTGGAATTTGACTAGGATTGTTAGTATTGAAATCCTTCTTATTTGTTTCAGATTCACGCTTGGTATCCTGACCTTGCATAAAGGTAGCATTTTCTAATTTTAATAATTGATGTTGTACATCCATCATCTTTTGAAGCGTTTGGTTTGTGAAACCATAGTTCAATAAATCCAACTCTATGTCTTCCATTTGCTTTATCAATTCGCCAGCAGATTCAATCTTTCCTTCCTTAGATAAACGGTCTTCTAGTGCCTGACGTAATTGTTGTTGTTGCTGATAAATTTTGAATAATTCTTCATTCTGTTCTTCTCTTCCTCCTTCACCATAACCATCGTTTTGTTCTTCTCCATTACCATCTCCATTAGAACCATTTCCGTTTTTACCATTTTTCCCTCCTTTTCCATTTTCACCTTCGCCGTCTTTTCCATTTTGGCCCTCACCTCCTTCTTGATTACCTTCTCCATTCTGTTGGCCATTCTTTCCGTTTTGTCCTCCTTTGCCCTGTTGTTCTCCAGACTGTCCATTCTCACCACTTTGTCCACTTTGACCTTGATTACCACTCTGTCCTTGCTCACCTTGTTGGCCTTGTTCTCCTGGTTGTTTTCCCTCTCCTTCTTTGCCTACACTACCTTCTTGTCCTGGTTTTTCACCTTCGCCTTGTTGTCCCTCTTCCCCTTGTTTTCCTTGCTCGTTCTTTTTTACTCCTTCTTCCATTTGCTTATTAAGCTCTTCTTGACTCATAATAATATCCGGAAGTTGCTGACCTCCTCCGCCTCCAGAACCCGAAGCAGAGTTCATTTGCATCTCCATATTATCTAAAACATCACTGAGAAAACTGGCCAATTCATTACTCGCTGTAATGACATATTGCTGAGAAGACACACCTTGATATAAACGATTTTCAGTTAATTGACCAAGTGCTTTATCTATATTGAAATACACTTCTGTGATTTGCTCATTTACCTTCTCAGAAATCTTAGGCTGACGTAAAGACAAGGCAAACAAACTATCATCAATATGCTCAAAGTGCTCTCTTAAATTACTTTGGTTAATGATGTATTTACCGTATTTGTTATTATTGATATCAATACTCTCAAAAGTATTCATCAGCGCTTCTTGGTCGAAAGAAAACAATAAAAGATTCTCAAGAATTTGACGTAAAGCATCAGCGTCTTCAGAAGCTTGGTCGCCTCCACCTCCGCCTCCACCAGACATCATTTGCATCATCTGCTCACTCATCTGCTTCATCTTTTTAGCTGCTTTTTTCTGCTTTTCCTGAGCGTTTTGCTGCTGTTCTTGTGCTTCACTAGGTTTACCTTCGCTTTCTTTCTCTTCCTTCTTCTCAAGCGCTTCTTTAGCTTCCTTTTGGTCAAACTTAACACCGTCTTCTAAAAACTCATCCACAGGAACATTCATTGGTTTTTGTAAACGTCTGTCCTCTTGTTTTAAATCTTCGATATCTTTTTGAAGCTTTTCGAATTCTTTATTTAATTCGTCTTGCTTCTCTTTGGTGTTCTCTTTGTCTTTATTGGAAAGATCTTCTTGCTTCTTTGCTAAATCGTCTAACTGATTAGCAATTTTTTCAGCCTTTTTCATCACATAAAAACGCTTTGTCAACTCTAAGAGTTGCTTCATACTGCGCTTTTTGTTTTTGTTTTGTTTGGCTAATTCTTCAAGCTTTTGGGTAAACTCTTCTTTATTGATTTTATCCTTCAGCTTTTCTAATTCTTCAAGCAACTTTTCATCTTGCTTTAGCTTTTCTTCGTTCTCTTTAAGACGCTCTTTTAAGTCCTCTTTAAATTGGTCTTCTTTCTTTTCTTCTTGAAATTCTTCTAAATTATCCTGCAGCTTTTTGTTGAAATTTTTCATCAACTGCTCTTGCTGTTTTTGACGTTTCAGAAAGTCTTCAAATTTCTTTTTATCGTTGAAGTTAAGTTCTTGCTTTTCCTTTTGGGTTTTAGAAAATTCTTCAAGCTTTTTGTCTTGCTCTTCTAATTTTTCAAACGTTTTGCCAATATCTTTTATCGTTTCATTCTGCTCTTGTAGCTGTTTCTGCTCTTCTTCGTCCTTAGTTAATTTTCGGTAACTAAACACGCTGCTTTTTGTGCGCTTGTAATTGTGAATATCGTCGTTATCATAAACCTCAAAATACAATTGGTAGCTGACGCCTTCTTCTAAGTTGAATTGATTTGGAAACGCACTCACAAACTCACTAAAATTAGATTTTGAAATGCTAATTGGCTCTACAACTTTTTGCGTTTCATCTTCTGTTGGATAGTACACCAAATTCAGTTTTGATAAGCCAAAATCATCACTCGCCTGACCATAGAAATACAAACTTTGTTGGTCTAAGGAATCGATTTGCATTTTGATGTTGAGCTCTGGATGCAAATCCTTAACCACAGAAATATTATAAGTCAGATTTTCGTAATCCTTTAGATTTTCGTTACTGGTTGAAATACTGTAATTATAATTTCTGAATAATCGTTTAGTAGCTTCAAAACTATTATTGTTATTTTTTGAAAACGTTAAGGTATCTTCTGCATAGATATGAACCGCATTTGTGGCTTTGGTCATTGCTTTCCAAGTGACTTTTGTCCCTTCTGGAACAACCGCAGAACCAGTACTTTTTAATACCTCATCTTGTTTTTGTGTGTACGATGGGTAGTCTAACAACATTTCAAAATTGACCAAGTTTGGTGTGTTTACCACCTGTAATTCGTACGATTTTGAATTGACGTCGTTAGCTGATAAACTGAATTCTATATTACTTTTCGGAAGATTAAATGTGTATTGAAATTCGCCCGGTGCAACCTGTTGTAAATAATACGATTGACCATTGAATTGAATCTGCGCATTCTCTGGAATGACGTCGCCTGCTGTTTTTACTTTTAACTTAAAGTCCTTACCTTCAATAGCTTGTAAGTTTTCATTCAGAACAAAAAATTGAAAAGGTGCTGGTGGCTCATAAGCTGTTTTGTAATTGACTACACGCTCGTAACTATCACTAAACCAATCGATTTTTCCTGTGATATAAGACAACAAAATAATGACTACAGGAATAGCCGCATACTTTAAATACTTGGTGTTGGTCTTAAAATTGATTGCCGATTTAAACGGAATGGGTTGCAACTCTTGAGACTTCTGCTCTATACTTGCCAATAATAAATCGGATTGCTGTGGGCTTTGGTTCAACTGAAGTACATTCAACAATTTATCGTTGACTTCAGGAAAATGATTACCTATTAATTTTGAAGCGGTTTCGTAATCAATGCCTTGTCTAAGATTGAATAAATGTGCTAACGGAATAGCAATAAACTTTACGAACAACGCGACCTCAACAACTACAAACACCCAAAATAAAATGGTTCTGGCTGTTGGATTTAGCCAAAACACATATTCTACAAACAGCGTAATAATGAGATATAACAAGCCAATGGCGAAAAATAAAATTGCGCCTTTTAGCAATTCATTAGTGTAATATTTTTTAATGAATTGCTGTAGTTTGTTTTTTATGGTTTCAAAATTACTCATCAATACTATTCTAACTTACTAAACTACAATTTTATTTTAATTGATGATTTTCTAAATTTGGTAAGATTGTGTTAATTTAGAGGGATTAACTGTTAAATGAAATACACGTTTATGAAAAAGTTATCTTTTATAACTTTTGTTTTACTTGGGTTTTTAAGTTTTAGTCAAGAAATGGATTGTAATGATTTCAAAAACGGAAGCTATAAAGCTATAATGACAGAACCCATTAAAATAGAATGGCAAATCATTCGTAATGGTAATGAACAGATAGAAAAAATCATAAAATTGCCTGATGAACTAAAAGATTTAAATTATCCGACCGACCCTCAATATGTAACAATCGAGTGGATAAGTGATTGTTCATACAAAACTTTATATGATGAAACCAAATCTGAACTAACAGAAGGCCAAAAGGTTATTAATGGTATGGGTGGAATAATAACAGAAATTACAAACATTGATGGCAACTGTTATGATTACAGAACAATTATGAAAGTTGGCGAAACAGAGCAAATCCGTAACGGAAGAATGTGTAAAGAATGAAAGACCTTAAATATTTAGCGGCATTTTCAATCCCAATTATGGTTGTTTTAGGACTTAGTTTTCAGAGTTATTGGGTTTGGGCAACCCCCTTTTTTACCTTTGTTTGTATTCCTGTTTTAGAACTTGTTTTTCCTGTAGATACTACTAATCTTCCATCTGAAGATGTAGATAATAGATTAAAACGTAAGATTTTTGATTGGTTACTTTACCTCAACTTACCCATTGTTTATGGTATTATTATCTATGCTTTGATTTTAGTTGCTCATCAACCTTTAGAAACTTATGAGTTTGTCGGACTTGTTTTTTCTGTTGGCATTGTTTTAGGTGTTAATGGGATTAATGTTGGTCACGAGCTTGGGCACAGACAACAAACCAACGAACGCTTTTTGGGCAAGGCCTTGCTTCTACCCTCTTTTTATATGCATTTTTATATTGAACATAATTTTGGGCATCATCTTCACGCTGCAACACCAGAAGATCCTGCAACCGCAAAATACAATCAAAGTGTGTATTCGTTTTGGTTAACCTCAACTATTAGACAGTATTTTAATGCGTGGAACATTCAAAAAAAACTATTGAAGAACAATAAAACATCTTTCTTTTCTTTCAAGAATGATATGCTTTGGTACACTGTTTTTCAACTGTTGTATTTGGCTTCAGTTACACTAATTTTAGGTACTACAGCGTTACTTTTTGCTATTTGTGCAGGTGTTGTCGGTTTCATTCTTCTAGAAACTGTCAACTATATTGAGCATTATGGATTACTGCGTTTAAAAACCAAGTCTGGTCGTTACGAGCGTGTAAAAGAAATACACTCGTGGAACTCTAATCACGTTATCGGTCGTATTGTACTATATGAATTAACACGACATAGCGATCATCATTTTAAGTCTTCAAAAAAATATCAAATCTTAGATTGCCACAATGATAGTCCTCAAATGCCTTTTGGCTACCCAACCTCAATGGTATTGGCAATGGTGCCTCCTCTTTGGTTTAAGATTATGAATAAGCGTGTGCCTGAGGAAATGATTCTTGAATTATGAACACTTTTGAAAAACTAGAAAAAACCTTAATTTTTATAATATTTACTGTATTTATATGGTTTTTCTTTAACAAATTCGCTGTTTATGTAGCTAAAAAATTCTTTCAAAGAACAAAACCTGAAGTTTTAGAAACAAGCTTTTGGACTTTTGCACAAATATTTTTTAAAATTTTTAGTATAATCACGATAATAATGTCATTATTCGTAATTATTCGTTTTTGGATATAATTTAAATTATAAAACTTATAGCATCGTGTTTCCAACTTCAAAGCTATAATTTTATCTTTGCCCAGATTCTGAAATACTGAAACGAGTTCAGCACAAGAAAGTTCAGGATGACAAACTATTGAGCGTTTATCAACTATGTCAAAAAAAGTACGTGTGCGCTTTGCGCCTAGTCCAACAGGACCTCTACATATTGGTGGTGTAAGAACTGCTTTATTCAATTATTTATTTGCCAAAAAGCACAATGGTGATTTTGTGTTGCGTATTGAAGATACCGACCAAAACCGTTATGTTGAAGGTGCAGAAGATTACATTGTAAAATCTTTAAACTGGTGTGGTATTCCGTTTGATGAAGGTCCAGGTAAAAACGAAAAATTTGGTCCTTACAGACAAAGCGAACGCAAGCATTTGTACAAGCAATATGCTGATCAATTGATTGCAGAAGGTAAAGCCTATTATGCTTTTGATACTTCTGAAGAACTTGATGCGCACAGAAAACAACACGAAGCTGAAGGTAAAACCTTTATCTACAACTGGCATAATCGTGAAAAAGGGCGTTTGGTAAATTCTTTAGTACTTTCTGAAGAAGAAACCCAAGCAAAGCTAGAGGCTGGTGAGGATTTTGTGGTGCGTTTTAAATCGCCACAAGATGAAACTTTGCAACTAAAAGACATTATTAGAGGCGATATTTCTATAGATACTAACATTCTTGATGATAAGATTTTGTTTAAAAGTGATGGAATGCCAACCTATCATCTTGCTAATATTGTAGATGACCATTTAATGGAAATTACACATGTTATTCGTGGTGAAGAATGGTTACCATCACTGGCTTTGCATAAATTATTGTACGATGCTTTTGGTTGGGACGCACCAGAGTTTGCACATCTACCTTTAATCCTTAAACCAACAGGAAAAGGAAAATTAAGCAAACGTGATGGTGATAAATTAGGATTTCCTGTATTTCCATTAGCTTGGACAGACCCAAAAACCAACGAAGTTTCCAGAGGTTATAAAGAGGATGGGTATTTCCCAGAAGCTGTAGTGAATTTCTTAGCCTTTTTAGGTTGGAATCCTGGTACAGAGCAAGAGATTTTTAGTTTAGAACAATTGGTGAATGATTTTGATTTAACGAGAGTTAACAAAGCTGGTGCACGTTTTGATCCTGATAAAACCAAATGGTTTAACCATCATTATATGCAACAGCAATTAGACTTGGAACTAGCAACAGACTTTCAAGCTAAAAATATCTTATTGAAAGATATTGATGTGAACTACATTGCTCTAGTTGTAGGCTTAATTAAAGAACGTGCAACCTTTGTAAGCGATTTTTGGGAATTGAGTCACTTCTTCTTTGTATCTCCTACAGATTATGACGAAAAAGCATCTAAAAAGGCTTTAAAAGAAGGTACTGATGATATTTTAAATAAAGTGATTGAATTGGTGAATTCAACCGAAGATTTTACGGTAGAAAACCTTCAAACAAACATAAAAGGTTGGATTACTGATAACGACATTGGCTTCGGAAAAGTGATGATGCCATTACGTTTAGCTCTTGTAGGTGCTTTACAAGGACCTGATGTGTTTGATATTATGTATATGATTGGTAAAGCCGAAACCGTTAAGCGTATTGACGCTTTGGTGAAGACGATTTAAACTAAATTAAGATCCTGAAACAAGTTCAGGATTACAATTCATAAATTACTAAAACGTAATAATAGCAGTAAAGGCAATCATAGACTGGTTGCCTTTAAATTTGTTATCATTTGCACCAACGTTAAGATCTTCATCATTTAATTTTCCTAATATATTTGTAAAACCATAAATATATTGTGCTCTTAATCTAAAAGCACCAAAACCAGCAGATAGGCCTACTGCTCCATTTACATTAAAGTTTGATATTTTAGATATATCTTCTGTTAAGAGTGTATCGTAATTGGCAACTATCAACCCTTCTTTAGAATCGTCTTTTAATTCTAAATCCCCATTATATTGCAACATTGGGCCTAAATCTAAGGTTAGGTTACTGTCTATTAATTTGACATGAAACAAAAACGATAATTGTGCAGTAAGCAACTTGTATTCTACAAATTCTTCGGTAGGATTTGATAGTGAAAATGCAGCAATATCTATGTTATTTTCAGACAGAAGAATGTTGTAACTTACATTATACCATTTGTGAGGAAGGTCTACAGAAGCGGATAAACCTCCTATAAAACCAGTATTTTTTTTAGTTACAAAATTATCTGTGATAATATCAAACTGTGTTACTCCTCCTTGTATACCAACACCATTTTTTATCGCATAGCGCTTATGTTGTGCATAGGTAAGTGTAACAAAAGCCATACTAATGACTACTAATAAGGTGTATTTAAGTTTTTTCATGATTTACTGATGAATTGCCGGTAAATATAGTTTAAATTAGTACGAACATTTATTTCTAACCATTACTTAAAAATAATTATTTATGGATTTTCCAATTTTTTTGATTCCAATTATATTTTTTGGACTCGTTATTTTAATTTCTTCATTCTTTATTGTAAAACAACAAACCGCAGCCGTTATAGAACGTTTTGGCCGTTATCAAAGTATTAGACATTCTGGTTTACAAATAAAAATTCCTTTGGTAGACAGAATTGCTGGTAAATTGAGTTTAAAAATTCAACAGCTTGATGTTATTGTTGAAACTAAAACTTTAGATGATGTATTTGTTCGCTTAAAAGTATCTGTACAATACATGGTTATTAAAGAAAAGGTATATGAAGCATTCTACAAATTAGATTATCCACATGAGCAAATTACAAGTTATGTATTTGATGTGGTACGTGCAGAAGTACCAAAAATGAAATTAGATGACGTTTTTGTACGTAAAGACGATATTGCCATTGCAGTAAAATCTGAATTGAATGATGCTATGATGGATTACGGTTACGACATCATTAAAACCTTAGTAACAGATATAGATCCTGATGCGCAGGTAAAAGCTGCTATGAACCGTATTAATGCGTCTGAGCGTGAAAAAATTGCTGCGCAATATGAAGGTGATGCACAACGTATTTTAATTGTTGAAAAAGCTAAAGCAGAAGCAGAAAGTAAGCGTTTACAAGGACAGGGTATTGCAGATCAAAGACGTGAGATTGCAAGAGGTTTAGAAGAATCTGTAGAAGTTTTAAACCGTGTCGGCATTAACAGTCAAGAAGCTTCTGCCCTAATCGTTGTAACGCAGCATTATGATACGCTTCAATCTATTGGTGAAGAAACAAATAGTAACTTAATTTTGTTACCTAATTCTCCACAAGCTGGTAGTGATATGTTGAACAACATGGTAGCCTCTTTTACAGCTAGTAATCAAATTGGTGAAGCAATGAAGAATGCTAAAAAGAAAAACGACGACTAATAGTCATCATAAACAAAAAAACCGAAGTGAGAACTTCGGTTTTTTTTATGTTTAATTTTATTATTTCCAACCACAAAGTATAGCTCCCATTGCAGCTAAGGTTAGTACCCAATAACCAACATTGATTAAGATATACTTCCATCCTTTCCTCTCAAAAAGGGCATTAATTCCTAGAACAGGTAATACAAAAAATAATGCTCCAATAGCTCCATGTAAAGCACCATGACCATAGTTACGATGCATGTTACCAAATTCTGTCATAAATGCTTGAAAAGATTGCGCATCAGGATTTGTAAATGCTAGTTGTGTTGCTGCTACTTGATGAATAACCATCCCATTTACACTAAATGCTAACATAAATGACAACACTAATGTCACTCCAAAAATTACAGCAATATTACCTGTTTTCATTTTCTCTTCAGTCATTCCTGAAGCTTTCATCCAAGCATTACCCAATACACTTGGGTTGTACCAAATAGCACCAATTAATAAAGGCACAACGGCAGAAACCACAATAGCTAAATAATTTAATTCCATAATGATTTTGTTTTAGTTAGTATAAATTAAATGTACAAAAAAACCGCTAAGAAAAATCTTAACGGCTTATATTTTAATTGTTTAGAGCTTAAGCTAATTGTTGTGCTTCTTCAACCAACAACTTATTTTTATCTTCTAAAGCTTTGTTGATAAACTCATTAATCGCTTCATTTTTTTCTAAGCCATTTTTAAGTAAAACGCCAATCGTAATCATAGTGATAATACGTGTACCGCTTTTCTTTACAGAGGTATTAAAAAGTGGTTCTACATCTTCATAAGATACGTCTTTGGCTAATTCTAAAATCTCTGCTTTTGCTTTTGCTCTAGCATCTTCTGCCATTCTATCGTACTTTTTACCAAAAGACTTTATTTGCTCTATTGCAGGACGATTATTGGTTTGCTTTTGAGGCTGATTCTGGTTTTGTTTTGGTGCTTGTTTTGCCCAACTATCACGTAATCCAACGGTTTTATTAAAAACTAAGGCGTCAGATTTAGAATCGTCATCTACATTAAAATATCCTAAACGTTGAAACTGAAACTGCTCTCCTACTTTAGCTTCTTTTAAACTTGGCTCAACAAAAGCTTCAATTATATTTAAAGAATTTGGATTTAAAAATTCCATAAAATCTTTACCATCATGACTATCTGGTGCTTCGTCCATAAACAGTCTATCATATTCTCTAACTTCAGCTTTTACAGCATGTTTTATAGAAACCCAATGTAGTGTTCCTTTTACTTTTTTAGAGGTATCTGTATCGTAAGTACAATGTACTTCGGTAATATTACCTTCAGCATCTTTTACAACGCTTTCAGCTTTGATGATGTAAGCATTTTTTAAACGCACTTCGCCGCCTAATTTCAATCTAAAAAACTTACTTCCTGCTTCTTCTTTAAAATCTTCTTTTTCGATATAGATTTCTTTTGAAAAAGGTACTTTTCTAAAGCCAGCACTATCATCTTCTGGGTTATTTTCTGCTTCTAACCATTCTTCTTTATCGTCTGGATAATTTGTAATTACCACTTTTAAAGGATCTAAAACCGCCATAACACGTGGTGCAGTTTTATTTAAATCCTCACGAACACAGAATTCTAAAAGCGCAACATCAATCACGTTTTCACGCTTTGCAACACCTACTTTTTCTATAAATTGTCTAATTGAATTTGGTGTGTAACCTCTACGACGTAACCCTGAAATAGTTGGCATACGCGGATCATCCCAACCAGAAACTACCTTCTCTTCTACCAATTTAAGCAACTTACGTTTACTCATAATGGTGTAAGACAGGTTTAAACGGGCGAATTCGCGCTGTTTTGGCTGCATTGGATAGGTTTTCTTAGCATAGTCATAAACTTGCTCTTTAAACCAATCGTAAAGCTCTCTATGCGGTTTAAATTCTAAAGAACATAAACTGTGACTAATTTGCTCGATATAATCGCTTTCGCCATGCGTCCAATCGTACATTGGGTAAATGCACCAATCGTTTGCTGTACGGTGATGATGTTTCTTTAAAATACGATACATAATAGGATCTCGCATTAACATATTAGGATGTTGCATGTCTATTTTTGCACGTAAAATATGTTCACCTTCGTTGAATTCGCCATTTTTCATGCGTTCAAAAAGGTCTAAATTTTCTTCTACAGATCGGTTACGATAAGGACCATCTACACCTGGTTGTGTTGGTGTTCCTTTTTGTTCTGCCATCGCTTCAGAGGATTGACTATCTACATACGCCTTTCCGTCTTTAATCAATTGTACAGCCCAATCGTATAACTGCTGAAAATAATCTGAAGAATACAGCTCGTTTTCCCATTCATACCCTAACCAAGCCACATCTTTTTTAATCGCATCTACATATTCTTGCTCTTCTTTTGCTGGATTAGTATCGTCAAATCTAAGATGAACAGGCGCGTTGTACTTTAGTCCTAAGCCAAAACTAATACCAATAGCTTTGGTATGACCAATGTGTAAATAGCCGTTTGGTTCTGGCGGAAAACGAAAGCGTAGCTTATCTTTTTCTAAACCATTAGCTAAATCTTCTTCTATAATATGCTCAATAAAATTGAGTGATTTTGTTTCTTCAGACATTATAAAAAATTAAAGTGTAAAATTACATAATTTGTAACATTAAAATAGTATTATCTACTTATAGAATAAACCAAAAAAACTTAAATAGAATGAATTACAAATGTCCAAAATGCGATAACACAACTTATGAACTTGGTGAAATGAGAGCCACAGGTGGAACCTTATCAAAAATATTTGATGTTCAAAATAAAAAGTTTACCTCTGTAACTTGCAAAAAATGTACTTATACTGAGTTTTTTAAGGCTAAAACTAGTGCGATGAGTAATATTTTTGACTTTTTTACGAATTAAAGATTCCTGCTTCGCAGGAATGACAGAAGGTTTATCTTTGCAGCATGGGAACAATAAAAGTTGAAAACATCCGTGTTTTTGCTAACCATGGTTGTTTAAAAGAAGAAACGGCTATTGGTAGTGATTACCGTGTAGATTTAGAAGTTAAAGCTGATCTTAAAACTTCTGCTGAAACGGATGAATTAAAGGATACTGTAGATTATGTATTTTTAAATAAAGTGGTTAGAGAAGAAATGGCTAAACCATCAAAACTGCTTGAAACCGTTGCGCAACGTATTATAGATAGAATACTTAACGAGGATAAACTTGTTTTAAAAGTTATTGTTTCTGTTAGCAAAATTAATCCACCTATAGGTGGTGATGTTGAAATGGTAACGATAAAACTTTCTGAAAAACGAAAAAATTAGACCTCTATAGGGTAAAACATTATTAATTTATATATTTGCCCTCGCAATAAGGTGTCGTGGCCGAGTGGCTAGGCAGTGGTCTGCAACACCATCTACAGCGGTTCGAATCCGCTCGACACCTCAAAAAAACCTCTGAATTATCAGAGGTTTTTTTATGATTAAGTTTTTATACTACTTCTAAATTTAAATTCAATTCTTATTTCTACAAAACCTATTGTTACTCCATAACGAAATAATCAAAAACAAGAATAAAGCAGAGTAAAAATATACCTATCGTAAAGATTAAAGATCCATAAGGCCAATGTTGTATCTTAAATAAAGTACCAGCAAAAAGTGATAAAGCAACAAAACCAACTAGGATAAAGTAGATAATTTTAAGCCATCCTTTTTCCTTAAACTTTCTTCTTTTAAAATAATAAAAACCCTCTTCTATTATCCACCAAAAGAATAAAACCATTGTAATTATTTCTATTAAATATGGTAAATTATAAAGATGAAAGATTTTAATTAAATAACCTAAAGACCACAACAACACAAGACCTAATTTTACAAAATCTAATCTTGACTTATCCGTTTTAGATAAAAAGCGAATAGTATATAAAAACGCTATAGAAATGCCACCAATAAACATTAGTTCTTTAGAGTGAGGCCAATGCATTATTTTGAATAATGCTCCTATGATTAGTAAAATAAGAGCTATTCTTAGTAAAAAAGTTACAATTCGATTATTTTTCAAAACCTAATTAATCTAAAGGATTTACCTTTTCTATTTGCTCTTTACCCTTTTCGTAAAGTTCAGGAAATAAGCCTTGAGAAAGTAGCAAAATACCAAAGCCTAAAATAACTAAAGCAACAATCTTCTTGGTTTTAAAAATTCGTCTTGGTGTCAACTTATTTTTTAAACGTTTTGCTGCTGCAATTTTAAATAAATCGCATACAAAATAAGACACTAACATAGTGATAATAAAAACAGTTACTCCATTCTCTGATTTGGTTATAGAAGTTCCTATTACAATAAAACCCAACCAACCTAAAAGCACTCCAATATTTATAAAATTGAGTAAAAATCCTTTTATAAAAAGCTTACCATAATCTTTTTTTGGAAGCTTAATTCTGTGATGTTCTCTTACGATTGACCTAAAGGATTTTGACACCTTTACAAAGGAAATTAATCCATATACAACAAGTAAAACTCCACCGAATACCAAGAGTTTTGGGTCGTCCTTAATCTTGTCTAACAGTGTATCAGTACTCATAAAAATGAGTAGTATAAAAACAATATCTGCTAAAATTACACCGAAATCAAATGCAAGTGCACTGGTAAAACCTTTAGTTGCGCTGGTTTCTAATAATACAAAGAAAACAGGACCAATTGTAAAAGCTAAAATTACACCAAAAGGAATGGCTGTTAAGATGTCGTCAAACATGTAAACTTGCGGTTTACACAAAAGTAGTAAACTAATTAAGAAATGCTAAACTAAAGCTGTTGAGATTTTTAAGATATTAATTAGTATTAAAATGAAAATCTACATTCGCTTTACTTTACCTCCTAATACTTTAGATTCATTAATTTGTTTAGGCTCTCCATAGACATACACATTTCCTCCAGCTTTTATTCTTACATCTGCTAATTCTGAAGCATTTACATAAGCCTCTCCACCAGCACTAACGCTTACTTCTGTTTGCTCTGTAATAAACTCTTTACCATTAAAAACACCACCTGTATAGATAGATATATCCTGATTTTTTGAACTCCCTGAAACACTAATTACTCCACCAGTTACAGCTCTGAAATTAGCATAAGTGGTTTTAAGTTCAGCAGTAATTTCGCCTCCTTCTTGTGTTTTTAAATCTATCTCAAATTGTTCAATTGGTTCAGTTACCTCAACACTGGCTCCTTCGTTAGCATCTATAACATCAACAGAAGTGTAATATAAATTAACTACAACATCATTACCATCATAGCTTTCTTCAAGTTTCATCCTGATTTTTAACTTCCCGTTATTGTTTATAATCTGAACATCTTCTTTGTTATCACCTGAAATAATAACTTTATTTACATCCGATCTTAACATTCTAAGATTGATTAAATCATAGACTTTTACAGTAGAAAATTCACCAATATTTTTTTCAATAGTGTCTTGTGCATTTATAGATAAACCTAAAGTAAATACTAATAGTAAAAAATAATTCTTCATTTTAATAATTTTAAAAAAGCTATGCGACTACTTTAACAGCTGTTCCTGTAACAGAAACCATTGCATAATTGTGAGTTGTTAATTCTATTTCAACTTTTATACCAACGACAGCATTTGCATTTAATTTTTTGGCATTTTCTTGTAATTGCTGAAATGCTTTTTCTTTAGTAACATCAATACTATCTCTTACAGAATTAAAATACTTAGACATGCTAAATCCCATAGCCAGCTTTTCTTCATTAATAGCAACACCTGTTACTATACCTAAGTAATCAATAATCTTAAAATTTTCTATAGAATTGGTCGTTGTAAGAATCATAATAAATTTCTTTTTTAGGTAAATTTAGTCGTTTTCCTCAGGCTTTCCAACAAGATAAAAATCGAGATGTTTTTTCACTAGATCGGTATCTTTTACTTTAACAATAACCTCATCCCCAAGTTGATACATTGTTTTTGTATTGCGACCTATCATAGCGTAGTGCGACTGATCAAAATCGTAAGTATCGTCTTTCATATCTCTAACACTTACCATGCCTTCACATTTATTAGATTCTATTTCTACATAAATTCCCCAATCTGTAACTCCAGAAATAACACCTAAAAATTCTTCGTCTTGATGATCTTGCATAAAACGAATCTGCATGTACTTTATAGAATCGCGCTCTGCTTTGGTAGCCAGATATTCCATATTACTACTGTGCTTACACTTTTCTTCATAAACTTCTTCGTTAGCAGATTTACCACCATCTAAATAGTGTTGTAATAATCTATGCGCCATGACATCTGGATAACGACGAATTGGCGAGGTAAAATGACTGTAATAATCAAAAGCTAAACCATAATGCCCAATATTTTGCGTGGTATATTCTGCCTTAGACATGGTACGTATTGCCAATGTGTCTACCAAATTCTGTTCCTTCTTCCCTACTACGTCTGTTAGAAGTTTATTTAAAGATGCAGCAACACTTTTTCTATCTTTAAAATTTAATTGATGACCAAAACGACCAACTACAGTTTGTAACTGTGCAAGCTTAGCTTCGTCTGGCTCGTCGTGTACACGATATACAAAGGTCTTTTTTGGATTTTGTTTACCAACAAATTCAGACACTTTTCTATTAGCTAACAACATAAATTCTTCAATAAGTTTGTTGGCATCTTTACTGGTTTTAAAGAATACTCCTACTGGATTAGCTTCTTCATCTAAATTGAATTTCACCTCAACCTTATCAAAAGAAATAGCACCAGTTCGCATACGTTTTGAACGCATTTTTTTAGCGAGTCTATCTAAAACTAAAACAGCTTCTGCTATTTCTGGCTTTGTTTGGTATTCCTTTCCTGTCAGGGAAACGTCTTGAGGAATTTCTATTTTTATGAGATCTCTCGACTTCGCTCGAGATGACACTTCGTACTTAGGATTGCTTTCTATAATCGCTTGAGCTTCTTCATATGCAAAACGTGCATCAGAATAGGTTACGGTTCTACCAAACCATTGGTTTTTAATTTCGCACTTATCATTCATCTGAAACACTGCGGAAAAGGTATATTTTTCTTCGTGTGGTCTTAACGAACACGCTCCGTTTGATAAACGTTCAGGAAGCATTGGTACCACACGATCTACTAAATAAATAGATGTAGCACGTTCGTAAGCTTCATCATCTAAAACTGTTCCTGGTTGCACATAGTGCGATACATCTGCTATATGGATTCCTATCTCATATAAGCCGTTTTCTAAAACTTTAAAGGATAAGGCATCATCAAAATCTTTTGCGTCCTTAGGATCTATTGTAAAGGTTAAATCCTTTCGCATATCTCTACGCTTAGCAATTTCTTCTTCTGTGATAGAAATATCTAGATCATTGGCAAACTTTTCTACTTCATAAGGAAACTCATGTGGTAAACCATACTCTGCTAAAATGGCATGTATTTCGGTATTATGCTCACCTGGTTTTCCTAAAACTTCTAGTACCTTGCCATAAGGTGAATCAGCTTTTTCTGGCCAATCTGTAAGCGCTACCAAAACTTTATCACCATCTTCTGCTTTTTTGGTTTTATTTATTGGTACAAAAATGTCTTTGTACATTTTACTGCTATCTGCAACTACAAAAGCAAAGTTTCGGTTTTGTTGAATTTGAATGGTACCAACATATTCGGTTTTAGCGCGCTTAAGGATATTGGTGATTTCACCTTCAATTTTACCACGTTTTCTGCGTTTATAAGCATAGAATTCTACTTCATCACCATCTAGGGCTTTGTTAATATTATTAGATGCTATAAAGACATCTTCTTCAAAATCGTCTGAAATAATGTAACCATTTCCTTTAGAAGCTAAATCTAAAATACCTGTATAATACTCAGCTGTTACAACTGCTTTAAACTTACCTCGATCTACTTGTTCTATTTCTTGTTTAGCAGCAAGTTTTGCTAAAGTTTTTATAATCTGGTTACGGCTACTAGCGTCGTTAACACCAATGATAGCAGCTATTTGTTTATAGTTAAACGATTTGTTTCGTTCTTTTTTTAGAATACTTAGAATTGTATTTGTAAGGTTAGAAATCCCTTTTTTGGACTTCCTTTTTTTCTTTCTTGTCATTTAATTTGTAATCATATTCATTTCCTAAAAGTGTTAGGAATTCTTCATTTAAAACTTAATAAAGGTGGAAGTGAAGTTATTAAGTTTATTACAAAGCTACACTATAAAAATTTAAAAGTGTTTAGATAAGGTTAAATAAATGAAAATTCACTTATTCACATTTATATATACTATTATCATTTTTCTTTTAAAATTTAAAAAAATAAATAATGGTTATTATAGGGTGTTAATTACTAGTATAACTTTTTTAAATTTTATTTTGATAAGTTGAAGTTTACACTTTATTACGGTTTAGTTAACATTAAATTTACATGTAACCTATTGATTTTTAAGAAAAGTAAAATTATTGTAAACAAGTGTTAATAACTCATGTTAATAGAAATAGCTCATATTTTATTTTCAAAACACTGTTAATTTCGTCTGTTAGGAGTATGAATAACTTCCTCGAAAAAAGTGATTATTAAATTTTGATTTTAGAATTCAATTCTTGTTTTAAAAAATTCTGCAACAATCCTAATTTTTATTTTCAAAACTTGTGAACACTTATTAACAAGTAATGAGAAATTGTATTAACCGGATTTTATTATTCGTAATTTTGCAAAGCAAAACAAACACTTATTAACATGACAATTTCAATCGGTAACGATCACGCAGGACCAGAGTATAAACAAGCTATAATACAACACCTTAAAAGTAAAGGGCATACCATTACTAATTACGGTACAGACACAACTGATAGTGCAGACTATCCAGACTTTGTACATCCTGTTGCAAAAGACGTTAATGATGGAAAAGTAGATTTTGGAATCTTAATTTGTGGTACAGCTAATGGTGTAGCTATGACGGCTAATAAATACCAAAATGTTAGAGCTGGTGTCTGTTGGATTGGTGAAATAGCAGAATTAGCACGTCAGCATAATGATGCTAACATTATATGTATTCCAGCACGTTATACGTCTATTCCACAAGCTATTAAAATGATAGACATTTTTCTTAATACTGAGTTTGAAGGAGGCCGTCATAAAAGACGTATTGATAAAATTCCTTTATCTTGTTAACACCAACTTTTATTTTGGTTTAACATGAGTCATTCACACTCACATAATCACTCTGATTTAAAAGGTAAAAAGCTCTTAATAACAATAGTACTAAACATAGTTATTACAGTAGCCCAAGTTATTGGTGGTTTGGTATCTGGAAGCTTATCTTTATTAAGTGATGCTCTTCATAATTTTAGTGATGTAATTTCGCTAATAGTAAGCTATGTTGCCGCAAAATTATCGCAACAAAAAGCTTCTATTAACCGAACTTTTGGTTATAAACGTGCCGAAATATTAGCAGCTTTTATTAATGCTTCAACTTTAGTAATTATCGCTATTATTTTAATAAAAGAAGCTATAGAGCGTTTTCAAAATCCTTATGAAATCAACTCTAATTTAGTAATTTGGTTATCGTTAGTAGCTATTATAGCTAACGGACTTAGTGTGTTATTATTAAGAAAAGAATCTTCAAATAATATTAACATGCGTTCTGCATATTTGCACTTATTAACAGATATGTTAGCAAGTGTTGCTGTATTAATTGGTGGTTTATTAATGAAGTATTACCAATTGTTTTGGGTAGATAGTTTACTAACATTGTTAATAGCACTTTACTTAATTTATGTTGGATATGATTTGCTAAAAACATCCACTAAGATGTTAATGCTATTTACTCCAGAGCATATCAATATAAAAGAAGTTGTACGCACTGTTAATAAGCTACCAAAGGTTAATAAACTGCACCATGTACATATTTGGAATCTTAGCGATCATGAGCTACATCTCGAAGCGCATTTAGACCTTAAAGAAGACATTAGTACAACAGAATTTAATGAATTGTTATTACAGATTGAAGCACTTTTACATGAGGAGTTTGATATTAACCATGTTACTATTCAACCAGAATATAATAAGGAAGATCCTAAAGAAGTAATTGTACAAGACTAATGCTAGATATACAAACAAAAACATTTAATCAACTCAACACAAAAGAGCTTTATGATTTACTTCAATTACGTTCTGAAGTTTTTGTAGTAGAACAAGATTGTGTATACCAAGATATTGATGGTAAAGATCAAAAAGCGTTACATATTTTAGGTTACAAAGAAGATAAATTAGTGGCTTACACGCGTATATTTCAACAAGGTGATTACTTTGAGGAAGCCAGTATTGGTAGAGTAGTAGTAAAGGAAAATCAACGTCAGTTTGGTTATGGTTATAATATTATGAATGCTTCTATAAAAGCTATTGAAAAGTATTTTAAAACTTTAGAAATTAGGATTTCTGCTCAAACTTATCTGAAGAAATTTTATAATAATCTAGGATTTAAAGAAGTAGGTGAGGAGTACTTAGAAGATGGCATACCACATATAAATATGCTAAAATCTTAATTAGAAGACTTTTTAATAATACGCGTTACAACGATTTCTACACGTCTGTCTAACTCTGGTTCACCACCAAGCGGAAATTTACGTCTTTGCCCAACAAACTTCATTCTGTAGCGTTTAACACCTTTATCTGCTAAATAATCATAAACTGTTTTTGCTCTGGCTAATGAGAGATTACGTTTTTTAGTTTTTCGGTCTATAGCATCACGAGCACCTTGGGTACAACAAACGTGGCCTTCAATATTAAAATAAATATCTGTACGCTCTACCAGTATTTTTGCAATCTCATCGAGCTTAGCTTTAGATTCTTTAGTAAGATAACTATAGCCTGTACGAAATAAGATGTTTTCTAATTGAATTTTATCTCCTTCCTTTAGTTCTCCACGTAATAAATCCTCTGTTGTTTCTTTTTTAGGTGCTTCTACTATCTTTTCTCTAGGTGGATCGTAGGGTTGAACTATGATTTCAACTTTTCTATTAAGACCACGAATTTTATAGAGATCGTTATCGTTAATAACATTAAGTAAAATTTTACCTTTACCATCTACATTGGTAATTACAGACTCATCAAATTCATTATTAGAAAAAACTTCTTTTATAGCGTCTGCACGTTGCTGAGATAAAACCAAGTTATAAGAATCGCTACCTCTATCATCACAAAAACCATAAATAGATATTTTTTGAATATCCATATTTTCTATTTCGGATAGAAATAAAAGGAGTCGGCTTTCTTCTGTTTCAGGAATTTCGTATTCGTCGGTTAAAAAATAGACCTGATGCTTTAATTCTTTTTGAGCTAAAGCAAACTGAAAACTTAGGCATATGACAATGAATAGGGACTTCATTTTTATTAAATTTTCTAACATTTTGAAAATTTACTCAACATTAAATATATGCAATTTTTTGTTATTGTCTTATTTTACTAATAGTTAGATACTTACAAATTACTTCAAAATACTAGCATATTGCCCTGGGTTATTAAGTATGCTAATTGCTTTCTTAATCTCAGGATTATTTGCTGTGTAATATGTATATAAACCTTCGCTATAAAAGAAACGTTTTATAATCTCATCAGTTAATAACGACTTTAATTGTACTTTATTACCATCTATAGCATTAGACTTATAAGCTTGTAAAGTTTCTGACAGACGATTGTATTCAGAACTTATAACCCCTTGTAATTCTTCTTCTTTAGCTACAATCATAGCATCATTTAAGGCTTTTTCTGTTTTAGTTTCAAAATTAAAACCAGAGGATTTTAAATAATTTTTAAACGCTTTAAAATCACTATCAGATAATTCAAACTCTTTTAAATTTTCAACGGAATTATTGTAATAATAATCTGTTGAAAAATTAAACACTAAGTTTTCGTTTAAGATAGCTTTTGTTATTGGTGTTTGTTTAGCGAATTCTACTTCAACATCTGGCTGTACACCACCACCATCGTAAACAGGTCTTCCGTTTCTGGTTTTAAATTCATTGTAGTTTTCCTTTTTTACACGAGTAGCTTTGCCGTTTTCATCTCTATTCCAATAATCTAAGGCTTGTATACAACGACCAGAAGGTGTATAATAACGTGATATTGTAATTTTCATTTGTGTACCATAGGTTAATGGTTTTGGGCGCTGTACTAAACCTTTACCAAAGCTACGTGTACCAACTACAACAGCTCTATCCATATCTTGTAAAGCACCAGAAACAATTTCACTAGCTGAGGCACTATGACCATCTATTAGCACTACCAAAGGTATTTCTGTATCTACGGCATCACGCTTTGTGTAATATGTTTTATTGTACTTTTTAACTTTAGATTTGGTGGTTACCACTAATTGATTTTTTGGTACAAAGATGTTTGTAACATTAACAGCTTCACTTAATAATCCACCAGGATTTCCTCTTAAATCTAATATAAGTTGTTTAGCTCCTTGATTTTTTAAAGCTCTAAGCGCCCCTAAGGTTTCAGAAGACGCTTTGTTATTAAATTTTCTCAGTACAATATAACCTGTTTTATCATTTATCATTGCGTAATGTGGTACTGCTTTAATCTCTAAGGACTCTCTAATAATTTTTACAGTATTAGTTTTTCCTTGTCTTTTATATGTCACATTAACTTCAGTACCTGCAGCCCCTTGAAGTAAATTTGCAGCATCTTCTTTAAAGTCTGAAACCACAACATTATCTACCTTTATAATTTCGTCTCCAGCCTTTAAACCAGCTTTATCTGCAGCATAATCTTTATAAGGCTCTACAATGACCAGTTTGTCTTTTAGCGTTAAAACTTTAGCACCGATACCTGTATAATCACCAGCATTGTTTATTCTAGAAGCTTCTACATCTTGTTCATTATAGAATTGTGTATAAGGATCTAGATCATCTAACATACTTTTTATTGCCGTATCCATTAAATCACCAGGATTGGTTTCGTCTACATAGTTCATGTTTAATTCTTTAAACATGGTAGTGAAAATTTCTATCTGTTTTGCTATTTCAAAAAAGTCATTTCTAAAAGCGGAAGTGGTGAGAAATATAACTACTGCAATTACGGGCAGTACTATTCTTTTATGTAGGATTTTCTTCATTTTTATTAGTTTTATTTAAGAACTTCTTAAACAACAATTTCATTTTGCTATCAATATCATCAAAAGTTGTTCCATCCTTACTAAGATACAATATCATAAACGTATAAGATGTTGAACTATTGTTAAAATATAAAGGCTTATTAAGTCTGTAGGATTCTCTGAGCAACCGTTTTATTCTATTTCTGGCAACAGCTGTTTTATGTAGACGCTTACTGACAGATACTCCTGTTTTTAAAATGCAATCATCTTCAAATTTAGTCTTAAGATAAATAAGTTTTAAGGGATAAGCTGTTACAGACTTACCCTCACTGAACAATTGTTCAATTAGTTTTTTACTTTTTAGCTTGTCTTTTTTGCCGTATTTGAATTGCATATTTTAAAATAAGTAGCTGGTAAAAATAGAATTGTATTTTCTCTTTACCAAAGGAAATGGACCCTGAAGCCATGATAAAAATCATGTTTTAAGCATTTTATTTAGAGTAACTTACAAGATACTAATTAAATGAAGCTTTATTATTATGGGACATTTAGATGTAAAACAACTTAAAAGGCCCAAGGATAAGGCATTATATATTCGGCATCTTATTAGAGATTTAGAAGCTTTAGATATAATGCTTAGACAAAATTTAATAGAGAAAGAACCTATTAGAATTGGTGCAGAACAAGAGTTTTGTATTACGAACAACCAATTTTTTCCCAATAATAACAATATTGAAGTTTTAGAGACTATTAACGATGATCATTTTACTACAGAAATTGGAAAATTTAACCTCGAAATAAATTCAGATCCCTTATTACTAAAAGACAATTGCTTTTCAGTTTTACAACAACAACTAGAAGTGCTACTTCAGAAAGCAAAAAAAGCTGCAAAAACCAAAAACTCTAAAATTGTATTAACAGGAATTTTGCCAACTCTAAGACTAAAGCATATTGGTGAAAATTATTTAACGGATAAACCTAGATACCATGTATTAAACAACGCTTTAAAATCTTCAAGGCGAGAGCATTTTAATATACACATAAAAGGTGTTGATGAGCTTAATTTAATACATGATTGTGTAATGCTAGAAGCTTGTAATACAAGTTTTCAAACGCATTTACAAATCAATCCAGATGAGTTTGTAGATAAGTACAATTGGGCACAAGCCATAGCAGGACCAGTGCTAAGCATTTGTGCAAATTCACCTATCCTTTTTGGGCGAGAATTGTGGGCAGAAACACGTATAGCTTTGTTTACCCAAAGTATTGATACTAGGAGAAATTCATTCATCCATCACGAGAAAGAGTCGCGTGTTAGTTTTGGTGCCGATTGGGAAAGAGGAACAGTTACTGACATTTTTAGAGATCATATTTCGCGATTTAGAAGTTTACTCACCTCAGATGAGCATGATGATAGCTTAGAAAAATTAGAACAAGGAGACATACCAAAACTTAGAGCATTACAGTTGCACAATGGAACAGTTTACAAATGGAACCGTGTCTGTTATGGTGTAGGAGGAGGTAAACCTCATCTTAGAATTGAGTGTCGCTATATTCCGGCAGGACCAACACTAACCGACGAGATTGCAAACATGGTTTTTTGGGTAGGATTGATGCTTGGGCAATCTGAAGCATATAACAAGATTCACGAAAAGATGAATTTTAAAGATATCAAAAACAACTTCTTTAAGGCGGCTCGCAATGGTATAGAATCCCAATTTAAATGGAATAACAAACTTATTTCTGCCCAAGATCTTATTTTAAGTAAGCTTTTACCAATGGCTACAAAAGGGTTAGAAAAAGCAAATATAGCTCCCAACGATATTTCAAAATATTTATCTGTAATTGAAGCACGCGTTAGGTCCCACACAGGCTCGCAATGGATGGTTGATAATTATAGAAATCTTCAAAAAACAAAAACCAACTTTGAAGCGCTTCAGAACATAACAGCGTATATGTATAAGCATCAGTTTGACAAAAAAACAGTTGATCAATGGGATGTTTTTAATCCAGATGATAACTTAAAAATAGATGCCAGCCGAATCGTAAAACACAATATGAACACCAAAATGTTATTGGTAGACCAAAATGACAGTTTAGAGTTGGTAAGCAGTATAATGCAATGGAAAAATATTCACCATATACCAGTAATAAACAAGAAGAAAGAGCTCACAGGATTATTAACCTGGACAGATTTAATAAAACTTGGAGATAAGGATTTAGACCTACGCGTTAAGGATGTTATGACTACGGATTTAATTACTATAACTCAAGAAGCGCCATTAAATAAAGCAAAAGACTTAATGCAAAAACATAAAATTAATTGTTTACCTGTAATTAGAAATAAGGAGCTACTTGGTATTATAACTTCAAGTGATTTTTAAAAGATGAATGCTAGCCTACAAGAACATATTAAAAAATTTGAAGCCACAAACAGAGTTTTTCACCACATAAAAGGAACACAACCTGGTGCAACAGTCGTTTTTTTTGCTGGTATACATGGTAACGAGTTTGCTGGAGTTAATGCGCTAAATACTATAATGCCACAGCTTAATAAAAATGATATTATAGGTGAAATATTTGGTGTTTATGGCAATATAAAAGCGCTTAAAGCTAATAAACGCTATATAGATTTTGATCTAAACAGACTATGGACAACTAAAAAACTTGAGCGATTAGAAGAGGAAAAGAATCTTGAAAATGAACTCTTAGAGCAAATTGATTTATTCAAGTTTATAAAAGGAGTATTAGCCTCTACAGACAATCCAATTTATTTTATTGACCTACATACTACATCAAGCAAAACGCTTCCTTTTATAACCATTAATGACGCTTTAATCAATCGTAAATTTTCAGCCTGTTTTAATGTGCCTGTGGTGCTTGGTATTGAAGAATATTTAGAAGGGCCGCTTTTAAGTTACTTAAATACGCTTGGTTTTGTATCACTTGGTTTTGAATCTGGGCAGCACACTGATCCACAAGCTATAAAAAGCTGTGAGGCTTTTATTTATTTGGTTTTGAATCATACCAATAACTTACTCTATCCTGAAATTAATAAGATAAATGCATATAAGAACGAATTAAAAAGAGCTTCAAAATCTATAGACTCTATTTTTGAGGTTGTTTATAAATATCATATTGAACCAAAGGAAAACTTTAAGATGCTTAAAGGTTATGAAAGCTTTCAATCTATAAAAAAAAGGACACTTTTAGCAAGCTCTAATGGTGAAGATATTTACTCAAATTATTCGGCAAAACTCTTTATGCCATTGTATCAAAACTCTGGAAATGATGGCTTCTTTATTATTAAAGCTATTCCACAATTCTTTTTAAAATTATCGGAACTTTTAAGAAACGCAAAAGCAGATCAAGTATTAACTTTTTTACCTGGTATTACTTGGTACGATAAGTCTAAAGGAATTCTAAAAGCCAATCTAAAAGTTACTCGATTTTTAGCAAAATCTATATTTCACCTATTTGGATACAGAAACAAGCAAATAGATAAAAATCACTTGTTACTTTACAATAGAGAGCGTGTAGCTAAAAAATCTATGTATAAGAACGAAAAATGGTATAAAAAAACCGTAGCTTAATAACTACGGTTTTAAAATTTTCAGTAATACAAAAATTACTCTACAGTAAATGTATTGTTGTCGCGTTTAACATCTGCCATTAGTTTTGAAGCATCTATCTCAACAGATTTAACAGTTTTCTCAGCGTTAAATGTGTAAGTTGGCATGGCCCAAGCCCAATCGTCTATAATTGTTGCTGAGGTTGGTTTTTCGCCACGCATCATTTGTAACGGAATGTAAAATTCTTCAGTAGTTCCATCAGTGTATGTTACAGAAAGATCTATTGGCATAGGCATTAAACCGATACGCTCTAGAGTTATTGCATTGCCTTCAACAGACTTCACACCATAATCAATAGTATTTGTAGTTTGCCCAAAATCTATAAGATACCAGTCCAATTCAAAATCTGTAACGCGTTCAGCTGTTCGGATAAAATCCATTGGTTTAGGGTGCTTAAACGAAAAGTCTTCGAAGTACTTTTTAATGGTTTTGTTTAAATTTTCTTGTCCTATAACGTATCCTAATTGTGCAATAAATACACCACCTTTATTATAGGCTGCTGCACCATACACTTGGTTATATTTATAACGATCTGCTTGGGTGGTCAGAGGCTGTTCGTAACCAGAATTTGCCAAACCAATATAACCTCTGTATGTATATGATAAAGGATTATCACTTTTATTGCTGCTAAGTTCATTTTCTGCTAAAGTAGAAATGTATGTGGTAAAACCTTCGTCCATCCACTCGTGCTTAGCTTCGTTAGTTGCCAATAAAAACTGAAACCATGTATGAGCCATTTCGTGAGCTGTTACACCTAATAAACTTCCGTAGCTGCGTTGTCCTGTAATTAGGGTACACATAGCATACTCCATGCCTCCATCACCTCCTTGGATTACAGAATATTGGTCATATGGATACTTACCAATAGCATCACTAAAATAGGTCATAAGCTTAGCTGTATCTGGCTGAAGCTTTTTCCAGTTTTCTATGTACTGAGGTTCTAAATCTTTTTTATAATAAAAATGTAATGTTGGTCCATTTGGCATTTCAAATGTATCATGAATAAAATCTGGATCTGCTGCCCAAGTAAAATCATGAACATTAGGAGCTTTAAAATGAATTGTTTTTTTACCTTTTTTAGCTTTGGTTTCACTTTGAATATAACCTGTACCACCAACTACATAATCTTTATCAATAGTAAGTTTTACATCAAAATCGCCCCAAACACCATGAAACTCTCTAGCAATGTAAGGATCTGCATGCCAACCTTCATCATCATATTCTGCCAACTTAGGATACCATTGCGTCATGGATAGCGCTACACCTTCTTTGTTATTTCTGCCTGCACGACGAATTTGAAGAGGAACTTGAGCGTCAAAATCCATATCAAAAGTTACACTTTCACCTGGTTGAATAGGTTGGTTTAATTTTACTTCAAGTACCGTTCCTACTGTTTCGTGAGAGATTACTTCTCCATTTTGTTTTAAGGAATTAACTTTTATGTATCCAATTTCATCTGGTTGAAGCTTACTAATACGATCTCCAACTCTGGGATCCGCGTCTGCAATAGTCCTAGAGCGTACATCCATTTCACTACCAGGTTGAAATGCATTAAAGTATAAATGATAGTAAACACGATTAAGCACATCTGGTGAGTTATTGGTATATACTAGTTTTTGCGTTCCTTTATACTGATAGGAATTGACATCCATATCAATTTCCATAGTGTAATTAACATGCTGCTGCCAATACCCATAAGAAGATGTGTTTTCTCTCTTTTTCGATGAGTTTTTAATAGGGTTTTCAGTTGCACCACATGAAAAAGCTAAGGCAAAAAGCGTTAGGTTAAAAAGCAATTTTTTCATATCAAAATGATTTAAAATTAAAAGGTAACTATTCCAAATATGACGGAATAGTTACCTTATAGAATTCCCCCAAAGGGTTTATTTTATTTTAGAAGCCATAATTAATGCATTGAATGCATTAGCAATTTTTCCGGATTTAGATAAATCAGCAAATGGCTTTACGTTTGAAGCGTCACCTCCAACAACAACCTTAGTTGTTAATGGTAAACCAGATTCTAAAATTACTTGTTTTACCTGAGCTGCTGTTAAGTTTGGATATTGAGAACGAATTAACGCTGCAATACCAGCAACACCAGGTGCTGCCATAGATGTACCACCTTTAAAATCGTATTCGTTTTCTGGAGTTGTTGAGTAAATTGAAGAACCAGGTGCAAATACATCTACGTTTTTCTTTCCGTAGTTAGAAAAACCAGATACCATTTTAGAGCCATAGTTTTGGGTTAATGAACCAACTCTAATGTAATTATCAGATACTTCAACGAAGTCCACATTATCATCAGGGAAGTTAGGTTCTTCATCAATATTATTACTGTCATTTCCTGCTGCATGAACAAAAACAACATCCTTATCTGCTGCATATTTAATAGCGTCTCTTACCCATTCGCTATGAGGAGAAAATGACTTACCAAAACTACCGTTAATAACCTTTGCTCCATTATCTACAGCGTAACGAATAGATAAAGCAACATCCTTATCGTACTCATCTCCGTTAGGTACAACGCGAATTGCCATAATCTCAACATTATTTGCTACACCGTTTGCTCCTAAACCATTGTTACGTTCTGCAGCAATTATACCAGCAACATGTGTACCATGGGATTCAGACTTTTTAACATGTTTTACATTACCATTTCCGTAACCAACATCAGATAAATCGTTGATATCATCTTTAGTAGTTCTACCAGAGAAGTTAATATTTAAGTTATAGTTTAAACGCTCATTAATAGATTCTAAAGCCTCTTTGATTTCTTTTTTAGCGTCAGCCATAGAATCTATACCGTTGCTGTACATGTATTGTGCAATACCTTTAGCTTGTTGTACATCAGCATCTTCAGACGTTATTGCATTAACATCTTCTTTGGTATAATCTTTTTTACCTGTTGCTTTAGCTAAAGTTTCATCAGCAGAAACAACTTGTTGGTAGATTTGATCGTATTGGGTTTTACGACCAGTCCATAATTCATACTCAGAGGCTTGTAATGCTACAGCTTCGTCATATCTTGGGTTAGATGTGTCTTTTGCAGCAATCATTCGTACGTATTCTAATTGCTCGTCGTAAGCATCTCCTAAGAAGTTCCAACCATGAATATCATCAACATAACCGTTTTTATCATCATCTATTCCGTTGTTTGGTATTTCGTCTTTGTTCGTCCAGATAACATCGTCTAAATCTTCATGGTCTATGTCTATTCCAGAATCTATAACGGCAACGATAACTTTTTTACCCTTTTTTCCTTTTATGATTTCCTCATAGGCTCTATCTACAGCCATACCAGGAATAGTGTCTTTTGCCAAATCTAAATGGCCCCAATTTTCTTTCTCTGCCTTTGTTAATTCTGTAACTTTTAATGGAGAAGTATCAATATTTTCTATTGGAGTAGAAATAATATCTGCTGTACCACCACAACCCATAAATAGTGCTGAAGAAACAAATAGGTACGCTAATGGTCTAATGTTAAATTTCATTTGTTGATGTTTAGTTTTAATTAAATATTTCTTTACAAGTATAATTTTCGTTAAGTCTAACACCTTTTTCGGTGTGTTTTACTGTTATAATTTCATTATGAGCATCATGTTCTAAGAATAAATAAAAATTCTCGTCTGCTGCCATATTTAAAAAATGTTCTTTTTCGTCTAAGGTTAGTAATGGTCTGGTATCGTAGCCCATTACAAACGGTAATGGTAAATGACCTGCCGTTGGTAGTAAATCTGCCATAAAACAAATGGTTTTTCCTTTGTAGTTTATCATAGGAATCATTTGTTTATCTGTGTGCCCGTCAGCAAAGAAAATATCAAAACCTAAATCAGAACTTTTTAAAATTTTATCATTTGGAAGGTTGGTAAATTTTAATTGCCCACATTCTTCCATTGGCAATATATTTTCTTTGAGAAAAGAAGCTTTTTCTCTTCTGTTAGGTTCGGTTGCCCATTTCCAATGGTCGGCATTGCTCCAAAAATGTGCATTTTTAAAAGCAGGCTCCAAACCTGTTCGGTCTTTGTTCCATTGAATACTACCTCCACAGTGATCAAAATGCAGATGTGTCATAAATACATCAGTAATATCATCTCTATGAAAACCATATTGGGCAAGAGATTTGTCGATAGAGTCATCTCCCCAAAGATAATAGTATCCGTAAAACTTGTCGTTTTGTTTGTTTCCCATTCCAGTATCAATCAATATTAATCGATCACCTTCTTCAATCAACAAACAACGTGCCGCAATATCTATCATATTGTTACTATCGGCAGGATTAGTGCGTTGCCACAGTGATTTAGGCACTACACCAAACATAGCACCACCATCAAGCTTAAAGTTACCAGCGTTTATAGGATATAATTTCATAATTACGCAATTTACCAAATTAGCTTGTAAAACATAATAACCTTTTGAAATTATTAGGATTTTTACGATTATAAAAAAAAGGCTATTTTCGAGATGATTTAAAAAACAAGGTTATGGTTGAATTAGCAGGTATAATTATACTAGGAATTTTAGCACAATGGTTTGCTTGGAAATTTAAGATTCCGGCTATTTTACCATTAATACTCATAGGTCTTTTGGTAGGACCAATTGCTGCCGAATTTATAAATGCTGATGGCACAAAATGGATAGAACCGATTTGGAATGAAGAACATAAGAAAGGTTTGTTTCCTGGAGAAGGCTTATTCTATTTTGTGTCTTTAGCCATTAGTATTATTCTTTTTGAAGGAGGATTAACTCTTAAGCGAAGTGAAATACGAAATGTTGGACCTGTCATTACCAAGTTGATTACAGTAGGTGCAGCAGTTACGTTTTTTGGTGCTGCGGTTTTGGCACATTATTTATTTGGTCTTAGCTGGGACTTATGTTTTCTGTTTTCGGGATTAATTATTGTTACGGGTCCAACGGTTATAACACCAATCCTTAGAAATATTCCTTTAAAACGTGATGTGTCTACTGTTTTAAAATGGGAAGGAATACTCATTGACCCAATAGGAGCATTAATTGCAGTATTGGTTTTTGAATTTATTTCGGTTGAAGGAGAAGTTGGATTTACCAAAACAGCATTAATTGAGTTTGGTAAAATTATTCTATTTGGAACAACATTTGGGTTTACGTTTGCACATGCTTTAGTGTTTGCGATTAATAAAAAATTCATTCCCCATTATCTTCTTAATGTTGTGTCCTTATCTGTAGTTCTCTTGGTATTTATTGAATCTGAGATATTTGCGCATGAGTCGGGATTATTAGCGGTTGTAGTGATGGGAATGGTTATAGGAAACAGCAAGTTAGACAACATTAAAGAATTACTATACTTCAAGGAATCATTGAGCGTGCTATTGATTTCAATCCTTTTCATTCTTTTAGCCGCAAACATTAATTACCAAGATTTAATGCTATTATACAGATGGGAAACCTTAGCATTGTTCTTAGCTGTAGCTTTTGTTATAAGGCCAATAGCTGTTTTTATTAGTGCACATGGCTCAACACTTAGAACTAACGAAAAAATGTTTATTAGTTGGGTAGGCCCACGTGGTATTGTTGCTGCAGGTATAGCATCACTTTTTGGAAGTAAGCTTAGAGCAGGAGGCGTTGAAGGAGCAGAATATATTACTCCTTTAGTGTTTATGATTGTGCTGGGTACAGTATTACTTAATGCAACTACAGCTCGTTTATTTGCAAGAATTTCGGGAGTTTTCTTATCTAAATCTGAAGGTATTTTAATTATAGGAGCATCAAGAGTTTCGCGCCTAGTAGCACAGTACCTTATAGATAATGGACGTCATGTGGTTTTAGTAGACAGTAACCAAAACAACGTTAGTGAAGCCGAAAAAATGGGTATAGAGGCACATACAGAGAACATTTACTCTGAGACTTTAAAAGATAATGTAGAGTTTAATGATATTGGATACCTATTAGCATTAACCGGAAACGCAGATATTAACCGATACGCTGTGGAAAAATTCGGAGCACAGTTTGGCGAAAATGGGTCTTTTAGATTAGCTTCTAAGGCTGAATTAGAGAATAGCTCTATTTCTCCAGAAAATGGTGTATTCACATTATCCGATGACTTTAATAATCTAATGGAAGTAACGGAAGAATATCCAGAAATTCATGAAGTAGTAGTAAAAGATCTAGATTCTTACCATAATATTTTAGAGAACATAAAGTCTAATAAAGATCAAATACCTTTATTCCTTAAAACAAGTAAAGGTGAAATACACATTATTCCTTCTTTAGACGATGAAGTAGAAAAAGAAATTGATGCAAAGAGTAAGTTAGTGTATTTGGGTAAGCCATTCTAGAAACTTAAAAAGATGAGATTTTAGGTTAATTAAAACCTCTACTAAATTAATAAATGATTAATCTTGTAAATCTTTTTAAACACAAATTTCCCCTCTCGCAAATTGTGATAGTTTTACGATAAACCCTTATCCATCGATTGATGTGATAAGGGTCTCTTACAAATCATGATTATATAAACTAACTATCTTTAGGTTTTTGTAACGACATCTAACCCTCTTAGATGACTTCCTGATGAAGCACTTACAATTAAACTAAAAGTAGGGGTTAATTAAATAATTTTTGTTTTCATAATTTGTGAATTTTAGTTTGTAGCCTTTACAAGCTTATTGCCTTTTCTTTAAATGAAAAATTAAGGATAAAGTGAGCAAATTGTTTTTATTGAAGAAAAAATTAGTAAAGTCATTTTTAAATTCGCCTCCACTTTCGGGTTTATATGTCCATCTATTATGTGCCATAATATTCGTTTGTAAAGCTAAAGACCACCGAGCAGCTAACATTAACTGAAATCCAGCCACCAAGGCAACGTTAATTCTTGTAATATCAGTTGTAAAACCGTTGAATTTCTCGCTACCAAAACCATAGCCACCAAGCAACCCATAAATTAAACGGACTTCATTCAATGCCGATATGGTTTGAAACATCATTAGACCTAGCTGAAAACCAAATAAATTTTGTGTTTGATCACCAATACTTGCCCCATTATAATCAATGCCTAAAGAGCCATATAGAGCAGAGCGCTGAAAAAGTTTTAACCTGTAATAATAAGCTGCTTGTAAGCACCATAATGTTTCATCTTCACCCAACCCCAAACCAGCACCAACACCTAACATCTGCATTGCAAATCCAATGTCGTTTGGGCTGACATGTTCATTGAACTTTTCACTAAGTTCAAGTCGGTTTTCCAATTGAGTTCTAAAATCTTCAAGTATAGACTCTGTATCTAGGGTAATGAAATCTCCCGAAGTTATCTCCTTTTTATCTAGATTAAAGTCAGTAAACTGTTCTGATTGGGCATTGAGTTTTGTGCATATAAGCAGTATAGTTACACCTAATACACATGAGAGTTTTGTTTTCATAATACATGGTTTTAAATTGATATCAGTAAAACTAGGAGAAGAGGACCCTTAAGGGCAATACCAGAGTTCAGGTATATTTGACTTTGTATAAAAATATAGAGGCTTTTATATATATAAAAGCCTCTACCCTCAAGATAATAATCAATTTAAAACATACATCTTGATGATTTTTTATCATGAGATTGATTAATAGCAAAAGATAAAACTAAGCCTGAAAAAGAATTAATTCAATACCAGAATTCAGGTAGATTTAAATATTAGGAAACGTAATATTTATAGAAGTGCCTTTGCCTATTACCGAATCAACCTCTAGGGTTCCTCCTATTTGATTGATTCTCGATGTCATGTTTTTCAGTCCCAAACCAAGACTCGTATTATTCAAATTAAAACCGTTTCCATTATCTTCTATAATAATACTCGAATAGTCTTCATGACCGACAAGCTGAATATTTATGTGCGTTGCATCAGCATGTTTAATAATATTATTTATGGCTTCTTGTAGTACACGATACAGTTGGGTTTCTAGATTTTCGTCAAGTTGTTTCGGAAAATTATAACTGCTAAAGTCTAGGGTAAGCGATGTTTGTTTAGATAGGCTATTTGCTAAATCTGAAGCAGCATGTTCAAAACCAATAAAGGTTAAATCCGAAGGGGATACTTCATGGGACAAGTTTCTTACATCATTACAAATGGTGTCAATGGTATCATTTATAGTATTGTCTTTGAGTTTTTCGGAAATAAAACGCTTTAGATAACCCAATTGACTGCCAATATTATCGTGTAATTCTTTACTGATACGTTTTCTTACTTTATCTTCTCCTTGTATAAAAGCAGTAAGGTTCTTTTTTTCTTCGACAATGAGTTTTTCTGATAAAGAATTGCGTTCATCATATATACCCTTTACCATATAGATTATTGTAAAGGTTAGAAAAATAATTTCTAAAAATGACGAATAAAAGAGAATAGGCAATCCATAAATCATGGTGTTTATAAGACCATAACTATGATAAAGGATTGTAGTACACACTCCAATTATCATGAACAAATAAGCAAAGGCAAAAAGAGAAGTCCTTTTAAAATTAGTCTTAAAATATTTTACAATTTCTATAACAACCAGTACGAGCATTACTATAAAAAGGGCGTACCAAAGATTCATGAATACTTGAATATATTTCTCGAAAACACCTGTAAAAGCAAAATGTATCAACAACCTAACCGATACAAGAATTATTAGTAACACATCTACCGCTTTCTTAAGCTTAGGCATAAATGTTTTGGTTTCTAGAATTTTTTGTGAAAAAACGACAAAGAGCAATAGTGATATTTCACTGAACAAAACATAGTGTTTGTACTTATCGAAAACATCATTTTCGCTCAAAAATATTTGAGAAAATATACCAGTATAAGCACTTATAAATAGGCCAAGAAAAATAATGTAAAGTGCATAAATGAGGTAGCTGCCCTTTCTTAAAATAAAGAAGACAAACACACTGAACAAAAAGGATAAAACACTGATGCCAAAATAGACACCAATAAGAGTTTGTTGAATGGAATTTTGCTTACTAAAGGTCTGAAAACTCTTCAAGCAAATAGTAGTTACCAAAGGCTTACCCGATTCTTTCTTTAGTTCAATTTTATAAGTGGCAACTTCATAGGGTTTTAGCTTTATCGGAAACGCAAAAAGCCTATGCGAAATAGGTCTTTTAGACACAGCATAATCAATACCAGTATTGTCAACTGGCTGAAACAACAGGTTGCTTTTTTTCAACAGAACTATGTCTCTAATTAAGGCGTTGGTAAACTCTAACACCAAATCTTTACTATTGTTTTCTGTGTTTTTCACACAGAATTCTACGGTATTATATTCCTTTTCAAACCCGAAATAGAAAAAGTTGCTTCGATTGTTAGATTTTAGTCCGTTTACTTTTGAAAAAAGCCTAATGTTTTCTTTTTGAAAATCTGATCCCAAATAAAGCGTATCCACATTTTGGGCGTTAATTTTAAAAAATAAACTCAAGGACAAAATCAATAAACTCCAAACCAGTTTATGAAAGCAAATTCTTTTCATTTACAAAAGTTATTAGATCTATTGAGTTATGAATATTAAGCTTTTTAAAAATATTTTTTTTGTGTGTTTCTACAGTATGAGGACTAATAAACAAGGTTTTCGCAATTTGTGGCACATTATAGCCTTTTATCAGCTCTGCTATAATTTCTTTTTCTCTTCGCGTAAGTTTTATTTTTTCTGTAAAACCATCGGTTTCATTAACAGTAATGGTTACACCTTTGCCAATATAAAAGGTTTTCTTTTCAGAAACACTATCTAAGGCTTTAAGCAAATCCTCTGAAGAACAGTTTTTTAACAAGAAACCATCACCACCACATTGCTTCACTTTTTTTACAATACTTTCTTTATTGTACATAGTAAGTATTACTACCTTTATTTCAGAGTTGAGAAGCTTAATATCACTAAGTATATCCAGACCATTTTTATTTGGTAGATTAAGGTCTAGAAGAAGAATATCTGGTAATTTTTCCTTGACAATTGACAAAACTAAATCACCATCTTTGACATAATCTAAAACAGTATAATCGTTTTGATTGTCAAAAATTGAAATCAAGCCATCAATAACAATTTGATGGTCTTCACAGATGAGTATTTTTTTGGGTTGGCTTTTCATAAGACAAAAACCTACCAAACAAGATACTAAAAAGAAATTAAGAATTAATCGTTAAGCTTTAAAACAGCCATAAATGCTTGCTGAGGAATTTCTACGTTACCTACTTGGCGCATACGTTTTTTACCCTTTTTCTGCTTTTCTAGAAGTTTACGTTTACGCGAAATGTCACCACCATAACACTTAGCAGTTACATCTTTACGAAGCGCTTTAATGGTTTCACGAGCTATAATTTTTGCTCCAATTGCAGCTTGTACTGGAATGTCAAATTGTTGTCTTGGTATAAGCTCTTTTAGTTTTTCGGTCATCTTTTTTCCAATAGTATAAGCGTTATCCGCATGTACTAAGGCAGAAAGGGCATCTACAGTTTGTGCGTTCAATAAGATGTCTACTCTAACTAACTTAGAGGCGCGCATACCAATAGGAGAATAATCAAAAGAGGCATAACCTTTAGAGACTGTTTTTAAGCGATCATAAAAATCGAATACTATCTCTGCTAACGGCATATCAAAGCTTAATTCAACACGCTCAGTTGTTAAATAGGTTTGGTTGGTGATTTGTCCACGTTTTTCAATACAAAGACTCATTACTGGACCAACAAAGTCAGCTTTAGTAATTATGGTAGCTTTAATGTAAGGTTCTTCAACGCGATTTAAAGTTGAGGGTTCAGGTAAATCTGATGGATTGTTAACAATAACAACCTCATCAGGATTTTTGTTAGTAAAGGCATGGTAACTTACGTTTGGTACAGTAGTAATTACTGTCATATCAAACTCACGTTCCAAACGCTCTTGGATAATTTCTAAATGAAGCATACCAAGGAAGCCACAACGGAACCCAAAACCTAAGGCCGCAGAACTCTCAGGTGCAAATACTAAGGATGCATCATTAAGCTGAAGTTTTTCCATAGAAGCACGTAGCTCTTCATAATCTTCAGTATCAACAGGGTAAATACCCGCAAATACCATAGGTTTTACGTCTTCAAAACCAGAAATAGCATTTTTAGTTGGCTCCTTTGCATCGGTAATTGTATCACCAACTTTTACTTCACGAGCATCTTTAATTCCTGTAATAAGATACCCAACATCACCAGCTTTAATTTCTTGTTTTTTTATCTGCGTAAGTTTTAAAGTTCCTACCTCATCAGCAAAATAGTTTTTACCAGTAGCAATAAACTTAATGTTTTGCCCTTTTTTAATGGAGCCATTTATAACCCTAAAATACGTTTCTACACCTCTAAAAGGGTTGTAAACTGAATCAAAAATAAGTGCTTGTAATGGCTCGTTAGGATTACCTTGCGGAGCAGGAATACGCTCAATGATTGCCTCTAAAATATCTTCTACACCAAGACCTGTTTTTCCACTAGCAGGAATAACCTCAGAAGGATCGCAGCCCAATAAATCTACAATATCATCGGTTACTTCTTCAGGATTAGCACTTGGTAAATCTATTTTATTCAAAACAGGAATGATTTCTAAATCATTTTCTAAAGCCAAGTACAGGTTAGAAATGGTTTGTGCTTGTATACTCTGTGCTGCATCAACAATAAGAAGTGCACCTTCACAAGCAGCAATAGAACGAGAAACTTCGTATGAAAAATCTACGTGACCAGGAGTGTCGATAAGGTTAAGAATATATTGTTCGCCCTTATAATTATATTCCATCTGAATAGCATGAGACTTTATGGTAATGCCGCGTTCGCGTTCTAAATCCATATTGTCTAACAACTGATCTTGCTTTTCTCTATCGGTTACAGAACCTGTAAAATCGAGCAATCGATCAGCAAGTGTACTTTTTCCGTGGTCTATATGTGCAATAATGCAAAAATTGCGAATATTCTTCATTTCTCTTTTTCTAAAGCGACATTAAGTGTGCAAATATAATCGATTTCTTATGCTTTATAACAACAAAAAATAACAATTAAACACCGATAAACTACGCAAAAACCATAATATAAAGTAAAAAACAATGTTTATATTGCGGATACAAACCTAACTAATGATTGTTTACCTACGTTCTCTTTTTTGCACAATTCTTTTTTTGCTTTCACTTGGTGCTTATGCTCAGAATTTCTCCATTTTAGGCAAGGTAGTTGATGCCGAAAATACAGCAATTGAATTGGCTAATGTCATCCTTTTACAGGGGGAAGAAAGAGAGTTTTTAATAGGAACGTCAACAGATGACAACGGCTATTTTAATTTGGTTAACCTATCAAAAGGCACATATTATCTTAAAGTAAGTTTTATTGGATTAGAGGAATTTGAGCAAAAAATTATACTCACAGGAAACTTAGATTTAAAAACTATAACCCTTAACGAGACACCTGAAAGTTTAGACGAAGTTACTATTGTTGCTAAGAAACCAACAATCACTAGAAAACCAGATCGCTTAGTTTTTAATGTTGAAAATACAGCGCTGGTAGAAGGATCTACTCTTGGTGTTCTTAAAAGCACACCTGGCGTTATTGTTGGCGAGGGAGGTATAAATATAAAAAGTGCTCCCGCAGCAATTTACATAAACAATAAGAGGGTTCAGCTAACATCAGATGAGTTAATGCAATTACTAGAAAGCGCGCCTGCCAACAGCATAAAATCAATTGAGGTTATTACCAACCCTCCAGCTAGTTACGATGCAGATAGCGGTTCGGTAATAAATATTGTAATGAGTAAAAATTTGGTAACTGGCTACAGAGGAAATGTGTTTACAAATTATACACAAGGGGTATTTCCAAGGTACAATGCAGGCACTAGTCATTATTTTAAGAATGACGACATTAATCTAAACGTAAACTACAGCTACACCAATCATAAGATAAATAGAGATCAGGATGATACCATAAATTATTTGGATAATAATGGTGGTATTGATGAGGTTTGGAAATCGAATGTGAATAGAAACACATGGTCAGAAACCCATAATCTTAATCTTAATTTTGATTATTTTATTGACGAAAGCAACACATTAAGCCTTACAAGCACAGGTTTGTACACACCTTATTTTAAATACAAAATTAATAACAACACCAATATTTTTGATGCCAATAATAATTCTGTATCAAGTTTTACGGCAGACAACTTGTCTAGAGATAATAAGTACAATATTGGGACAGATGTCATCTTTAAACACGATTTTAAAAATGAATCTAGTTTAACTTTTAACGCTCATTACACAACCTATGATTATGAGCGTAAACAAAATGTGTTTCAAAATGAACCTATAGATAGTAATGATTCTCAATTTAATACGCTTGCAAATCAAGACACTCAAATTATTACTGGCAAGATTGATTATAGTATACCAGTTACCGAAACCTCAAATTTCGATGTTGGTGTAAAATATTCTAACGTTAACACCAATAGTGATATAACAAGAATAGATATTATTAATGGCAACGAGGAGGTAAATATGGAGAATTCAGATGCTTTTAAATATGACGAAAATGTTTATGCCGCTTACACTAACTATAGCAAGACTTGGGATAAATGGAATATGAATATTGGATTAAGAGTAGAACAAACCAATATTGAAGGGACATCAATATCATTAAATGAAACAAATTCACAAGATTACTTTAATTGGTTTCCAAATGCCAGTTTAACACACAGTATTTCTGATGATGTAAGTATTACAGCTAATTACAAAAGAAGTATTACCAGACCAAGCTATACAAACCTAAACCCATTTACTTTTTTTCTAAATGAAAATACTGTGGTTTTAGGAAATCCTAATTTACTGCCAACCTATACTGATGACTATAAGGTAAGTATAGACTTTTTAAAGAACTTTACGCTTTCAGCCTACTACTTAAATTTCGATGGAGGAATAGAGGAATTGCCTAGACAAAATAATGAAACTAACGTTATAGCTTATACGCCCACCAATTTAGATAAGCGCGTAGATTATGGTTTTGATTTAGAGTTTAATTATTATTTATCAAACAGGTTTAGTATTTATGCTGTTTCTTCTACCTATAATGTTAAAGAAGAAGTAAATTTTGGAGAAGGCTTTATTAAACAAAACCAATGGTCTCAGTTGTTTATTTTATCTCCTGGTTTGTCGCTTCTTAAAGATAATAGTTTAAATATTAATGCTACATTTTGGTGGGTTGGAAGAAATCTTCAGAGTTTGCAAACTGTAGAAGATAGGTTAATATCAACACTTAGTATTTCAAAATCTTTATTAAAAGACAACGCAGTATTATCTTTAAGCGTAGAGGATATTTTTAATATGCAAGATTACGATGCGTCTATTAACTATCTTAATCAATCAAGTGCAAGATTTATAAATTCAGACAATAGGTTTATCAAGTTGGGCTTCAGCTATAAATTTGGAAACACAAAACTTAATACTAACGAACGTAGAACCTCAGAAGAAGAACGCGATAGATTAAAAGACTTCAATTAATCTTGCCACTCAGCAATAAACAAATTTGTATCTCTTGTACCACCGTTATTTCGGTTAGAAGAAAAGACTAAATATTTACCATCATTAGAAAACACAGGGAAAGCCTCAAAGGTATTACCATGTGTTACGCGTTTTACGTTTTTCCCATCAATATCAATCATATAAAGATTAAATGGGAACCCTATTTCACTTTCAAAATTAGAAGAGAATAATATTTTTTCTCCACTTGGATGAAAAAACGGACTCCAATTAGCTTTACCTAATTCTGTTAGTTGTCTCATGTTACTGCCATCTGCATCACAGATAAAAAGTTCCATATCACTAGGTTCTACCAAACCTCTGGCTAATAAATCTTTATATTCTTTTTGCTCTTTTTCTGTTTTTGGGCGAGATGCTCTAAAGATAAGTTTGCTTCCGTCTGGAGAAAAGAAAGCACCACCATCATAACCAAGCTCATTGGTTATTTGTTTTACATCCGTACCATCTAAATTCATAGTGTAGAGTTCTAAATCTCCGCTTCTGGTAGATGTAAATACAATTTTGTCGCCTTTAGGAGATACTGTTGGCTCAGCATCATAACCATCTTCAAAGGTTAATTGCTTTACTATATTTCCTTCCAAATCAGAAACAAAAATGTCGTAAGTATCATAGATTGGCCATATATATTTACCGTTTTCTTTAACAGGAACGTCAGGACATTCATCACCACCCAAATGTGTAGAAGCGTAAATAATGTGCTTGTTGTCTGGTAAAAAATAAGAGCAAGTAGTTCTGCCTTTTCCTGTGCTTACCATTGGTGGAGCAATACTGTCCGAAAGTGTTTCGTCAGCATTCATTAAAAACATTTGATCACAATTAACTCCCCATTTTGCACTGTTAGATTGAAAAACTAATTGTTTATCATCAAAACTCCAGTACGCTTCAGCATTATCACCGCCAAAGGTAACTTGTCTTAAAGTTTTAAAGTTGGTTTCTTCAGGATAAATCAGCGATTCATTCATCTTAGTTGCTCCAGAATAGCCATCAGTATCAGACGATTTTTTGTCGCTTTTACAAGATAAAATCGAAACACAAATAACAAGAATAACAGTAAGTCTGTTCATGGTATATAATTATAATATATGGGCATTAATACTTAATTTTGCAAAAATAAGATTTAGTGATGAAAAATATAGTGTTTTTGTTTCTTTTAGTAAGCATGTTTGCTTGTAAGGAAGCACCCAAGGTTGCAGAAAATAAGATTAAAGAAGATGTTTACTTTTTGGCAGATGATAAGCTAGAAGGTCGTCAAACAGGAACTGAAGGTGAGAAAAAAGCATCTGAATATATTGTTAAACGTTTTAAAGAAATAGGTCTAGATGCAAAAGGAACAGAAGGGTATTTACAGCCTTTTTCTTTTAAGCCAAAAACAGATCCACATAAGGAGGTTGAGTTTACAACCAATGCAGATAGCACAATCACGGGAAACAACGTTATAGGTTATATTAACAATAACGCAGAAAAAACCATTGTAATTGGCGCACACTACGACCATTTAGGTTATGGAGGAGAGGGTTCACTTTATAGAGGTGAAGAAAAAGCGGTACACAATGGTGCAGACGATAACGCAAGTGGTGTTGCGGTAATGCTAAATTTAGCCGAACGCCTAAAAGTAAAGAACGATAATGCCGAAATAAAAGATAAAAACAACTATCTATTTATGTCGTTTTCTGGTGAGGAAATGGGCTTGTTAGGCTCAAACTATTTTTCTAAAAATCCAACTATCGATGCAAAGTCTATAAACTATATGATAAATATGGATATGGTTGGACGCTTAAAAGCAGATAGCACTTTAGCGGTATATGGTTTAGGAACATCGCCAATGTTTAAGCAGACTTTAAAATCAAATAACGATAAATTTAAGCTGGTTGAAAATGAAAGTGGAGTAGGACCTAGCGATCACACGTCTTTTTATCTTATAGATGTTCCGGTATTACATTTCTTTACAGGTCAGCATGAAGATTATCATAAACCTGGCGATGACTCAGAAAAGTTGAATTATGAAGGAATGAACCTAATTTCGGATTACATTTTTGATATCATTTCAGATTTAGACGATAATGGAGAGCTTGTCTTCAGAAAAACTAAAAACGAAAGCGAAGAAACACCGCGATTTAAGGTGGGATTAGGTGTTGTGCCAGACTATTTATATGATGGAGAAGGTATGCGTATTGATGGCACAAGAGAAGAAACACCAGCATTTAATGCCGGTTTACAAAAAGGCGATATAGTTGTGAAACTGGGAGACAGTACAATAACAGATATGATGAGTTACATGCGCGCTTTATCAGTTTTTGAAAAAGGAGATGAAGCTGCTATAACAGTTAAGCGTGGTGAC